>Ga0070735_10000369_pt1 | contig 51548 bp, 41 predicted proteins | sample Coa_R1_FD_66443 | JGI IMG/M metagenome (GOLD analysis project Ga0070735, IMG submission 66443) | Surface soil microbial communities from Centralia Pennsylvania, which are recovering from an underground coalmine fire - Coalmine... | ecosystem: Environmental > Terrestrial > Soil > Unclassified ... | reverse complement strand
GGAGCTGCATCAGGAGTAGCGGGACGTCTCCGGGCTCCGGCAGGCCATGCTTGGCGCCGAACGAGCCGCTGATCAGTGCGAGGACGACGAGCAAGGCGATGATGAGGATGACCGGCGCAGCAAAGCTCACCACTGAAAGCATGACGGAGGCGCCAAAGCCCGGCGTCTTCGCCCCCTCAGTCGGGTCGGGGAGCGACAGCGCTGCACGAGCGCGTGCCAGCCACCCCTGACCGCTTGCTCCGGTGGCCGATCCGGCCGACTCCTGCAGTGGACCTCGGTCGGCCGGGCCCTTCGGCCGGGCCCGGGGGGGGCGCATCGCAGGTCGAACCGTGTGCCAACGCTCCCGGATCTCGGCTACCTGTGTCGCCGCCAGCGTGGCCTCAGCATACCGTCGCTGGATGTAGATCTCCGTGATGCGGGCAAAGTCGGTGGCGTGGTCCGGCCAGCGCCTTGCGAGCTGAGTTGCCAGCTCCAGCGGGGTGGTTGCCGTTAACGGGGCCGCTTCGGCCCGGGCCGCCCGACGCATGAGCTGGGCGTAGACTCGCCGAACGGGGTCGGCCGGATAGTCGCCGAAAATGCGACGCCGACTCTGCCGCACCGCACGGACCGCCGCCTCGCCGCTGCGAGCAAACAGCCCAATGATCCAGCCGGCTAGCAGTTGCCACAGCGCACTGAGTGAGATCAGCCCGCGGCGCCTCTCGACATAACCCCGGTTCGGCGCCCGGTGGGGCAGGCGCGGAATCACCCGCGAGATCAACCAGAGGACACCGCCGAGCGCCGCGACGGCAAACAGCACAAAGCTGCCGACCACTAAGGGGTCGTTCAGCGGTCGATGCCCCCGGGGCTTCTTTCCGGTCGGCTGGGTGTTGGCTGGCTGGGTCAGCGCCGGGTTGGCCAGGCGGCGACCCCTCGGGCGGATCAGATCGACGAAGTGCTGAATGGGTGACGCAATCAGTAGTTCCAGCTGGAAGAGTGCGCCGCCGAGGCGGTCAAACGCCGGGCGTGTCACGTGCCAGATTCCACCCGCGACGTCCAGAGAGAAGAGTTGCAGCACGGCGAGACTGATGCCGGCGAGGAGCGCTAGCTGAAAAAGGATCGCCAGAGCCGCGGCAGCGGCGGCACCCGGCTCCCGCTCCTGCTCGAGGCGGGAAGTACCGAGCGCCACCATGCCGACGATGGTATAGCCGATGCCGATGAGGGCCATCATCTGCCAGATCGGGCGTTGGTACACGATACCGCGAGCCACGATCCAGACGATACCGAAGAACAGGAATCCAAATCCCCAGCCAAAGCGGCGCAGCACGTCGTCGTGATCGACCTGTTCCTGAGTGATCACGATCCCGCGCCAGAAGAGCAGGACCAGTACGAACGCGGCAATCAGGAAGCTTGGGAGATTGTGGGAGATCGCCGCGGCGCCGCCCAGCCCGGTGGCCACGGCGCCGACAGCCACGATGGCGCGATTCCATCGGTCACCCGGACCGATCCTCGCCACAACCAAGCCGAAGGCCAGCCCTGCTGCTGCACTGCCGAGAAGGGGCCAGAAGACGGCGTAACCCGGCGGTAGGGCGTCGAGTAAGCTGCTCCCCACGATGATCGCGAAACCGGCTAGAGTTTCCATGGCCGCGAGCAGCAGCAGTAGGAGAAAGCCCTTACGAGACGGCAAGATCGGTACTTCCCTTCGGTGTTGCGAGGTAGATTGGCACGCCGCGAACTACCGGCGCTGCGAACCGGCCACAATAGACGACCGATACGCGGCCGGCCAGCTGCCGGCTCGTCAGCACCGAGATCGCCGCCGGAGTCACGATCGACGTAACGAACATGATGCTTCCCCCCGCGGCGACGCGCCGTGCCTCGTCCGCGAGGACATGTTCGGGCGAGTACCGTCCGGAGAAAGAGAGCCGGGCGAGGTGCTCGAGCAGGAGCGTGGCCTGCTGCGGATTGGCGCTTGCCGCTACCCGCGGTGTGAGCTCCGCGCCCGGGACCTGGCCGTTGGAACGAATGCCCACGGCAAACCCCCGATCCAGAGCCCACAGGGACATCGAGGCCGCCAGATCGATGGCGGCCTCCATTCGGTCGAGGTCGACACCCTGCCACACGTGCTGAAAAGTGTTGAGGTTGAGCACGATCATCAGCTGTGTCGTGGTGCTGGGATCAAAGAGCCGCACCTGTAGACTGCCGGTGCGTGCCGTCGCCTTCCAGTGCATGCGATTCAGTGGATCGCCCGCCTGGTACTCCCGCGTGCCGGCGATACGAGTGAGGTCGTCGGCCAGCTTGCGCCGGCTGGAGGCCTCTCCCATGGTCTCGAGAAATGGGAGGCCGACTTCCTCGGGACGGTAGACCCGGGGATAGACAATCAGATCGAGCGTGTCACCGAACGTTGCCGTTCTGGGGAAGAGTCCGAACGGGTCGCTGGTCTCGACCGTGGCCGGCCCGAGGGTGTACACGCCACGCCGAACCGCCTCCAGCCGGTAGGTGCGTTCAACCGATTGGAAGGGGCGAACCGCGGTGCGGTTGGTGAATCCGTACCCGAGGTTCTCCGTGAGCTGTACCCCGCCGGAGAAACGGATCAGGTCGTCGAGGTGGTGGGTCGCTCGGATCAAGCCGAAGTGGATCGGATCGGTGATCGTGACCGACGCCAGCGGCAGAAACTTGTTGTTGTCGAGCCGGATCTTGAGCTCGGCACTATCGCCGGGAAAGAGCCGGCTGGGAAGCATCGTACGGTGATACGACAGCCCGGTCAGTGAAAACCTGGCTGATAGCCAGGCGGCGCCGATCGCGAGGAGACCGGTTGCCGCCACGATCGAGATCGCGGGAACAAACAGAAGCACGCCGACGACGGTGCCGATAGCAAAGAGCGTAACGTACTGCCCCGGCGCCAGCCGGCGCTGGAAGCGCTCGCTGTAGGCAATGACGAGAATCGGAATCGTGAGCAGCAGTATGTAGACCAGCAGCTTGGCTATGAGGGCCACGAACTCGTGGTTCATCGTGCTCTCCGGGCTACAGCGACTCCGTGGGGACAGGGACCGCCGCAATGACCTCCCGAAGGAGGTCTTCGGAGGTACGCCCGCGCAGCCGAGCGTCGGCGCTCAGTACCACGCGGTGCGCCAGAACACCGGGAGCCAGGTACTTCAGGTCGTCGGGGATGACGTACTGGCGCCCACGGATAAGCGCAAGCGCCTGAGCGCCGCGATACAGGGCCAGCGAGCCGCGGGGACTGACACCCAGATCGATCTGGTCGTGCTCACGGGTGGCTCGCACCAGCAGGGTGACGTAGCGCCGCAGATCGTCGGAGACGTGCACCGTTCCGACTTCACCGCGTGCTTGCAGTATTGCTTCCGGGGTCACCACCGGCTCCAATCCGCCCAGCGGATGGCCCCGCTCCTGCAACAAGATGATCTGTTCCTCTTCCTGTTGAGTCGGGTAACCCAGGCTGAGACGAAGCAGGAAGCGATCGAGCTGAGCTTCGGGCAGCGGAAACGTCCCCTCCAGCTCGATCGGGTTCTGCGTTGCCAGCACCATGAAAGGACGGGGAGTGGGATACGTCGTGCCCTCGACCGTCACCTCCCTCTCTTCCATCGCCTGCAGCAAGGCGGACTGGGTCCGCGGTGTGGCGCGATTGATCTCGTCGGCCAGTACGATGTTGGCCAGGATCGGTCCGGGCCGGAACTCGAAGTCCTGAGACCTCTGGTTGAAGAAGTAGACGCCCGTCACATCGGACGGCAGGAGGTCCGGTGTGAACTGGATGCGCTTGAAGCTGCCGGAGATAGAGCGCGCCATGGCGCGCGCCAGCGTAGTCTTCCCCGTTCCCGGGACGTCCTCAATGAGCACGTGACCCTCGCAGAGCAGGGCGACGAGCAGGAGCTCGACGGCGTTGCCTTTGCCGACGATGACACGCTCGACGTTCGTGACGAGCCGGCTCAGCTCATGGGACGAGACGGAAACCTGTGCCACGATTCGTTCCTCTCCCTGTTCCCACCAGCATAGGTCTTGAACCTACTAACGGACGACAGCTTCCGTTTGTCACATGTCGCCTGGAACGTACTGGCGAAGTCGGGTAGCACGCGAGGCCACGAGCACCGTCGCGAGCAGGGCGGCAATGCCGCCACTGACCACCGACAGCGGCGCACCAAAGCCGCGTGCGACCAGACCCGCTTCTATCTCTCCGAGCTGTGGACCGCCCATGAAGAAGACCATGCTCACCGAGGTCATGCGTCCGCGCAAGACATCCGGAGTGACAATCTGGCGCACCGTCTGGCGCAGCACCATGCTGACTGTGTCGGAGGCACCGACGCCGGCCAGCGCCAGCAAGGAGAACGCGAAGTTGCGCGAGAGTCCAAACAGGACGGTGAACACACTGTACGCCACGACCGCCAGCAGGATTGTAAGCCCCTGGCGCCGGATGGCGGCGGCGACGAACGACATGACAATCGCCGCCAGGACCGCGCCGATGGACGGCGCCGCGTAAAGCAGGCCGTAGCCGGCCGGTCCGACGCGGAGAATGTCGTGGGCAAAGATTGGCAGCAAGGCCGTCGCCGACCCGAAGAAGGTGGCTATGAAGTCCAGCAACATAGTTGAGGCGAGGATTGGTGATCGCCACACAAACTCGAGCCCTTCGATGGCTGCCTTCAGCGTAACGCGCCGGACACGACCGACGAGCGGGGGCGGTTTGACGATCAGGAGCGCCACCAGAACGCCTACAAAGGAAACCGCGTCCACGACGTAGACCACTCCCACGCCCCAGGATGCGATGACCAGACCCGCAAGCGTCGGTCCCACCACAGTCCCGAGCTGCGTGATGGTGCTATTCAGACTGATGGCGTTTGCCAGGTGCTCGCGTGGGACCAGGGCTGGTACCAGCGCCTGGCGCGCCGGGTTGTCGAACGCCAGCGCTCCCGCCGCCACCGCGGTCAGCGCGTAGATCAGAGGGAGCGAAACGAAGCCTGCAATGGTAGCCACCGCCAGCAGCGATGAGACGACGAGGCGGAATGCCTGTGTGGAGATGAGGAGCTTGCGCCGATCCAGCACGTCGGCCACGACCCCTCCCCACAAGGAAAATAGGATGATCGGGATCACCCGGAAGAGACCGATGAGTCCCAGCGATAGTGCCGAGTGCGTGATCAGATAGATTTGCCAGGCAATTGCCGCCTGCTGCATCTGCGTCCCGACCATCGACACCGTTTGTCCCGACCAGTACACCCGAAAATTGCGGTGTCGTAGGGCGATGAGGGGAGAGCGCTGCCTGCGATGGCCTGGCTGATCCGGCTCACCGGCCGGTACGGGGCGGCGCATGCCCCATTCTATGGAAGCCTACCGCCTCACCTCGGCGCCGGCAGACAACCGATTTGTGCTCGGTGACACCGCCGCCTCCTCAAGTGCCTCGGCTACTGCCCGCTCAAACGTGAGGAGCCGTCCCAGTTCCCAGACAACGTCGGCCGGCATCGTCCGGACATCGGGATGCGCTGCGTACGCTGCGCGGGCGAGCTCTACAGTGCGCTGAAATCGGGCTCGGGCGATCGGATTCATCGAGGCATGCAAGTCGTCGGTCAGTGCAGCCACTGCAGCAAGTAGCCGGAGGGCCCGGTCGGAATCGCCGCGTTGCAGGGCGACGCCGGCCAGCCCCTCGATATTGGTGACTACCAGGCCGCGGTCGCCCTGCTCCAGACTCGTACTGAGACTCTCGGCGTAGCACCTGGCTGCATGCACGTCGTCGCCCCGCGCTCGGGCAATATCGCCCATCGTGGTGAGGGCCGCGGCGCAGCCATACTGATCGCCCAGCTCGCGCCGCAAACTGAGACTCTCATCGCACAGAAGCTGGGCGCGATCCAGATTGCCCAGGGCGCAGGCCACGTCGCCCATGTTGTTGAGGAGGTTGGCGACACCCCACAGATCGCCGGCCCGCCGGCGCAGCGCCAGACTCTCTTCCTGCAATTCCGCGGCGCGCTCCAATTCGCCCGCGGCGAGGGCAGCGGTACCCATATTGTTGAGCACGACCGACATACCCACCGTGTCGCCGATCTGACGATACAGCGTGAGGCTCTCCTGATAGTAGCCGTCCGCCTCGTCGAGATGGCCACGATTCCGGGCGGTAGTTCCCAGTGCGTTGAGAACGCCGGCAACACCGAGGTCGTCTTCGATCCGGCGCATCATCTCCAACGCCTCACGCCCGAGTGCCATGCCGCGATCGAAGTCGGCCTGCAGGAATGCGATGGAAGCAGCGCCGTACAGCGCCTCAGCGCAAGCTGGTTCCAGATCGGAGCTGTGGATCGTGCCAAACCGTGTCAACAGCGAGTCCAGCCAGTCTCGACCTTCGGCCAGCATGCCTGACCTGAACCAGAAGCGCGACAGTGCGGCACCGAAGCGCAGTCCAAACGAGGCATCGTCCTGTCGCAGCGCCCAGGTGAGAGCCGCTCGAAGGTTGCCCTGCTCGCGCCGCAGCCGGGCGAGCCAGGCAATCTGGTTTGGCCCCATGAGCTCGCGGGCGCCCTCCTCCGCCAGCCGGAGGAAGAATTCGGCATGCCGCCGGCAGACTTCATGTTCGTACCCCTGCACCGATAGCTGCTCGCGCGCGAACTCGTGAATGGTCTGCAACAGGCTAAATCGCGGCTCGGTCCCACCACCGGTCGGTATGAGCAGGCAGCCGTCGACGAGTGCATCGAGCTCTTCCAGCACTCCGGTCCGACCATCAAGCCGGCAGATACTCTCCACGGCGTCGAGCGTCGCGCCTCCCGCGAACACCGCCAGCTGGGCCAGAAGCTGCTGCTGGTCTGGAGAAAGAAGCTGGTAGCTCCACTCGATGGTTGCCCGCATCGTCTGCTGTCGGGCCGGCAAATCCCGCGGTCCCTGTGTGAGGATGTCGAGTTGCCGTTGCACGCGGGACAGGAGCGTGGGCAAGGGCAGCAGACGGACTCGGGCCGCCGCCAGCTCGATGGCGAGCGGGAGTCCATCCAGCCCTCGACATATAGCCGCCACGGTGCGCAGTCCTTCCTCGTCCGGATCAAACCCGGGCACGACGAAACGAGCGCGGTCGACGAAAAGTCGGACGGCAGACGATGGCGCAAGCTCTTCGGCAGTTCTAGAGCTTCCGTCGGGTGTTGCCAGGGCCGGAACGAGGAACCGTTGCTCCTCGGCCAACCTGAGCGGAATCCGGCTGGTAATCAGGAAGCGCAGCCGGGGACAGGATGCCAGGAGGTAGCCAACGACCTCGGCCGCCCCCAGCACCTGCTCGAAATTGTCCAGCAGGAGGAGCAGTTGTTGTTCGCGAAGCAGGGACACCAGCGCCGCTTGGATACCCTGGCCGCCCGCTTCCTGTATGCCGAGCGCTCCAGCAATGGCAGGAGCCACGTGTTGAGCGTCGCGCAACGACGACAGATCTACTGTGGCTACCCGGGCTGAGGGATCGCGATCTTCGAGAGAAGCAATAGCGGCCAGTGCCAGGCGCGTCTTGCCTATTCCACCCGGACCGAGCAGCGTGACGACCCGGTGGCTCTGCAGGAGATGAAGGATCGCCGCCACTTCGGCTTCTCGGCCCACCAACGTAGTAGACGGGACGTACATCCGCGACGAGGAGCTACCCACACGTGGGGCCGGCGCTTCGGAGTATGCAGCCGCGATGAAGGCGGCACGGGTATCGTCCCCAAGTGCGAGCGCGTCCGCGAGCAAAGTGAGAGTGCTCGCGCGCGGGCGTGTACGCCGACCTCGCTCCAGCGCGGCGACTGCCTTCGTGGTCATGCCGGCTCGCTCGGCAAGCATCTCCTGCGTCAATCCCGCTGCGAGGCGGTGCGATCGCAGCAGCTGGCCGAAAGCGGGGGGCGATGCTTCGCGAAGCTGCGTCATGGCACGGCGGTGAGACGTTCTGACCCTGACGTTATCTTATCAATGGGTGAGGTAACGACGTCGTGCACCGTGCTGATCCTCTGCACCACGGCGCAAAGGGGCTGTGCCGGACTCGGCACAGCCCCACTTGCTGGGGGTGACGGGCGGCTAGCCGCCTATCAGTGGACCAGGAAGGCGTCGAGAAGCATGTAGGTTCCCGTCAACTTGACGAGCTTTATTGTGTGGGTACCGGACGGTAGTCCACTGATGCTGTAGAGGATCTGGCCGCCCTGATTGTGCCCGGTGCTGTAGCAGTTCACGGTCGCCTTCTTGGCACCGTCGATGTAGACCTGTACCTGCCCCTCGTCGATACTCTTCTCGGTGATGTAGGACACCGAAGAACCGTTGAAGGTGTAGGAGACAGAGTCGCCGTTATTGACCGTGGCGTGGACATCATCGCCGTAGTCCCCCTGGAAGCGGTTGTTGTAGTAGCCCCAGCCACTGCCCGAGTATGCGATCGAGATGTCGGTGTCGTTGACCACGGGTGAAAGGCCGAGCGTGCCAAGGCGGTTGGCGTTCTGCTCGGTGAACCAGGGATTGCCGCCGGAGCCGACCGTCACGCCGTAGACGCCCGCACCCGACGCCGGGGCTGGCGATACCGGATATTCGGTGATCTGTCCGGAGGTCGTGATGCTTCCGAGCTGGTTGGCACCATTCTCGCCAAAGTACAACGTGTTGTTGGCGCCGCTCGTGATGGAGGCAGGGCCCGCGTTCGTCGTGGGCAGGGGGTACTCGGTGAACTGGCCGCCGGTGGTGATTCGGCCGATCTTGTTCCCCGTGTATTCCGTGAACCACAGCGCACCATCCGGGCCGGATGTGATGCCCAACGGCCCGCTGGTTGCAGTCGGAATCGCGTACTCGGTAAATGTGCCCGTCGTCGTCAGACGACCGATCTTGTTGCCGCTGCCTTCTCCGAACCACAGGGCGCCGTCGGGCCCGGCGGCGATGGAGAGCGGCAAGCTGTTCGGGGTGGGAATCGAAAATTCCTTGACCTGTCCGGTTGTCGAGATGCGGCCGATCTGGTTGGTGAATTCCTGCGTAAACCAGAGTGCTCCGTCGGCGCCCGTCGTGATGGCGACCGGGCCGGTGTTCGCAGTGGGAATCGAGTACTCCTTGATCACGCCCTTGGTCGTGATGCGGCCGATCTTGTTGCTATTTCGCTCGGTGAACCACAGGGCGCCATCCGGACCGCGGGTAATGTCATACGGCACGCTTGCGGCCGTGGGAATAGGGTACTCCGAGAGCTGTCCATTAAGGCCCAGGCGAGCAACTGCGTTTGCCCCTTGTTCGAGGGACCACAGCGCCTTGTCCGGCCCGAGAGTGACGGCGATGGGGCCGGCACCGCTGCCGACCTGTCTGAGCTCGGAGCCGTACGTGTTGACATCGTCGATGTGATTGCCGAGGAACTCTCCCACCCAGAGCGTGTGGTCGGACCCGAAGGCGAGAGTAACGGGCTCAGCTCCCGCCGCACCAAAGCGGTATTCGGTGAGTGTGGGGCCGAAGACACCGGTGAGAGCCACCCGCGCGATGCCACCCACGGTCGTCCGGCTTCCCTCTTCGGCCGCCCACAACGCTCCGTCCGGTCCGACGATCAAGCCAACCGGGCTACCGATGGAAAGCTGCACTGTCCGGCCCCACGTGCCGTTGACGGAAATGCTTTGAAGTTGATCGGCGTCGGCGGCAGTGAGCCAGAGGTTGCCGTCGGGACCGGTGACGATGTTCGCCGGACCGCTTGGATTGGTAGGGTCCGGGTACTCGGTCACCTGCCCGCTTCCGACATTGACGGTGCCCACTGCCTGGCCGGCGTCCTCGGTGAACCAGATGTTCCCGTCCGGGCCGGCGGTGATGCCCTCGGGGCTACTGCCCGGGGTGACTGGATACTCGGCAATCGTCTGACCGGCCTCATTCATCTCCCCGATCTGGCTCACACCCGTCTCTGCAAACCAGATGTTGCCGTTCGGCGCCACCGTAATGCCTTCCGGCGTGCTCGACGGAGTTGCAGTCGGATATTCGGTGAATTGACCGGACGTTGTCACGCGCCCGATCTGACTTTTTGTTGCTTCGGTGAACCAGAGGGCTCCATCCTGGCCCACCACGATGTTCTGTGGCGAGCTGAACGACGTGGGAGGAGCGTACTCGGTGATCTTGCCGTGCGTGTCGATCCGACCGATCTTGTTTCCCTCTTGCTCCGTGAACCAGAGGGCGCCGTCCGGCGCCGCCACGATCTGGCCGACGGCTGCTGGGGAGGAGGGAATCGTGAACTGCGTAACCGGCAGACTCACGTTCGGGTTACTTGCAGCATGCACGCCGTTCGTTGCACCACCTGCCAGGGACACGGCAATGGCGCAGGCGCCCAGCAGGCGGGCGAGACGTGGGAGGGTGTGGGCTGTGTTCATAGCCATGATGTTCTCTCCGTTTCGGGCTATTGGCGGATGGAAGTGGATCGCTACGTCCCGAGTCGCGCGCCCCGGTACAGTTCTCAGTCTGAGACCGCGAACGAGCCGGTAACACTCACGCCGCCCTCACATGACCCTTACAAAGACAATGTTTCGCCGTTTGGATCCGCCGCGACCGTACAGACTCGAGCAGGTGCGACCAGCCTGTCCCCGCTCAGGGGGCCACGAAAATCGCCGTGCCAACGTAACGGCCACACGATACCGACGATACTCAGATGATTGGGCCCGGTCTCGTCCGGCGGCGAGACCCGTGCTAGGCCCGCAGCGCCTCGCCGATCGCGTTCTCCACCGAGAGCCTTTGTCCCGCGTCCCAGGCGCCGGCAAATTCCTCGTCGTCGAGACGTCGCCTCAGCGTCGACAGCGTCCGCTCCGCAGCGGCGCGAAACAGCACCGGCGTAGGCGTGCCGAGGAGAGCATGAATGTTCGCAGCCGCAGCCAGCAGCTGGAGAGCAAAGGTAAGCCGCGCTTTGTGCAGGGCCACATCCGCCAGGCCTTCCAGTGCGAAGGGCACGATGTAGCGCGGACCTCTGGTCCAGGTCAGGACTAGCGATTGGCGCAGCGTGTCCTCGGCTCGTGCTACGTCTCCTCGGTCGAGGATGATGCGGCCCAGTGTGGCCAGTGACTCCCCGGTACTCGGTTCGAGACCAACCGTGCGGAATACCGAGACACTGCGAGTCGCGAGATCCTCCGCGTCGTCCAGCCGTCCCTGGGCGTAGGCCCCGAGAGCGAGGTTGTTGAGGCAGCAGCCAACGCCCCAGGCAGCTCCCAAGTCCTCAAAAAGCGCGAGGCTCTCTCCGCAGTACACAGCCACGTTCTCGCCGTCACCGCGGTCGCGCGCGATGTCGCCCAATCCAAGGAGTGCCAGGGCGATACCCTCGCGGTCGTTGGCCCGCCGGTGAAGTGCCAGACACTCTTCGTAGAGCGGGGCTGCGCGGTCAAGGTAACCCTGCTCGCGCAGGACCATGCCGAGGCGAAACATCGTGTGACCGATACCGTGCTGCGCGAACGTCCCGACTTCGCCCCGGCTCCGCTGTACAGCCAGTGCCTTCTCCAGCATGGACGTTGCCTTCTGGTACTCTCCTTCCAGCCGAGCCTGCAGCGCACGGTTTATCAAGAGGTCCGTGTCGCCGTCCCGGCCGATCGTCCGCTGCAGTCTTGCGCTCTCCTCGAATAGTGGGGTGGCCACCGCGAAGTCGTCTTGTGCCTGGGCCAGCCAGGCGGCCCCTTTGAGCGCTTCAATCCGCAGCTCGAGCGGCACGTTGTGCTCGTCGGCGGCGAGCAGCCGTTCGAACCACGACCGGCCCTCCCGGAAGTGCCCGTGCATAAGCCAGAACGGCCACAGAGCGGTTGCCAGCCGAAGGCCGATTCCGGTGCGCCCCAACTCCAGGGCGAAGGATAACGCGGAGCGAAGATTATCTGCCTCGCGATGAAGGCGCTGTAGCCAGGCGTCGCGATCGCCGCTCCGCAGATGCGGCTCGGCGCGTTCGGCGAGCGTCGTGAAGTAGAACGCATGGCGCTCCCGTGCTGCCGCCAGCTCGCCACCGGAATCGAGCTGTTCGCGGGCGTACGCTCGAATTGTTTCGAGCATGGCAAAGCATGGTTCTTCGTCCACGCTCTCCACGGGATACAGCAGATTCTTGTCCAGCAACGACTGGACGCGATCCAGGATGGTGTCATCCGGCTTGGCGTCGACGTCACCGCATACCTCAGCCGCTGCTTCGAGGGTAAACCCGCCTTCAAAAATCGCCAACCTCCTGAAAAGCTGCTGCTCGGCGGCGTCGAGTAAGTCGCAGCTCCAGGCGATAGTCGAGCTCAAGGTGCGTTGGCGGACCGGGAGATCCTGGGGCCCGACCGGCAATGCGCCCAGGCCGCGCTCCAGGCGCGTCAAGAGGGCTGGTGGCGGCAACGTGCGGATGCGTGCGGCCGCCAGTTCGATTGCCAGGGGCAGGCCATCCAGTCTCCGGCAGATTCCGGCTATCGAGGCGGCGTTCTCCGCTGTGAGCGTGAAGCTCGGCTGAATCAAGCGGGCCCGCGCCAGGAAGAGCTCGACGGCCGAGAAGAGCGCGATATCCTGCGGCACCGCCGTCTCGGGCGGCGGCGTCTCAAGCGGAGATAGAGGAAACTGCTGCTCGACGCGTAGCTGAAGCGGAGTGCGACTGGTGACGATGACGCAGAGGTGGGGGCACTCGTCGAGCATCTCGGTCACAAGCTGGGCTGCCTCGATTACCTGCTCAAAGTTGTCAAGAACGAGTAACAGCCGTCTCTGGCGCAGCTTTTCGATGAGAAGATCGCGGTAGGACTGTGGTGAGGCTTCATGAAGTTTGAGTGCCTGGGCGATGGTGGCGGCAACCAGGCGCGCCTCCCGCAGCGCGGACAGATCGACGAAGGCGCACCCATCGGCGAACGAATTCTGGAGGGTGAGCCCCAGCTGGACCGCGAGTCGCGTCTTTCCCACTCCACCCGGACCGGTCAGCGTGATGAGGCGCGCGCCGGACTGTACGAGATGGACAACTGCCGCTTCCTCCTGCTCCCTTCCCAGTAATGCATTGGGTGGGATATGGAGACGAGCATGGGGGGAGAGCTGAGCACTCGGACGCTCTTCGACGATGAGATCGCGACCACCTTGCGCTGCCGCGATGAATCGTTCTCGTTCCGGGGATGGAAGGCGCAGGGCGGTCGCCAGGCGTTCGATTGTGTCAGCGCGGGGAAGGGTACGGCGCCCGCGCTCCAACGCGGCAATCGCATTCGCGCTCACGCCGGCGCGTTCTGCCAGTTCCTCCTGCGTCAGTGCAGCGGCCAGGCGGCAGTGCCGCAGGAGCTGACTGAAGGTGGAGGCTTCGTTCACCGTCAACTCCGACGTGCCCGTCAACCTTCAATCCCCACTGCTCGTGGTCGTCGACCACTCTCTCTCGCATGGTACCAGTCACGCCATGCTCACCGGCCCGGGTCACGAGTGCTTTGCAACGCCGCCCACCAATCGACCTGGACCCTGCATGTGAGGGCATTGTGAGGGCTCTGTAAGTGTTCGCATCCCGAATTTTGGCTCAGAGTGGAGGGTGTTGACGGGGCGCGCGACTCGCCAACAGCGAGATCCCTAGCTAATTAGAAGGTCAGCACACCAAGGAGAACATCGATGAAGAAATCCCTCCGCCTCGCCGCCGGTGCCCTCGTCGCACTGAGCGTCCTGGGAACTGGTGTACGCGGCGCCGTCGCGAGCGCATCTCATCCCACGGCGTACACCTACACGCAGATCACCGATCCCGTCGACCCGACGTTCAATCAAGCGCTCGGTATCAACAACGCGGGGGTCGTCGCCGGGTACTACGGCAGCGGTGCCGATCCGAATCACCCCAACCAGGGGTTCACGGTCGTGCCGCCCTATGGTGCGAACAACTTCGCGAGCGAAAACTATCCTGGCTCGATTCAGACGCAGGTGATCGCCGTCACGAACAACGGCAACACAGCCGGGTTCTGGGCGGACGCCAACAACAACAACTACGGGTTCGTGGAATGGAACGGCGTTTTCACGTCGGTGCAGAATCCCCGTACCCCTCACAAGACTCCGCACGTTAATCAGCTGCTCGGCATGAACGACGGCGGCATTGCCGTTGGCTTCTACAACGACGGGAAAGGCAACTCGCACCCGTACACCTACAACCAGGCCACCGGGAGGTTCAAGTCCCTCCGTCTGCCCGGGGCGACGAGCGCGCAAGCGACGGGAAGCAACGACAAGGGCGACATCGTCGGGTTCGCGGTGCAGGGCGGTTCGACCCAGGGCTTCCTGCTCCAGGGCAAGAGGCTCACCGAGTTCCAGTACTCCGGTGCGGCTGCAACGCAGGCCTTCGGCGTGAACAACTCGGATCAGATCGTCGGGACCTGGACTGATGCCGGGGGTAACGTCCACGGATTCGTGCTCACCGATCCGACCGGTCATGCACAGTGGCAGAGCGTCAGCCTGCCGGGAGGCGACACCGATACCTTCCTCAACGGCATCAACGACAAGGGCCAGATCGTCGGTTTCGTGACGTCAAGTCCGACGAGCTCGCTCGCCTACGTGGGGTCGCCCTCCTGAATTAATCCCGAAGACGAAGCATCGTCTCGGGCTATGAGAGAGACGGGTCGCCATGCTGCGGCCCGTCTCCTTTCCTTTATCGACGTGGGGCGTGCGCGTCTCAGCGGTGCAGGGTCGGGCTGCAGGCGGCGTTGCGGAAGGCCGGCGCGACATGGTGTTGTGCCAACGTATGGAAGCAGCTCGACTGACGGGCGACGTTTGCCGAGGCGTGGCCGGCGAGTGGTATGACCGAGCCCGCAAAAATCAAGACGAAAACGATCGATCTCATCACATCTCCCGAACGGTGCCTGATTGCGATGCCATTCGACCACGTGCCTTCCGCCGCGTACAGGGTCGCGCGTCCCCTCGGCGGGAGGACTTTCGCCCCAAGTTCCGCGACGAGAAGGCAAAAGGAAACCAGCCCGGCATCGATGCCCGACTGCGCGCGTCATCACAGGGCCTTCGCTTCGCAGCCGACCAGTTGGGCAAGGTCTGGCACCGACGCGACCCAGATCATCCCTACCTTGGTACCTCAACGCTCGATCCATTCGGTCACACGCGGCGAATTGCAGCATAGATCGCTGCGTGATACCATGGAAACCGTGGTAAACCACCACAGCGGCGACGGATTTCGAAGAAAATCGGCGCTCTGACTGAGGGAACGAACAGCATGACGGAGCTGGTGGTGCAATCGCCGGCAGCGCGGGTTGACGACGTCGACCGGCGTATCATCGCTCTTCTCCAACCCGATGGGCGCATGCCGTTCTCGCAAATCGCGGCGGAGCTCGGCGTCTCCGAGGGGACCATCCGGCAGCGCTATCGCAAGCTGGTCGACAGCGGAGTGCTTCAGGTCGTCGCAGTCGCCGACCCTTTCAAGATCGGCTTCGAGAGCATGGCCATGATCGGCATCAGCGTGGGCATTGACGGGGAGCGGGGTATCGACGGCGTGGCCCGCGAGCTCGCGCGCTTTCCCGAGGTCAGCTACGTCGTCATGTCCACCGGTTCATTCGATCTCCTGGTCGAGGTCATCACCCAGAACCACCAAGAGTTCGCAACGTTTCTGACCGAGAAGCTGCACAGAGTGGAGGGGGTGAGCCGAACCGAAACATTCATGCTCTTGCGGGTATACAAGATGAATCTCGGCGGCTGGCGGATGGTCCAGGCGCGGGAGGAGGTACTGCGCGACTAGCGTATTCCCGGTTTGTGATATGAGATCACTCGTGGTGGAGAAGAGGAGGTCAGGATGCCCACGGAACTGAGTCCAGATGCGCAGGTGCTCGCGGAGGAACGCGGGGCAGAACACTTGCGTCGGGGCGCTCTCACGCTGTTCGACGGTACAGTCATCGGTGTGGCGAGTACCGCGCCGGCATACAGTCTGACGGCGACCCTTGCACTGTTGATCGGGTCCGCCGGCGTTGGGCTGTTCGCCCCGAGCGCCATGTTGATCGCGTTCTTGCCGATGCTTGGCGTAGCCGTCGGCTTCTACTGGCTGAACCGGCGCATCCCGAACTGCGGGGCGTCATATGCCTGGGTGGCGCGAGCCCTACACCCTGCGATCGGCTTTCTTACCGGCTGGGTGATCGTCATGGCCGATGTCATCGTGATGATCTCGTTGGCCGGCGTGGCGGCTGCCAGCACGCTGACGCTCTTCGGTCAGGATGCCAGCAACAAAACCTGGAACCTGGTTCTCGGCATCGCATGGATTGTGATCATGACCTGGATCGTGCTTCGCGGCATCAGGTTGTCGGCCATGACACAGTGGGTGCTGCTCGCGCTGGAATACGTCATCGTCATGGGTTTCTGCCTCTGGGCGATCATCGACGTCTATGCCAATCACCCGAAAGGCTCGCACGTGCCGTCGCTGAACTGGCTACTGCCCTGGCAGGCCCCGGGCGGCGGTCCGGTAATGTTGACCGCGGTGCTCGCCGCCGTCTTCATCTACTGGGGGTGGGACACCGCAGCCAATGTCAACGAAGAGACTGAGGACGCTACCCACGCCCCGGGCCTGGCAACGGTCCTGTCGACATTCGTGCTTTTGATCATCTATCTGTTCGCCGCTTTCGCCACCGCTGCCTACTTCACGCCCTCGGCTGCCGACAACAACTCCTCCGATGTCCTGACCTACATGGCGCAGAGCCTGACCGGCAGCGGCAACAAGCTGTGGTACCTCATGGTCCTCGCCGTCATCTCGTCCGCCGCGTCTTCGACCCAGACGACGATTCTCCCCACTGCCCGCGTGACCTTCTCGATGGCACGCGACCGGATCATTCCGCGGATCTTCGCCGCGGTCCACTCCGAGTACCTGACGCCGTGGTTCTCGACGATCATCATGGGTGCGGTGTCGATCGCCGTCTACGTCATCTCGCTGTACGCTTCGGGTGGCGTTGGTCAGGCGATTCAGAACGCCATTCTGGCCATCGGCCTCCTGATTGCCTTCTACTACGGGCTGACGGGAATCGCCGCGGCGTGGTACTACCGGCGATTGCTTTTCACCAGCCTTGGTAACTTCGTCTTTGCCGGGATCTTCCCGCTGGCCGGCGGGCTGGGATTCTTCTACATCTTCGTGGAAGCTGCCCGCGGACTGACCGTGGCGCAGTTCTGGACCGGGGTGGGGTCCATCCTGATCGGCGTTCCACTTCTCGCCTGGTCCTGGATCCACAATCCGGCCTTCTACCGGCAGCCAACTGAGGTGGCCGGCCCCGAGGAGCCGATGGGCGGCGCCAGTGCCGTGTCCGTCACGCCGTAGGCATCCGGCCCCGTAATCCGGGGCGCCGCGACGCTCGCTCCGGAACCCGCAAGGAGAATCCATGTCACCCGTTACTGCTCAAACCACCGTTAGCCTCGACAAGTCTCAGGAGCTCTTCCAGCGCATTGCACGTGTGGTCGCCGGCGGAGAGAGCAACTACGTCCGTGTCAAGAACGGTCTGGAGATGTGCTTCGACCGTGGCGAGGGCTCGCGCTTCTGGGATGTTGACGGTAACTGCTACATCGACTATTCGCTGGGCTACGGCCCGCTCATCTTCGGGCACAGGCCGCGCGCGGTGAACGATGCCGTGATCGACATGGTGACGACGCGGGGTCTGCAGTTCACCTTTCCCTACGACACCGAGGCCGATGTTGCCGAGACGATCGTGGCGTCGGTGCCGGGAGTCGATCTGATCCGTTTCAGCACCACGGGAACCGAGGCAGTCTCAGCCGCTCTCCGTCTCGCTCGCGCCTACACCGGGCGCGAAAAGGTCATCAAATTCGAAGGGCAATACCATGGCTGGACGGACTCCACGTTCGTCAGCTGCCACCCATCTCTCGACCTTGCCGGTCCGGATGATGCCCCGCGGCCAGTGGCGGGCTCGAAGGGCACGCCGCAGGCGGCGGCCGACCTATTCATCCCCCTGCCCTGGAACGACGTCGAGGCGGTGGAGCAAGCCCTGCGCGAGCACCAGGGTGAGGTTGCAGCGGTACTGACCGAGCCGGTCATGTGCAACTGCGGGGTCATCCCTCCACGCCCCGGGTACCTGGAGGCGCTGCGCGACCTCACGAGGCAGGCCGGAGTGGTGCTCATTTTCGACGAGGTCAAGACGGGCTTTCGACTGGCCATCGGCGGCGCGGTTGCAACCTTTGGAGTCGTTCCCGATCTCGTCACATGGGCAAAGGCGTTGGGGGGAGGATACCCGATTGCCGCCTTCGGCGGCAGTCGCGAGATCATGGACCTCGAGGCGCGGAACGAGGTCATGCACGGGGGGACCTACAACGCCCATCAGGTCGGTATGGCGGCGGCGCAAGCGACTCTCGGCATCATGCGGGCCGATCCACCGATGTTTGCCGATCTCTGGCGCAAAGGTGAGCGTCTGCGCGAGGGACTGCAGGCGGCGGCGCGCGACGCAGGTCACCAGGCGGTGTGCCAGGGGATTGGACCGCTCCTCCAGATCTTCTTTACCGACGGTACTGAGTCACTCACCGACTACCGCACCGTCATCCGGCACGTGGATCTCGAGAAGTTCAGCAGCTTCCAGGGCGCACTGCAGGATCGCGGGGTGTACATCCATCCCGACCCGCTCGAGTGCTTCTACGTCTGTACGGCGCACAGTGACGAAGACATTGAGGAGACGATCGCGGCGGCCCGCGATGCGGCGCTGGCTATCTGATCCGACCTGCACGGCAGCATGAAGGATTACCGCGGCTACAGCTTCTGGCTCGAGACCGCCGGGGATCTAACGCCCCGGCCGTCACTTCCCGGCCCGATGACAGTCGACGTCGCCATTCTCGGCGCCGGTTTCACGGGATTGTGGACGGCTTACTACCTGCTCGGTCACGATCCCTCACTGCGCGTCGTCATCCTCGAGAAGGAGATCGCGGGATTCGGCGCATCAGGACGCAACGGCAGCTGGTGCAGCTCGGTCTTCCCCGTCTCGCCGCGAGAACTGGTCCGCCGCTTCGGCCGGGAGTCGACCCTCGCTCTGGCCGACGCGATGCGCGACACTGTCGACGAGGTCGATCGTGTTTGCATCGCAGAGGGGATCAACCCGCAATTCGTCAAGGGCGGTTGCCTGCGTCTTGCCCGTGGCCGTCAACAGCTTCCTGCCCTGGAAGCCGTCCTCGAGTCGTATCGACTACTGGGGATCGGCGAACGGGTACGGATGCTGAGTCCAGCCGAGACCGCCGAGCGCGTGCGAGTCAATGGCGTGGTTGCCGGCCTCTATGCTGCAGACTGTGCCACGGTTCACCCGGGCCGGCTGGTGCGTGGTCTGGCAACCGCGGTGGAGCGCCGCGGCGGGACGGTCTTCGAGCAGACCGAGGTCACGGGCTTCACGCCTGGCGCCGCGCCGCGCCTCCGCACCGCGCACGGCGATGTGCAGGCACGAGCCATCGTTCTGGCGGGAGAAGCCTACCTCACCAGACTGCCTCAGCTCCATCGCCAGCTCCTGCCGCTCTACTCGCTGATTGTGCTGACAGAGCCTCTCGGTTCTGACATTTGGGCGGAGATCGGCTGGAAGGGGCATGAGTGCATCTCGTCCATGCGCTACACGGTCGACTACCTGGCACGCACTGCCGACGATCGGATTCTCTTCGGGAGCAGGGGGGCGCCGTACCACTGGGACTCGAGGATTGAAGACCAGTTCGACCGGCACCCGGCCACCCATGAGATGATCAGGCGGATGGTGGTCGACTGGTTTCCCAGCCTGCGAGGCGTCAGCTTCACGCACACCTGGGGAGGGCCGGTCGGCATGCCGCGTGACTGGATGCCGTCGGTGCAGTACGACTCCCGGACAGGAATTGCCGCGGCGTTCGGATATACGGGTCAGGGGGTGGCAACCAGCAACCTCAGCGGCCGAATTCTGGCTGACCTGATCGCGGGTCGCCGATCGGCCCTGGGCTCGCTTCCGCAGGTGGGCCATCGGCCTCCCCTCTGGGAACCCGAGCCCCTGCGCTGGCTTGCGGTGCGCTACGCCCAACATGCCTTCGAGGCAGTCGACCGGCGGGCAGAACGGTCCGGCCGCCCTCCGTCTGGCAAGTCGATCATCGAGAGATTGGCGCGGCATTGAATCGAAGGCCGGATCGGTGTCCAGGCGTACGCGCCGCGCTTGAGTGGTGAAGTTTTGAAGGAAACGAGCAAGGAGAAGAAACCATGGTGAGCGTGACGGATCAGCGGCAAATGTTCATCGGCGGTGAGTGGCTGGCTGCCGCCGAAGGTGAGACACAGGAGATCGTCAATCCTGCGACCGGCGAGGTGATTGCCGAAGTCGGCAAGGGATCCGAGGAAGATGTCAACCGGGCGGTCGCCGCAGCACGACAGGCGTTCGAAGAGACGTGGTCCGAAACCACCCCGGGCGAGCGGGGTCTCATGCTCCTCAAGCTGGCCGACGCGGTGGAGCAGAACGCGGACGAGCTGGGGAGGATCGAAGCGGAGAACGTCGGCAAGCCGCTCGCCGCGGTCCCGGACGAGATAGCAGCGTCGGTGGACAATATTCGCTTCTTCGCCGGCGCGGCGCGGGTCCTCGAGGGCAAGTCTGCCGGCGAGTACATGCAGGGCTATACCAGCATGATTCGGCGCGAGCCGGTCGGCGTGGTTGGATCAATCGCGCCCTGGAACTATCCGCTGATGATGGCCATCTGGAAGATCGGACCGGCGCTGGCCGCCGGCAACACGGTCATTCTGAAGCCGTCCGAGCTGACGCCGCTCACCGCGCTCCGCTTGGCAGTGCTCGCGTCCGAAATCTTCCCGCCCGGTGTCCTGAACGTCATCACCGGCGACGGCGAGCCGGTTGGCGCCGGGCTGGTGCGCCATCCCGGCGTCGACATGGTCTCCCTGACCGGCGACGTCGCCACCGGGAAGGAGGTGGCCCGGACCGCCGCGAGTACGCTCAAGCGCGTTCATCTCGAGCTCGGGGGCAAGGCGCCCGTCGTCGTCTTCGACGACGCCGACCTCGACGCGGTGGCGGCCGCGGTGCGGGTAGCCGGCTACTACAACAGTGGTCAGGACTGCACTGCAGCCGCCCGGGTGCTCGTCGCCGATCGCCAGTACGACAATCTCCTCTCGGCGCTGGTGCCGGCGGTTGAGTCGATCGCGGTGGGCGATCCGGTCGACGACGTGGAAATGGGCCCGGTCGTATCTGCCGAGCAGCGCGAGCGCGTCGCCGGATTCGTGGAGCGAGCCCGCACCGGCGGGGCAACGGTTCTTACCGGGGGCGGCCCGGTGGGGGATCGCGGTTTCTTCTACCGCCCGAGTGTAGTGACCGACGTCGCGGAGGACGCGGAGATTGTGCAACGCGAGGTGTTCGGGCCGGTCGTCACTGTCCAGCATTTCTCCGACGAAGAGCAGGCTCTTGCCTGGGCCAACGGCGTGTCGTACGGCCTGGCCGCGTCGGTGTGGACCAATGACGTGGGGCGCGCGTTGCGTGCCGCCCGCAAGCTGCGCTTTGGAACGGTGTGGATCAACGACCACATTCCGCTCGTCTCCGAGATGCCGCACGGTGGGTTCAAGCAGTCGGGGTACGGCAAGGACATGTCGGCCTACTCGATCGAGGACTACACCGAGATCAAGCACGTGATGGCGAAGCTCTAGGCCATGCACACCGATACCGAAACGAAGACTGCAATCTGGACCGAGCGTCGGCGGGCGTTCGTGCCGCGTGGCGTCGCGACGTACGATCCAATCGTCGTCGACCATGCCCATGGAGCGGAGGTTTGGGACGTCGACGGGCGTCGCTACATCGACTTCGCTGCAGGGATCGGCACGCTCAACGTCGGTCACACGCCGTCCCGGGTCGTCGACGCCATTCAGCAGGAAGCGACTCGTCTCCTGCACATGTGCTTCAGTGTCTCGTACTACCCCCCGTACATCGAGCTGGCGGAGCGCCTCGCCGCGGCGGCGCCTGGAGACGGAGCGAAGAAAACGCTCCTGGTCAATAGTGGGGCGGAAGCAGTCGAGAATGCGGTCAAGATCGCTCGGGTCGCCACCGGTCGACCGGCGATCATCGCCTTCGAGAACGCCTTTCATGGCCGCACGTCCATGGCAATGGCGCTAACCGGGAAGGAGCGGCCGTACAAGGCAGGCTTCGGACCGTTTGCTCCCGACGTGCACCATGCGCGGTATCCGTATCGGTATCGATGTGAGTGCGCCGACCCCGCACGGTGCTCCGTGGAGTCGGGCGAGGACCTCGATCGGCTCTTCGCCACGACGGTGGTGCCTGAGTCGGTCGCGGCGATCATTGTCGAGCCGGTGCAGGGCGAGGGCGGCTTCATCGTTGCGCCGCCCGAGTGGCTGCGCACCTTGCGCCGGATCTGCGACCGCGAGGGGATACTGCTGATTGCCGACGAGGTACAAACCGGTTTCGGACGGACCGGCCGGATGTGGGCAATGGAACATGCCGGCGTCGAGCCCGATCTGATGGTCCTGGCCAAGTCGATCGCAGCTGGTCTCCCACTCGGCGCGGTGGTCGGACGTGCCGACCTCATGGATGCGCCGGGACCCGGCGGCATTGGTGGGACGTTCGGGGGCAATCCGCTGGCGTGTGTGGCCGCGCTGGTAGTGCTGGACATGTTCGAGGAGCAGGATCTGGTAGCCCGGGCGGGCATGATTGGACAGACGATAGCCGGCCGCCTCTCGGCGATGGCCGCTCGGTACGCCTTGATCGGCGAGGCGCGGGGGTTGGGAGCGATGCAGGCCATCGAGCTGGTGACCGATGAGCGGACCAGGGAGCCGGCCAAACGCGAGACGGCCCTTGTCCTGGAGCGCTGCCTCGAGCGCGGGCTGATCGTCCTCAAAGCCGGGCTCTACGACAACGTGGTGCGGATTCTGGCGCCACTGGTCATCGAGGAGGCGTTGATCGAGGAGGGACTCGACATACTGGAAGCAGCTATCGCGGACCTCAGTCCGTAACCGCGTCGACCTCGATCTCGACCAGCATGTCGGGGTCCACCAGTCGGCTCACCTCGACCATAGCGGTGGCCGGCATGACCAGCCCGAACACCTCGCCGTGGGCGCGTCCGATCGACTCCCAGTCGTCGATGTCGCGGACGTAGATACGAGTCCGCACGACATCTTTCAGGCCGGCGCCGGCCCGTTCGAGGGCCACCTCGATGTTCCGGAGAGTCTGCCGGGTCTGGGCGTAGGCATCCCCGACCCCGACTACCCGCCCAGCGTCGTCGGTCGCAGTCGTGCCCGACACGTAGACATGCGAACCGACCCGGACCGCCCGGGAATAGCCGACGATCGGCTCCCATCGCGTGCCACTGGCAATCTTGACGCGTTCCAAGGGCCTTCCTGTCCCATCGCTCGCAGGCTGCGACATGTGCCTCCGTTGGGCGTGCAGTTGGCCTTCCGGCCACATCACCACAGTTGCATTTTCCCATCCGGGTGCACTGCTTGATACCACGCGCCGGTGTCGCGTGACGAGGCCGGCTCTCGACAACCGGAGCTGGTGCCTATGGATGATCGCAGTGGTTACACTCGGGCGAAGGAGCGACGACGCTGCACGACTTCACCTTGCACCACGAAGCGCGTCGACCGATTGCCGGTGAGGCACCGCATCCTGCTCTCATTCTCCTGCATGGACGTGGCGCTGACGAGCGTGACCTGCTGCCGCTAGCCCACCAGCTCGATCCGCGTCTCTTCGTCGTCTCGGCGCGCGCGCCGTTTCGGTTCGGATGGGGCGGCTATGTCTGGTACGACCTCGCTCCCCAGGGAGTCGGCTACCCGGATCCTGCGACCCTCGATTCCAGCATGCGTAAGGTCCGCGCGTTCCTTGGCGAAGTGACCGAGACGTACCCCCTCGACAGATCACGGATCTACCTGGGCGGCTTCAGCAATGGGGCAACGCTGGCCGGGGTCCTCGCTCTGACCGATCCCGACCTCGTGGCCGGTGCGGCGGTACTGAGCGGCTATCTCCCCGTACACTCCGACCTACCGTACCGGCCGGATGCCGCCGCCGGTCATCCCTTCTTCGAGGGCCACGGCGTGGCTGATCAGGTCATTCCCATAATGTGGGCGCGGGCCGGCAAGCAGCTACTGGATGCGACGCCGGTGGTGCTGACCTATCGCGAGTATCGGATGGGGCACCAGATCGATGGCGAAGAACTCGGCGACCTGGGAGTCTGGTTCTCCGCCGTGCTCGACCACGGCGCGCCGGGTGCCGGCATTCCTCTCGAAACTCGCAGTCCGTAACACAAACTAGGGCTTTCAAAGCCTTCCGGAGCCAGGCGCCGAGCTTCCGGTCCACGGTGTTGAAAGGCAGCCTACATCCCTGCGGCCGCGTGCATGCGTGGATCTACGATACGAGACTCGAGCGTGACGGCCTGATATTGTGATTGACGCGGAAGAGGTTGCCTGGATCGTAGCGGTCTTTCAGGGCAACCAGTCGGTTGTAGGTCTTGTCCCCGTAGGCCGCACGGACGCGATCCTCGCCCTCGCCCATGCCCATAAAGTTCACATACACACCTTTCGAGAGAGGCAACATGGACGCGTAGAAGTCTCGCGACCAACGCATGTGCGTCTCATCCTCCGCGGGATCGGTCCACGCCGCGCCCATGGTTGCGGCAAAGGCGGCATTGCGGTAGGCGTAGGCCGTCTTGTCCGTATCCACTCGACTCACCGCACCTCGGTAATGCTGGAGCGTCACGACCGAAAGCGGTGACGTCATGCGTCCGGCGTGCTCGACCAGGACCCGCATCCCGTCGTCGGTGAGGTCGTCCAGGAACACTGACTTGACATAGTATCTGAGACCCGGAGGCAGAATGGGGTCGAGCAGCGATTGGTGGACCGTGTACGGCATCGGGCCAATCACGTCGGCGCCGGGCGGGCCGAACTGCTTGAGCGGGCGCACAACTTCCAAGCCCTCGTCAATGTCACCTGCATAACACACGCCTATCGCGATGAGCGGTCGGCCGTGCATGTTCTCCGGAAGGAAGGGAGCCGGCGGTCCGGTGAGGAGCGCCACGACGGTGGTCAGGTCATCAGGGATGTGCGCGATGTACTCTCGGTAAAATTTCAACAGCTCCGCTGCTCGCTCGGCCGGCCAGAATGCCAGCCCGCCGACTACCTCGCCCACCTGGTGCAGCTGGAAGGTAAACGACGTGGCGATTCCAAGATTCCCGCCGCCGCCGCGCAGTCCCCAGAAGAGGTCCTCGTGCTTCCTTTCGCTGCATTGCAGGAACCGGCCATCGGCGGTTACCACGTCAACCGATAGCAGGTTATCGATCGTGAGCCCGAGCTTGCGGCAGAGCCAACCGACGCCGCCACCGAGGGTAAGGCCGGCCACGCCTGTCGTCGAGACATGGCCGCCAGTAGTGGCGAGACCGAGCGCCTGGCACTCCCGATCCAGCTCTCCCCATAACACCCCGGCTTGCACGCGAGCCAGGCGCTCTTCCGGGTCAAGCAGAATGCCTTTCATGGGCGAAAGATCGATGAGAATGCCACCATCGCACGCGGCAAGCCCAGCCCAATTGTGACCGCCGCCCCGGACCGCAAGTAGCAGGCCGGCTTCCTTCGCAAACGCGACGGATTGAATCACGTCTGCCACGCCGGCACAGCGGACGATAATGGCGGGCTTCTTGTCAATCATGCCGTTCCAGATCGTTCTGGCCTCGTCGTATCGGTCGTGCCCCGGCAGCAGCACCTCCCCGCGTACCGCCGCACATAATGCTTCGGTGCTCGCCTCGTCGATGGACCGCACTGATGTCGCTGTCGCCTGCTGTACCATTCTGGTCTCCTATTGGGTGACTCGACTTCTCCGAGTGTTTGTAGTCTAGACCGAAGAATCGGGCGGGTGCCGGGAGCAGCCGGGTGTCACCCGGCCGCTCCGGTGGTGTTATGCCCGCACCTCGTACACCGCGGTGAACGGGTCATCGATGGGCAGTCGGCGGAAGCTGGCGAACCCCGCGTCCCGGGCAAGCTCCTCGGCCTTGTGCGGTCCCATGGAGGTTCCGATCCCGGCGCCACCCTCGGCCAGCGACGTCGTCATGCAATACAGCGTGCTGGCACTGTAAGTGAACTTGCCGAGGTTCAATGGATTCGTGAGGTCTTCAGCCAGATTCCCGGAAACGTTGAACTCGGTCCAGAGCACGACGCCGTCCGGCGCCAGCGCTTTGCGGATGCCAGTAAGCGAGCCTACCGGATCCACCATGTCGTGGACAGTGTCAAAGATGGTGATCAAGTCGAACTCACCAGGAATGCCGTCGGCCGCGTCGTGGAGTTCGTAGCGGACGCGTTCTCTGTGGCCGCTGCTGGCGAGACGACGTCGGGCGTTGTGAATGGCGAGCGGATAGTCGTCGTAGCCCGTGAACACGGACCGCGGGTAGGCCTCGGCGAGGATGAGGCAAGCCTGGCCGTTTCCGCATCCGATGTCGGCAACCCGAGCACCCCTTTGTAACCTGGAATCGAGGCTCTCGATGGCGGGAATCCAGTCCTGGACGAGATGGTTGAGAAACTGTGCCCTCGTAAAGCGCTCGAAACCGTGCCAGAACTCATGGCCGTACTCGTTCTGCGGCACTCCCGTACCCGTCTTGAATGCATCTGCCACCTTGTGCGCGTTTCGGTACCAGGTGGGTAACATCTCGAACAGTCCGCTGAAGAACACCGGGCTGTCAGGATCGGCAAGGCAGAGCGCTTGCTCGGGTGGCAAGCTGAACTCACCCGTAGCTGGCTCGTACGACACATAGCCGCTGCAGGCCATTGCCGATAGCCACTCCCTCAGGTACCGTGGCGACTGACCGGTCTTCGCCGCGAGGTCTTCGGGTGTCACGGCTCCGGCGCCGGCCATGGAGGCGAAGAGACCGTTGCGGTCACCGATGTAGACGAGCGCGCTTGCCAGCGCGGCGTTGTAGTCGCTTACCAGGGAGCCGACCACGCTGTGCAGTCGCTCCATGTCGATCGTCGGGGCGGTAGCTGTTGTCATGTGCTCTGCTCCTTCTTCGTGTAGCTGGTGGTTACTTCGCTGTGTGTCTGCCCACGTACCCTCCTTTCGCTGGTCGGCACGCCTCCAGAGGCCGTACCGTCAGTCTGCGACGCGCCGGGGCAGACGACCATGAACGACCGGAACGAATGGGCACACGTTGCTCACACGTTTATCGCCAGGGGTGATATCATCCGATCAAGTTCGCCAACCGGCTGCCCGGATCGTGGGCAACCGCAGCTTGGAACGCAGGCATCCATGGAGACGCAGACCGTAGTTGGCTTCGGCGAGATGCTGCAACGCTTTCGCCTCTTGGCTGGACTCACCCAGGAGGAGCTGGCAGAGCGGGCGCAATTGAGCGCGCGAGCCATCAGCGACCTCGAGCGAGGAGTCAAGACGCGGCCCCACCTGGCCACCGTCCGCCAGCTCGCCGAGGGCCTGCAGCTGTCCACGGAGGAGCGCAGCCGACTGCAGCTTGCGGCGCGAGGTAGACCGTCAACCGCCGCGGGAAACCATCGGGCCGGGGTGCTGGATCCCGGTGTCCACGCGTTCCTGATTGCCGACGTGCGGGGCTACACCACGTATACGCTCGAGCACGGGGATGAGGCAGCCGCACGGCTCGCGACACATTTCGCGCAGCTCGTGGAGGAGGCTGTTGGTGCATGGGAAGGCCGGGTAGTCGAGCTCCGCGGCGACGAGGCCCTCGTTGTTTTCTCGTCGGCACGGCAGGCCCTCCGCGCTGCTGTCGAACTTCAGGATCGGCTGCGTCGAGGGAATGAAGCCTTTCCACTTGGTGTGGGCATCGGTTTAGATGCCGGCGAAGCGGTCTCGGTCCCGGGCGGCTACCGCGGGACCGCTCTCAACCTGGCCGCGCGCCTCTGCGGACTGTCCAAGGCGGGGGAGATTCTGGCGAGTGAGGGAGTCATTCACCTCGCTCGCAGAGTCGATGGTCTGGTGTACGGCGAATCCCGATCGGTCGTGGTCAAGGGCTTCGGTGAACCCGTCAAACTCATCCCAATAACCGGATCATCCACACGATCGCTGGCCGTCGAGCTGGAGAACGCACCGGAGTCGAAACAGCGGCTCGCGACTGGCGGCTTTCTGGGTTCGCTGCCAACGGGCACGCTGGTTGCGCGCGAGGAAGAACTGCGTCGGCTCGTACATGCTGTGGAGGCGGTTGCGCTGGGCCAGGGGCGCCTCGTCGTGCTCGCCGGTGAGCCCGGGATAGGAAAGACCCGCCTCGCGCAGGAGCTGACTCGCGCCGCGCATGCTCGGGATTTTCTTGTCGCGGCCGGCCGCTGTTACCAGCCCCAGCAGTCGATTCCGTACTTCCCTTTTCTCGATGCGCTGGCGATGGCCTACGACGCAGCACCCACTGGTATCCGCGACCAGATACCGCAGCGCTGGTCGTACCTGGCGCGTCTGTTGCCGGACCAGCTGGACTCGGCGGCTGTCGCTCCGTCCGACAGCCCCGAAGCGCACGAGCGCCTGTTTCGGTCGGTGTCCGCATTCTTGCTGGCGCTGGCCGAGGAGCGTCCAGTAATCCTGATGCTAGATGACCTGCATTGGGCCGACAGTGCGAGCCTCCAGCTGTTGCAGCACGTGGCCCGTCAGACGCGTGCCGGACGTGTGCTGCTCCTCGGGACCTACCGCGATGTCGAAGTGCATCCTGGACATCCGCTGGAGGCCACCCTGCGCGACCTGAGCCGGGAACAGGTGATGGAGCGCGTCGTGCTCAGGCGCCTGGACGAGAGAGCGCTCTCATTCTTGATCCGCGAGACCATGGGCGAACTGGATCAGGAATCCGAGCTGGCCGCACTGGTGTTCCGGCACACCGACGGCAATCCATTCTTCACGCAGCAGGTGCTGCAGGAGCTGGTGGAGAACGGCAGCCTCTTCTGGCAGAACGGCATCTGGAAGCAGCGCTCAATCCGGGACATCGACGTACCGGAGAGCGTGCGCTCGGTCATCGCCCAGCGCGTCTCGCGCCTTGGCCCGCAAGCACAGGAAGTGCTTCAGGAGGCGAGCGTGCTTGGTCCGGCGTTTAGCTTCGACGATCTCGTCATGATGAAAGTGCCGGTAGGGGAGAACGTGGAGCTCGAGGACGAGATCGACGCGGCTTTCATGGAAGCGGCGTCCATCGGACTGGTACGCACGACTGGCAACGACCGGTTCGCCTTCGACCACGCACTAACCCAGCAGGCACTGTACGCGAGCCTGTCACCGCGACGGCGACGGAGGCTGCACCTCGCGGCGGGTGGGTCGATGGAATCTCTCCCGGCCCGCATCCGCGACAAGCGTGCCGCGGAGCTGGCGTGGCACTTCATGCAAGGAGACGACACGGAGAAGGCTGTGCAGTACTCCCTGCTGGCGGGAGACGGCTCCGAACTGGTGTTTGCCCATGACGAGGCTGAGCGGCATTTCCGGCTGGCACTGGAATTGTCGCGAGACACCGCCGACAAACGGCGCGAAGCGGAAGCGCAGGAACGGCTCGGAGTAGTGCTGAGAGTCATGGGACGGTACGAAGAGTCGCGAAGCATGCTCGAGGCTTCAGCGCGACTGTATGGCGAGGAAGAAGACCTCCAGGCGCAGGGTCGCGTCGTGGCGCAGATCGGACTCCTCTGCCAGATGACCGGAACGGCTGTTGATGGGATACGCAGCGTGCTGACTCTCGTCAACGCTCTCGAGCCGCTTGGACCATCTCACAGCCTTGCCCTGCTCTACGCCGCATTGGTTCGGCTCTTCGATCATACGGGCCAGAAGAGTGAGCAACTGGAAGCCAGCCGCCGGCTCCTCGATCTGGCGCGTGGCCTCCAGGATGACCGTCTCCTGGCGGAGGCTGAGCTCCACCAGGGGGTATCTCTCATGCACGCTGATAGTTTCGACGACGCGCTGAGCCTGTTACAGTCCGCGACAAGGCGGGCGGAGAGTCTGGGCGATCTGCACACGGTGTGTATCGCGCTCGATTTCTGCGGGATGATCTACCACGGCCGCCACCAGGTCGACCAGGCTGTGCTGTGTCACGACCGGGCGGCAGAAGTCGCGGAGCGCCTCGGAGATCCGCGCGAGAAGGCGCATCGCTCGGTAGAAGCTGCGTACTGCACCTTCCTCACCGGCGAGTGGAATCGCTCGCAGGCGCACGCTGAACGCGCCGTTGCGGCTGCGCTCGAACTGGACAGTCTCCGGGCGCTGGTTCAGCCGCTGTTCACGCTCGGGGAGCTATCCCTTTATACCGGAGCGTGGGAGGATGCTGCGGGCTACCTTCGCGAGTGTGTCACTATCGCAAGCCATTTGCATCTCGACGATCACCAGCGGGAGGTGCAAGCCCTCCTCGCCGAGCGGGACCTGCTCGAGGGCGACCCGAATGCGGCGCTCAACCGGCTGCAACCACTCCTCGAATCTCCGGGATGGGAAGGGCATCTGAGCTTTCTTCTTCAACTAGCGTCCACCCGGCTCGAGGTCGGCGACCTCGACGGGGCCGAGGATGCGATCGCCAAGGCAGTCGCCGATGCGACGCATCAGAGGCTTTCGCTGGCTCTGGTCGATGCGCTCCGCATCCAGGGAGCGATAGCCGATCGCAGAGCGACTCCAGAGGAGGCTGAACCGCGGCTGCAGCGTGCGATTCAACTCGCGCTCGACATCTCGTATCCCTGGGGCGAGGCCCGGGCACGGCACGAGCTCGGCTCGCTCCTGGCCCGCCAGGGCCGCGCCGGTGAGGCCAGGAAGCAACTCGAGGCGGCCTCCGCCATATTTGAGAGATTGGGAGCCAAGCCCTATGTGGCTCGCACGCGTGCCGCGGTCGAGGCGCTCACCCCGTAAGGCTACGCGCCTTCCGAGACTTCGTGGATCTCGTCGGCCACGTGACCGTGGGCCTCGCGGTGTACAGCCTCTGCGGCTTCCTTGTTTGGTGCCTCGACCAGGCAGTAAACTCGCCCGCTGACTGTGTCATACCAATAGCGGAGGTACGAAACACCGTGCTGCTCCTGGACCTCGAGGTCGCGGCGGTGCGCCTCCTGGATCGCCTCTCTGGTCAGACCCTCGATCTTCTCGTGGACATCCATGTAGAGTGGCATCTGGTCCTCCTTAGCCGTCGCTCTGTCGAAGCCTACAACCGGTGAATCCATGAGTCAAGTACCACCGGCACCGGAGAATCAGGTGCGGGAAGGCCGAGGCCGGGCCCGCTCACGCTTCAGATTAGATTGGGCCCTGCTGCACAAGCTGTGCTCGAAGCCATATCAGGTAGTCCTCACTGCCCGCTACGACGGGGATCGCCAGGACCTCGGGCACGTCGTACGGGTGAAGCTGCTTGATTAGCAGCTCGACATCGTCGTAGTGCTCGCCGGTCGTCTTGACCAGACAGAGCCATTCCTCCGCGGTCTCGATCTCCTCCTGCCACCAATAGGTGCTGGTAATCGGACCGAGGATCTGCACGCAGGCCGCAAGGCGCTGGCGTATCAGGGCGGCAGCGATCGTTTGGGCTGTGCCAGGGTCGTCCACGGTGGTCATAACCTGGATCACGCCCGCCATCTTCTGCTGCCCTCAGCGCTCGATCGATGCGGCACTGAGCAGATCGCCGAGACGCGGATAGCGGGTCGAACACATGCCGAGCAAGCACACGAGCAGCTCTGCGGTCGCGCGTGCGTCGCCCAGCGCGCGGTGAGCGCTCGTCCGGACGATGGCATGGCGGCGGCAGCATTCGTCGAGACTGTGTTTCGGCACGAACGGGAAGAGGCGGCGCGATAGCGTGCAGGTGTTGATGTAGGGGACGGCGAGCCTGCGCCCCAGAGCAGCTTCCAGAAAGCCGACATCGAAGGCTTTGTGGCTGTGCTCGACCAGCGTGCCGGCGCCGGCGAAATTCAGAAAGGTGGGCAGCACCCGGTCAATGCGCGGCTTTCCAATGAGCATCTCGTTCGTGATGTGATTCACGCGCTGGGCCGCGAAGGGGATCGTCCGGTCGATGCCAACCAGCGTGTCGTATTCCTCCACGATTCGTCCATCGCGCACTTTCACGGATCCGATCTCGACGATGAGATCGCGCGCCGGGTCAAGTCCGGTCGTCTCGACGTCGACGATGACGAAGGTGACCTGCGCGAGCGGAGTCGAAAGGACGGCAGGATCGAAGGCGGGAGTTTCGCCGTGCGATCCCGCGGTGCGCCGCCGGACCAGGCCGGCGCCCATGCGTCTGCGGCGGCGGGCGAGATCGATCGGCTCAGCCATTTCCGCGGTTGCCAGGATTGAGAGCCTCGGAGAGGAAGAGCGGAAGGGCGGCATAGAAGCGGGCCGAGTCGATCACCTCCTGTGCCGGAACCTGATCGAGCACGGTGTGCGCGAAGCGCTCGTCGCCGGGACCAAACCCAATCGCGGGGATTCCGGCCTTGCCCATCCAGTAGATCCCGTTCGTGGAAAACTCCCAGCGTCCGATACCCGCCTGGTGCCCGAACACAGCGGCGAATGCCTCCTTGCCGGCGTGCACCAGCGCATGGTCCTCCTCGAGCGCCCAGGCCGGGAACACCTTCTCCACCGGAAAGACGAATCCGGTGTAGCTCGCCTCCTCGTAGAGCGGAATCTCAATGGTTGCGCTGCCGGCAGCCGGTAGAGCACGGACTTGCTCCAGGACTTGCTCTGCCGTTTCACCCAGCGTCACGCGTCGATCGAGGTACACCTCTGCCTCCGCCGGCACCGCATTGAGTGATGGCGTCTGCACCGTGACGTTCGTGGCGGCGATAGTGCCCGGCCCGACGAATGGATCATCAGGCAGTGACTGCCCCATCCGGCTGATCCCTTCCAGAAACGGCGCAACGCGGTAGAGCGGATTGTCGCCGAGCTGCGGCATGGCGGCGTGGGCGCTCCTGCCCTTGAATCTCGCGCTGATCTCGATCCTTCCCCGATGGCCCCGGTAGATGTTGAGCTTGGTGGGCTCCCCGATAACCACGAAGTCCGGACGAATTCTTTCGTGCTCGACCAGCGCGTGGGGGGCGATGCCGTCGCACCACTCCTCCATGTTGCCGAAGTAGTAGAGCGTCCAGTCGCCAAGCAGATCGAGCTCGATCAAGGCGGCGATGGCGTAGATCATGGGCGGCGTCGAGCCCTTCTCGTCGCACGCTCCGCGTCCGAAGATGATGCCGTCCTCTCGCTTCCCCTCGAATGGATCCCAGGTCCACTCGGCGCGATCGCCGATGCCCACCGTGTCGATGTGACTGTCGAAGAGCAGCGCGCGGTCCCCGCTCCCGGCCCGGCCGAGGATATTGCCCATGCTATCGAATCGAACATCGTCGAATCCGAGGCGGCGCATCCGCTCGGCGCATGCCTCGCCGACCGGACCGATCTGGGAATCGTAGCTGGGAATGCGGACCAGATCCCGCAGGAAGTCGACCATGTCAGCGGCGTGCCGATCTACGTAGGCGTTGATGGTCTCAAGGGCGCTCTTGTCAACCACTGCTTCTCCGATACGTTACCCGCGCCGCCGGCGTTCTCACGCCGAGGCGATGTGATGTGTGGCTCACTGGAATCCGGGGGAGTTACGAGGAACGCGACAGCCGGCGGCTCGCGCCTGGGCCAAGAATAGCAAAAGGGCCACGGAGTGATCCGTGGCCCGGGTTTCGGGGTGCGCTGGTGTGAGCGCGCCGCTACGAGGTCCCTCCGCCGTGCACCGCGACTTTCTCGGTTTCCACCTGACCCTGGCCCGACTGTCCGGGCTGGTCGAGGGTCTGCTGTCCTTGCTTCACCTGAATCTTGCGCGGCTTGGTGGCTTCGGACTTCGGCAAGGTCAATGTGAGAACCCCGTTGTTGTACGACGCGTCGGCCTTGTTCGCGTCTACCTGCGTGGGGAGCTGGAACGAGCGCTGGAAACGGCCGCGCCAGATCTCCTCGAAGTACGGTTGTCCCTTCTGGCTGTGGTGCTCGCTCTTGACCTCGCCGCTGATGGTGACGGTCTCGCCCGTCACCGAGATGTTGATGTCGTTCGGATTGGCGCCGGGGATCGCCATGTGCACGATCACCTCGTCATCGTTCACGTGCATGTCGGCAGTGGGGAAGCCTCCCGAACCTCCCAACGCGGACGGAGTGATGAAGCTGCCCTCGAACAATTGATCGATGGCCTCACGCAGCGGCAAGTAGCCGCCCGAGTATCGTCGACGATCGATTGACATACCGTAGCCTCCTGTTGCATAACCAGTGCGTTTTGTCCCTGGAAGGCCCGCCACCTTCCAACCTCACTTTAGCACTCTCGAGCCGAGAGTGCTAACGACCCGCGCCGTCTATTTCGTTCCCTGGACCACCACGATCTCGTTGACGAAGGGGTTCGGTAGCGGGTGGTATCCGGTGTCTCCCCAGCCGGTCATCCGCACCCAATCCACGGTCAAACCGGTTGCCTCGATAGCCTCAACTACCTCGCGAACGCTGTACTCACGTACGTGCTCCACGTAGTCCGTGGCGTCGGCGCCGGGCGGGAGCGCCTCGGGAAAGGGTTCAAGGAAGTTCTCGCCCGCGGCAAGCGATTCGATGTGATCGAGCCGCGCGACGTTTGGTGTGGTGACGAGCAGCCGTCCACCGTGCCGCAACACCGACGTCAGCGCCTGAAGAACGTGGACGGGCGCAAGCTTGAGATGCTCGAGCACTTCGGCGAGGACTATGAAGTCGAGGGACTCCGGTTCAAACGGCACCCGGTCCCGACCGATTCGGTAGGGCCGTACCTCGAGCCCCTCCGCCGCCGCAAGGCGGCACAGTGATGTGTCCTGCTCGGTGAGAATGGTCGTGATGCCGATCCGGCGCAGTGCGATCGCGAGGAAGCCCACGCCGGCACCGATGTCCGCGCCGGTGCTGCCAATCATGTCCTGCAGTGCCGTGACGAGCACGTTCATGCGCGGGCGTGCCAGATCGTAGACTCCCAGCAGGTCTTCGACGGTCAGGTCGTCGTCCTCGGGCCAGTCGAATTTCGCCGCTTGCGTGCGCACCTCCTCGAGCATGGGCTCGATTCGGTGGTCTATCCGCGCGTTCTGAACGCGGTCGAGCGGGAACAGGGTCATTGCACACCCCACGGCGAGTCTGTACCACGGTACACGGTGCGGGAGCCGGACGGCGCGGCGAGCTCGGGACCGTCTGTGATACTGGGTCGGTGCGGGTGATCCTGAGCAGGGGATCGTACGTACTCACAGTAGAAGGACCAGATAAGAGCGAATGGTAGCTGAGCCGAGGGGCGATGGCGAGCTCATGGCCGCCATCCAGGGCAGAGATGTGAGCGCGCTCGAAGCGTTCTATGACCGCCATCGCGTCCTCGCCTACTCGCTGGCAATGCGCGTGCTGGGCAGCCAGAACGAGGCAGAGGACGTCGTGCAGGAGGCGTTCTTGAACCTCTGGCGGGCCGCCGATACCTACCGGTCGGATCGGAGCAGCGCTCGCTCGTGGCTGCTGAGCATCGTTCACAATCGTTCGATCGACAAACTCCGGGGAAGGCGAACGCGCGTCCAAGCGGCGGCACTGGAGGCAGCAATGGACATACCGGACCGGACCGACGTATGGCGGGAGGTGTCACAGGCGCTGACCGGCCAGGATGTGCGTCGAGCCCTCGCCCAGTTGCCCCCGGAGCAGCGCGAGGCGATCGAGCTTGCATACTTCCAGGGCCGGACGCACACTGAGATTGCCGAACTGACTGAAGTTCCGTTGGGGACCGTGAAGGGGAGGATGCGCCTCGGCCTCCACAAGCTCCGGTCACTGCTCGAAACGAGTCAGACGGGGATGGCGCTAGAGTGATCGACAATCAGCACGACCTGGTCGGCGCGTTTGTCCTGGACGCTCTGTCTCCGGACGAGCGACTGAGCTTCGAGCGTCATCTGGCAACGTGCCAGGCGTGCCGCGCCGAGGTCGTGGAACTACGGGCGGTGACCAACCTCCTTCCGCTGGCGGTCGACCCGATTGAGCCGTCTGCCGGCCTTCGCGCCAGAATCATGGCGGGTGCGCGCGCGGAGCCCCTGCCCAACCAAGCCAGGCCGCAGCTTCGGGTCGTCCGGGGACGGTTGGCGCGACGCACCCTGGCCCCGATACTAGGTCTGGCGGCGGCGATTGCCATCGCGGCCCTCGGTGTCTGGAACTTCCAGCTTCGACATGACCTGGATCACCTCCGGTCGACTTCCGCATTCCAGCAGCAGGTAGACGCCCAGCTGGCGCGTGGCGCCACTGTCACCCGGATCGCCGGCAGTGGACCCGATGCATCCGCCGTGGCCGCTCTCGTCCAGCCGAGGCACGGCGCCGGCTACCTCATCGTGGACGGTCTGCGGTCCAATCCCTCGAATCGCGTCTATCAGGTGTGGCTGATGCGTGGCACGAAGCCACGCAGCGTCGGAGTCTTTAACTACGGACAGTCGCAACCCGCGATTGTTCCGCTCTCGACTCCCTCCTTCGGCTTCACCGTCGCGGCGGTCACTCTGGAACCAGGACCGTTGGGCAGCCGGCTGCCGACCGGCCCGAAGGTGCTGGTGGGCCGGCTCAGCGCCTGAAACGTCAGCCTGACATGCGAGCATCGGCGGCTTTTGCCGCGCACGCCGCGCGGCACGCGCGGTTGTGCCAGGAGATGAGCGGTCCCGGCAGCAAGCCCCGCGCCGGCAGGCGACATCCACTCGCCTGGCATGCCGGGTCCCACGCGCGGGCTTGGACCGGAGCCCCGCTGGCCGGAAAATGGCATGTATCTTGCCCCCCACTCGGCGCGGCCCGATTGCGTGGTTGTTCCGCCCGATCTATTCGATCGCACGGGCGCTCCAGCTCGATTCCCGGCCGCGCGATCGGGAGGACACCGTGCTCGCGGACATCCGCGCTCGGGAACGATTCGCACAAGAAGGGCTAATGGAGACGGAGAACCAGGGCAGATTCGACCAGTTGCTCGACCAGGCGGAAGAGCTGGGACATCTGACGCAGGCCGACATCATCGTGGCGTTTCCCCAGGCGGGGTCCGATGCCGACCTCATGGAAGACGTTACGCGTCGGCTTCGTGCCGAGGGCGTGGATGTCGTTGACGATGCCGAGGACGCCGACGAGGAGCTGGAGACCGGCCTCGAGCTGGCCGCACCGGGTGAGGGCGGCACGACCGACACAGTGCGGCAGTACTTGCGGGAGATCGCGCGCGCCCCGCTGCTTACCGCGCAGGAAGAAGTGGAGCTGGCCAAACGGGCCGAGGCGGGTGACGAAGAGGCTGTACAGCGCTTGATTCGCTCGAATCTGCGCCTCGTCGTGCACGTCGCGAAACGCCACCTCAATCGCGGCCTCCCGCTACTCGACCTTATTCAAGAGGGAAACTTCGGTCTGATGCGCGCCGTGCAGAAGTTCGACTGGAGGCGCGGCTTTCGGTTCTCCACATATGCGACATGGTGGATCCGCCAGGCGATGACCCGCGCGATCGCGGATAAGGCACGAACCATCCGGCTACCGGTCCACGTCCAGGACCGCGTGCGAGTGATGAACAATACATGGGAGGACCTGTCCCGACGCCTGCAGCGCGCCCCCAGCAATGCCGAGCTCGCCGAGTCGATGGGGATTACGGTGGACGATCTACAGCGGTTGCTGAATGCTCTTCCCGAGCCGATGTCGCTCTACCGTCCGGTTGGCGAGGAGGGTGAGGAAGAGCTGGAGGGCTTCGTCGAAGACCGCCACGCGGTTTCACCGGAAGAGGTCGCGGCGGAGCGCGTCATGCGCGCCGACATCATGAGCATTCTCGACACGCTGCAGCCCCGTGAGAAGGAGATCATCGCGCTTCGCTTTGGGCTCGGCGAGGACGAGCAGCCCCATACCCTGGACGAGGTCGGCCGGCTCGTAGGGCTGACGCGCGAGCGGGTGCGGCAGCTTGAGGCACGCGCCCTCAAAAAACTTCGCGAGCCTGAGCCCGCCGCGCGTCTGATGGTCTATCGCTAGCGTCAATAGACGTACGGGCTCTGGCTTTTCACCAGGTCGATGCGCTGTGGCTCAACCACCGCCAGGCTCTGTCCCTGGTAGCCGGCTGCTCCCATCGTGCCCCGTACCGTCACCCACTGGTTGTCTTGCAATGCGCCGTGCGACGTGTCCTTCACGACCAGCCCGATCGGTCGGGCATCGGCGATGCAACACGTGACCAGGTAACGAATAACCATGATGTAGCCGGGAGGCACGCTTGCCGGGTTGTGCAGCACCATGCCGGTGAGGACCACCGGCTTGCCGGTGTAATCGCGGGGATTCGGATCGGCCGAGATCGCGCCTACCCAATCCTCCAGCGTGAACGATCGAGTGTCGACCGACAGACTGACGCGCTTGACTGTCGCCGAGCCGTGAATCGGGGTGAGGCCGGCGATCTCAGCGCCACGTTGATTCGCCGAGAACGCGGCGAGACCGCGCGGCGGAAAGATCAGCGCCAGCAGCAGCGGAAAAAGGAGAAGCGCGTGCGTTGTCCACCGCGTGGACGGCGTCTCGCAGTCGCAGTCTCCTGTCGAGCAGCAGCCGTCGTGGCAGGCGACAGCGGGACGGCGGGCCAGCGCACCGAAGGCCAGGCCCACCAGGACCGCGCCGGCCAGCGTGGTCGGAGCGACATAGCTCGGGTTGATGTACCACGTCATGACATTACGAGCGAAGAGGGAGAGGATGAAGATGCCGTAGCCGGCGAGGACAAAAGACGGCAGAGAGCGATGAAGATCGATGCCGCCGATTCGGCCGGAAGCACGAATCCGCTCGAGCCGCACGGTCATCGCTCTATGCTCCCCTGGCTCGCGCGCTCCGTTGTTTCGATGCAGCGTCTGGGCCGGCTCCGCCGGGGCGCCGCGCCGGTCACAAGAGCGCTCCGCGAAGATTCAGCAGCAACGCACCGAGGAAGACCAGCTCCACGGTCACTGCCACCATGGCAAAGACGACGCGTGGCCGAAAGGCGGTGAGCATCATGCCAACCGACTTCATGGAAATCATGGGACCGAACACCAGGAACGCGAGGAGCGCCGGCGTCGCAAAGATGTTGGAGTACGAGAGCGCGAAAAAGGCGTCCACCGTCGAGCAAATCGACAGGACGAATGCCAGGCTCATCATCGCCACGATGGAGAGCACGATGCCTCCGCCCAACCCGGTGATGTCGGTGCGCGGGACCAGTACCTGGGTGGCCGATGCGACCGCGGCGCCAATCACCAGCACCTGCATCATGGTCAGGAACTCAGTGCCGGCCTGATTCGAGACCTCGGCGAGGCGCGAGACGAGCCGTGCGTGCCAGGTTTGGCCCTTAACGGGCGAGTGATGATGGTGGTGAACATGCTCCGGCGAGCGCTCGATGCGTGCCGCCAGAAGGCGCTCGCCCGCACCCGAACGGCCAATCAGGAGGCCGACACTGGCCGCGACCAGAAACGCCAGCCCGCCGCGCAGCCAGACCATTGACGGATAGTAGCGAAAGGCGGTGGCAGTGGCGAAGAGCGCCACCGGGTTCAAGATCGGCGATGCCAGCAGGAAAGCAATGCAGGTAGACACCGGGACGCCTTTCGCGAGAAAGCGCCGCGCCACGGCCACATTGCCGCACTCGCACACGGGCATGAGCATGCCGAGTCCCATCGCCGGGATGAGTGAGAGGACAGGATTCCTCGGTACCAGCTTCAGTAGCCGGTCCTCGCTGACGAAGACGTGTACCGTTGCTGAGAGAACCACGCCAAGCAGGAGGAAGGGAGTGGCTTCTACCAGGATCCCGAGAAAGTTACTTATCCAATCCTGCGCCTGCGGCGGGAGAACCATATCTAGCCCCTGAGCTGCTTCAACCGCCCAAGTATACGCGGTGGTCCCAGTCTATCGTAACGTGATATAAGGCAGGGTGCGGCATGCGGTATGCAGTATGGCTGGTAGAGGAGGGCGCGATGCCGGAGCTCAGCGAGCACCAACGAGATGACCTGCGGGACGACGACTTTGCGTTTCCGAAGGAGCGCAAGGAGCCCATCCAGGACGCGGCACACGTGCGCGCTGCAGTGGCGCGATTCGATCAGGTCGAGGGAGTGAGCAACCACGAACGTGACGAGGCGTGGAAGCGCATTCAGCGGGCTGCCCGTAAGCACAACGTGGAACTGGAGGAGAGCAACTGGCGCGATCTGTTCCGGCGAAACGGCAAGGACATCCCCGGGGACTGACCCTGACCGCGGCGCGACGACTCAGTCCAGCAGGGCAGGACGGTAGCCAGGTGCCGGGTCGATCACGCTTGCAGTCGCTACCCCAGCCTCGGCGCGGGCCGCGGCCTATTGAGCCCGGCGACGGCAGTGTCGTTGTTCTGCCGCTCGCCGGGGTCATAGCGGAAACCCCGGCCACAGCCCAGACACTTCCACTGAAGCTCGCGGCTGACCGGTGAGTCGACGTGATCAAGCAGCATCGACGACCGGCAGTGCGGGCACCGCGGCATGACGTTCCCTCTTTCTTCCACCCCATCGTGGAAACCCACCGAACGTGGGGCCGTGGATCAAAGTGTCGCCGGCTCGCTCCTTGGACGGGAGACAGAGTCCCCAGTCCCGGGCCCGCCGACCCCCTCCGGCGACCGATGCCCCGTCGGTCGCCCCTTCCGTCGCCTGCTTGTGACAGGGAAGGGATGAGGCAGACGTAGCAAAAGTCATACCGTCTCGTCTTGACATATCGATAGCGCACGCGGCGTCCGTTGGGTCCTGGAGGGTTCAACTTCCGCGCTGTCCGCCGGCTCGATTGGCGCCCCGGCTGCCCCGAGTACAGATGCGTGTCGGCCGTCGCTACGGGAGGCGGGGAGGCGAAATCGCGCCGATCGGCTAGATCTGGCCGAATTCACCTCTTGTCAGATTGTCGATTCAACGGTATAATCTGCTCGTTTTAGGACTAATCCGGCGCAAGTCGGAGGAGAGGGAGAAGCATGGCCATCGCGTACCACGATAAGACCCTGGTTTGTCGAGACTGTGGATCGGAGTTCATCTGGACCTCGGGGGAGCAGGCATTTTACGCCTCCAAGAACCTCGTGAACGAGCCCAGTCGCTGTCCGTCGTGCCGGGCGGCGGCGCGCGCCGCTCGTCAGGAGGGGCTTGGCGCTCCGGGCCGCCCGCGAGAGTTCTTTCCCGCGGTGTGCGACCGCTGTGGAGTCCAGACGCAGGTCCCGTTCCTGCCGCGCAACGATCGTCCGGTCTACTGCAGCTCCTGCTTCGACGTGGTACGCGCCGAACGAGCCTCGGCCTTTTAACCTCCACGCGGTAGTGTCCGCCGGGCGCGCGTGGTGTTCCATGAACAGGACGTGCGCCCGGCGCGTCGACCTCCGGCGTTGGGGCAGCTCGGTATCCGCGCGCTGGCCGAGGAGTGCTCGGAGGCTCGGGCGAACCGGCGGGCTGACGGCGTCGCTGGTCCGGCGCTTCGTGGTACCATGCATATGCGGGGAAGCCTTGTGGGGCGGCCCCTTCTTTGTGCCCCGAGCCCGGAGCCGGCCGGGGTGACGACACGACGGCACCCGTCCGGGAAGGAAATTGACATGGCGAGCACGCGGCGGCGCAAGCTGAAGAAGCTGCGCATGAAGAAGGCGAACCACGGCAAGCGGCCCCTGGCCGGCAAGTAGCAGCGACTCTCCGCTGCTCATCAGCGGCGGCCGGATCGTCGATCCCTCCGATCGCTTTGAATCCCCCGGTGACCTGCTGGTGCAGGACGGCCGTATCGCGGCGCGTGTCGCCGGCGCGCTGACTGCCCCGGCCGGAGCAGTCGTCCTCGACGCTCGCGGCCTTGTCGTGACGCCGGGCCTGGTGGACATCCACACCCACCTTCGCACCCCCGGGTTCCCGGAGAAGGAAACGATCGAATCCGGAACCGCGGCGGCAGCTGCCGGCGGTTTCACCACGGTGTGCGCCATGGCCAACACCGATCCGGTCGTGGACACGGTTGAGGTCCTGGAATCGGTCCAGGACGCCTGCCGACGCGGCGCCCTGGTCCGCGTGCGCCAGCTGGCGGCGGTGACCCACGGCCTGCGGGGCGAGCGGCTGACCGACTTCGAGGCGCTGGCGCGAGCCGGTGCGGTTGCCTTCTCGGATGACGGTAAGCCGGTGTGGGACGTGGCAGTGATGCGCGCCGCGCTGCGAGCCGCCGGCGGGCTCGACATGGTGGTGAGCGTTCACGAGGAAGACCGCGATCTGGTGGGCCCCGGCGTGGCCCACTCGGGGGCAGCGGGCCGGCACCGCCTGCCGCCCTGGCCGTGTGCCGGCGAGGCGGCGATGGTGGCCCGTGACATCGAGCTTGCCGCCGAAACCGGCGGCAAGCTGCATATTGCACACGTCTCGTGTGCCGAAACCGTTGAGGTTTTGCGTAGCGCGCGCCGGCGAGATCTCCCAGTCAGCGCGGAGGTCACGCCGCATCATCTCTCGCTGACCGAACGTCTGCTTGACGGTGACGCGTCTATCGGCCTGCCGGCAGCAAGCCCGCAGACGAAAGTGAACCCGCCACTCCGGTCCGAAGCCGACGTTGAAGCCCTCATCACCGCGGTGGGCGACGGCACCATCGACGCCGTTGCAACCGACCACGCGCCGCATACCGCGGTGGACAAAGCGTCGCCATTTGAAACTGCCGCGTTCGGTTTCACCGGCCTGGAAACTGCCCTTCCCGTGTGCCTCGGGCTTGTCCGTGCCGGCCATCTCGCCCTGCCCCGGCTGATCGAGCTCCTGACCATCGGTCCGGCCCGGATCTTCGGCTTGCCAAGCTCGCTCCAACCGGGCTCTCCGGCTGATGTCTGCGTGTTCGATCCCACTGAAGCCTGGACAGTCAGTCCCGAGAACCTCAGAAGCCGGGGCAAGAACACTCCCCTGCTCGGACGCACCGTGCGTGGCCGGGTGCGCTGGACCCTCGTCGCCGGTCGCATTGTGTTCCCGGCATGGAACGGGCCCACGTATCCCGGGTGACGCGGCGCTCCACCGGATGGTGTGTGCGACCCGTGGTTCAAACCACGGTGCTGACGATGTAGGCAATTGCCAGCCCGGTGACGAGAACCGCGGCAGTACCGGCTACCGCGTTGTAGACCCTGCCATTCACCATGTCCCCCATGAGGCGCGGAGAGTTGACAAGTCGCAAGATGGAGAACAGGATGAACGGCAACAACAGGCAGTCGATTACCTGGACCACCAGGAGTATCTGAATCAGCGGGAGGCCGGGAAGCAGTGCGACGACCACTCCGACGGCCATGAGTCCGGTGAAGAGACCCATGAACACCGGGGCGTCACGAAACCCGGCATCGACCCCTTTCTCAACCCCCAACGCTTCGGAGATTGAGTACGCGGTGGCCAGGGGTAGTATCGCCGCGGCCAGCATGGACGCGCCGAACAATCCGGTGGCGAAGAGCAGCTCGGCGTATTTGCCGGCCAGCGGCGCCAGCGCCTGCGCGGCCTGAGAGGCATCGTTGATGACGATGTGGCGCGGGTACAGCGTGGCGGCGGTGGCGATCACGATGAAGACGGCGATGAGGTTGGCGAAGACGGAGGCGAGATAGACCTCAATGCGCTCCGGCGCATAGTCTCGCGCGGTTATGCCTTTGTCGGCAACAGCCGACTGGACGTAGACCTGCATGTACGGCGTGATGCTGGTGCCGACGAGAGCGACGAACGTGAACAGGTAGCCCTGGCTGAGGGTGGCCGAAGGAACGACGGTATGCCTCAATGCGCTGCCCCAGTTGGGATGAGCCAGCACCGCGGAGATCGGGTAGGCAAAGAAGACGAGCGTCATCGACAGGAAGACTTTCTCCACGCTTCGGTAGCTGCCCTTGACGACCATCAACCAGATGGCGGCGGCGATGAGCGGTACGGCAACGTACTGTGCGCCGTTGTGCAACAGCTTGACGCTGGCGGCAATGCCGATGAACTCCGACACGACCGTACCGCCGTTGGCCACCAGGAGCGCGAGCAATACGATGCTGGTGGTCCGGATAGAGAAGTTCTCGCGGATGAGGTCCGACAGGCCCTTGCCGGTGGCGGCTCCCATGCGTGCTGCCATCTCCTGGACCACCGCGAGGCTGAGAAGGATCAGCGGAAATGCCCAGAGCAGCCCGTACCCGTACTCTGCGCCGGCCTGCGAGTAGGTGGCGATGCCTCCCGCGTCGTTACCGGCATTGGCGGTTATGAGCCCAGGGCCCATCGAGGCCAGAAACAGCAGTGCGAGCCGCGGGCGCGAGCCGAGCAGCTGAAGGCCACGGTTACTTCGCCGGCGAGCAGGGGTTGCCCGTGGGGTAGGAGAGTCCGTCACCGATGAGGAGCCCTAGCGAAAAACCTGCGGTAATCGTTTTAGCCACGGCTCCGGGAGCAGCGCTTCCATGGCGTCGTCGACGGTGATGATGCCACGGATGCGTTCCCGGTCATCCAGCACCGGCAGCGCAAGCAGATTGTATTCCGCCATCAGTCGAGTCGCTGCGTCCTTCGACTCCTCGACGCCTACCCAGACCACGTCGGTCGTCATGAGCTCGCCAAGCGTGCGACTGCCCGGTGACAACAGGAGATCGCGGAGGGTGACGATCCCCAACAGCCGGCCCTCCCCTTCCGAGATGAAGCGGGCCAGGTCGCCTTCAGGGATGTCGTCGTTCTCCACCACGTAGAGATAGTCGATAACATCCGGCGCATCGCGCAGCTCGCGTAGCACCACGATCGTGTCATCGACCGTCAGGCCTGGTGGGACGGTGATGAAGCGGCTGGTCATCATGCCTCCGGCACTGTCTTCGGGATAGGAAAGGAGCTCCTCGACGTCCTCGGCCTCCTCCCGATCCATCCGGCGCAACAATTCCTCTGCCTGCACTTCATCGAGATCGCCCAGAAGGTCCGCCGCGTCGTCCGGCTCCATCTCTTCAAGTATGTCGGCGGCCCGGTCCTGATCCATGGTTTCCACGATGTCCGCCTGGCGCTCCTCGTCCATTTCCTGGAGTGTCTCGGCGGCCGTCTCGTCGTCGAGACTTTCAATGATCTCGGCGCTTTCCTTGTACGACAGCTCCTCGGCGATGCGGGCGATATCCACCGGGTGCAGCAGGGCCAGCCGCTCGTGCGACAGCCGCAAGCGAACGTCCGGCACGCCGGCCCGCAGCGGCTCGACGTCTGACCAGGCGATCAGGCTGGGCCGCATGTCGCGTTGCCGCCGCAGGCGTCCGCGGCCGGCTCTCGGCGCCTCAGGCCCAAGCTTTGAATCGGCGAAGAATCTGCCGTTGACCAGACGGCGGAGCAGCGCTTCGCCGCTGACATCCACGGCAGTCAGGCGGACCGATTCGTCCACGCTATACAGCTGCAGGTCGTTCGCCCGGATCACCCGCCGACCATCAATGTCGATTAGCTGCTTGTCGAGAATGTCATGCGCCAGAAGTACCTCCCCGGTCCGGCGCTGGAAACCCCGAAGGTCGATACTGGCGAATGCGAGCTGCGCCCCGGCAGGCTCCAGCGACCCTACCTGAGTGATGGGAATGAAGATGTCCCGCCGCTCGATCTCGACGACGAGGCCCGAGATGGGTGGGTACGTCTCGAGGGCTACCTCACCTCCCGCGTTCAGCGCTTCGAGCCGGGCGACGAGGTCCTTGAGGCGGGCGACGCGCTCGCCTCGACCGGTTCGTACCGGCCGCCGCAGCACCTGAGACAGGAAGAAGAAGCCCATGGCTCCCCATTGTAGGGAGCGCTCCTCAGGGTACTGACCGGTCTCCGTGCGCTAACTGGCGCGAGCGCGCGCCGGCGGCTCAACCGTGATCTCGCCCGCGGAGACGCGGAGCAACGTTGCCTTTTCCCGAAAGTCTTCAGAGTAGGTGAGGAGATTCGAGGTCGTTGCGAGAACCTGTGGATGGCTTTCCATGAGACGCACGAGCAAGGCTCGGCGTGTTTCGTCGAGCTCGGCCATTGCTTCGTCGAGCAGGAGCACCGGAGTCTCACCGGTCCGGTTGGTCATGAACCCGAGCTCGGCCAGGCGGAGCGACAACGCAACACTGCGTTGCTGACCGCGGCTGCCGTAGTACTGGACGTCACTTCTGTCAACGAGGAACTGCAGGTCGTCGCGGTGCGGTCCGCAGAGCGTGACTCCCTGGTAAATCTCCTTTGTCTGCACCTGGGCAAGTCGCCGGCGCAGGAGGTCGGGCAGCTGTGCCAGCGGCGCCTCGTCTGCGTCTTCCAGACTTGGCCGGTACACCACGGCAAGCTCTTCGTCCGGGCCGGCCAGGTCGGCGTAGGCTTCACGCGCAAAGTCGCCGAGCAAGCCGAGCATCGCGCGGCGCGCCGCGATAATCTCCACTCCCGCCGCCACCAAGCGGTCGTCCCAGAACTCGAGCAACGTGGCGGGATCTGGTCTGCCCCGCAGCCGCTGCAGGAGCGAATTTCGCTGCACGACGATCCGACCGTACTCCTGCAGCAGGTGTAGATACCGATGGTCTACCTGGCATAGAGCGAGATCCATGAAGCGCCGCCGGGCCGAGGGCGAGCCGGTGACGAGTGCTACGTCGTCCGGGGAAAAGAGCACGGCTTTGATGCAGCCGACGATGTCGGTGGCTCGCTTCGGCGAGCCATTGAGTCTGAACTGCTTGCGCAGAGGCGGCTCTCCACCGCCGGCCCTGGACGGCTGCTCCGCGATCGCCATGTCGACTCGCACCGAGCCGCCATTGACCTGCGCGTGCGCTTCCAGCCGGGCGTACCGTGGGACCGTTTCCTCGACCGAGTCCCAGGAGATCAGCTCGCGATCGGTCCGGGTCCGGAAAGACTTCGTCGTGGCCAGGACAAAGATGGCTTCCAGGACGTTCGTCTTCCCGGCGCCGTTGGGGCCGGTAAGCAGCGTAACACCCGGCGACAGGCGCAGATCGAGATGCTCGTAGGTCCGGAAGTTGCGAAGCCTGAGGCGGTTGAGGAGCAACGGCGGGTCAATCCTTTAGAGTGCCTTTCGAAACCCGCCGGCCGGCGCCTCCGTGCGAGGCTTCGTTCACGTAACGGTAGGCCGGCGCCTCCGTGCCCGGCGGCGGAGGATTCCGAAAGCTTCACCTGGTCCTCGATTATATAGCGGCCACTATACTGCCAGTTATCCAACGGTCAATATCGCGGCGACGGTTCTCGCACCCCGCGCCCGGTCGCCTGACGCGCGGATACTGTGCATCGCCTGGCGCGACCACCCGCTCAGGGGTGGCGCCGGAAGTACCGCAGATAGCCGTCTACCGACATGCCGTAGGGGGTCGCGAGCTCATAGCGCTCGAGCGCCGTGGCGTCGTTCGTCTCCGTCAGCAGCTCCCGGTCGCCATACTGACGGAGGGTGTCGACCATCGCCGGCCGATCCTGACCGGCCGCGACGGCGCGGCGCAGAAGGTGTTCCCAGGCGCCGAGCCGCTCACCGACTTGCTGCAGGTGCCGGTCGACATCGTCGAAGGGGCCGAAGTGGGTCAGGTAGAGGCGCCGGGGGGCGAGGTCACTTAGTCGCTGGAGAGATTGCGTCCACAGCTCGAGGTCGAGCTCGGGAGGAGGCGTCGGCGGCCGCACATACGCGAAGTCCGGGAGACGAACGGCGGCGACATCTCCGGTAAAGACCTCGCGCGACTGCTCATCGTGGAACACGACGTGATGCGAGGCATGTCCCGGCGTATGCAGCGCCCGCAGCTGTCGATCCCCCACTGTTACGACGTCCCCATCGGCCAGAGCGGTGACGCGATCGGCGGGAACCGGCTCGACGTCACCCCAGAGCACGTCCATCATCTCGCCGTAGATACGCGTCGCGCTCGCCAGCAGCCTGGAAGGGTCGACCAGGTGCGGAAGCCCGGCTGCGTGCACATAAAGATGGGCACGTGGAAAGCGGCGCAGGAAGGTGCCGGCGGCGCCGGCGTGGTCGAGGTGAATGTGTGTGACAAGTACTTTCGAGATACTCTCGGGCTGCACGCCGGACTGCGTGAGTCCGGCCAGGAGCGTCTCGATCGTGGAGGTTGGCCCCACTTCCAGCAGAGCGCGCTCACCGGCCGACTCGACGAGGTACGACGCAATGACGCCCGGCAGCCGCTGGAAACCGAGGTCGATCAGGGTGAGTCCGGCGTCGAACGGCGTGGTGGTGACCATCTCTGCATTATCCCCTGGCCGCCGGCGATCGCTGCTATCCGTACGGCGTGTTGGTGGGCGTCGGCCCGACGATCTGGACGCCCGCGGTAGGAGTGGGCGTGGCCGGCACGGGCGTCGGCGTGACGGTGGGCTGCGGAGGTGGCGTGGCGGTCGGCTGGGGCGGTGGCGTGCTGGTTGGCGGAACGGCGGTGTTGGTTACGGTCGGAGCACTGGTGGCGACGACCACTGGGATGCTGGCGGTGGCAGTCGGCTTTCGTTTCTTTACCGGCGTTGCAGTCGGTGTTCTCGTCGGCGTTGCCGTGGCCGCGGTCCCGCCGACGTGGCCGGCGACCGCGTAAGTAGCAGCAGCGGCCAGAAGCACGACGAGAAGAGCGGCGAGGGCGAGCCACACCGGCTGCCACTTTGTGCTGCCGAACGGGAGCCACCGTCGCGCCGGTGGAGGGGGTGAGGCGATGACGCGCCGCGGAGCCACCTCAGTCGACACCGGTCTGACCGCCTCATAGACAGCGGTCCGCTCGCGCGTTGGCTGGGACACGATCGGCGTTACCATCGTCGTTCCGGCGGTCAGTTCGGTCGGCGACGCGCTGGCGAGCGCCGCGGCGAGCTCGGCGGCATCGCGATAGCGCCGCTCCGGGTCCTTCTCGAGCGCGCGGAGCACCGTCGCAACCGGCCGCGTGGGGAGGCTCGGGTTGTAGTCCCACGGCGAAGGCGGCTCACTGTGGAGATGCTGCATTGCCACGCCCACGGCGTTGTCGGCATCAAACGGGAGGTGTCCGGTCAACATCTCGTACAGGATGATGCCGAGCGAGTAGATGTCTGAGGCAGGTGTGACGCCCTTACCCTGCGCCTGCTCCGGGGAGAAGTAGTGCGCTGTCCCGATCACCATGCCGGTGCGGGTGAGCTGCGACGCGGACAGGCTCCGCGCGATGCCGAAGTCGGTGACCTTGGCGACGCCCTCGGGCGTGACCATGATGTTCTGTGGTTTGACGTCCCGGTGCACCAGTCCACGCTTGTGCGCGAAATCGAGGGCCGACGCGACCTGCTGACCGATGCTGAATGCTTCGCCGACCGGGAACGGCGCTCGCTCTCTGATGAGCTCTTTGAGCGTCGGGCCCTCGACCAGCTCCATCACGATGAAACGGGTTGGCCCGTCTTCCCCGATGTCGTAGATCGCGACGATATTCGGATGCGCTCCCAGGCTGGCGGCAAACTCGGCCTCCTGCTGGAAGCGCTGCAGGAACGGCTCGTCACGGGCGAATTGGGGGTGAAGCACCTTGATCGCCACGGTACGGCCGAGCCGGGTGTCCAGGGCACGGTAAACCGTCGCCATGCCGCCCTCGCCGATCACCTCGAGCAGGCGGTACCGCCCGTTGAGCACCCTGTCCTGTGGAAGCACGTGCGATTGTAGCGGACCGTCCCGGCGGCTCAGCGCCGCCGCGGCCACGCTATGGCGTGCCGGTCGCCGCCGCGCGAGCGTCGGGATTCGTGCCGCCGCGCAGCATCCCGGCGACAATGACCGCCGCCAGTGAGCCAAGGAGCGGCCCGATCAGGTAGATCCACAACGAGCCGGTCTCGCCTGCGACTACCGCGGGCCCGAATGATCGCGCGGGATTCATCGAGGCGCCACTGATTCCACCGGCGAAAAGTCCGTCGAGGATGATGGTTGCCCCGACGACGATGGCGGCATTGTGTCCGACCACGCGTGCGTTGGCGGAGACGGCGAGAATAACGGTCACCAGGAGGAATGTCAGGATGACTTCCACCACCATCGAGGTGAGGTTGCCGTGGTGAGGAAGAGTGGCGCCGCCGTGAGCGGCATGACCGAAGAGCCCGCGGAGCAGGAGGGCGCCCAGGACCGCTCCAGCCAGCTGCGCGAGCCAGTAGCCGGGCACGCGTCTCCACGGGAAGTCCTGCCGCAGCGCAAATGCGAGCGTCACCACCGGGTTGATATGCGCGCCCGACACCGGTCCGATCGTGTAGATCATCGCCATGACCAGCAAGCCGGGCACGATCATCTGCGCGGTGAAGTCCGGAATGCCGCCGTTGATGGCGGAAACCGCAGCGGCTCCGCCGCCTGCTACCGTCAGCGCCGCCGTCCCGAGGAGCTCGGCCAGCAAGCGACGTGGCGCGATGTCGTGCTCTGGACGGTTCATCGTGCCGAAAGCGGTATCGCCAGTGGACTCTGGCGGCGTACCTTGCGCTATGAGCGGGCCCCTCCGCGGGCGGGATCAGATGTGCTGGCTAGCGGTGCTCGACCGAGACAACTGGGGGACGGGTGCCGGGTTCGGCGCGACGCGGATGCTCGGCTCTACAGTGCGGGAACCGGTGCAGTCTCCGCCTGGAAGGCGGCAACGCTTTCACGGATCTGACGCTCGAGATCTTCGCGCACGTCAGGGTTTTGCCGCAAGAACTCCTTGGCGTTCTCGCGTCCCTGGCCGAGCCGCGCCGATCCGAATGTAAACCAGGCGCCGCTCTTCTCGACCAGTCCCATTTCCAGGCCGACATCGAGCAGACCGCCTTCCTTGGAGATACCCTCCGAGTACATCAGGTCGAACTCGCACTGACGAAACGGTGGAGCGACTTTGTTCTTCACCACTTTGACCCGAACCCGGTTGCCGACGACATCGCTACCCTGCTTGATCGAGTCGACGCGCCGGATATCGAGTCGGACCGAGGCATAGAACTTCAGGGCGCGACCGCCGGGAGTGGTCTCCGGGTTGCCGAACATGATGCCGATCTTTTCCCGAATCTGGTTGATGAAGACGACCGAGGTCCGGGAACGGTTGATCGAGGCGGTCAGCTTTCGGAGCGCCTGGGACATGAGCCGCGCCTGGATGCCGGGGTGGGAGTCACCCATCTCACCCTCGATCTCGGCCCGGGTCACCAGTGCGGCGACCGAGTCGATCACGACGATGTCCACGGCGCCGCTGCGAATCAGCATCTCGGCGATGTCGAGGGCTTGCTCCGCGGTATCGGGCTGTGAGATGAGGAGCTGATTGACATCAACGCCAAGGCGTGCAGCGTACAGCGGATCAAGCGCATGCTCGGTGTCGATATAGGCCGCCATGCCGCCGAGCCGCTGCGCCTCGGCCACGATGTGAAGGGCCAGGGTTGTCTTCCCGCCCGACTCGTGTCCATAGATCTCGGTGACTCGCCCGCGCGGGATGCCACCCACGCCAAGTGCAATGTCGAGCGCAATCGAACCGGTCGGGATCGACTCCACTTGCAGCGCAGCGCGGTCTCCCAACCGCATGATTGCGCCTTTGCCATGGCTACGCTCGATCTGGGCGAGCGCGAGATCCAGCGCCTTATCTCTATCTGTCAATGCCTGCCCTCCTGTGATCCTCAGCGTAATTGACCTGCAGTACCCAATCAAGCGAGCGCGTCATCGGTCGTCGGGATTCCGTCGTCAGCGCGGTGGTAACCAGTCACGAACTGCCGACGACTGCGCAAGATTATAGCACAAATGACCTAAACCAGCAGCGATACTGCCTTTTGACACGTGTGTGCCTATGGCGTACAATTACCCCAGCGAGCAACACATATTCGTGAGCCTTTCAGAGTCGCTGCGGGCCTCTGTCGCCATGGCGAGCTCTGGGAGAGACAGCGTAGAGAGCGGGGAAGCATCGAGGCGATGACCGATCAACACGTGTACGTACCCGGTCGCAAGGCGGATCCGGACCGAGTGATAGCGCGGTATCAAGAGCTGCACAATCTGGAGAAGACGGGTCGAGAGTTCGGGATCACGCGGGAGCGGGTACGGCAGATCGTGAACCGGGCGGGGATCAGTACG
>Ga0070735_10000368_pt1 | contig 51593 bp, 44 predicted proteins | sample Coa_R1_FD_66443 | JGI IMG/M metagenome (GOLD analysis project Ga0070735, IMG submission 66443) | Surface soil microbial communities from Centralia Pennsylvania, which are recovering from an underground coalmine fire - Coalmine... | ecosystem: Environmental > Terrestrial > Soil > Unclassified ... | reverse complement strand
ATGCTGCACCTCCCTGGTACATCGGCCCGAATGGGTCCTCGTTCACTCTTGAGAGTACGTGCCCGGCGCACCATGCGGTATCGGGTACACACCCGATTTTTCAGGCTACCTGGCCCACAATTGAGGATTCGTGCTGGCGAGAGAAAATGGTGCCCAACAGGCCCGGGAGCCCTCACGAGTCATGGCCGTTCGAATTTCGGTAGGCTGTGGCGTGACGATACCCGTCTCGCGCCGTCCCGCCCGGGCTTTCGCCGCCGCGCTCGTCGCGGTGGGCGCCGCGGCGCTCCCGGCGCCGGCGCGGAGCATCGCGGCGGCCGGGCCGGGAGCAGCCGCACACCCTGTCACCGTGCTCAGGCCGGGTAGGCGCCCGGAGCCGGTGATCGCCGATCCGGCCCGCCACCGCGTGTACGTCGGGACGGAGACCGGCGGCTCGGTGGCTGTGGTGGACGATCGGAGCAATCGGATCGTCAAGATCATTCCGGTGGGGCGTGAGGTCGAGGATTTGACGCTCGATCCTGCCGGCCGCCGGCTCTATGCAGTGAGCAGCGTGGTCTCGGCCCTGACCGTCATCGATACCAGGACGCTCCGCGTCGTGGCCGGCGCTCGAAATCTGAAAGACGCTTCCGGCGTGGCGCTCGATCCCGCGCGCCAGCGCCTCTACGTCACCGAGCCGAGCGCAAATGCGGTCGCGGTCCTGGATGCCGGCAGCACCCGCCTCGTCGCGACCATCAAGCTTGCCGGTCAGCCGCTCGGAATCGGGATTGATACCGGTCTGCACCGTGTTTTCGTCGGGCTCAATCGGCTGCACCGTGTCGCGGTGATTGGTGAGAGCTCGAACACCCTGCTTGGCTCCGTCGAGGTCGGAGACCGGCCCGTGCATCCCTTCCGGGTGGATCCCTCCACGCACCGACTCTACGTGGTCAACTCCGGCTCCTCCACGCTTTCCATCGTGGACACCAGAGCGCTACGCGTGACGCGGACGCTGCGCACGGGGCGCAATCCGGAGGGGCTCGCCCTCGCGCCGCCGGACGAGCGCGCGTACGTGAGCAACGAAGGTGATCCCGGCACAGACCGGAACAGCGGCTTCAGTGCCTCGGTCATCGACCTGCGAACCGGCAAGATCATCGACACGCTTGCGACCCCGCGTGGACCGGACGGCATCGCCTATGACGCGGCTACCGGCAACATCTATGTCTCGGTTGAAGACTCGGGTCAGGCCGTGGTGATACGCCTGCCGCCGTCCGATCGCTGATGGCTCCCCACCGGTAGTATCGTGGGGTGAGGGACCATGACCGATAACCCGGCGCACGATGAGGAGCCGTTTCGGGAGCCTCCGCCCACGCTCTCCGACCCGCGCGAGCTGCTGCTCGGATTCCTGGACTGCTACCGAGAGGTGATCGCACGCAAGCTGTCAGGGCTGCCGGAGGGCGAGCTACGGCGCAGCAGGCTCCCTTCGGGATGGACGCCGCTGGGTCTCGTCAAGCATCTTGTCTACATGGAGCGGCGCTGGGTCCAGTGGGGCTTCAGAGGTGAGGCAGTGGAGGACCCCTGGGGCGATCAGCGTCCTGTGGGCACCTGGCACGTCGAGCCAGACGAGACGGCCCAGGAGCTCATCGCCGCGCTCCAGGCGGAGGGAACTCGAACGCGGGCCATCGTCGAGCCGGCGAGCCTGGAGAACCGCGCCGCCAGTGGAGGGCGCTTCAATCCGGCGGATGAGCATCCGACACTCGGCTGGATCCTCTTTCACGTGCTGCAAGAGTACGTCCGGCACGCCGGTCACCTCGACATCGCCCGCGAGCTGGCGGACGGAAGTACGGGGGAGTAGCAAGCCGCCATGGTCGGGCTCGAGGCGAGTGAGCACCCGGCGCCCTGTCGCCCCGCCCACGGGCTCTGAAAGAAGCTCCTGACACGCCCAGGCACGAGGAGGGGAATCTTGGCCGACACAGTCACCTCCACCGCAACCGAACGATTCCAACCGGCTCGCGATTTTTTGCTTGACCACCGGACGGACTACGACACCGCCTACCGAGACTTCACCTGGCCGCAGCTCGATCGATTCAACTGGGCGCTCGATTACTTCGACGTGATCTCCCGCGACAACGACCGGCCGGCGCTGTGGATCGTGGAGGAGGACGGGACCGAGACCAGGCGATCGTTCTCCGAGATGACCGAACGGTCGAATCAGGTCGCCAACTGGCTACGCGAGCAGGGCGTCCGGCGCGGCGACCGGGTCATTCTCATGCTCGGCAACCAGGTCGAACTCTGGGAGTCCATTCTGGCCCTGATGAAGCTGGGCGCGGTCATCATCCCGGCGACGACGCTCCTGGCGCCAGACGATCTGCGGGATCGCATCGATCGCGGTCACGCCCGGCACGTGATCGTGCGAGCCGCGGACGCCGCCAAATTCGACGACGTAGAGGGCGACTACACCCGGATTGCGGTCGGCGACCGGATCGAGGGCTGGCTCGACTACGCCGGCGCGAACGCCGCGGCAACCGCCTTTGAGCCCGACGGGCCAACGGGGGCCACCGATACCCTCCTCCTCTACTTCACCTCCGGCACGACCGCCAGGCCGAAGCTGGTCGAGCACACGCACGTCTCCTACCCCGTCGGCAGCCTGTCCACCATGTACTGGATCGGTCTGCAGCCCGGTGATGTGCACCTCAACATCTCGTCACCGGGATGGGCCAAGCATGCCTGGAGCAACGTGTTTGCGCCCTGGAACGCCGAGGCGACGGTCTTCCTCTATAACTACGCACGCTTCAACGCCAGAGCGTTGCTCGAGCAGATTGTCCGCGCCGGCGTCACAACGTTCTGCGCCCCACCCACCGTCTGGCGGATGCTGATCCAGGAAGACCTGGGGGCATGGCAGGTGCCGCTACGCGAGGTCGTCGGCGCCGGTGAGCCGCTCAATCCGGAGGTGATCACCCAGGTCCAGCGTGCCTGGGGCCTGACCATCCGCGATGGCTACGGGCAGACTGAAACCACCGCGCAGGTCGGGAACTCACCCGGTCAGCCGGTAAAGCCCGGATCGATGGGGCGGCCGCTGCCCGGCTATCGGGTCGAATTGCTCGATCCCCTCGGCGGCGAGCCGGCCGGCGAGGGGGAGATTTGTCTCGATCTCTCACCACGTCCGCTCGGTCTGATGGTCGGTTACCGCGACGACGACGCCCGGACCGCCGAGGTCATGCGCGGCGGCTATTACCACACGGGGGATGTTGCCTCGCGCGATGCCGACGGCTACATCTCCTATGTGGGGCGCACCGACGATGTCTTCAAGGCGTCGGACTATCGCATCTCGCCGTTCGAGCTGGAAAGCGTCCTCATCGAGCACGAAGCGGTGGCCGAAGCGGCGGTCGTTCCCGCCCCCGATCCCATTCGGCTGGCGGTTCCCAAAGCCTACGTGACGCTGGTCTCCGGTTGGGAGCCCACCGCTCAGACCGCCGAAAGCATCCTTCGCTTCTGCCGCGAGCGGCTTGCTCCCTACAAGCGCATCCGCCGCCTTGAGTTCGGCGAGCTGCCCAAGACCATCTCCGGCAAGATCCGGCGCGTGGATCTCCGCAAACGCGAAACGGTGGAGAGCACGTCAGGCACGAAGAGCCCGGCGCTGGAATTTCGGGAGGAAGACTTCCCGGATCTGAAGCAGTAGAGCGAATTGGGGGCCGGCGGTAGTATCGGCGCTTAGCCTCTCGTTGGAAGGTGTAGGCTACAGCGACACCATGACCGCCGATCTGAGTCGTTCGACTGGCTCACTCGTCGGGCGGGAGCGAGAGCTCGCGGCTCTGCGCCAGCAGCTCAAGATCGCGCTCCGCGGCGAGCTCCGGGTTGTCTTCCTCAGTGGCGAGCCGGGGATTGGAAAGAGCCGGCTACTGGCGCAGCTCGCGGCGGAGGCGCGGATCGCCGGCGCTACCGCCCTCCAGGGCGGGGCCTCGCTCGCCGAGGGCATGCCTCCGTACCTCCCCTTTCTCATCGCCCTGGGACCGTATCTCCGGACGCTGAGCCTCGACTGGCTGCGAAGCGCGACCGGAGATGCGTCGAGCATGTTGGCCGGGATCTTTCCAGAGCTGGTGCGGCTGCAGGGTCTCACACCGGGTCCCGCGCTGCCGCCGGAGCAGGCTCGGTGGCGGCTCTTCGATGCTGTGGGCAGCTTCTTTGCTGCTCTGGCCGAGCCTGGCGGACTGGTCCTGTGTCTGGACGACCTGCAGTGGGCCGACAGCGCCACCCTCGATCTGCTTACGTCGATCGCGACCCACCACACCACTGCCCGGTTGCTGCTGATCGGCGCCTACCGTGAAGGCGAGGCGGAAGAGAATGAGGCACTCGTCCGGGCTCGCAGCGAGCTGACCCGGCAGCGGCGGCTGGTGGAAGTACCGGTTCGCGCCATCTCTCACGCGGAAACAGAAGGTCTGGCTGCCTGCTTTCTGGGTGGCCCGGTGGGACCCGCCCTCGTCGACCGGGTGCATGTCCAGAGTGGGGGCAATCCTTTCTTTGCCGAAGAGCTGCTGGTGGGCTGGCTCGAAGCCGAAGCGCTCTCCAGGGTGGCGGGACGGTGGGAGCTTGCGTCCCTCGAGACGGCAGGCCTTCCCCCCTCGATTCTCGCCGCGGTACGTCAGCGTCTTGCCCGCCTGCCGGCTGCAACGGTCGACCTTCTGCGCATGGCGGCCATCGTCGGCCGGACCTTCTCGGTCGATCTCCTGGCGGAGATCGGCGATGGCGAGCCGGAGCTGATCGAGGATGCCCTGCAACCGGCGATTCATGCCGGACTGCTCCGGCAAGAGCTAGACGGTCGGTTCAGCTTCGGACACGATACGATCCGCGAGTGCCTGTACGGCGAGGTAAGCAGCACGCGCCGCCGCAGGCTGCACGGCTTGATCGGCGACGCCCTGGCAGCGCGGTACGACCCGACAGGAATCGCAGCCGAGCCTGCCGGCCGGCCGCTGGATGGTGGACGGCCGCTACACGGATCCGTGTCAGGTCCGGTTGCCGGGCTCGCCTTCCACTTTGCGCGCAGCACCGACGTTGAGCGAGGCATTGTGTACTCACTTCAGGCCGGCGATCGTGCCCGGCAGACGTACGCGCACGAAGAGGCCCTGGCACATTACGTGACCGCGCACGATCTGCTCGCTCCCGGCGATCCGCGGCGGCCGTCGATCCAGCTCGCGATCGGCGCGGTGGCGCTGGCTGCCGGCCGGGTCGCGGAGGCCGCCGCCGCCTTTGAGGGTGCTCGCGGCGCGCTGCTTGCGGTGGACCCACCCGCCGCTGCGCGTGCCACGCACGGGCTCGGCGTGACTCGCTGGCGCCAGGACCGGCTGGAGGAAGCGCGTGTCGCACTCGAAGCCGCCCTCGCCCTCTTCGGCGGTGATGAGACGCTGGAGTCGGTTCGAGTGCGGATCGACCTGGCCACTGTACTGGGAGTGGCTCTCGGCCGCCAGGCCGAAGCAACGGCGCATGCCCACCGCGCGCTCGAGGCCGCGCGGCGGCTGCGCGACAACCCGGTAGCGGGTCGAGGGCTGGAAGCAATTGCTGCCGTAACCATGGGGAAGCTGCTGATGCGCGGCAATGACTTCGCACACGGGATTCCGGCCCTGGAAGAGGCGCTCGTACTCGCCGAGGCGGCTGACGATCCGGCAACCGCCGCCGAGTGCGCCGCGAATCTGAGCAACGGCTACTTTTCCCAGGGTGCGATGGAAAGGTCCCGTCACTACACCTACCTGCGGCTCGACTACGCCGAGCGCTGCCGGCAGCCCCATGAGCTGCGTCACATCCACGGCTGGTTAGCGCTCCTCGCCATCTGGCAGGGTCGCTGGGCCGAGGCGGAAGAACGGCTCGCGCAGGCGCAGTCAGTCGTGGAACAGCTATCCGGCGATGAGCCGCTGGCGTATCTCCATGCCATGCGCGGTTGTCTGGCGTATCAGCGTGGCTGTTTCGCCGCGGCCGTCGAGCATCTCGAACGCACGGTGGCGATTCACCGCACAAAAGGCGCCGCCCACCTGACCTGGTACGAGGGACTGCTCATGCTGGCATTACTCGAGATGGGCGAGCGCGGGACGGCGCTCGCCTGCCGGGCAGAGCTGGAGGCGGCAGTTCAGTCGCTTCCGGTCGGGAGCGTTCCTACCGCTCCCGCGCTCACCTGTTTGATCAAGCTGTCCCTGGCGCTGGGGGAAGTCGAGCGTGCCGCCGGCTATGAGCCCGGTCTGCGGCCGTTCAGCGGCGAGATGTTCTCGCTCTTCATGGTCGACTCAGCGCTCGGCGCCCTGGAAACGGCGCGTGGCAACTGGCGAAGTGCCGCCGAGTATTTGCAGAGAGCAGAGAGCATCGCGCGCGCCAACAGCCTCCATCCGGCACTTGCCGATCTCCTGGCGCTGCGCGCCGACCTTGTGCTCCGCCGCGCCGATGAGAATGCCGTGCGCGAGGTGCGGCCCCTTCTCGACGAGGCGGCCGGCATCTTTGCGTCCATCGAGATGCAGCATCGAGCTCGCCCGCTTCGCGAGCGACTCCAGCATCTCCCGCAGCCGGGGCGGCGCCGTCGCGCCGACCTACCGGCCGGCCTGAGCCGGCGTGAAGTTGAAGTTCTGCGCCTCGTGGCAGGGGGAAAGAGCAACCGGGAAATCGCCGAGGCCCTCTTCCTCAGCGAGAGCACGGTCGCCAACCATCTCACCAGCATCTTCAACAAGACCGGGGCGGAGAACCGGGCCGCCGCCACCGCCTTCGCCATCCGCCACGAGATGGGCTGACCCCTCCAAAAAATAGGAACTTCTGGGGATGTCCCGGTGCGCTCTTCAGGAGATGATGGCGCCGTAAGCCGGATCGCTTCCACCGGCTACTGCACCATCATTCAGGAGACCGCAGTGTTCGTCACCGTCTGCGCCTACCGGGTCCGTGCCGGCGAGGAGGATGCCGTCGTCGCCCTGCATGAAGATTGGCAGCGGCGTCGGCCGGGTGGTGTCGCCGGTTTCCTCTCCGGCGAACTGCTCCGTAGCGCGCGCGACCAGCGCCTCTTCATCGACATTGTGCGCTTCGAGAGCGAGGAGGCGGCCGAGTCGCATGCCCGCGACCCGGAACAGCAAGCCTGGCGCCGCCGTCTGACCAACCTCAGCGAGCGGGAGCAAGACGTGCTGGCCTGCTCGGTCGAATGGTGGTGGACCGCGCCGCCGAACTGGATCGTTCAGCCGCCATGAGAGAAAGGAGGAAGACCGCCGTCAACCGCGACCCCATACGGTACACCCCCGCACTCAAAAGGAGAAAAGACATGACCGCACAGGACAATGCAGAACTGACCCGCCGCGCTTACCAGCTCTTCGAGCAGCATCGCTTCGACGAAGTGCTCGCCTCCGTAGCCGATGATGTCGAAGTCGTTCCCTACTACGCGCCGGGCCTCGTCTTCCGGGGGAAGGATGGCTTTCGCGACTTCATGGCCAGCCATAAGAACGCCCTTCCCGACATTCGGGTCCGGATCGATCACCAGGTAGCGACCGACGACGCCGTGGTCAACGAGTGCACGGCTACCGGTACGCACACCGGTCCTCTCGTCTCACCGGCGGGCGAGATCCCGCCGACCGGCCGGTCCGTCACCCTGCACTTCTGCGAGATCTGGACGATCCGCGACGGCAAGGTCATCGGCCTGCACAATTACCAGGACTCGGGTGACCTCATGCGCCAGCTCGGCCTGGTGCCCGAGATGCAGATAGCGGGATCGTAGCGGGGACCTCAGATTGGGAGCGGCCGGATTCGGCCGCTCCTTCCGCCCGGCAACATCGTGTGAACGCAGACATGCTCCGGTGGACCTCCTCCGGCGTACATGCTACTGTTGCAGTCAAGTAGGAGGGTCGACATGACGGCAGAGCAGGCCAGCGACTCGCTGCAGTCCCTGATGGAACCGCGTCCGAACGATATGTACACGTACGAGACCAGCGTCCACATCGACGCGCCGGTGGAGCGGGTGTGGGAGATCGCGGGTGATCTCGGGCGCTCCACCGAGTGGGCAGGCTCGGGTCAGGTCAAGTCGATGACCAAGACGAGCGAGGGACCGGTTGAGGTTGGGACAACGTACGTTGCGCAGGAGAAGATCCTGTTCCCGTTCAAAGCCGAGTCGGTGATCGTCGGGTACGAGCCGAACCGCTTCATAGCCTGGACCTCACGGCCGATCGGCCCGACGGTGCCGGCACACCGCTGGGCCTTCATCCTGACACCGGAGGATGGCGGCACGCGGCTGACGCATCAGGTGCGGGCGGCGCGTGCCTCCGGCTTCCCCCGAGTGATGCAGGCCACGATGGTCAAGCTCTCCGGTGGTACCGAGCCGATCGGGCGCGGCATGGAAGGCACGGTCGCCAATATCAAGGCGAGGGCAGAGAGCTAACTGCCAGCACCCGGCGCACCGTCTCCCGGATTTGGCGCGCACGCGTCTCGGGCCGTCGGACCCCGTCGATCCAGACGATGTACTCCTTGCGGTGGGAGTGGATGAGCCGGTTGAAGCGCTCGTGGGCGTCGCCGGCCTGCAGGGCAGGCAAGAGATTGCGGGTGCAGTACAGCCGGGGCCGCGTCAGCGGGCGTTCTGCGTCGCCTCTGGAATGGCATCGAGCCAGGTGGGATCGGGGAGATCCAGACGGCGCGCGGCCCAGGCCAGCGTCACCTTCAGCTGCCGGCGCTGAAAGGCGCGCAGCCGGGGTAGCTCGGGGTTCTCCTGCCCCCAGGCGAGGTCGGCGAAGAAGCCGGCGATTGAAGCTACCGCGGCGTCCACCAGCTCGGAACGAACCGGCATCGCTTCGGCGTACCAGGCCATGACCGCCTCCGGCAGCGGTCCACCTTCCACCGTCACACTCTGGGCGAAGGCGGCGGCGTCCACCTCGGGATGCCCGGCGCCGGCATGCGGCCAATCGAGCAGGTAGAGACGACTTCTCACCCAGCGCAGATTGTCCGACCGCAGGTCCCAGTGGATCAGCGCGAAAGGCGGCCCGGTCTCGGTCAGCCGGCGGCTGGCCGTGGTAAGCGTCGGAATCGACTCCACGAGCCAGTGCCGCGCCTCGACTGAACGGGCTCCGGCGAGATCGGCCAGCGATTGCCGCCACGCCGGGTCCTGAGCGCCCTGCCAGAGCAGGGCCGGCCCGACCGTCTGCGCGGTGGGCCGGGGCAGCCACTCGGGCAGGGGGATCCCCAGCGTGGAGGCGTGGAAGCGGCCGAAAGCCTGCGCGATCCCGGCGGCCAGCCGGGGTGTCCACGGCGGTACATTCTTCCGACCGAGATCTTCCAGCAGCATGACCGACCAGTCATCGCGCGCGAACGCACCATAGAAGGCAGGCGCCCACCCGGCAATCAGACCGGCCAGCTCTCGATAGACACGGAGCTCGCGCCCGTACGCCGCCCGCATGAACGGATTGGAGTCGGGATTGACTCCCTTGAAAAAGGCTCGCCGTCCATCTGCCAGCCGCAGCCGGTAGGTTGGGGTCGGGCCGTAGCCGCCCCACACTCGCATCGCCCGGCGCACCGGCGCGCCGAGGATCCCCTCGACGGCCTGCCGTACCGACGGCGGTACTGTCTGCCAGGCGGGCTTGAGCTCGACACCGGTACGCGACATCCGCTCGATTCCCTGCCCGGCGTCTTACCAGGGATGATGAGGGCGCCAGTCGGCGACCAGTCGCGAGCGAGCGTCGAGTTGCGGGGTGCGTGGTGTCCGCAGGATCATCACGATGTCGTCCGGCGTTTCGACAATGCCGTCAGGACCGCGCACCGCCAGCGGCCCCGGCCAGCGCTCCCAGCCGAGGCGAGCGTAGAACGATGGCCGCTCGGTGGACAGACCGCCGAACTCGAAGTCGCGGATCGATGCGGCCAGGCGTTCCATGACCGCGCTGCCGATGCCCCGCCCCTGGAGCTCGGGATCGGTGGCGACGGCATCGACATACGCCGTGCGCAGCTCCGGCAGGCCCTCCGGCTGCAGCCGGCGCTCACCAAAGAGCGCGTGGCCTACCAGCCGTCTCTCGAGCCAGGCGAGAATATGGGTCGAACCGGAAACGAGCTCGAAGAGCGTCCCGAAATCCTCCTCGGCAAACGCCCGGCTGCAGAGCGCGACGATCTCCTCTTTCTGCCGGGTAGTGAGATCGGCGAGCGTGACGACCGCGAGCCGCAGACCGTCCGGACGCACCCGGAGGGTAGCTGCCTCACGCATCGGAGGGGCCAGGTTCCCAGCCGGTGGCTGCCGCCCACCACTCGGCGGCGATCATGATGAGATCGCAGACCGGGTCCTTGACGTCGTAGTATAGGTCCCAGTCGTCGGGATAGTGCGCGGAAAGCTGCCGCTTGGTCTCGGCGTAGAGGGCGGCGGCAACCGGATGCGCCCGCAGGTAGTCGCGAAAGAGCAGCGGATAGCGCTGGTTCGGGTTACCCGCGGCGCGTACATGGACGTGCACATTGCGGCGTTCAGGGCCGGGCTGGAAGTAGAGCTTGACCCACGTCCGCGGCGAGGTATCGGCGGCATCCGGAGGGATATGGTCGCCGCGGATGTCGGAGCGCCAGCCGTACTCGGCCGCGGCGAACGCCGCCACCAGCGGCTCCTCGGGCTGGAGCGAGGCCACCGTGACCTGAACGTCGATCAGGTCCTTGGCCGGGAGACCGGGAACCGCGGTCGAGCCGATGTGATCGATGCGCAGCGCCCTGCTACCCAGCGCGCGCCGCAGATCGGCGCCAATCTCGCGGAACTCGTCGGGCCAGTGGGTATCGTAGGGGACGATCTGGATAAGCCGTACGGTCCTCTGAACCATTACCCACCGTAGCAGAACCAATATCGACCGGCTGCCGGAGGGGCTGGGGGTACATGGAGCGCGGCGGCGCGGGGCTCGCGAGGAACGACCGAGACGGCGTTCTTGGGTCGCGGCGCTTACACGATCCAGTCACGCCGTTCGGCGTAGAGATGGAGCGCCCGCTCCTGCTCGGGCGCTGCCAGCGCGCCCGGACAGATATCGCGCAGCCGCCCGACGGCATCGTCCGCGCTGCTGCCGCGCCGGATGAGGTAGGCGGCCAGGATGGCGCCGGTCCGCCCCTGTCCCATCAGGCAGTGCACGGCGACTGCCCGGCCGGTGGAGCGCTGGCGATCGATGAAGTCGAGGGCGCGGGCGAATTGCTCCGGGAACGGCGCCGTCATGTCCGGCACCGGCAGGTGCATCGCCGCCAGCTCGTGCCGCGCCAGTGCGTCCTGATCGAGCGCCTCCTCGGTCAGGGAGAGCACGCCGCCGATGCCGTGACCGCGCAGCCAGGCGAGATCGGCATCGAGGGAGCTGCCGTTGGCGGTGGGCCGCGCCGTACCATCCGGCGACACGCCGGTGGCGGCGGGCCGTGTCCCGCCGGGCCGCGAGCAACCGGCGATCTCGCCTTCAATGAGCCAGTAGAAGCGTTCCATGGATGTTCCTCTATCACGAGCGTAACGGGGAGCGGCAGCTGCCGGCACCGGCTATCGGATCAGCACGGCCCTGCCCATTCGGGGAGCCGGGAGGGGTAGCGCGAGCCGGGTTCGGTGCCCGCCCTCTTGGGGATATACTCGGTCACGCCACGCATGGCGCCGCCCACCCGGCCAGGGAGAAACCGGGCTGCTGGGCAGGCCCGCAAGGGCTTGAGGACGGGGGCAGGCACTGTCCCTCCAGGCTCTCCAAAAGGAGGCTTTGATGTCCGCGACCGAGACACGCGACCATACCGTTCTGGCCCATGGGTTCGCACGCACCGCACGAGAGGGATTCGTCGCTTCGGCGGCGTACTTCCGGTCGCTGCCGGAGGATGCCTGGCACGGCCCGACCGGCTGCACCAAGTGGGATATGCGCCACCTCGCCGAGCACATTACCGGGGAGGCGGTCTGGTTCCCGAACCTGGTGCGCGGCGCGACCAGAGGCGAGGCGCCGCTGCCGGCCGAGACCTACGAGGAGCACAAGCGCTTCTCCTCGGCGCAGCTGGCGGACGCGACCGAGCAAGCGGCCGCTCACGTGCAGGCGGCAATCGAGGAGGCGACGCCCGAGCAGCTGGAGCAAGAGGTTGACATGGGCTTCGCCAAACTTCCGATCTGGACTGCCTCCTATATCTCCCTGTTCGAGGGCGTGTACCACAACTGGGACACCCGCGCCGGACGCGCGGCGGATGTGACGATCCCGACGGCGTGGGCGCTGCAGCTGGCCACGTTAATGGCGCAGTTCGGGCCGATGATCGCCCACCAGAAGGAGGCGGCTACGGCGGCCGGCACCTATCTGCTGCGGGTCGGCGACGGCGTGGGCCCGGTGACGGTCGACATCCGCGACGGAGCCATTGCCCTCCGGCATGCCAGCGAGGGCACGCCCGACATCACGGTTGACCTCACCGCCGATCAGTATGTTCGGTTGATCGCCGGCCGCTTCAAGCTGGAAGGCAGCAACGTGCCGATCGAGGGCGACCGCGGCCGCGCCGCGGCTCTCAACCGCGTGTTCGGCGGGGTCGCGAACGAGTGAGGCAAGGCGGCTGCCACCAGGCAGCCGCCCGGTCACGCGACCTGTGTGCCCGTCGTCGATCACGTTCCGCATCCTGCGGGCGCCCGGCCACAGAGAGATCGGGGTCGCGAGACCTCGCGGCAACGGGGCCGGGATAGGTTACAGGTGCTTGGTGAAGAAGTCCCTGATCGCGTTGTAACAGCGGACGCGGTTCTCGAACTTCAGCACGTCATGCCCCTCGTTCTCGAAGACCAGGAAGTCGACCTCTTTGCCCTGACCCTGGAGCCGTTCCACGACGTCACGCGACTCCTGCTCGACGACGCGCGGGTCGTTGCGCCCCTGGGTGACGAAGAGCGGGCAGGAGATCTGGTCGAGATAGGTAGCGGGTGACCGCTCCCTCAGGAAGTCCAGCTCGGTCTCCGGGTTGCCGATGGCGATGGCGAAGTACGGCTTCCAGGTTTCTGGAATGCGCTCCATGAAGGTGGTCAGGTCGTACGGACCGAACATGTCGATCGCCGCCTTCCAGAGCTCCGGATGGCGTGAGGCGAGCGTCAGTGTCATGTAGCCGCCGTAGGAGCGGCCCATCACGCCGGCGCGCCGGACGTCTAGGCGGCGGTCCTTCGGCAGTACCTCGGTCATGGCGTGGACGTGGTCAAGGCGATCGTTTCCACCCCAGTCATGATCGACCTGCTTGGTATAGGAGAGGCCGTAGCCGGTGCTTCCTCGCACGTTGGGGACGAAGACGGCGAAGCCGTTGAGGGTGAGGAACTGGATCAACGGCATGGAGAACCAGGCAAAGTTCGGGCGCTCCTGACCCTGGGGGCCGCCGTGGATGTAGTAAACGAGCGGATATGGCGCCTCAACACCGAGCTCGGCGGATGGAAGGTAGAGACGTGCCGAGATGCGGGTGCCGTCGAAGGACGTGAACGATGCGTCCTCGCCGGGCGCGAGCAGCGCCTTCGGAATGCCGAGCACTCGCTCCCTGGTGAGTGCCTCGGGCGTGCGCTCCGGGCCAAGGAGGATGAAGAGCTGCGTCGGCGAGACGGCCGAGGAGAAGGAGAGCGCGTAGTGATCCGACGCTTCGTCGTAGCGCATGCCCTCCAGCGTGCCGTCCGCGAGCTCGCCCTGGCCGACCAGAACCCTGTCGAGCCGCATGGCGAGCGCGGTCTCGTCGAACGTTCCTTCGTAGACCCAGGACGCGCCGTCGATGTTGTAGTCGATCCGGTACCGGTTATCCCGGAGGTGATCGATTTCGATCAGCTCTCCCTGTCCGCTATGGACGGTTCCGGTGATGCTGACCGGACGCACCTCGTCGGGGTGCCGAAGATCCAGGTATCCCAGCCCGTACGTGTCCTCGAAGAGGGCGGTGCCGAAGAGCAGTCCCCGATCGTCCGGCGTGAACTGGCAGCTGAATATCGCGTTCGGGGGTACCTGAGCATCGGGCGCACGCTGCTCGAGCGGCGTGCCGTAGAGCAGTCGAGCTTCCTCCCCCTTCTCCCAGAGATAGACGACGTGGTCGCCCATGGTGTAGCCGTCGGTGAGGATAACCATGGTTCCGTCTTCGTTGACGCCATTGACAAAGCTTCCCCACCGGCTCTCCCGCAGCTTCGTTACCTCGCCGCTGGACAGGTCGCCCTCGTAGGCTTCGATGACGGGCTGCTCCCGCGACTCCATGTTGAGATAGACGGCATTGCGGTCGATGTCGCAGCGGACGAGGTGGCCGCGGTAGGAGGCGAAGCGGCCGCCGAAGGCCGGCTGCGGGATGCCGCCCTCAACTGGAATCAGCATCGGCTGGTAATTCTCATCGCCGTCGCGGTCGATCATCACCAGGATGGTCCCGATGTCAGGGAACACCGAGAATGGCAGGCCGCCGATCAGCTCGGGATTCTGCAGGGCGATGTCCGGGGGCAGCAGGGGTTCGGGCACGCTGCCGGCCGCATCCATGGCGTACAGGCTGAACTTGCCTCCCAGGTTGCTGATGAAGTACAGGCGGTTATTGGCCAGCTGTGGCGCGACAAACAGGCGGCACGAGAGCAAGGACTCGATGGGCGGTGAGGCCGCCACACGAACCGGTGCGGCCAGCTCTTCGGTGGTCATGAACTGCTATCTCCTCTGGACTCATTTCGGCAGTAAGGCCTTCGCCGGTCATTGCGGGATTGCTCGGTGCGAGACCGGCCGGCGCGGTTGCGGCGACTCCTGACGCCCGCCGCCGAAGGGCAGCCGGCGCTGCCAGGAGCGCGGTAGGTCTCCTATCCTGATCATCATATAGGTAGCGTTCCTCCATGCCCGGTGCGCGGGACGCGAACGGAGCAGGGCGCCGGTCAGACTAACCCGCAAGGCTCTCCGCTTCCTCCGGCGCCGGCTGCTGGGCCGGGATGTAGTCGTCGGCGTGACCGAGCGCGGTAAAAGAGAAGAGGATCGGCAGCGCGCAGGTAATGACGCCGATGACGGCGTAGACGAGGACGACGTTGCCGGTCCGGTCGATGGCAATACCGCCGAGCAAGGCGCCCAGCGGAATGGCCGACCAGGCCAGGACGCCGGCCACGCTCATCACCCGGCCAAGCAGGTGGTTGGGGACGATGGCCTGCCGCAGGCTGCGGGTGTTGATGTTGAAGAGCAGCCCGGCGCCGGACATCAGGGCCCAGACGAAGAGCGCGGCGACCAACCAGGGGGTGAAGGCGAGGACCACGGTGAGCGCGCCGTCGATGGCGAGCGCGGTGAGGGCCACCCGACTGAACGACCAGCGCTTGCGCAAGGGGCCGGCAAGCAGGCTGATGACGACGGTGCCGGCCGCGCCCGCCGAGAAGAGGATGCCGATACCTGAGTTGGGGGCGTGCAGCTGGTGCTTGGCGAAGTAGATGAGGGTCGAGCCGATGGTCGTTGCGAAGAAGTTGACCAGCGCCATCATCAGTGAGATGTTGCGCAGCACCGGGTGGCCCAGTACGTACCGCAGCCCCTCGACGATATCCTGCCGGACTGTCGTCCGTTCCTTCTGCTCCTCGGCCGGCTGGTTGAAGCTGGTTCGCACCATGAGGAGTGCGCCGGCCGAGACAAGGTAGGAGAAGGCATCTATAAGGAGGAGATCGGGGAGCGCGACGAAGGCGGAGAGGGCGCCGGCGAGCAGCGGGCCGAGAATTTGCATTGCCGAGTAGCTGGCCTCGATCCGGCCGTTCGCCTGGACCAGCATCTCGGTCGGCACCAGACTCGGGATGGCGGCGTACTCCGCCGAGTTGAAGAAGATGAAGAGCGTCGAGCCAACGAAGCCGGCGGCGTAGATATACCAGATCGAGAGGTGGCCCAGCGCGTAGAGCGCCGGAACGGTAGCGATGGTCGCGCCCAGCAGCAGGTCGACGACGATCATCAGCCGCTTGCGATCGAGGCGGTCGACCCAGGCGCCGATGATCAGGCCGAAGAACAGGTACGGCAGCATTTCGGCGGCCGTGGTGAGCCCGAGATTGAGCGCCGAGCCGGTGAGCTTGTAGACCAGCAGCGGCAGGGCGAAGACGGTGAACGAGGTCCCGAGCGTCGAGATGGCCTGCCCGGTCCAGAACTTCCAGAAGTCGGGGTTCAGGCGGGGCTGCGCTCCGGATCGGTCCTTCCTGGCCAGTGGATTCCAGACTCGCGTACTCACGGCACGTTACTCCTGCTCGAGATACATCTGAAGACTGTCCCGCAGCGCGTCGATCGCGCCGGGACGCAGGCTGTAGGCGCTGTTGGCCTTCTCTCCCACATCGTGAACGCGTACCAGCCCGGCGGCGCGCAGCGCCACCATGTGGTAGTGCACAGTACTTTTCGAGAGGTGGGAGAAGCGGACGACATCGGTGAAGCTTCGAGTCCCCCCGGCCAGGAAGCGAAGAATGCGGAGGCGGCTGTCGTCGGCGAGAGCGCGTGTGATGTGGAGCAGCTGGGACGACGGCTCGCCCGGTGCCGCCGGTGCGTCGACCGGGTAGTTGTAAAGCCACAGGCGGTGATACGGTGCGTAGACATTCCAGGGCCGGTGGTGGTATTGCGGAACCAGCACCACCAGGTCGACCTCCTCCTGCGGCGTGAAGTAGACGCCGTTGCTGGCGAGCTCGACGAGATCAGGAGCGGGTAGGGTGGCGACGAGCGACCGTTTGGCCTTGGAGTCCGCCTGCAGGAGGGACAGGATCGCGCCGTCGACGTGCAGGAAGTACTCCTGGTGCCAGCGACGCAGGACGCGGAGCGCCAGATCGCGTGCCGCCGGGAGATCGCGTGGCAGCGGCGGGGCGCCTGCCAGCAGATACGGCGCCACCAGCTCGTAGAGCTCGCCCGCCGAGAGCCCTTCCAGCCAGCAAAGGAAGCTGTCGACGTCGCGCTTCCCCGGACAGCTTCGGATCAGAAGACCTAAGGGCAGGTTCAGGGCTTCGAGCTCGGGGGACGCGAGCAGCGCCGTCAGCTCCGGCGACAGCTGTTTCTGTACCTGCCGGGCCCAGGCCGTTCCCAGGTCAAGCGTCTTGTGCTCCTGCCGGGCGGCGAAGGCGCCGAGACTGATCACCAGCTCGTAGGGCGGGCACCAATCGACCTCGACGGAATACGATACGGTGTTCGACTCTGAGGGAACAGACTTCACAGTTCGATAATAATAGAACATAACCGGCAACGCAAGTCTTGACTTGCCATTCCGCCGAAAGACGGATGGCGGGGTCGGTCTCAGGCCAGACGGGCGGCGTCCCCTACTGGTCCGGGGCCGGTGACCGGCGTTTGCCTGATGCGGAAGGCCTGCCTGAAGGCGTTCACTGTACTGCGTACACAGCCTCCGTGGCGATGAATCACGGCGGCGCAAATGCCAAGTGACCGTTGTACGAGGAGGATCGCCGTGTCTCTTGCCGTCGTTTCCTGTAGCTGGTTTGTCTCTCCCGGAAGCAACGCCGTGGCCTACCGCGCGCTTGGTCTGACGACGCTGGCGATCGCGGTTGGGCTGGCTTTCATCAGCCCGCGCTGGGTGCGGGACCGCCGCCGGCTCGGCCGGGCGCAGGTCGCGGTGGGACTGTACGCCAGCGTGGCCGCGCTTTCGGCCGGCCTGGTTGCCGGAGTTATCGCGCTCGCCGCGCCCCGTTGGGTGGGGGATCCGCTGAGCGCGGAGGGAAACGTGCTGGTGCTGTCCCTGGTGCTGCTCGCCGGCAGTCTACTGACCGCCAGCGGCGCGGCGAAGCTGGGCCGGAGTCCTGTCAGCGCCGGCTGTCTGCTTGGTTTCCCGTTCCTGATCTGTTCGGTCGCCGATGCGTTGCTGCTCGGCTACGTCTGGCTTGGGCCGGTCGCTCCGGCGACCACGGCGCAGTGTGGAACTGGTCCGAGCGGCCGGGTGGTCTTCATGCTCGCTGCCTGTTCGCTCCTGGTCTCGCTGGGCCTGCTGGCCGCGCCCCTGGCCGTTCTGGCGAAGGAAGGCGGGCTCGTCTCGGCCCTCTTCCCGGCAGTGACCGGCGTCTCCGCGGTCATGGTGTTCCTCTTCGAGCGAGGAAAGGAGAGCTGGTATGCCGGCTCGCGTCTCGCCGGGATGGATCACCTGCTGGTCTTCACCTTCCTCGGCTGCCTGATCTTTGGTGGGGTGCTGATCGCGGGCCGGCGCGAGTCGGTTCCCGAGCCCGCGGTGGCCGAAGTGAGCGTCTACACCATGCCCGAGGCTGCCTGACGACGCGGAAGGGAAAATGCTAGACTGCCGTCGGTCGGGCAGCACGCCGCAGCGGATCGATCGCAACTTACCATAACGTGTATACTGCCTGGAACGCTCCCTGCGGGAAATGGAGTGAACATGCCGGTACGCATTCTGATTGCCGATGACCACAGCGTGGTGCGTCAGGGGCTACGAATGTTCCTGGGCCTCGATCCCGAGCTGGAAGTCGTGGGCGAGGCGGCCGACGGCGCCCAGGCCCTGCGGCTGGCCCACGAGCTCCATCCCGACGTGGTTCTGATGGACCTGCTGATGCCGGTGATGGACGGGATCACGGCGATCTCCGCGATCCGGCGGGAAGTACCCGACACCGAAGTGCTGGCTCTGACCAGCGTGCTGGAGGATGCGTCGGTAATCGGCGCCATCAAGGCGGGAGCGATTGGCTATCTGCTGAAGGACACGCAGGCCGACGAGCTGTGCCGCATGATCAAGGCGGCGGCGGCCGGCCAGGCGCAGCTCTCCCCCGAGGTATCGGCCCGTCTGCTGCGCGAGATCCGTGCCCCGGAGAGCCCCGAGACGCTGACCGAGCGCGAGACCGAGGTCCTGCGCCTGCTGGCGCAGGGCCAGGCAAACAAGGAGATCGCCCGCAACCTGCAGATCGGGGAAAAGACGGTCAAGACGCATGTCAGCAACATCCTCGCCAAGCTCGGCGTGCAGAGCCGTACTCAGGCTGCGCTCTACGCGGTGCAGATCGGGCTGGTTTCGGCGCAGCAGGCAGGTAGCGGAGCCTAGATGTCCCCGACCCCGGAGAACCGGGAGGAGATAGTCCGCAGCACTTCGGGACCGGGCGCTCCCTCCCTTACCGAGCAGCGCCAGGAGCAGGAGCTCACCTACCGGCGCATCTTCGAGGCGACCAGCGATGGGATCATCATCAACGACCCCGAGACGGGGTGTGTGGTGGACGCCAACACGGCGGTCTGCCGGATGCACGGCTACACCCGGGAAGAGTTCATCGGCCTGCACGCCACTGCCTTCATCCACCCGGACTACCACCATGTCTTCGCCGACTTTCGCGAGACGATCATGGCCGGCGGTAGCTATCAGACGCGTGCGCTCGACACGCGCAAGGATGGCAGCGTGTTTCACGTCGAGGTGAATGGTTCGCCGGTCCTCTATCATGGCCGGCGGCACATCCTGGCCGTGGTGCGTGACGTCTCGACAGCAGTGGAGGCAGAAGATCGGCTGCGCGAGAAAGAGGAGCAGCTGGAGCAACGGGTTCAGGAGCGGACCAGGGAGCTCTCCTTGCTCCTCGACATCTCGCACCATGTGGCCTCGACGCTACAGCTCTCGCCGCTGCTCGAGTTGATTCTCGATCAGACGACGGCGGCGGTTCAGAGCGATGCCGCGGCGCTACTCTCGCTCGACGGCGACGAGCTGATCGTGCTCGCCCGGCACACGCCGGAGCCACCGGCCAGGCCGGCGCCGAGCAGGTATCGAGTGGCGGACCACGGCGTGCTGTGGGACATCCTGGTACGCGGCGAGCCAGTCATTATCAACGACGTACGCGGGACCGACGAGCTGGCGCGGATCTACCAGCGGCTGGTGGGCGAGCACCTGGAGGACTCGCTGCGTTTCGAGGGCTCATTCATGGCGGTGCCGATGCTGCTGAAGGACCGGATCGTCGGCCTGCTCGCCCTCGCGGCAGCGCCCATTGGCTACTTCTCGGCTCATCACGCCATCCTGGCAGCCGGGATCGCACAACAGGCGGCGGTTGCCATCGAGAACGCGCGTTTGTACGGGCGGGCGCAGGAGGTTGCGGTGCTGGAGGAGCGGCAGCGCCTCTCCCGCGAGCTCCACGATTCGGTTTCCCAGGCGCTCTATAGCATCGCGCTGAGCACCAGAACGGCTCGCACTCTGCTGGACCGCGACCCCTCGCGCGCTGCCGAACCGCTGGACTTTGCGCTGGCGCAGGCTGAGACGGGCCTTGCCGAGATGCGGGCGCTGATCTTCGACCTGCGTCCGGAGGCGCTGGAAGAGCACGGGTTGGCCGCCGGCCTGGAGCGTCAGGGACGGGTGCTGGGGACAAGACACGGCTTGGCCGTCGAGCTGTCACTTCCTGACGAACCTGACGCGCCACTGGCGGTCAAAGAGGCGCTCTATCGGATCGCCCAGGAGGCGCTGACCAACGCGGGGAAGCATGCCCAGGCAGGCTCGATTACCATCTGCCTGCAGGCGGACGGCCACGACCTCGTGCTCGAGATCCAGGATGATGGCGTCGGCTTCGATTCGCGAGGCGAGTTCCCGGGACACCTGGGACTGCGGACGATGCGCGAGCGGGCGGTGCGGCTGGGTGGATCACTCGAGGTGACGAGCACGCCCTGTCGCGGCACGCTGGTGCGCGCGCGGATCCCGGTGAAGGGCTGATCGTCCGCCCAAGGTCCGAGGCTTCCTCCGCCTAAAGTCGGAGGAGCCGCTGGGCCTTGGTCGGGCGCGTGAGGGTGTCGGGAAGTCGTTAACTGAGGCAGCGAGCCACCGACTACCGGTGGCGCCGCGTGATTCCACTCTGAGGTTTGTCATGGTCCGTTCCGGACGGGCTCGGGCGCCGGGAGACCGCTCGGTTCTGGGACGGCTCGCGTCCCCGCTCTTGCTCTCGCTCGCACTCCTCCTGGCGTTCGGCGCCGTGATGATCGTCCAGGCCAGACGGCTCACCGCCGAGCCCGCCGCCGCGGTCAGCGGCGCGCCGGCCGGCGCCGTGCTGCGCTGGTCCAACGAGGGCATCTCCGATATCTACACGCTCGATCCGGCGGGCGGTCCGGACTTCAACGCGTTGCAGGCAATTCAGTTGATCTACGGCGGGCTGGTTCGATTCGGCCCCGGTTTCCGCATTCTGCCGGATGCGGCGCAGCGCTGGACGATCAGCGGTGATAATCGCACCTTCACCTTCTTCCTGCGTCCCGACGTCCGCTTTGGCGACGGGAAGATCCTGACGGCCGACGATGTGGCCTTCTCGCTGAACCGCGTGCTCAGTCCGGGGCTGGCGCAGCAGTCCGGTGCCTACCTCCTCACCGATGTGGTGGGGGCGCCGGGAGTGATGGCCGGGCGGGCGAAGCGCGCTGCCGGCATCGAAGTCCTCGGGCCACGGACAATTCGCATCCGGCTCACCCACACCAGTGCCTCCTTTCTCGCCCGGCTGGCCACGCCGGTCGGCTACATCGTCCCACCCTGGCGGGTACGGGCAGGAGCCGGCTGGGACCAGCGTGCCATCGGGACCGGCCCGTTCATGGTGGCACGCTGGGTCCATAACGACTCCCTCCAGCTGGTGCCGAATCCGTACTACTACGGGGGGAAGCTGGAGCTCAGCGGCATCGACATGTCCTTCATTCCCGAGCCGCTCAATGCCTACAAGCGCTACCGTGCCGGCGCCGTCGATCTCATGGGGATCGTTCACTTCCCGAGCGAAGTCCTCTACGATGTGCAGGGGCAGCCCGATTTTCACCAGTCGGCCAGACTCGAGACGGTGTACCTGACGCTCAACGAGCGACGGCGGCCGTTCAACGATATGCGGGTGCGACTTGCCTTCGCCCATGCACTCGACAAGAACGCAGTGGTGCGCGATGCCTATGGCGGCTTCGCTCATCCCACGAACGGCATGCTGCCCCCGGGGATACCCGGCTACGACCCGCGACTGCGCGGCGCATCGTACGATCCGGTGCTGGCCCGCCGGCTCCTTGCCGCGGCCGGGTATGCGGGCGGGCGCGGGCTGCCTCCGGTCAGCTACCCGGTGGATCAGGACGCGTCGAGCATGGTTCTGGCGAGCGCACTGGCCAGGCAATGGAAGCAGGTGCTGGGCGTCGACGTGCGCCTGGTCCGGTACACCCACAGCGCGTACCTCGACCTGCTGCAGCGACTGCAATTCCAGATCGCGGACATTGACTGGACGGCAGACTATCCGGACCCGGATAACTTTCTCACCCAGCAGCTGCAGGCGGGCAGCCCGAACAACAACGGCGGCTGGGACAACCGGCTCTTCGACCAACTCACCACACGCGCCGGAGAGATGCCGCCGGCGAGTCCCCAGCGCTTCGCCCTCTATCGCCGGGCCGAGGCGCTTGCGATGTCGCAGGCGGCGACGATACCGCTGGTGAATCCGACGGCAGGTATCCTGCTACGGCCCGACATCCACGGCCTGCAGATCAGCGGTGGCTATCTGCTGGTGCAGAACTGGGCAACGGTCGGGATCCAGTCCGGGACCGGCCAGTGAGCGGGTGGTGGCCTGGCCTGAAGTGGCGTGTCTCGTCGCTGCGCTGGCGGCTGACGGTCGCGATTAGCGGCATGGTGCTGCTGAGCACCATTGTGTGTATTGCCGCGGCGGTGCTCTTCCTCCGCCAGGCATTGACCGATCGCGCGACGAGCGAGCTCCGGCGTAGCGTCAACGGGGTCTCCGGCTACCTCGATAACCAGAGGAGCGACCTGCTGGGCGAGGCCAAGCTCATCGCCTCCGATCCGGGTGTCGTGCGCGCCACCCTGGCCGGAAACCAACAATCGCTTATCCTCCGTCTCAACCCCATGTACGCCGACCTCAACACCGACATCCTGGATGTGATCAGTGCCCGCGGCCGTGTCCTGGTGCGGCTGGAGGACACCCTGAAGGCGGGCGATGCCGTCGGCAACCGTGCCAGCATCCGCGCCGCGCTGGCTGGACGCGCGACCATTGCCCTCGAGAGTGATCTACCAAACCGGGAGGCGGCCGGTGGTTACGCCCTGCGGGCCATCGTGCCGGTGCGTCAGGGGACCCGGATCGTGGGCGTCGTCGCGGTGGGACGGCAGCTGGATAGCGTCTTCGCCGCCCGCATCGCACATGCCCTCGACGCCGATGTCAACCTCATCGCCGGTGGCCAGCGAACCGGGACCACCCTGACCGACAGCCACGGGCTGCCGATGACCGGATTGCCCGAGCCGGCGAGTGTCGTGGCGCGGATTGCCGGTGGGAAGACGACGGTCGCTCAGGTGGTGGAGGACGGGCAAACCGAGCTTTCGGGCCTGGTGCCGCTGCAGAACGCAGCCGGGCAGTGGGTCGGCGCCGTCGAGGTGGTCCGACCGCTCGATCCGCTCTACAACGTGATCAGGGGCCTCTCCTTGCTGCTGCTCGCACTGGGCGCCCTGGTGGTGGCCGTCGGCACGCTGCTGGCGCTCTACGTTGGCCGCCGGTTGACGGCACGTCTCATGATCCTGGAGAAAACGGCTTCACGGGTGGCCGCGCTGGCCGGCTCGGACGAGCCACTCGGCGCGGTTCAGGTCCAGGCCGCGGTACGCGGCAATGACGAGGTGGCGTCGCTGGCAGGCTCGCTCGGCACCATGATGAGCGCGCTCGACCAGCGCATGGCAGCAAACGCCGCACTCTACGCGGCGGCGCAGGCCCGGGTGCGCGAGCTGACCGGACTGGCTGAGATCGCCCGCCTGCTCACCGCCGGACCATCGGTGCGAGAGACCATGGACCAGATCGCGGAGCGGGTGTGTGCGCTGGTCGGCTGTCCGGCAGTCGCCATCTGGCTGCCCGAGGATGGCGACGTGCTCAGCCTCTACGGCTCGCAGGGGCTCCCTGACGACTACGAGCAGATGTCGGCGGATCTGCACGTCGCGACCGCCGGGACCGGTTTCGAGACGACCGCCCAGATCGCGATGCGCACCGGCCAGGTTGCCCGGCAGGAACTGACGGATACGCTGCCGGACACTGCCTCGCCGGCCCGCCGCGTCCTAAACGTGGCGCTGCGATCGCGGGGGCTGGAGATGGTGACTGCGGTTCCGCTGCGTATTCAGCACCGCATCGTTGGCGCGCTGGCCTGTTACCTGGACGTGAAGGAGCCGTTGAGCGATTCCGACATGGGGCTGCTGACGACCATCGCCGATCAGGTGGCGGTGGCAGTCGAGAACGCCCGTCTGTCCCTGCATTCGCGCGACCTGGCGGCGCTGGAGGAGCGGCAGCGGCTGGCCCGCGAGCTGCACGACTCGGTGTCGCAGGCGCTCTTCGGCATCGCCCTCGGGGCGCGCACGGCACGCTCGATGCTCGATCGCGATCCGCAGCAGGTGGCCGAACCGCTGGCGTACGTGCTGGCCCAGGCCGAGGCCGGGCTGACCGAGATGCGGGCCCTGATCTTCGAGCTGCGGCCGGAGGCGCTCGAGACGGAAGGGCTGGTGGCGGTTCTGGACAAACAGGTGGCGGCGATGCGCCTGCGCCATGGCATGACGGTGCACGCCAGCATCGGACCTGAGCCCACCATGCCCTTCGCCGTGAAAGAGGCCATCTACCGGATCGCGCAGGAGGCGTTCCACAACGCCGTGAAGCATGCTCAGGCGACCGACCTTGAGGTGCGGCTGGCCGGTGACGACGAGGGGATCAGGCTGGAAGTGTCGGACAACGGACGCGGCTTCGACCCGGCCGGCGACTTCCCCGGCCACCTCGGCCTCCGCACCATGCGCGACCGTGCCATGCGCCTCGGCGGTCGGCTGGAGGTCGACGCCGCCCCGGGCGCCGGCACGCGGATTCGTCTCTGGATCCCGGCGACGCCGGCGAGAGGGGTGGCGAGCTACGCCGGCTGAGGTGCCCCCGGCCGGGGCACCAGGCACAGTAGCGCATCCTGGTCGCGGCGGCGCGGATTTTCGGCGAACGCGGCTATGCCGGCGTGACGATGGAAATTATCGCCAACGCCGCCGAGTTGTCGGTCCCGACCCTCTACCTCACGTTCGGCGGCAAACGCCAGATCCTGGCGGCGCTGATCCTGGGCCTGAAGGAAGAGGTGGATGTCTGCACGTCGGCACGCGAGCTGATGGACTGTCCTGATCGGGTCGAGCTACTCCAGCAGGCAGCGATGGTGAGCACGCGCTTCAACCGTGTCGCCTGGCAGCTGCTGGACGTGCTGCGCGCCGGCGCACGGGCCGAGAGCGAGCTGGCTACTCTGCAGGATCAGGTCGGGGGCGCGCGCTTCCGCGACCAGCAGGTGATCGTGCGCCGGTTCGCCGCCGAGGGTGTACTGCGTGCGGGCCCGCTACCAGACCGGGCCGCCGCCATTTTCTGGACACTCACCGCCCACGATCAGTATCGGTCCATGGTCGTGGAGCGTGACCAGAGTGAGGAAGACTTCGAGGCGTGGCTGGCCCAGACGCTGTGTGAGCAACTCCTGGGGAACAAGACATCACGCCGGGATGCCGGCTCCCAGTGAGCGCGTGCCGCGGCGCAGGCGAATTGCCATGTAGATGCCGGTGAGAATCGGCGAGACGGCAATCGCCACGATGAGGAGGAAGGCGATGACGCCGCTGATTCCCTGCAGGCCACCGCTGCACGTGGTCGCGATCTGCTGGCCGTTCCTGTACCCGCCCGCGCAGGCCTGCGTCCGCCCGACCGCGGCGTAGGAGAAGACCAGGAGTGAGGTGAACAGCCCTCCCGGCGGGACCAGCGTGCCGATCAGCTTGTCACGGGCGTTCCAGGCGCTGGATGCCCAGAGCAGGATGACGCCGACGGGCCAGATGAGCGGCGTGAGAATCAGCGCGCCGATCTCAAGCAGGCCGGCGCGCGGCGCCTCCGGCGCCTGCATGCCCAGGTGGTTGCGCTCCTCCTGCGCCAGACCTGCCGGATTGCCCAGCCGGTCAAGGAGATTGAGCAGATCCGAGTCGCTCTCGTTTGACAGCTCGGCACGTGCCTCGGCGATATGCTCGCGCACGCCGTCGATCAGATCGCGGCGCTCGACGCGCGGTAGATCGGCAGCCTCCGCCTCAAGGCGTGCCAGATACCCGTTGATGATGTCCGATGCGTGTGGTGCGGTCATCGCTCTCCCCTCCTCGCAGAATCGTGTCGACGGCGTCACGGAAGATGGACCACTCGCGCTTGAACGCGGCGAGTGCGTCGAGCCCATGCCGGGTCAGGCGGTAGTAACGGCGCGGCGGTCCGCTTTCCGACTCGCGCCACTCTGTCTCGACCAGCCCGTCGCGTCGTAACCGGCCGAGGAGCGGGTAGATGGTTCCCTCGCTGGTCAGCATGCCGTCGACCCGGCCGAGCGCCTGCACCAGCTCCAGGCCGTAGCAGGGCGCATCCGTCAGAAGGGCCAGCACGCAGTACTCCAGGGCGCCTTTACGCATTTGCGTGACCAATCCATCCGTTTCCATCTGCTCCATGGTACCGCAATGTACCTTGCAGAGCAAGGTAGCTGAATGGGCTGGCCAGGCTGCCAGGACCTGTCAATCCGCCGTAAGGCGGACGCGGCTCTTCACGCCAAAGTCGGTGTCTCGGTCAGCCCCTCGCCGGATTCGCCGGGATGTCAAGGTGCGGTTCACTGGCAGCAGGAGGTCACAGCGATGACGAATCACTCACCCCGCACCCTATCCCCAGAACGTTCGACGATGAAGGAGCAACACCTGATGCAGACCAACGACGGATTGAAGCAACGCTCAGCGCGGCGGCGCGGCGCGCTGGTGGGAGCCGGCCTCGGTCTGGCGCTGCTGCTGGCGCCACTGCCCGGTGCGGTGCACGCGGCACAGCCACACACCAGCAGCTACTGTGACGGCGCCGGCGCCAGCGTCAACGACACCTGCTACGGGCAAAGCGATCTGTACAATGAGAACGGAGGCTACAACAATAGCGCCTTCGGCAACAACGCGCTGTTCTACGACTCGACCGGTCACGAGAACGTCGCCGACGGGATGATGGCCCTGTACTCAAATACATCGGGCTACTACAACACCGCCGTCGGTACCAATACGCTCATCAACAGCTCGACCGGCTACCAGGACACCGCGGTCGGCGATAGCGCGCTCTATTCCAACACCACCGGCTCAAACGACACCGCCTTCGGCTTCGAGGCCGGCCAGTCCGGGGACGGCAGCAATGCCAACACCACGGGCTCCGGCAATACATTCGTCGGCGCCTACTCCGGCCCCGGCACCTCTACCCAGCTCACCAACGCGACGGCCATCGGCGTCAATGCAACCGTCGCTGAAAGCAACGCCCTGGTGCTGGGCGCGCCTGGAACCAACGTGGGCATTGGCGCCACGGCACCCGATCAGGCGCTCGAAGTCGCTGGCAACGTCCACATTGCCGGCTCGGGCAACGGCATCGTCTTCCCCGATGGCTCGGTGCAGAAGACGGCCGCCTCGGGCACGGGGTTACCGTCCGGCCAGAGCGGGCAGTACCTGCGCTACGGCAACGGCAGCTGGCAGGCCTCGGCCATCCTGGCCGGTGATCTCCCCGCCGGTTCGGGGAACTACCTCCAGAACACCACCAGCCTCCAGACCGGGGCGAGCTTCAACATCGACGGCAACGGCGCGTTGGGCGGCACGCTGACCGTCGGCAAGTCTGCCGCGATCGCCCCGTCGGGCGGAAGCGGCACACTGCTCCAGGTTGGCGCACCCAGCACCAGCTATGGCAGTTTCCTCCAGCTCCCGATCGTGACCAGCAGCTCGGCGCCGCCCACCAGCATGTGTAACTCCACGACCTTCGCAGGACGGGTGGTTCTTCAGGCCACCACCACCGCCCTCACCATGTGGGGCTGCTCCACCAGCGGCAAGTGGGTCGTCGCCAAGTAATCTCATTCGCCGGACTCACACTCTGAAGGGCCGTCAGCGTCGCTCGACGCGGGCGGCCCTTCCACCATGCCGGGGCACTCCGCCGTACCTCCGTCCTTCGATGGAGAGCCGTCTCCCTCTTCAGGAGGGACCCTTCACCCTTCCAAAGTCTGCGGCCGCCGTCCACACTGCTGCCGATGCCGGGACTCCCCTGCAGAGCGTTAACTGGACGCGTACCCACTCGACCTCACTCTCGTTTTGAAAGGAAAGAAAGATGGCGATGATCCTCGACGGTGATCAGGTAGCCGGCCGCGGGGTGGCAACCGCACCCGCGATCGAGGCAACCGGGATCACCAAGGAGTATGGCGACGGCGATAACCAGGTCCAGATCCTCAAAGGTGTGGACCTGACCGTTCGAACCGGCGAGACGCTGGCCATCATGGGGCCCTCCGGCTCCGGAAAAAGCACGCTCCTGGGCTGCATCAGCGGCCTCGATACCGTCACCGGCGGCACGGTTGTCATCGGCGGCGAGGACATCACGCGGCTCGGCGAGAACGCGCTCGCCTCGGTTCGCAACCGGCGCATCGGCTTTGTGTTTCAGACCTTCAACCTGATCGGCACGCTGAGCGCCCAGGAGAACGTCGAGCTGCCGATTCTGCTGCACGGCCATGGCACGGTCAATCCGGCCAGACGAGCGCGCGAGCTGCTCGATCTCGTCGGCCTCTCGCACCGCCGCAAGCACCGACCGGGCCAGATGTCGGGTGGCGAGCAGCAGCGCGTCGCCATCGCGCGCGCGCTGGCCAACGACCCAGCAATCGTCTTCGGCGACGAGCCGACCGGCAACCTCGATTCCTTTAACGGCGAGCTGGTCATGAACCTCCTCACCCGGATGAAGGAAGAGATGGGAAAGACGCTGATTCTGGTCACGCACGATGCGCGGATCGCGCAGCGCTGCGACCGCACTGTGTACATGCACGACGGCCGGCTCACCGACCGGCCGGCCGCTTCCTGAGCGAGCAACAAGGAGCGCATCATGGATGCCCTGACACTATATATTCGCTACGCCTTCCGATCGTTTCTGCGCGGTCGGAGCCGGTCCGTCTTCGGCGCCTTCTGTGTCGCCGTGGGCATTGCATCGGTGGTCGCTCTTGGGCTGGCCGCCGGCAACTTCAAGAACGCCGTGACCGCCGACGCCCGCCAAACCAACCGTGGTGACGTCTCGGTTTCTCCTGCCGGTCTGGGTTTCACCTTCCGGCAGTATGCAATCTTCGGCTGGCTCCAGCGCCGGGGTGAGATCGCCGACTACACCAGTATCGTCAGCGACGATAGCGCGCTGCGCAGTCCGGCAGCGAGTGGCGCTTCGACCATCGGCAGCGTCTACGCCGTCGATCCGGCGAAGTTCCCGTTCTACGACACCATCACCGCGGTGCAGCCGGCCGGCAAGACGCTCCGCGCGCTGATCAGCAATCCCGGCAACGCCGTGGTCAGCCAGGACACACTCGACGCGCTGCACCTGCGGGTGGGCGATCGCATCGTCGTCAACAGCCGTCGGGGCTTCAACCACGCCTTCACCATCGCCGGCGTGGTTCCTGACAGTGCGCCGAACCCCGGTTTCGGCGCCGGATTCTGGAACGACTTCGCCATGGTCAACCGGGCGGCGGTGCTGCCCTTCTTCCGCAGTCTGGATGTTGCCGGCAATGAGATATTCCTCAAGACCAGCAGCGCGGCGCAGGCCCAGACAGTCAAGCTCGAGCTCGAGCGCCACCTCGGCGGCTTCCCGCAGATCAAGACCGTGGCCGACGTTGCCAGGGACGATCAAAACAGCGCTAGCGGTTTCGACAAGTTCTTCCGTGTCATGAGCCTGGTAGCCGTGGTCATCGGCGGCATTGGCATCATCAACACCATGATGGTCGCCGCCCGCCGTCGCAGCCGCGAAGTCGCGGTCCTCAAGGCGCTCGGCATGAAGGGCCGCCAGGTCGTCTTCGTCTTCACCATCGAGGCGCTGATCCTCGCGATCGCGGGCGCGGCGCTCGGCCTGCTCGGCGGCATCGGCGCCAGCGTGCTCGTCAACAGCGTCACCCAGAACCTGGCCGGTTACGCCATTCCCTGGAGCCTCCAGAGTGAGCCGCTGATTGCGGGCGCTACCGTCGGAGTCGTGGCAACCGTTCTCTTCTCCTACCTGCCGGTGCTGCGCGCCAGCCGCGCCCGGCCAATTGCCGCCCTGCGTGGTGAGCTGGATCGAACATCGGGGACCGGCCGGCTGCGCCACATTGTCCGCAGTCTGCGCACGCATCCGGTGGGGAGCATCCTGAGCGGCGCGCGCCGGGCGCCAGCTGGCATCCGGCACCTCCCGCGGCGCCAGGGGCTGCGGAGCTTCCTGCTGGTCCTCGTCCGCGCCTCGCTGACCGGATCGCTGGCGATTGTCTACGCCGGTCTGGCATCGGGAACGAGCGCGGTCGTCACGGGCACGCTCGCCGGTATCGGCGTCCTGGCCGGCGCGGCCGTGCTCACTGAGCTCTTCGTCGGCATCATCTGGCTGGTCAGCAAGCTGCCGTCGATCCGGCGGCTGACGCTGCGGATGGCGTTCCGCAGCATGGGCACGCAGAAGCGGCGCCTCGGCTCGACCCTCCTGGCAATGTGCATCGGTATCCTGGCGGTGGGCTCGGTCGCCATCATGGCGCAGAACATTCGCAGCGTGGCCTCGAACGCCATCACGAACCAGCTGGGCATCAAAGCCATCGTGCAGTCACCAAATGATTCGGCGATAACGCGCCGATTGAGCGCCGAAGTCGCGACCTTGCCTGGAATCACCGAGCAGGACTTCGGAGAGATTGCCAACGGCGCCATGCTGACTGCGATCGACGGTAGGAGCGTCAATCGGCTCTTGCAATCGCAGATCAGTGCTGGGAAGCTCAGCCGCGATAGCGTCGACAACGTGGCCTACGATCTGCGGGGAGTCGAGGGACGCGACTCTGCCCGCATCCGCTACCCGCTCACTATCACCTCCGGCCACAACCTCCAACCGCAGGACGTGGGCAAGGATTCGATCGTGATCGATTCGCGGCTAGAAGCGCTGGGCGCCAGGGTCGGCAGCCGCCTGGTCTTCGATGATGGCGGCCGAAACGTTTCCTTCATGGTCGTTGGAATCTATACCCAGGGTGCGAGCTTTGGCGGCATGGCAAGCAGTGAAGCCGACGTCACCTACATGCGCCGGATCGGGATGGCGAGGCATGACTCCGCCCACCTCAGTCTTCTCTACCTGAACATGCGGGACGGCGTCGTCGCCGCCGACATCGCCACGCTGCGGCGGGCTGTGAAGGGCGTGCTGGTGCTCGACATGGGCGCGTTCGTCTCGGTCTTCGACAAGGCGCTGGACAAGCTGACGCTCTTCCCCGAGATCATTGCCGCCCTCTCGCTCTTCGCCGGCGTCATCATCATCGCCAACACCGTGGCGCTGGCCATGCTCGAACGGCGGCGTGAGATCGGCGTGATGAAGGCGGTTGGCGCCAGGCGGCGCACCATCCTGCAATTCCTCCTCGCCGAGAACGCGATTGTTGGGCTGCTGGGCGCCGGCGCGGGGGTTGGTCTGGCAATGCTGGTCACGGTACTGATCGACCAGAGCTTCCTCAAGATTGCTCCCAGCTTTGACCCGGCCACGATCTTCGGGCTGCTCGGCCTGGGTGTGGCGCTCGCCGTCGGCGCCAGTGCGGCGACCGCGCTGCCTGCCTCATCCGAGAAACCGATGACCGTCCTCCGCTACGAGTAGCCAGCCCTCCACACCACGAGCCAGGCCGCGGGAACGTTCCCGCGGCCTGGCTCGTTGAGTAGACTGAGCACACCTTCACGGTCCGCATGGCAATCTGGAACCTGACGATTCCGGATGCGCTGCGCGGGCGGCTGGCCGGGATCGAGCTTGTCAGCTACTCGAGCGGTCCGACACTTGACAATCTCGAGGCCGGTGCCATCGCCACCCTCTTCAACGTGCAGATCTCGATCGTCTCCGGCGGCATCCTCTGCGTGGTTGGAACGGCGCTGCTGGGCCTTGCCCTGCCGGCACATCGCCGGTATGACGGGCGCACGCATCAGCCCCATCGAGGGGGACTCGGCGACAGGTAGGTGACGGTGCGCTGCCAGTCCTCCATCCCACGCTCATCCCAGAGGCTGGTGAGGCTTCGCACCTGGCCGCCGATGTCGTCCTGAGCGATGGTGCGGGTATCGACAAGGATGACCCCGCCATGACTGCGGCCCAGCTCGTGCCACTCCTTCAAAAGTGGGGCAATGCTTCGTAGGTCGTAGGTGACAAGCGTGCGGTCATCCTGCTGCGCCGCAGCGAGTATGAGATCATCCCCAGCCTCTCGGTAGCTGCCATCTCTCCAGTCGCGTACACTCACCACATCGCAACCGGGACGATGCCTGCGAATCTGTTCGGCGACGCGAGGAGAGATGTGGATGTCGAGGAGGAGGCGCAGCACGTTACGCCGTCTCTGGTGACTGCTCCGCTGCTGATTCAACCTCGAACACTCTCAGGTCTGGGAACATCCGGGAGAGCCGGCTGAGATCGTAGCCGGTGTTGTCCTCGATCGCGGCTTCGATCTCTTCAGGGAAATCGGTCGCATAGTTCAGCGCGGCCTGGATGAGCACCGGCGAGAGCTCCAGGTGCGTCGCCACAGCCTGCAGATCCCCTTCGTACGCGCGGTAGAGCGACATGATCTCCCATACCGCCAGGCCGGTTCCCCCCACATACGCCTGCCGGACGACCGGCGAGTCGCGGAAGACGATGTACGCGTACTCCGCCGTGCGCAACGCCTCGTCGAGAAGGATGGCAGCCGTCTCACTGGGCGTGCGATTCAGCCGCCGTGACAGGCGGTTCAGCCGCTCGACCTGCGGATCTCGAATTCGCAGACTGATAACCTTCGACATGGCTCTCCTTACAGTGCCTACATTGTAACTTGACGAGCATCGCGCTGCCATCGCCGGTGGGCACACTCCAGACGTCGATGCAGGTGAGAGGTGAGCCTGCTGGTTTCCGGCCAGTAGAAGAGCCGCTCCGATAGCGGCACCAGAATTCAGTTGCCCGCCGGCACCTGATGCCGGCGGCCTCCCTGCCTGCGCCGGAGGTAGGATGGGAAAGGAATCAGAGGAGACACACATGACACTTTCACGGCGTACGCTGGGCCGGCAGGGACTCACGGTCTCGGAGCTGGGACTCGGCTGCATGGGCATGTCGGACTTTTACGGCGGCCGCGACGAGGCCGAGTCGATCGCCACCATTCACCGGGCCCTCGACCTGGGGGTGGACTTTCTGGATACCGCCGATATGTACGGCGTCGGCAGGAACGAAGAGCTGGTGGGACGCGCCATCAAGGGGCGTCGTGACGAGGTGGTGCTGGCCACCAAGTTCGGGAACGTCCGCGCGCCCGACGGCACCTATCTCGGCGTCAGCGGGCGGCCGGAGTACGTACGGCAGGCCTGCGACGCCAGTCTGCGCCGTCTCGACGTCGAGGTCATCGACCTCTACTACCAGCACCGGGTCGATGCACAGACCCCGATCGAGGAAACGGTAGGTGCGATGGCCGATCTGGTGCGCGAGGGCAAGGTCCGTTATCTCGGGCTGTCCGAAGCGGCGCCGGCGACGATCCGCCGGGCCCATGCCACCTTCCCGATTACCGCCCTGCAAACCGAGTACTCGCTGTGGACGCGCGATCCCGAGGACCAGGTCCTCCCGACCTGCCGCGAGCTGGGTATCGGCTTCGTGGCCTACAGTCCACTGGGCCGCGGCTTCCTGACCGGGCAGATTACCAGTTTCGAGGACTTCGAGCCGGACGACGTGCGACGCACCCACCCGCGCTTCCAGGGCGAGAACTTCCAGAAGAATCTCGATCTGGTGGCAGCGGTGAAGGAGATGGCGGGCGAGAAGGGCTGCACCCCGGCCCAGCTGGCGCTCGCCTGGCTGCTGGCGCAGGGTGAGGACATCGTCCCGATTCCCGGCACCAAGCGGCGGAAGTACCTGGAGGAGAATATCGGGGCCATTGAGGTGCGGCTCACCGGCGACGATCTCCAGCGTCTCGACGACATCATGCCACCCAATGCCGCCGCCGGCCAGCGCTACCCGGAACGGGCGCTTAGCGCGCTGAACCGGTAGGCCGGGTTTCGGCAGTCAGCCGTCGGGACTCAGCCTCTAGCAGGCAGCGAGTGGCCCCAACGGTCCGCTGCCGATGTCCGCGATCCGCCAGGGCGAGGTGGCGTGCTGCTCAATCACGTAGATGAACCAGGTGTCCAGCCCGTTCGGCGAGCCGCCGATCTGCTCTCGGCCCGGTGAAAATGTCCGTTCGGGATTCTGAGCGTAGCAAGAGTATTCGCTCCATTCCTCAATCGCTCCTCATTCCGGATCAGCGCGTCGTGGAGGTGCCGCTGGAAAGGGTGAGCACGGGCCGGTTCTCGCCTTCTTGTGCGTGTCCCATCGCGATGAGCACAGATACTGCGCGCATCAGGCGAAAAGCGGACAGCTCTCCTTCGGAGAACCCGAGTCTACTTCACGTACCTTCCATACCAGGCCCGGACGCGGCGCAGGAGGTCGAGCTGGTGATTACGCTCATTAATGCCATGTGGCTCGCGCGGATAGATCACCATCTCCACCGGCGCGCCGATCTCGCGCAGGGCGCGGTGAAAGCTCGTCGCCTGGCTGAGTGGGACCCGCTCGTCTTTTTCGCCGTGCAGGATGAGCAGCGGCGTGGTGACGTGGCGGGCGAACGAGAGCGGACTGAGCTCTGAGTGCCGATACGGCCCCGGGCCGTCCCACGGCCTGCTGCCTCCGAGCTCGGCTTCAAAGGTGCCCATGTCGCTGGTGGCAGCCATCCATCCCCACTCGGTCGGACCGGCCCCGGCAATCCCGGCCTTGAAGCGGTCGGTCTGCGTCACTGCCCAGGCGGTCATAAACCCGCCCTGGCTCCAGCCGCCGATGCCGAGCCGACTGGGATCGGCGATGCCGCGCTCCACCGCGGCGTCCACCGCCGCCAGCACCTCGCACCAGTCGGCGCCGCCCACGTCGGCGCGTGCCGCTGCCGCGAACGTCGCGCCGTGGCCGTAGCCGCCACGGGGGTTCGGCTTGAGCACCGCGTAACCGTCGGCCGCCAGCCACTGCCCCCAGTCGCCCCAGCTGAGCGCGCAGCCGCGCTCCCAGCGGCCGTACGGACCGCCATGCACCTCGATGACCATCGGGAAAGGGCCGTGATCGCTTCCCGGAGGGCGGATGAGAATCCCGTCCATTGGCCAGCCATCGGGCGCGGTCCAGTGGAAGTCCTCCTGGCGCCCCCAGGCCAGATCAGCCAGGGCCACGTGGTGCTCGGTGCGGCGTCGCAGCTCACCGGGAAGGTCGCCGGCAAACACCTCCGCCGGACAGTCGGGCAGGCTCAGCGCCACTGCCAGCCGTGCCTGTCCATCGCGGACGACCAACGAGGCGTCGTGAAATGCCCCGCGCTCCGGCGCGTACACGGTCTCGAGCGATCCATCGGACGGATCCAGCCAGGCCAGCTGCGAGCCAAGCCCCGCGGTCACATAGCACAGGATGCGTTCCGCGCCGGTGGGCCGCGAGAGCCCCAGGATACAACTGGTTTCGCCGCCGGCAATGTGCTCTAACTCACCGCCGGCGGCGCTGACCCGCCAGACCGCGCTCGAGGTCTGAGGGCGGCCGTCCACCGCCCGCGTACAGTAGATCCGGCTACCGTCGGCGTCATACGTCAGATTGTCGACGTCTCCGGTGAAATCGCAGATCACGCGCTCTGTGCCATCTTCCACACCGACGGCGACGATCCTCCCGTCTCCCCAGCAGGCGTCGAGCTCAGGCGTGGGGCGGATGACACACGCCAGCGTTCGCCCGTCCGGCGACCAGCAGAAGCTGGCGACGTGGCAACTGCCCTGAATCAAGGTTCGCGGCTCACCGCCAGTCCGGTCGACGACACGGAGGCGAGCGTGCGGCCAGCGCTCCCCGAAAACCTGCGGGTCGTCCCGTTCGCGCTCCCGGCGCTCGTCTTCCTCATCGGGATCGTCCGAACTGGTGAAGGCGAGGCATGTCCCATCAGGCGACCACGCGAACGCGGCGACACTCTTCTTGCCGTGCGTCAGCGGCACCGCCTCGCCGCCAGTGGCGCGCATGAGCAGGAGATGGGAAGTGCCGCGGTCCTTCCGGTCGGAGAGGAACGCCAGGTAGCCGCCATCCGGTGACCAGCGAGGCGACCGGTCATTCGCCTCCCCGGTCGTGAACTGGCGAGGCTCGGCCTCCGGCGAATCGGCGGGAACAACCCAGATTGCCGACTGGAAGTGTTCCTCCCGCTTGCACCAGGGTCCGAGCACGTAGGCCACCATTCCATGCGCCGAGAGCTGAATGTCTCCCACGTGCGGGAGATCGACGATCAGCTCAGGTGTAAGGTCGGTCGGCATACGGTTCCTGACTATCAGATCTGTACAGGGCTGCGGCCTGGAGACTGGAAGTATCCGCCACTGTATAAAGTGAACGGATCGGGTTACAGTGGGTGAAGGTTGGAGTGCCCGCTACCCGCGGGCTCCTGCGCATTGTAGAGACGAGAAAGCGATGTCGGTCGCATCCAGGCACCTCATTGCACCCGAGGGCGACACCTACCGCCGGCTGATCGAGCAGGTGATTGCCGGCAATGGGCTGCCCGCGGTTGCCCGGCTACTGTCCGATCTGCTGGGCCTGCCGGCCACAGTAGCGGATGAGGACTTCCGTCCGCTGCATGCCTTTGCGCCGCGCGGGCGGCAGCTCCCGCCCGAGGAAGCCGAGCTGGGCGATGGACTGGCGCAACGTCTGTCCTTCGACCTGTCCCGCGAGCCGCAAGCGAGCACTGCCCCTCCTACTATGCGCGTGCGTGAAGGTGATGGGACGGAGTATGCGATTGCACCGATTGTCCTGCCAACCGGCGTGGTTGGCTACGTCTGGATTGCCGACCCGGCTGGGTCGCTCTCGCAGCAGGCGGAAACCGCGGTAGCACACGCGGCAGCTGCCTGTACGGTGGAGATGGTGCGCCAGCAGGCGATCGTCGAAGGCGAATCGCGGGTGAGGAGTAGCTTCCTCGAGGACCTTCTGGCCGGCAACGTCACCTCGGTGACCGCGACGCGCCGCCGTGCCAACTTCCTCGGATACGATCTCCGGGGTGAGCAGGTGGTATGCGTTCTGGATCTGGACCAGTTCCTGGCGTATATGGCCCGCAACAACCTCGACGAGGGTGGGATCCAGCGGCTCAAGGGGCGCTTCCGTCGCAGCGTAGAAGCCTCGATTCCCGCCATCTGGAGCCGAACCTTACTGTGGGAGCACAGCGACTCAATCGTGATCCTTGCGCCGGCCGGGAAGGAAGGAAAGCCGGATGCGATCGCCGGCCGGGTCGAAATGTTGCGGAGCGCGGTGGAGCGGCGTCTGGAAGGGCCGAGTATCTCGGCCGGTATCGGTCGTGCCTATGCCGACCTGACCAGGCTCCGCCAGTCATACCAGGAGGCGGAGCACGCGCTGCGCATCGGGACGGCGGTCTCCGGGGCTTCGGCCACCAGCACGTTCGAGGGCCTCGGCGCCTATCGCCTGCTCTACTATCTGCGCGATCAGCCGGAGCTCGCGCGCTTCTGTGACGAGACGATCGGTGACCTGGTCCGCTACGACGACGAGCGGGGAGGGCGACTGCTGGAGACACTCCGGACGTTTCTGGATCTGCAGGGCAATCTCAGCCGGACGGCTCGCGCCCTCCACCTGCACCGCAACGGTCTGCTCTACCGGATCGCACGCATCGAAAAGATCGGCGGCTGCGATCTGGACGATCCATCACAGCGGCTGGCGCTGCAGATCGCGTTGCTGGCCCAACCCCTCCTGCGCGGCAAGGCCGGCCGGGGCAGATTCTCCCCGGCGCCAAGTACAGAGATCGGAGCGAGAGATGGAGAGTGAATCCGTGCCCCAGCGTATCGGCTACCAGGGTGTGCCGGGCGCCTACAGCGAGGAGGCGTTGCGTGCCTTTGTGCCGGCGGCGACGCCGGTCCCCCTGCGGGCGCTGCCCGACGTCTTCGCCGCCCTCGACGCCGGCGAGATCGACCGTGCCCTTGTTCCGGTGGAGAACTCGCATGCCGGAAGCGTGGCCGAGGCCTACGATCTCATGCTGCAGTACCCGGTGACGGTCGGCGCCGAATACGTGCACCAGGTGCGTCACTTCCTGCTCGGGGTGCGCGGCGCGGCGCGATCCGACATCGAGACTGTCTTCTCCCATCCCCAGGCGCTCGCCCAGTCCGATGACTTCCTGCGTGAGGCGCAACTGGAAGTCGTGCCGTTCTACGACACCGCCGGCGCCGCCCAGATGGTGGCCGAACGACAGAATCGCCACCTGGCGGCAGTGGCCGGCCGGCTGGCTGGAGAGCACTACGGGCTCGAGGTCCTGGCCGAGGAAATCCAGACCGCCGGCGACAACGCGACGCGCTTCTTCTTGCTGCAGTCGGGAGAGTGGACGCCGGAGCGGACGGTGATCAACGGCGCGCCGGGGAGAACCTCGCTCGTCTTCGGCGTCGAGCACCAGCCGGGCGCACTGGTGCGGGCGCTCACCTGCTTCGCGCGGGAGCGCGTCAACCTGAGCCGGCTCGAGTCGCGGCCGTCCCGGCGCCGACCCTGGGAGTATCTCTTCTTTGCCGACGTCGAGGGGTATGCCGGCGAACCGCGGCTGCGTGCGGCGCTCCGCGAGCTGGGCCGACTCAATCCGTTCGTGCGGGTGCTGGGAAGCTACCCGGCGGGTCAGCCGGTGGTTCAACCGGACGATCTCGTGCCGGCGCCGGCCGAGGCCGCTTCGTGACGACGCCGCGGGTATCGCGGCGCGCCCTGGACGTCCCGGCGTCGCCGATCCGGGCGCTGGCGCCGCTGGCGGCGGAGGCGGTGGCACGGGGCGTCCGGGTCTACCATGTCAACATCGGTCAGCCGGATCTCGCCGCCCCGCGGGAGATTCTGCAAGCTATCCGTCCACCGGACGACGGCATCATCCCCTACGCGCCTTCACATGGTCAACCGGAGACGCTGACCGCCTGGTGCCGCTACTACGCGACGCTCGGCGTCGCGCTCGAGCCGCGGGATATCGTCGTCACCACCGGTGGCGGCGAAGCCATCGGCTTTTCGTTGCTGGCGGTGACCGATCCGGGCGACGAGGTCATCATCTTTGATCCGACCTACGCCAGCTATCTCGGCTACGCGGCGAGCAGCAACGTCACACTGGTACCGATTCCCACGCCCCCTCCGGATTACCACCTTCCTCCGTTTGAGGCGATCGAAGCCCACGTCACAGCCCGTACCCGGGCGGTCGTGCTGGTCAATCCCGGCAATCCCACCGGCACGGTCCTGACCCGGGGTGAGGTTGAAGGCATTATGGAGATCGCCGAGCGTCATGGCCTCTTCGTCATCTCGGACGAGACCTACCGCGAGCTGGTCTTCGACGGCCGCGAGCATGTCAGCGCTCTCGAGTTTCCCGCGATGGCGCAGTCGGTCATCGTCGTCGACAGCGTGTCGAAGCGCTTCTCGGCGACCGGTCTGCGGATCGGCTGCGTCGCCAGCAAGAACCGGGAGGTAATGGCAGCCGTGCTGCGTCTGGCAATGGCGCGTCTCTCCAGCCCCACGGTGGAGCAGCTGGCAGTCGTCCCGCTGCTCGAGGACCCGCGCGCGTACACCGACTGGGTGCGCGCCGTCTACCAGTCGCGGCGCGACGTGACGTACCGGGCGCTACAGGGATTGTCCGGTGTTACGGTCGCTCAGCCGGAAGGGGCGTTCTATGTAATGGCCTCGCTGCCGGTCGCCGATGCGAATGATTTCGCGCGCTGGCTCCTCGCCGATTTCGAGCAGGGCGGTGAGACGGTGATGGTGGCGCCGGGGCCCGGCTTCTACGTCACTCCCGGCCTCGGCGGGCACGAGGTGCGCGTCGCCTACGTTCTGCGGGAAGAGAGGCTGCAGCGGGCAATCGAGCTGCTGGGGCTGGCGCTTGACGCCTACCCGGCGCGCCTCGCCGCCTGAATATGCGATGGTGATACGCCGGTAGCCGTGGCTACCGGTGGGTCGAGCTTCTCGGTGGAGAAACCTGCGTGGCCGCGGACTATCTCCAGTCGCTCTTCAGCCTCGAGGGTCAGGTCGCGGTCGTCACCGGCGGCACCGGCGCCCTGGGTAGCGCCATGGCACGGGCGCTGGGCCGTGCCGGTGCGCGGCTCGGCATCCTCGGTCGCAGCCGCGATCGGGCCGAGGCGCTTGCCGCCGAGCTGAGAGCCGAAGGCGCCCTTGCTCTCCCGCTGACGGCGGACGTGCTGGAGCGATCGACGATGGAGGCGGCGCGTGACGCGCTGCAGGAGCGGTGGGGAAGGATCGATATCCTGGTCAACGCGGCCGGCGGAAACCTGCCGAAGGCGACGGTGAGTGATAGGCAGCCGTTCTTTACCCTGGAGCGCGCGTCGCTGGAAACGGTGGTCGATCTCAACCTGCTGGGCACCCTTCTGCCGTGCCAGGTGTTCGGCGCGGTCATGGCCGAGGTAGGACATGGCTGCATCGTCAACGTCTCGTCGATGGCGGCCGGCCGTGCCCTGACGCGAGTTGTCGGCTACGGTGCCGCCAAGGCCGCCGTCGAGCAGCTGACCCGCTGGCTGGCGGTGGAGCTGGCCCAGCGTTACGGCGGCGACGTACGGGTCAATGCCATCGCCCCCGGCTTCTTCGTCGGCGAGCAGAATCGGGGACTGCTGCTCAACGACGACGGGAGTTTGACCGAGCGGGGCCGCACCATCATCGAACATACTCCCGCCGGCCGGTTCGGGGAGCCCGGGGAACTGGCCGCCACGCTGCTCTGGCTCTGCAGTCCCGGCGCCGCGTTCGTCAACGGCGTGGTCGTCCCGGTGGACGGCGGATTCAGCGCCTTCAGTGGCGTGTGACGTTTCAGGCGCGCGCTGTGGCCTTTGGGCTATGAGTCCCGTGACGACACATTGGTTACCGAGATGGATAGAACGCCGGCGGCAAGATATGGAAGCACGCAGCCGGCCTGGCAGCTCGGCTGTGCCCTGGGTGGCCGATGGCTGAAGACCGAGAGCTCGTGACTCAAGCTTCACGCCTCAGCATCGCCATCGGCGATCTGATTCAGCGGCGTGGCCGGATGGCGGAGCTGGGGAGCGAGAACGGCACGCCGATGCTGGATTGGGTCGGGGCCGTCGGCAGGCTGCTGGAGGCTCGCTCGGGGCTGGAGACGGTCGAGGCCGAGGCGAGAGCGCTGTGGGAGCGCGGTATCCGGCACGTGATCTGGGCCGGGATGGGTGGCTCGGTGGTCGCGGTGCAGGTGATGGTGGCGATGAGCTGCTGCGACGGCTCCATGCCGGACACGTTCGTCATCCACCCGCTGGACAGTACGGATCCCGCTGCCCTCAACCGGATCGTCGCGCGCCTGGCACGCGACAGGAATCTGCCGCTGCGACCAGACACCACGGTAGATCGGGCCTATCTCGAAGCGCTGCTGAGTGACGTGCTGATGGTTGGAGTCGCAATGGGCATGACGTCCGAGGAGCCGATTACCCATCTGCAGTGGTTCGTCGAGCTGCTCGATCGCGCCCGGCTGCCGGCCGCCGAGCACGCACTGGTCATGGCCCTTCCCGAGTCGTACCTCGACCGCTTCGCCCGGGATCGCGGTATCCGCCGCCTGCCGCTTCAGCTCGACGGTGGGCATGGCACCGGCGGCCGCATGAGCGCCCCGTCGACCCGGGTCTTCCTGCTGCCGGCCGCGCTGTATCTGACGCGCCACTCGGCCGAGCGGCCCACCGCGCCGGTCGGGCTGCGAGAGGTCCTGGGCCGTGCCTGGCGGCAGTATGATCTGGCCGGCGCTGCCGAGCGACCGCTCGACCATCCCTCAGTGCGCCTGACGCTGGCGCTGCATGCCGCGGCGCGACATGGAGTGTGCCGCCTGCTCCTGGAGCTGCCTGCCTCGTGGCAGCCGCTGCTGCCGTGGATCGAACAGCTGATGGAGGAGAGCCTGGGGAAGGGCGGAAAGGGCGTGGTAGTGTTTGCGGACCAGGTACTGACCGCGGTTCCGGCACATCGGTTCGACGACCTGGTGCGCCGGGTTGCCGGCGAACCGGCAGCGGCCGAAGTGTTGGCGGCGGGCTCTGCCGAGCGGCTCGTGGCGCTGTGCGTGACCCTGCTGCGGTGGCAGCTGAGCATGGCGCTTTACGGGTATCTCAACGACATTCCTTTCGTCGGCCAGCCGGCGGTGGAGAACTACAAGGCCCGAGCCCGCCTGCTACGCGAGCGGGACGCGCCACTGGAAAGTGTGCTGGAATCGGCATGGGCGGTGCGCAGCGGCGGGTTGACGTTGCTGCTGCCGGAACAGCCGGCCGGCTCATCACCGGAACCGGCGGACCTGCTTGCCGGGGTCCTGGTCCATGACGGTGCCGGCTATCTGGATCTGACCTACAACGGCGAGCCGCCGGCGAGCTGGGATGCGCTGGTGAAGACGGCGGGCGAGATCGCCAACCGGCAGCTGGGTGTGCCGCTCAAGGCGCGCCGCGCGCCGGCGGCCTACCACTCGACCGAGCAGAGCGAGATGGACGGACCGCCGTATCTGGTCAGCCTTCGGGTGCTTGCCCTGCGGCACGAGGTGCCCATGCTGGGACGCTACACTGATCGCTTCCTGGTTGCCCAGGCGATCGCGACCTGGCAGGCGATGGTCGAGGCGGGCCGGCGTTGCTATCTTCTGATCGTGGATGGCGATGGAGAGGAAGCCGTCCGGCTGACCGAGCAGCTCTTGCAGCAGGTTGAACGCCGGCTCGTACCTGACCTTGACTGAGCTGCCGGCGACGGAAACGCCGTCGATCCGCCGGCGTCTGCTGGCCGACGTGCGCCCTTTGCAGGAATCGCCGGAGTATCGCCGTCTATGGGTTGGCGCAGCGCTGTCCGCCATCGGCAACCGCATGACCGGTGTCGCGGTTCCGGTTCAGATCTACGCGCTGACGCACTCGTCGCTGGCCGTCGGGCTGATCGGTATCGCTCACGGTGCCCCGCTGATCGCGCTCGGGTTGCTGGGCGGCTCCTTTGCGGACGCCCTCGACCGTCGCAAGCTGGTGCTCGCCGCCAGTAGCCTCCTGGCTCTCGTCTCGCTCCTGTTCACGCTGCAGGCGTACTTCGACCTGCGGCAGCTCTGGCTGCTCTACATGCTTCTGGGGATACAGTCGGCCTTGTGGGCAGTCGATCAGCCCACCCGTCGGGCCTTTATCCCGCGGCTTCTTCCATCCGAACGCATTCCCGCGGCCACCGCGCTCGCCTTCCTCTCCTTCCACATCACCAATGTCCTCGGACCGGTGATCGCGGGAGTTATCATCGCCGCCGCCGGACTGCCGGCTGCCTACGCGGTCGACACGCTGAGCTTTGCCTTCACCATCTACAGCGTGCTTCGATTGCCGGCGATGCGAATTCGCGGCAGTGCCACGCCGCCCGGTCTGCACTCTATGCTCGAAGGATTGCGGTTCGTACGCCGACGGTCGGTCCTGGGCATGGTGCTCCTGGTCGACCTCAACGCCACGATCTTCGGCATGCCGATCTCGCTCTTTCCTGCGCTCGCCGCGACTCGATTCGGCGGCGGCGCGACGACGGTCGGTCTGCTCTTCGCAGCCGTTTCTGTCGGGGGTGTTCTCAGTGCGGTGTTCTCCGGTCCCGTATCGCGCGTCGGCCGGCAGGGGCTGGCCGTGCTGCTGGCCGTCGCCGTGTGGGGCGCGGCTATTGCCGGCTTCGGTCTCTCCCCGTGGCTGTGGCTGGCCGTGCTGCTGCTTGCTGTCGCCGGCGCCGCCGATGTGGTGAACGGCGTCTTCCGTACCACAATCCTCCAGGTCAACACGCCGGACGCGTTGCAGGGGAGGGTCAGCAGCCTCGGCTTCGTGGTCGGCGCCGGCGGCCCGGATCTCGGCAACGTGGAAGCCGGCGTGGTCGCGCAGCTCACCTCACCGGTCATCAGCGCGGTCAGCGGCGGTCTCGCCTGCCTGGTCGGCGTCATCCTCCTCGGACTCGCTCTCCCTGCCTTTGTTCGCTACGACGCCGGAGGCACGGCCAGTGGAACCACGGGAGCTGAGCCTTCAAAGGTGTAACGCTGTGACGCCGTCGCTCCAGGACGCCCACTCCTCATAATGATTCATGGTCAGTCCGCTGCGCTTCGGCATCCTCGGCTGCGGCGTTATCGGCGGGACGCATGCCGAGGCGATCGAGGGACTGCCGGACGCCGAGCTGGTCGCGGTGGCCGACACGAACCCGGCAGCCGCCGGGAAGCTGGCCGGGAGGCACGGCGTGACGGCCTGTCGTGATCTGGCCGAGATGCTGGAACGCGCCGATCTCGACGTGGTCACCATCTGCACGCCGAGCGGCATGCACGGGGCGCACGCCATCGAGGTCATGCGCTCGGGCCGGCACGTCATCGTCGAGAAGCCGATGGAGATCCAGGCCGAGAAGCTGGATGAGATGCTCCGAGTGCAGGAGGAGACGGGGCGGAAGCTGGCCGTGATCAGCCAGCGACGCTTCGACCCGGCCTCGCAGCAGGTCCGGCGTCTGGTCGAGGAGGGCGCTTTCGGCCGTCTGGTGCTGGGCAACGCGCATGTCCTCTGGTGGCGATCGCAGCAATACTACGACAGCGGCGCCTGGCGCGGTACCTGGGCGCTGGACGGTGGTGGGGCTCTCATGAATCAGTCGATTCATTCCATCGACCTCCTGCTCTGGTTCATGGGCCCGGTGCAGACCGTTCGCGCCTACACCGACACGCGCGTCCACCGCATGCAGACCGAGGATGTGGCGGTGGCGGCGCTGCGCTTCGCCAGCGGCGCGTTGGGCACGATCGTCGGTACGACCGGCGCCTATCCCGGGGTGACCACCCGGGTCGAGATCTTCGGCGATCGCGGCTCGGCGGTGATCGAGAGCGATCGGCTAGCCTTCCTGCACCTGGCGCGGGACGACGCCGAGGAGGCGCCCGCCTACGGCGCGGCGCCGCGAGGAACGATGGACGCGACACTCGCCGGAACTGTCCAGAACCCCGCTGCCGTGGGGAGTGGTGCGCACGCCCGCCAGATCGCGGACATGGTGCGCGCCATCCGGGAAGACGGCACGCCGCTGGTCGACGGCCGGGCCGGCCGGCTGCCGGTCCAGATCATCCTGGCCATCTACGACTCGGCGCGTACCGGGCAGGAGGTCCGGCTGGCGTGATCCGGCTCAGCGCCTTCGCCGACGAAATCTCGCCCGATCCAGACGAGCAGCTCGCCGTGCTCCGGCAGGAAGGGATCGACCACCTCGAGCTGCGCTCAGCATGGGGGACGAACGTGCTCGAGTTGAGCGACGGCCGGCTGCACGAGCTCGCTGGGAAGCTCGAGGAGTCGGGCATCGGCGTCTCCGCCATCGGCTCGCCGATTGGTAAGGCGCCGGTCGACAGCGACCTCGCTGCGCAGCTGCGGCGCTTCGACCGCGCCCTCGAGGTGGCGCGCCGCCTCGCGGCGCCATACGTCCGCCTCTTCTCCTTCTATCCGCCCGAAGGTGCGACGGATTCTACCGACTGGACTCCGTACCGTCCCACGATCGCAGCACAGCTGCGGGAGATGGCCCAGCGCGCCGCGGACACTGGCATCGTGCTGCTCCACGAGAACGAGAAGGACATCTACGGCGATACCATCGAACGCTGCGTCGACCTGCTGCGGGAGGTCGACAGTCCACATTTCCGGGCGGCCTTCGATCCCGCCAACTTCATCCAGTGCGGCCAGGCGCCATACCCGGACGCCTACGATGCGCTTCGCCCCTGGATCGCCTATGTGCATGTCAAAGACGTTGACGTGGCGGGCCGGGTGGTGGCCGCCGGCGAGGGGATCGGCAACTGGCCGGCGCTGCTGCGCCGCCTGGGCCAGGACGGGTATGACGGCTACTTCTCGCTCGAGCCGCATCTCACCCATGGAGGACGCTTCAGCGGGTTCAGCGGACCGGAGTTGTTTCGCCACGCCTCACACGCGTTTCAGCAGCTGGCCCGCCAGAACTTCGCCGCCGAGAGTGGATATGGGCAATGAAGGCGTGTGGGATTGAGCGCAGGTCAGGCAGCGCGTTCGGGCAACACGTCCGCAGCCGTGCCCGGCAAGAGATGGTGACCGTACGGTCGTGCCGCGGACCCTGGGAGCCGTACCGATGATGCCTCAGCTCGACATGTCCATGCACCATCCCGTGCCGTGCTACTGAAGCCCCGGACGGCCCTGTCCGGGCCGGGCCGCAGCCCGGCATGTCGGGTATCACATGTGACGCGGGAAACGCGCCATGAACGCATAATGCCCGACCCGCGGTTACAGTGGCGGATCGGGCAGGCGGCGCTGGGGTCGGGTTGATAGCGGCATGTCGGATATAGCGCACGTCACGACCAAACCGCGGTCGACGCGGGCCACCCCAGGACAGCCACGAGGCCCGGATGATAGAGCATGGGAACCAGAGCACGTGGCCTCTGCCCCCGGTCTTTGTTCTACTTGTTCCATCAGGTCATAGGCAAAGGATCAATGGTGCTTGAGAGCTCGCACGAGCGGATCTATCCGCTCATCATCCGCCCCTATCGAGAAACCGACGAGCAAGGATGGCTGCGCTGCAGCGTCCTCGGGTTTCTCAACACTGCCTATTTCGACTCCGTGTTCCGCCACAAGCCGCGCTACGATCATCCGGCGATCGAGCTGGTTACCGAAAACGACGGCAAGCTTGTCGGCGCGATCGACGTGGAGTGTGAGGAGAGCCCGAGAACGGTGTGCACCGTTTGTGCGGACGATAGTCACTCCGCGCTCGGCGGGATGATCTGGCATGTGGCAGTGCATCCCGACTACCAGCGGCGGGGAATCGGCGGCCAGCTGCTCCGTGAGGCACAACGACGAGCCGCCGGTCGTGGGATCCAGTGTTTCGAAGCCTGGACGCGCGACGACGCCCCCACCCTGCGCTGGTACGAGTCATACGGCTTCGAGTGGGTGAGCGCGTATCTCCACGTGTACCTCCACGGCAAGGAAGAAGTGGGGCAGGCGGTGCAGAGCACCGTGCCCGGATTGACGCCGGTTCAGGTGTTCGCCCACTACACCGGCGCCGATCGGGACTCGATCCGGGACCGCTTCGAGCGCGTTCATGAGTGCAACTGCTATCGCCTGAGATTCTGATGGCCATCCACGATCCCAACCTGACCGATCTCGATCTCCTGGCTGGAGTGCTTGGTCCCGAGGGGGTTGCGGCAGCGGATCGAGTGACACTCCGACGTGAGGAGCTACTGCGCGAAGACTGTGGAAGCTGACCCACGAGGGGCAGTGCAGGCACTGTGCGAGTTATGCCGGCGTGGCCGGAGGAGAGCCGAGCGGGAGCCGTGGCGCCTGGGATCGCCGGAGATCGGGGGCCTCGTCGCACCCCTCGACCGGAGCGAGGTGGTGAGGAGGGCATGGACGTGTTCGCCCACGGATGTTACAGCTCACAGAAAGGAAGGAGCACAACATCACTAGAATCGAGTCATGCGAGCGATGGTGCTGGAAGCGCAGCAGTCGATCGACGAGAGCCCACTGCGCCTCGAGCATGTTTCCCGTCCGGAGCCGGAACCGCGGGAGATACTGCTGCAGGTCGAGGTCTGCGCTATCTGCCGCACCGACCTCCATGTGATCGAGGGAGATCTGCCGCCGGTGAGAATGCCGGTTATTCCCGGCCACCAGGTGGTGGGACGGGTGGTCGAGCGTGGCCGTGAGGCACGTCGTTTTGCGGTTGGCGATCGTGCCGGCATTGCCTGGCTGCGCTCCACCGACGGCAGCTGCCGCTACTGTCGGTCGGACCGCGAGAACCTTTGCCCGAACGCTCGTTTCACCGGCTACATGGCGGACGGTGGCTACGCCGAGTACGCAGCCGTGCGCGAGGATTTTGCCTATCCCATCCCCGACGGCGTCGAGCCGGTGCACGCGGCGCCGCTGCTGTGTGCCGGGATCATCGGCTACCGGGCGCTCAAGCGGAGCGATCTCCAGCCGGGCGGCCGGCTCGGCATCTACGGCTTCGGCGCCTCGGCGCACGTGGCGCTACAGGTCGCCCTCCACTGGGGCTGCGAGGTCTACGTGGCTACGCGCGGCGACCGGCACCGGGCGCTGGCGAGGGCGATGGGCGCGACCTGGGTGGGCGGTGCGACTGATGATCCGCCGGAGAAGCTGGACGGCGCGGTTATCTTTGCGCCGGCCGGCGAACTGGTCCCGCTTGCGCTGCGGTCGACCGACCGCGGTGGGACCGTGGCAACCGCCGGCATCTACATGAGCCAGATCCCGCCGCTGGACTACGAACAGGATCTCTTCTACGAGCGCAACCTCCGCAGTGTGACGGCGAACACACGCCAGGATGGGCTCGAGCTGCTCCGGTACGCCGCCGAGATCCCGATCCGTACCCACACCGAGACATTCCCGCTGGAGCGGGCCAACGAGGCGCTGCAGAAGCTCAAGCACGACCAGATTCAGGGAGCGGGCGTGCTGGTGGTCTGAGAGCGGGGCGACCAAAGCCGCCCCGCTCCCGCCGTTACTTGATGATGGCGAAGTTCGCGAATGTCTTTCTGGTCTGCCGGCCCTTCCAGAGCTGGAAGGTGACGGTAGCTTCCCGGGAGTACTTGCTGAGCGAGCTCTTAGGGATTTTGAAGTTCGTCTGCCAGAAGCTCCGCGAGTCGGTTTCAGCGTACCAGCGGTAGGTCAGGCCGCTGGGGAAACGCACCGACACCCAGATGCCCTTGGTGCCGTTGGTCGTCGCCTTGGCTTCAATGTGCTGCACGTGGCCGACATTGATGATGTGGTACCACACCGACACGTACCTGAAGCGAAGCGGGTGAGACCGCGGTCTGGGGGGCGGCGTGGCGGTCGGTGGAACGGGAGTCGCGGTTGCCGTGGCAGTCGCTGTCGCTGTCGCGGTTGCAGTTGCAGTCGCTGTCGCTGTCGCAGTTGCAGTTGCCGTTGCCGTCGGCGAGGCGGTCGCGGTGCTGGTGGCGGTGGTGGTGGGCGTGGCGGTCGGCGCCGGAATGGTGGAGTCGCCTACCCGGAACCAGTCGAAGTCGGCCGGAACCATGTTATTGACAACGCGAGCGTCCGTTCCTCCCCAGGCGAACAGGCCGACCTGCGGAGCCGGGTAACTTGCCACGTACCCGGCAGGGGTGGTCGGCGTCGAGGTCGCGGTTGCCGTGGCGGTCGGCGTTGCGGTTGCCGACGACATCGGTGTGGCGGTTGCCGTGCTGGTCGGGGTGGGCATCGGCTGCGCGGCGATCGGCGTCCATGTGGTGTTGTCGTAGCTGTAGAACGCCGTGTACAGGGTTGATGCCTTGACCAGCCGGAGGTAGATCGGGGCGTACGGAAAGAAATCGTTCGCGGTGTTGATCAGGTCGATCCCCTCACTCTCCTGGCCGAACTGAATCTGGACTCCGTGCGGGGTCAGCACCCGACCGAGGAAGATGAAGTTGTCGTCGTCCTGGTAGACGAGCAGACCTGCCATCTGCCCCAACGGAGTGGGGCTTCCGGCGCCCGGGAACGTCAGACTGGTGGTGACGGTGTAGTTGCTGTTCGGATCAATCGGCTGCACCACGAAGTTTCGGGCATTGTTGGAAGCGCTCGCCGGCCCGAGCAGCGAGCCGAACTGAGTCATGATGCGGAGGTAGCCCGGACGCTGTCCATTGAGGCTCCAGGTGGTCGCCCCCTGTGGATCGGGGCAGGTCCCGGTGGCAAGCGCTCCGCATTCCGCCTGGAACGGAGCCACGAAGCTATTGTTGTTGAACTCGTCACCTTGCGGTCCGGTGAGAGTGCCGGCCCCGTGTACCGCGCCGTGCGAGCCCAGCACCGGTAGCAGGGCACACGCCGCGATGAGCGTTGATAGCGCTGTTCTTCTCATGCAACCTTCCCCATGTCGTGGACTAGTCGAGAGGAATGGACAGCAACTTCCTTGCCATGCCGACCCATTCAGCCGCTCTGACTGAGATTTGAAAGACTTTATTCATAGAATCGGCGGTGAGTACGGTCATGGGACTGCCACGGACTCGCGGCGGTTCGGATGTCGCGATCGCACGGCACTCAACCGAATGCACCACGGGGCCTGGACAGTGCAGCAATTGAGGACGCCCCTTTTCGAGGGGCTCACCGACGAGGACATGAAGCGTGTCATGGCACAGCTCAGGCGGCGCCATGTGGTGAGCGGCGAGAGGGTGATCGTGCAAGGGGAGCGCCCCGGACGGATCTCGATTGTCGAGTCGGGCACCGCCCATATCCTCATGGCGGACGGCCGGGGCGGCGAGCATCTGATTGGCCTGCTGGGGCCGGGAAGCATTGCCGGTGAGATGTCACTGCTGACCGGCGAGCCGGCTTCGGCGACCGTCCGGGCGGTGAGCGACCTGGATCTCCTGGTACTGGACGCGGACAGCTTCCATCAGGTCGCGATGATGTGTCCCCTCATCTACCGTAACGTCGCGGCTCTACTCTCCGATAAGCTGGCACGCTCCAATCAGCGGCTGCTGCTGTCGCGGGGCGAGGTGACCGTCCTGCACGACCATGACGCGCCGCCGCTCCTCGCCTTCGCGCTTGCCGCGTCCATCGCCTGGCATAGCAGCGATTCGGTCCTGGCGGTGGTGGTGAGCGAGGTCGAGCCGGCCGCCGTCCCTCTCACCGCTCCTTCCCACGACCGCAACGTCACAGGACCGGCTCCGCCGGTCGCGCACTTTCTGGTTACGCCGCCGGAAGGGCCTTTTGCCCCAGAGGCACTGGCGAGCACGGCCGATGATCTGCTGCGGCGGTACCGCCGCGTTCTGCTCCGGGTTCCGGCCGGCATGGTCGTAGCGGGACTGGAGAGCCACAACGTGGCGGTAGTCGGCGCGGGAGAGACCGTTACGGCGGCCGGTGTCGAGCTGGTGATCCGGGGCTGGACCGGCGACGGGAGCCGACCCGGACGCGGTGGGGTCGTGTCGGTGCCCGCCCTCACACAGTCCGAGGAGCGCATGCTCGCCGCGGGCCTTCTGGCACCAACCGCGCCGGCAAGCGGGGCGCTGGGCTGGGCGGCGCGCCACCTGTGCGGCTTGAAAGTCGGTCTTGCGCTGGGAGCAGGAGGCGCCAAGGGCTACGGACACGTCGGCGCTATCAGGGCGCTGCGGCGGCTGGGCGTGCCGATCGACTACCTGGCGGGAACCAGCATTGGAGCCTGCGTTGCCTCCATGGCGGCGAACGGTGTCGAAACGGAAGACATGCTCCCCATGCTGGACGAAGCCGGGGCGGCGACCTGGCATCCGACGGTGCCGACCAGCAGCGTCCTCTCCTCGCGCCGGCTGGGTGGCTACTTTCGCCGCATCACCGAGGGCCGCCGCATCGAGGACCTCTCCATCCCGCTGGCGCTGGTTGCGGCCGACATCCTCAGCCAGCGCGAGGTGATCTTTACGAGCGGACTGGTATGGCCGGCAATGCTGGCCAGCGTCTCCATCCCGGGCATCTTTCCACCGCAACGTATGGGGCCGTACCTTCTGGTCGACGGCGGCGTGGTGAATCCGGTGCCGGCCGATGTGGCGGCGCGGCTGGGCGCCGACACCGTGATCGCCATCCGGCTGGCCCGGCGCGGCGATCCACCGCCGGTTGAGGTCGAGAGCTATGACGACCAGGCGCCGGCCGGAGAAAAGACTCCCTGGCTGTTTCAGACGCTGATGCGGTCGATTGAGATCATGCAGACGCGGATGGCAACCGGAAGCCGGCCCTCGGTGATCCCAATCGAGCTCGACTTCTCCGCGCAAGAGGATCCCGGTCTGCGGCACTTCAGTCGCGGCCGGAGCTTCGTCGAGCTGGGCGAGGCGGCGATCCATGAGGCGGTGCCGAGTCTGAATGCGGCATTGCCGTGGCTCGGCGCGGCGAGAGACGCCACCCGGATCTGAGGCTGACGTCTCTACTGAACCCAGGACGGTTCAGCGTTCTATGATGTCGCGGCGTGCCAG
>Ga0070735_10000366_pt1 | contig 51888 bp, 52 predicted proteins | sample Coa_R1_FD_66443 | JGI IMG/M metagenome (GOLD analysis project Ga0070735, IMG submission 66443) | Surface soil microbial communities from Centralia Pennsylvania, which are recovering from an underground coalmine fire - Coalmine... | ecosystem: Environmental > Terrestrial > Soil > Unclassified ... | reverse complement strand
CGAAGTGGGTATAAGCCACTGCTCCTCCCGGAGGCCCCTCCACTGGTGGCTCGCGATGGATTCGAACCATCCGCGACGGCTTTATGAGAGCCGCGTTCTTCCTACTGAACTAGCGAGCCACGTCCCAAAATTTGGCTGGCCGGGCAGGATTCGAACCTGCGCATGGCGGGAGTAACAGTCACGTGCGTTTCCAGCTTGGCTACCGGCCAAAAAACCTGCATAAAAACCGAAAGGCCCCGACTTTTGTCGGAGCCTTCGAGAATATGAATCTGAACTTGGTGGTGCTATGAACAGACCAATCCCGAAGGCCGAGCGCGATTGACGCGCCGTCTCATCATGGATTTGGTCTTTATAGTCATGTCCGATACCAATATAGCACGATTTCAGTGAGTCACATTGTCGGGGACTATTACTTTGGCGGGCACTTAAAAACCTGTAACCTGCGTGTTCATATCCCGTAATACAGGGTAGAGAAGCTCATGGATCTGCTCCAGCGGTTCGCGCATGGCGAGATCGATGCGTTCGAGACGTTGGTACGTCAGTTTCAGGGCGACATCTACGCCTGGACCGTGCGTATTGTGCGTGACCAGGGCGTTGCCGAGGATTTGACGGTGGAAACTCTTTGGCGCATTTACCGTGCGCGGCGCCAGTTTCGCCCGGATGGCAACTTCGGTGCCTGGGCACGGCGGATCGCTACCAATCTGGCGATCGACTATTTGCGGCGCAACCGGCCGGAGCAGAGTTTCACGGCCGAGCCTGCGGGAGCGCCCCAGTCTGATCCCCTGGTAGAGCGCGAGACCCGGGAGATGATCCGGCAGGCATTTCGCCGTTTGCCCGCCAAATTGCAGGTCGCCGCAACGCTCGCTCTGGTAGAGGAGCTGCCGTACGACGAAATTGCCAGTGCTTTAGGAACATCAGTGGGTGCGGTGAAGCTGCGCGTGTTTCGAGCTGTTCGCATCCTGCGCAAACGATTGAGCCAGGCTGGAATCAGGCCTGAATGAAGAAACATGAGGATGACTACATGACCGAACACGATGACCGCGAGATTCGCAACGCACTACAGCAGTCCTTTCCGCCAGTCAACACTGAGCTTAGGCGGGATCTGTGGCCAGACGTTTTGCGCAAACTCGACCATCACCCCGTGCGTGTGCCCTGGTATGACTGTGCCCTGGTTGGCTTGAGCGCCGCGATGTTCTTAGCTTTTCCGCGGCTGGTTCTGGTGTTCGCATATCACCTATAAGAGGGAGGGTTTATGAGCAACCATCCATATCTGCGCGCCTACATGGCGGGGATCTCGGTGCCGACGCCACTTCTACTGATACCCCTGACGGCGTTCTTCGTCGCGCGATTTGTCTACAACATCCCAGTTCCGGTGGAGCGGGTGATCATCTTTCCGATGGCGATCATCCCGAACCTGTTTGGCGTCTGGAATATGCTGCACATGGCTTCGCGTGCGCGCACACGCCTGCCCCTCGGGATTCACGGCGCCATTTTGCCCTTCATCATCGCTCCGGCGGGATTCCTGCTCGGCCGCGGCCTGGGCTTTTTGCATACCACACACCACGGCTTCACCTATTTCGGAGTGGTGGAGATCCACTACACATTTCTCGCAGCTGTTTTTCCTTTCGCGTTGATCGTCTATTACCTGGTCTGGAAGTATCTGATCGGATTCTGCAATCGAGTGGCCGGAATTGCAGAGTAGAAACGACGCAAGTGCAAACGGAGGAATTATGACAAGCCCAAATTCAGGGAACATTCCGATAAGCTCGCATGAACAACACTGGCCAACAACGATAGCCGCCCTAGCCGTAGGCACAGCATTTTTCTCATTGTGGTTCTGGCTCCTGCCCGAGTGGCTTGGGTTCCGCGTGGAGATGGCGGGCTCTGCCCACTGGCGTTGGCTCGCGGCTCTCCCGTCTGTCGTGGGATTCGCCGTTGCCCTGCGCTGCGTTTGGGATTTTGGCTGGACTGGACACGGGACGCCGGCGCCGATCGCGCCGCCGCAGCGCTTGGTAGTTGTAGGCTTCTACCGCTACGTGCGCAATCCCATGTACGTCGGCTTTGCCGCGGGCTGGATCGGCCTGTGGATCGTCTTCGGACACGCCAACCTGCTCTCGATTGCCGCTGTTGCAGTTGTTGCTCTCGGCGTGCATCTGTTCGTAATCCTGTATGAAGAACCGACGCTCCGGCGGAAATTTGGCGCTGAGTACGAGGCGTATTGTCGGAACGTGAGCCGCTGGTGGCCTCGCTTGAAAGGCTGGGGGAACCCAGAATAGAAGGTCAAAAACGGGATTGAGAAGCAAGCCGCCCACGGGCTTCGGTCGCGGACGGCTCGCCAGAGCTCATGCCTGCGGGATCGGCCTCACGGGCGGCTGCAGGGCAACATACTAACATGCTCGCTGTCTATGCTTGCTTTGAGTCCCACAGCTGCCGACGACCCAATTATCTTTTTTGAACTTCACACAGAACGGGTTTTATATCGATGACAGGCGTCCCATCGATGGCTTCCATTGGGCCGATTCGCAGACGGTTCTTGCTTATTTTGCGGACAGTGACTTGATGAAGGCCGATCGGATTGGGCCGATCCGGGGATCGGGTCGCGAACAATCCAGTAAACGTCGCTTCAGGTCTGACCGCGGATGGACTTTGAGAGTGTCTCGGTGTGCCCGGTGTAACCAGGTTAAGACGATGAGCTCGTCGCCTACCGCGACCCCATCCAAGGCGCGGCCTCGCGAATGGATGAACCCTCCAGCCAGACATCCGGAGCGCCTTCCGAACCCTGCTTGGGTGCCTTGCTGCGCTCTTTGATTTTCGAGCGGATCACGCCAATCGGGCGAAGGTGACCGATTTCAGTTATCGCCGTCCCTTTCAGCTAGCGGTGAATGTAATCGCGTCTCCAGGATTAGGCTCATTTTCAAGATCTTTCATGTTTCCCACCAAGATCCTGTTTTGCTCGTCGCGAAAATAAAAATTCGTTCCGCCCCTACCGGCAAATGTGCCTGCATAGTCTTGGCCGGGCCTAGTGCCGGCAATGTAGTGATCGTTCCACGGGAAGCCTTGTCTTTCAAAGAAGTCGATGACCTTCTCAGTGGGTCGGACACGTTCTTCACTCACAATTTCCTCTGTTAAACGCTCCATCATCGTCACATCCCCGTTTGCCGACAAGATGCTCGCTTGAATCATCCGTTCTTTACTTATGACCTCGAAGCGAAGCCTGTGCCCAACGCTCTCGGAAAGTTGACGAACGAAATGTCGCTGTGCACGCCCATTCCCTTCGCGGAACGGATGAATGCGATTTATGTCGGACAGGAGACCTGCCGCTTTTCGAGCAAAGTCCTTGGGCTCCAAACCAGCCAAAAAGCCGTCCTGAGAAAGCCTCTTGAAGGTTTCGCCCAATTCTCTTTCGATCGAGTCAGCCGGGGTAAATCTTGTCATTGGTGGGTGACGGTTCTGGTCAAGCTTAAACATGTCAATGGTTCGGAATTGACCCGCCCAAGCGTAAACGTCCTGAAACAGGTTCTCGTGAATTTGCTGCAGGTGTACAGAATCGAAATTCCCTTTTATTGGGTTCAGTTTCAGCAGCATCGAGCGAACGTAGACAGCATTCGCCTCCTCGCGATGCAGAGAATCCTGATCGGTTAAACCAAACTTGTTTCTGAGTATCCCGGACTGGGGATCTAAATAGGGGTCGCTCATCGAGCGAGGACAGCGCAGATCAACTCTTGTTCGCTGAATTCGCCTCTGACAAATTGATCAACGAGGGCCCTAACGTCACTCGTCGGGGCGAGACCTTCCAATCGGAGGTCGGTGAGAGCGTCTTTCGCAGCTTCACGACGTCGAAGTGATTCTGAGACAGTCACGCTTCTTGGTATGGCTGCAGTAGACATTTACGTTCACAAGTATAGCACAATAGAACCATGAATCTGGACCTGCGACATTACGCTGGTGACCAGCATAACCCTTTTCGATACAACAGCTTACCGCGGCTATATGCCAGCAGCATAACCCTATTTTGGCTCCTTGTTTTCATCGAGGAGAAACAGAGAATCGTGAGCATCCTATCTCATTTCCCGCGACCACCAATTCTCTAAGTGGTCTCTCCGCCTATTCTGGCAAGCTCGGTTCAATTGCTGCCAGGGCCAAGGCCTCAGACAGCGCCGGTAGTTTCTCATCGTGGCTCCTCACTGCTGCTGAGGGCCCCCAACCAGAATGCACACGGAACCAAAGTGCCGCGCTTCTCGTCATGTCGTCCTCCGCCTTCTCAACGGCCTCAAAGACTAGGTTCGCTAGAAGAACAAAGGCTTATGGTTTACGCTACGCCATGGCAGGGCAGGCGTGAACTGCCTCCATCAGACCCTGGCAGCGGCAGCGATATGGTGCGACCCGGCATCCTCGGGAAAGAGGCTAGACCACGAAACAAGGCGGGCGTGGTTTTCTCGATTCTTATCCCTCTTCTCGCCGCAATTCTTCTCTTCGTTGTGATCCAGGCGAAGCTTCGCGGAGAGCAACTGCCTGACTTCGTGATCGTCATCGAAGCTCTAGGCTTCGTCGTGGTCATATTGGCCGGGACCTGGTTCCTGATCCGAGGTGTTCGGGAACACCGGGAAAGCGAAGAACGATATCGCCAAATGGCCAGTCATATCCAGGAGATCTTCTGGATGCTTGATGCGGATTCGAAGAAAGTTCTGGAGGTGAATGAGGCGTACGAGACGATTACCGGGCGAACGCGCAGGAGCCTCTTGGAAAATCCAACCTCCTATGAGGAGATTATTCATCCTGAAGACCGCGTGCATGTGCTCGCCAGATTGGACGAGGCTACCCGCACTGGAAAATTCGACGAGCGTTTCCGGATCACGCTCCCCAATGGGAACGTTCGCTGGGTGCGGGTTCACGGATTTCCCATGCGCAATGCCGCCGGCAGGATCTGGCGGCTCGTCGGCACAGGTCAAGACATCACGGAACAGAAGCACACAGAAGATCAGGTTGTAAGGAATTTAGAGATCGCGGAAGCCGCGCGAGCCGAAGCCGACGCATTACGCAAGGCAACTCTATCCCTGACGCAAGATCTCCACATGGATTCTGTCATGGAGGCGTTGCTGCGCTCTTTGGAAGAGTTAGTCCCCTACACCGTAGCCCGCGTAATCGTGCCTGAGGGCGGTCCTCACTTGTTGGCACTGGGGGAGAGAGAGATACCAGAGACGCCGAAAGCCTCCCCGAAATATCACCCGGGACATCCGCTGACCCTCATTGCCGATGAATGCCCATTCTTGAAAAGAGTCCTGGAAGAACAAAAGAGTGTCCTTCTTCCTGACACAAGCAGAGAAAAAGACTGGCAAACCTTCAACGGCCATGCGCACCTGCGTTCGTGGCTCTCGGTTCCGCTCACAGCCTCCGATGAATACTTGGGGTTTCTCTCGATCGGCCACAACGATCCGAACCGCTACACAGCAGATCACCTGAGACGGGCGGAACTGCTGTCCATTCCTGCCGCGGCTGCGATTCAAAATGCCCGTCTCTACTCAACGGCTGACATGTATGGGTCTGAACTGCAGAAACGCTTGGTCGATCTTCAGGAAGCGGAGACCGCGCTGGCCGAGGTGCAGGGAGAGCATTCGGGTTCGATCGATAAGTTCGAAAAGGTTTTCCGCTCCAGCCCCACTCCGTTCACGATCACCACCTTGAGAGAGGGTCGGTTCGTCGATGTCAATGCAGCGTTTGAGCGTCGCTATGGCTACACGCGGACAGAAGTGCTGGGACGTACAGTCCACGAATTGCACATGTGGTGCGACCCGGCAGATCGCATGTTCATGACGGAGCAATTGCGGCAAGGAGCCGCCGTGCGAAATGGGATCACCTGGCTTCGAACAAAATCGGGCGAGATCAAACTCACGGTCTACTCGGCCGACAGAATCCACTTCGATGGCCAACCCTGTGTTCTCGCGGTCTCCGAAGACCTTCCGGAATTCGATAGGCGCAAAGCCAATTGATAAGGTACGGCCCATCCCGGGACCGTGCGCATCAGAAATGCATTGAGCAGGATCGTCAAAAATGAGGCGGCGAGGGTTGCGCTGTAAACATCGGCCTCCACCAGGTCTTCGCCATTTACTGCTGGCCAGTCTGGCGAGCAGTCTTCACCACTTAATAAAACTCTAACTGTTGACGAATAATTATCAACTTTTCCTAAATGTAGGGCAGAGCTATTGTCTAAGTAGGCAGAGGTGATCATAAGAAATCATGCACATCGATTTAGACATTCGGAATATCGATCTTGGCAGTGTCCTCAGGAATTACGCCGACCGGAGACTTCGTTTTGTGCTGAATCGGTTCGGCCATCGCGTGGGGCTGGTCGTAGTGACCCTGTCTCCTATTAAGGGCCAGGGCAGAGAACACAACTGTCAAATCAGTGTGGATCTCCTGCCATTCGGGCGGGTGGCTACAGAAGAAGCCGACTCGGATTTGCATGCCGCGATCGACCGGGCAGTGGGCCGTCTGGGCCGGCTGCTGACTTCGCGACTAGGACGAGAAAGAGATGAAGTACAAAGGCCGGGGTTACGCGAAGGCCGTAACAGAGCAAGAAACAGGAGAAGCCAGGTCTCGAACAAGCAGCCACGCAGGTCATTGCCAAGCGCTGTGCCCAACAGGCACTTTCAGAAGGACCCTCGCAACCGGTGGAAAGTTAGGGCAGGAATGGCAAGGAAGGAATGCAAAAAAGGGAGAAGATCATGCGTGTCGTGCTGAGAGTTCGCAATACCGATCCTACGGAGGCGCTGAGCGACTACATCGACAGACGGCTGGGCATCGCATTCGGGCGGCTGGAGGAGCAGGTCGACCATGTACGGGTGAAGGTTTCCGGGTTGAACGGACCGAGAGGTGGAACTCGCAAAAGCTGTCGCATCTCGGTGAGCCTCAGACCGTTCGGAAGAGTAGCCGTGCAGGAGACGGACCTGGATCTGCATTCTGCCATCGACCGTGCCGCCAATCGCGTCGCCCGCCTACTAAGTCAGCGGCTCGAGAAAGCCAAAGCGCTAGGTCGTGAAGCGGAGAAGGCAGCAGCCTAAGGACTGTAGCGCTGGTCTGAGGATCGTCATTTTCGAGCAGGCTTGATTGAGCAAAGAAATTTCAAGATGAAGAAAGGAGTTCGTCCATGTTTAAGACTCTCAAGGACCACGCAGAGCGATTTTACGGAAAGCGGCCGGGCCTTCTGACACGGATCGTTTGGTTCAAGGTCTTGGGAATCACTCTGTCTTGATGATCGGGTCGTTGCTCACGATCATTCCTGGCGATGGAATAAGCGGGCGCCAAGCAGCGCTCGCCACTGTCGACAATGCAACACAACTTCAAATCAGGAGATGCTGAAATGAGATCACTGGAGCGAACTGAGAAGCAACAACATACAAGCAGGCTGGTCCTGGACAACATTTTGTTCGCTACAGATTTTTCGCCTGCTTCCGAAGTTGGGTTGCACTATGCTTTGCAGCTGGCCCGCCACTATCACGGAAAGATCCATATCGTCCCAGCGGTGTCTATGGATTCGGTCGAGGCCATTGCCGACAGTGCTCGGCTAGAGGCTTTTCGACAGTCCCGAAACTTCGCACCGAGATGGTTCGCGGAGTTGCAACTGTCAGGCAAACTTGACGGGGTCCGGCACGAACTGGCCGGCATCGGAGCGGAGAGCGATTTGTCTCAGTTCAAGAACCTAACTTTCGACTTGGCGATCAATGGAGTTGGCTGCCGTGAAGGACAGACGGTCCTGTTGGAACCCACGGTGGAAGAGGTCATCGGCAAGTCTGAATGCCCGCTGCTTACGGTCGCTTCTCAAACTCGCGACATAGCGGGCGCGGAGGTGAGGAACGTCCTCTACGCGACCGACTTCTCGGCTGAGTCTCTGGAGGCTTCGCGTTATGCCCTGTCCCTCGCACAGGAATTTCAGGCGCGCCTTACCCTTTTGCACGTGGTAGAAGGCTTGGAGCCGACACTGCTAGATGAGAGGGCGCAGATGGCCAAAACTTATGGGTTGTGGCTCAGCAAACTGGTTCCGGACGAAGCCTGGCTCTGGTGTGAACTGGAGTTTGCGGTCGAGTTCGGTCGCCCGGCGGAGCGCATCCTTCAGGTCGCATGGGAGGGTGATGCCGATCTGGTGGTGCTCGGTGCCAGGGGTTTGGATCGATTGAGCTCGCCCGGGCGAAACGCCCGCGAGGTGATGCGCAATGCGTCGTGCCCAGTCCTGACTGTTTCGGGAGTCTTGGCGAGCCAAAAACAGCAACGTTTCTGGAGCGCGGCGGCGGCGGCATCGGAAAGCCGGAAACAGGAAATATACGAGGAGGCAAGCTAAGCAATGATGGAAACGACTACAAATCTGGACGTGATGGAAATGATCGGGGACAAGACTACCGGCGCGGCCGTGAAGGCGTCCACTTTCCCGACGCCGTTGATCTTGGCGACCATCGAGGACATCCACGCCGGCAGCGTTCTGATCAAGTCGGATGCTCGCTTGCCGGAGTCACTGCACTTTGCGCCGAAGCAACACGGGGCATGGAAGGTCCTGACCGACGCTAACGGATTTGAGGTTGAACGCAGGCTATCGGAAGTGGGATGGCACTTCTTCTTTATGGTGCCGGAGATCAAAATTGCTGCGCTGTCTTTCAATCGTAACCAAGCGATACGGACGGCGCTGAAGAGAGTTTTCGCCGCGGTCGACGCGCTGGAGCTGAATGCGCTCGAAATCGTGAAGATCACTGCCAAGCGTATTCTGGGATTGCACTACGTAACCATCGTGGCGCACGCGAGACACGCAAAAAACAACCCGTATCTGCGCGATCTCGACCCTTCTTATATACCCCGGAACGTGTGGAATTTTAAGGGGGTCCTCAGGAGACGGTCTCAGATCGGGCGCATGCGGAAGGGGATCTGAGAGCAACACAAGACCGGCGCGAAAAGAGGTGGAAAATGAACGATTCGAATGAAGAACGCTGGCCGCTTGGTGCCGACGAAGGGACGAGGACAATGCTGAAGGACTGGAAGGAATACGGCCTGGATCGAACTCTTTCCGAAACGTTCCCTTGCAGCGACCCCCTTTCGTCCATTCCAAACCCGGTCTCCGATCTGTTCTAAACGCGGCCTGGCGGTGATGGGAAATCAACGCCAGGCTGCCCAAGCGTGGCCCCTGATCGAAAGTCGACAGGATGTATATGACGCTTCTGAAAGTAATGTTCCATTATGGCCTGCCCCCGGAAGAAAGAGCGTTGCGGGCGCTGGATCGTGTGCGGCAAGTGTACGGTGTGCTGCAGATCCGACTTGACGATAAGGCGCGAAATGTTTCCATTGAATATGACGCCTCGCGGCTTACGGAACAGGACCTCGCTGCTCTGTTGCGTTCGGCCGGAATCGATATCCAGCCTAGAATCGGAGCGGCATGACACCGAGAGGTTCGTGTCACACCTTCTGACACCGACATTCCTGCTGTGGAGAGTCTATTTTATGAGCCTGAGCATCCATCGTCACGAATACGGTTTCGTTTGCCGTCAAGCCGGAGCAGTTCTTCGGACTCACGGAGACCTGGGTCACGAAGAAGCAAGCAATCAGGATAAGTAACAAGGAGTTCCAAGCGTCCTTGAAGGAATTCTATTTTTCCCGATCGAACAACGTTCGATCCTGCGGGCGCTCGGTGAGAAGCTTCGCCTTCGAGGTAAGCAGGTTTGTTGCTTGACAGCATTCGAACCAACTTCCGCGTCCTGAATTTCTGACGGTTCGAGGAATTCCGCTGCTAGGTGGGCTGAGCCGAAGTGTTCAACGCTGCCTTGGACGACATTCTGAATTCCTGCGCTCCATACTGGTTTTGTGGACCGGAAGGCTGGGTCACCAGATCGAAGTCGTGCCCGAATTCGCCGAGGTTTTTCGCGCGGTTCGCCGGGGGCTGCGGCAAGCGTGATTCCCCGCTTAACAGTTCCGATTGTACGCAGGATGGGTGGTGAACGGATCATGGCCCGTCTGGCAAGCGACCTGGGAACCGTAACATAAGCCGCAACAGGAAGATCCACACCATAATCCTTCTCCCCAAGGCCGGTTAGGGACGGCAAACGCGGGTCCGTTTGACCAGAATCTCCGTTCCGAATAAAAGAACTCAAACTACGCGCTCCGGGCTGCCGCAATGTCCCCGGTTTGCTCCAATGCGGCGGGCCGTCGTGCCAAACGCCCGGCGCGTCTGTCGCGGACCACAGAGTTCCCGCAACTAAGAGGGCCATATGTCTACCCAGCCAAGTCCTACTACTCCGGCCGAAACATCAGTGCCGAACGGGCAGAAGCTTGAGGGTCTACTCGACATCCCCAGGGCCGCGAAGGTGCTCGGAATAAGCCCCAAGACGCTGCGCGATCACGTCCTCCACAGACGTATCGATTACGTAAAGGTCGGTGCCCGCGTGCTCTTCCGACCAGATCGCCTGCTGGATTTCATTGAGCGGAATACCATCCATGCCCTTCAGTAGGGTTGTCGACTAGAATGGCGGTGCTCTGACTCTGGAAAGAAGGAGGAATGAGGATATACAGGCCGAACCGCACGAACTTTTGGCACTACGAGTTCGTGCTTAACGGAAAGCGGTACCACAAAAGCACAAAGATGACGAATGAGCGCGAGGCGCTGAAGATCGCCAACGCGGCATTCACCGCGTTGGTGAAAGGCGAGGCAGGCATCGGGGAACCGAAGCCCGTGCCGGCGCTGCGAGCGTTCCGCGAGGACTTTATCACAGCAGTCCAAGCGGAAAAGCAAGACAAGCCGAAAACCGTGCAGTTCTACACCTATTCGTTCGATTCGTTGTTGAAGTACGAGCCTCTCGCCGAGGCGCGTCTCGATAGGATTGACGAACGGCTCGTGCAGAGGTTCACGGTCTGGGCGCTCGCACGCACCTGCGAAAGGGATGAAGAGCGCACCTGTAGTGTCGCCACCGTGAACCGATGGCGAGCTACCTTGCGAAAGGCTCTTCGTATGGCACGCCGCTGGAAGGTCATCCAGACCCTGCCCGAGATCCCACGACTCAAGGGCGAACGAGAGCGGTCATTCGTCTTCACGGAAGCACTTCGGAAAAAGTATGACGAACTGGCGCCGGAGCCGCTCAATAGCTTCGTCCAGTTCTCATGCGAAATTGGCATCTGCGAGGGCGAAATCATCGAGTTGCTCAAAGCGGATGTCCACATCACAGAGAAAGCTGACGACTGGGGACACTACGGCTACCTGCAAATCCGGAAAGGTAAGACCGAATTCCGCAAGCGCAGCCTGCCGATCACCCCCCGGGCCAAAGAAATCCTCACAGCGTGGATGGCGAAATCGAAGTCTGATCTTGTGTTTACGCGGGAGGACGACATCAGTGCTGTTTCAGCTTTCACACTGATCCAACAGCAAGAACGTATGCGAAGGGTGCTAAATCTGCCATGGGACGCGTGCGTGCATAGCGCACGTCATACGGCACTGACGAACCTCGGCCTTACCGGAGTGGATCCTTTCACTTTGCAGCGGGCCGCTGGACACTCCAGCATCACGACGACGCGGAAGTACGTCCATCCGACGCCGCCGACGATGAAGGACGCGTTTCAGAAAAAGGTTCGCAATGAGCGGCGAGACCGGCGTGCCGCCCGAAAAAGGGTCGCCAAGACCGCGACGAGGCCGTCAATCGGCCAGAGTCTGGCGACGGATACGGTTCAGTGACGTGGCGGAGTTCGGGACCCCCCCGGCAAAAAGTTCGGGGATTTTTCGGGACCCTAGGCTACTGAGCGCTACTTTTTGCGACTGGCGGTGCGACGGTGAAGAAATGAAAAAAACCTCAAACACCGCGAAAATACTGGGCCTGCAAGGGGATAAGGTGGTGAGCGCGGAAGGAATCGAACCTTCAACCTACTGATTAAGAGTCAGTTGCTCTGCCAATTGAGCTACGCGCCCTCGACTGGAACATCGCCGGAAAGACAAACAAAAATTATAGCATCCACTGACGACTCAGCGACCGCGTTCCAGAAAATTCAGACAGGGATTTCAACCATACAGTGCGCGATCTGAGTTTCGTTGAATCAAATCTCGATGTGCATTTCTTCGTTGAGCCGTTTTCGTTGAGACGTGATCGGCGCACGCGGCTTCACCGTGGATGCTTCGACAGGCGGGCGATGAATGGGACTGAAGCCACAAACACGTTCACCTCTTCTTCGGTGGAAGTGGCCATGCCGTGAATCAGCCGAGGTGTTACGGACGCTGGCGCACTTCCGCAGCCAGGCTCGTTTCGCTCGCAGCTGGACGCCGAGGAGGTAATGGCTCCGGTCCGAGTGGCGGCCGATGCTCGATGGTTCCGATAACCGGCAGCTCGTCCAAGGTATCAGCGTAAAGCGAGGCGAAACTCTGCTGGTTGCACATACGGTCGATCATGCGCTGTTGGCGTCCGCTCAACACGGCATGCGGAAGGATGGGGAAATTGCGGAACATCCATAGCAAATAAATTCGCTGGATAAATGATGGCATCACATAACGTGGACCAAGGGGAGTCTGCACTCGGACTACCCCTGCCGCCAGTTTTTCGATCAACATACCTGGGCCCGCCTGAAAACTATCTGATTTGGCCAGAGCAATTCTAGGGCCGCCATTATTGCACCATGTCCGATGCAATGGGAAGCCTTTTTTCACAGCTTAACAGAGAATCCCGCGGCGGATGCCCGAACGGCATTCCGTCATCGTGAAATTTTGGGTAAGAGACGATCCCGGTTCGGGATGGGATGGGATCAACAGCTTAACGGTGCACATCGCACGTCAGATGGCGACTTCGGGAAGGATGTCCATGCGCCGGATTTGGGCCGCCACCCCGTAGTCCGACCCCTTTTCCTCGACCCGGACAATGGTCGCCTGGCAGCAAACCCAGCACTTTTCGCCGGAGGTAAGTTCCGGGGGAAGGATTAGAACCAGTTCAACGTCGGTTCCCTTCTCCATTTTCGAATTGGTATAGAGAAAGATGCCATTCGCGCTGACATCGCGGGTCTGGGCATTGTGGTCTTTCCCTCCCGCGGTGCGGACACGCGTAGAAACGCGCGTCTTAATGCGGGACCCGGCACGGCGCTCGGTGACTGCTTTCATGGCAGGGCAAAGCGACCACCCACTCTACACCAAAGCTGCGATTTGGACGAGAAATTCCGGGCCCCTTAGCTGGAGCCCGGAATGAACGAGGGGTACTAGATAGTGGGACGCTTGGCGCGAGCAGCCGGCACGACCAGAGCCTGCTCCATGGTCGGCACGTTGGTCCCGCGGAGCCTGGCTTCGACTTCGTGCAGCTTGTCCGTCTGCTCCGTCTGGTAGTACGCCTGGACGAGCAACTCCATGGTGAAAGGATTGTCCCGGTCATCTTCCAGATGAGCGATGGCGTCCTGATATTTCTTCTGGTCCATCAGCAATGCGCCAGCAGCACCTTGGTAGGAACTCTGAATTACGCGGTCGCGGCTGCCACTGGCCATGGTTTCAAGTTCGTGCAGAGACTTGTCGGCCAAAGACTCATTACCGGAGCGCGAGGCGTGCACCACGCGGTTGCGGAGGACTCGGGAAAGTTCCTCGGTGCGGTCGGATGCTGAGATGTCGGATTGATGCGTCAGTGCTTCCTGCGCCTGCTTGAGTTGCTTCAGTGCGAGGTTGTCGTCCGCCTGATATTCGGCCATATGGCGAAGCGCTTGCGCCTCGGAAAGATGGTAGCCCTTGTTGTGGGCCGTGGTTGCGATATCGAGGAATTCAGCGTCCGCCTCGACATAATGGCCATCACGAATGTAAGTCATCGCCTTCTGCATCTCATAGTTCAAGCGATCGGTTTCGTTGTGTGCGAACTGGATGGCCTTGTCATATTCAATGCGGGCCTGTTCCTGATTGCCCATCAAAGCGTAAGTGTCAGCAACGCCGATCTGCGAACTGACGAAATCGGGATCCATCTTCAGCGCCGCACGGTAGTGTGCAAGCGCGCTTTCGAAATCGCCAGCCATGCGCTTGAGTTCGCCATAGGAATCCTGCGGATTCGGCTCTTTCGGCAGCAGCGCGACGTAGCGGTCCATAGCTGCGAAGGCCTTGCTGAACTGGCGGTTGCGAGCGTCGAGATATGCGAGATCGTTCAGTGCTGCAGGAAAGTTCTTGTCGATCAAAAGCGCCCTGTTCATGATATTCAGGGCCTGCTCGTTGCCATCCTCCAGCATCATCCAGTTGCCGGCGAGATAGAGCACGTGCTTGTCGCGGGGATACATCTCGATCATGTCGTTCATGGCAGTGATACCGCCGATGAAGTCGCCTTCCTGGACCTTTACCACCCACGCGACCATCAACTGCTCGCCGGGAGTGGTCTTGGGGGCGAGTTCCTTCGCCTTGGCGCGTGCGGCGGCGATTTCCTGTGGGTCTCCGCTGTTGAATGCGATCCAAGCCCATGCGACCGCGAGGTTTGGATCTTCCTTGACCGCTGCGCGCCAGTCTTCGTTGCAGCGCTCCAGATAAAGATTCTCGTAGTCAGCAACTCCCTTTTCCCACATTTCGCGGGCTTTGGCGGATGAGGTCGTAACGATCAGTGGGGTAGATTGACCCTTCACATGATGGGCGAAAAGTGGCGTAGCCATCGACAGGCCGAGAGCAAGAACGGCGCACGACTTTAACGAGAAAGTGCAGCGCATCAGGGATCTCCGGAACAGAGCTTTGTGGGGAGGGATAACTAGACAGAAGGTAACATCGGCGTAATCGCAGGGCGAGTGACGAAAGGCGGAGGAACAAGGGTCATTTAATCATTGATTCATCGAGTCATTGGGTCATTGGGCGACTGGATTATTTTGTGCCCAGTTTGGGATGGGCTGGGAGGATTGAGTTCTGTTTTGGGACGTGATTACTGACTGGTAAACCCACCCCCCTCCCCTCATTCTCTAGAATCAGCGATTTAGCGAGAAATTGATAAGTAGTCTATGGGGCACAACAACTTAGCGCTAAAATATTGAGCCACAAAGATTTAGATGCTTACCCTCCGAATTGCGCCCCGATCAGGATTTCGAGGCACGCCTTAAACGCCGCCGAACTCCTCAACCTAGGGGGGCAAAATCCTTATTTCAAAGAGCTTGGCGCGTTCCTTTTCGCACGAGCCACGCTGACGCGTACCCGGATAATTAAACATTTCGTCGCCTGTGCACAAGGTCAGATGTCACAAGGGGCTGTGGAATTCGGGCTCATTGGGCAGTTAGTGCCTCAGCGCAATCCGGCAGTGAAATCGCCGGGCCCTTTCCGGATGCACCTTGAGCCCGCGCTAATCTCTTCGTGAGTGATGCAGGATGCCGCCTCCGCTCGCCGGCGTGAATCCGTCGCCAATTTCTATCTTGGCTTCCGTTCAAACATCTCCCCGACACGACTGCGGCGACCCAAACACAACGTTTGTCGAATCGCAGGAAATACGTACCTGGCATGGCGCGGTATAGCGCTATTTCAAGCCGAACATCGCGGGACTCAGCTAACTTCATCCTGAAATTTCGCTGAAAAAACGAATAGAAATATTTCCAATTCGCTGCGGTCCATTTGCGCTCAATGGGTAATCGCCGGTGTTATTCTTGCGCCGCAATTTCTTCGGAGGAAAATCATGAGCACTCGGAAAGCAGTTACTCTCCCATTGATTCTGGCCGTGATCACACTGGCCTCACTTACGTTTAGCACACGGGCTGCTGCGCAAAGTAGTTGGGCCGTCGAAAATACTTTTCATATTGGCGGTGACGGTGGAATGGACTACATCACTGCCGACTCGCAGAACCACCGACTTTATGTCCCAAGAAGCACGCACACGATGGTCATCGATGCAGACTCGGGCAAAGTGCTCGGAGATATTCCCGGACAAAAGCACAACCACGGAGTGGCGCTTGTTCCCGAGGCGGGTCGAGGATTCATCAGCGACGGTGAGGGCGCTGTGGTGATCTTCGATCTGAAGACCAATGCGGTGTTGGGTACGCTCAAGGCGCACCCTGATGCCGACGGAATTATTTATGACAGTGCCAGCGGGCTCGTCTTGGTGGTGTCGGGCGACGACGGAATCCTGATGACAATTAAGCCGGATGTCGATCCGAAGACAGGGAGCATCGACGCCCCGATCGAGCTGGGCGGCAAACCTGAGTACCTCGCAGCGGATGGAGCGGGCAAAGTCTATATCAACCTCGAGGACAAGGATCAGGTCGCGGTCGTCGATCTCAAGGCGAGGAAAGTGTTGGCACACTGGCCGGTTGCGCCGGGCGGCTCTCCGGTAGGGATGGCGATCGACACCAAGAACCGGCGTCTGTTCATTGGCTGCCGCAAACCGCAGAAGCTGATCGTAATGAGCGCAGACGATGGCAAGGTGCTGGCGGATCTTCCGATTGGCGCCGGTGTTGATGCGACCAAGTTCGACGGCGGCCAGGCATTGGCGAGTTGCCGCGACGGCAAGCTTTTCGTAGCTGGCGAGAAAGCCGGTAAATACGAAATCGTACAGGCCGTGACGACCGCCGTGGGAGCCAAGACCGTGGACATCGATACCAACACGCACAAGGCATACCTGCCGACCTTCGAATTTGAGGAACAGAAACCCGGTGACACGGGACGCCCGAAGGCCAAGCCGGGGACGTTCATGATCGTCGTGGTCGCGCGACACTAAAGCGGCGGTCAGCAAAGAAAAAGCCCCTGCCGAAGCAGGGGCTTTTTTACTGAAGCGCGAAACTAGAACTTCACAATTGCGGCAAACTGCAACCCTCGCGGGCCGCCTCCGCCGAGGAACGGGTTACCGATGCCCACATCGCCGGTCGCACTCAGCGTGTAATACCCGCTGTGACGACCCGTCGCCGCATCTGGAGATCCAATGTTGCCGATGAAGTTCGGCAGGAGGGGGTTCGAGAAGTTGGGATGATTGAGCAGGTTGAAGAACTCAGCGCGGAGCTGCAAATTCACCTTCTCACTGAAATGGGTATCCTTGAAGACTGAGAAGTTGAATTCCTTGAAGCTGGGTCCCTTGAGTGAGTTTCGCCCCAGATTGCCGAAGTGGCGGGTGCCCGGCATGCAGTTCGTTTCGTCCGCACTTCCGTCGTTGGTCTTATTGCCCCAAGTGCAGGGTGCTGCGAACGAAGCCAGATTGAGATACTGCAGCGGATTGGTGAAGTTGTACTGCAGCGGTGCGATCACATCCGGACGGTCATAACCGTTTCCGGCGCCGGAGTAATCTCCCTGGAATTCATAGTTCAGGTGCCAGGGCTGACCGTCCTGAAGATTCAGGATTCCATCGAGACCCCATCCATCGGTAAGTTTCGACATGCTGCCGTTCGCCTTGGGGAACTGATAGACGAAGTTCCAGGTGAAGCGGCGACGAATGTCAAAACTGGAATTTCCACGGTCGCCCTGCGGATAGGTACTGTTCTGCGGCTGCGCCTCGTTCGGTTCGAAGTCCTCAAGGTCGCTGGCGGTATCGATGGAGTGAGACCACACCATGTTGGCCTGCGACGACAGACCGTGCCACGCGTTTACCTTAAGACTCGCTTGCAATGCGTTGTAGATCGAGTTCGCCGAAGACTTCTCCTGGTTCAGGTAAAAGAAATTGGAGGATACAGCGCGCGGAACGCTGTAGCTATTGATGCAGTTGCATCCCTGATCCGCAGCGGTGATTTGTGCCTGACTGGGTTGATTGATATCGAGGAACTGGAAGAGTTTTGTACCCTTGGATCCGACGTATCCAACCTGGACAACGGCACGGCTACCCAATTGTTGCTGAATGTTCAGGTTGAAATTCTGCACGTAGGGCGTGCGCATTTTCGGGTCAACACTAAAGAAGTCGCCTTCTGCTCCGTAATTCGTATACACGGGTCGTGCGGGATTCAAGGGCAAGGGATTCCCCAAGGCGTCAGTAGCGATCGAACCGGTCGCTAGAGCGTTTGGGCCGAGGCCCGGATAGGCTGGCCCAGGGCAGAATACGCAGTTCCATGGCAGGTGGCCAAGGAACATATCCTGCGAGAAGGCGTCGTAGAAGAGTCCCCAGCCGCCGCGTACGACGGTCTTGCCCTTTCCGGTGACGTCATAGGCGAAAGCCAGCCGAGGAGCGAAATTGTTGTAATCCTTTCCGTAAAGCTGGCCGGTCGCAACATTGTCCCCGCCGTTGGCCGGATCGAACGTGTAGAACCGGTTGCTTTTCTCTCCGGTGACGCCGAAGTAGTCCCAGCGAACACCGTAATTCAGTGTCAATTTCGAGGTGGCCCGGAAGCTGTCTTGCAAGAAGAAGCTGTGGCTATTCTGGAAAGTATGGCGCTTGGAATTGCCGGTGACCTGCTTGCCGCCGTCAGGGATCATCTCCAGGAAGGCCTGGAGTGCGGTCAGCGGGGCTCCCGAAGCTGGACTGGTAACGTCATTGCCGAAGCTGAGCGTACCACGGAAGTTGTGATCGATGACTTGCATGATCGTCGTGCGGCGGAATTCATAGCCAAACTTGACATCGTGTCTTCCGGACTTCCAGGAGTAGTTGTCGACAAAATGCCAGTTGGAGTCTACGCGGGTGCGCGGAATGGAACTGGTGGCGCCGATCTGGGAGAAACCACCGACAGTAGTGGCAGGAAGACCACCGTCTGACGCGCCGACACCAGTATCGAGGCCGATGGAATTGGGATTGAAGCTCTTATCCTGCGGGAAAAATCCCTCAGCAAACCGGTTCCATCCGAGACGCGCTTCGTTGACTTGACTGGAATTGATGATCTTTACATACGACAGGGCGATCAGTTGAACGCGTGTGGGAGTGGTGGTGTTAAATCCCGGTAGTAATCCGCCCGCGAGTTGCGCGAATGGGAAGCTCTGGCTACTGTCTCCGAAGTAGTAGCGCCCGGTCAGCATGCTGTTCGGGTTGAAGTTCTGATCGATTTTTCCAATAAAGCTGTCTACACGATTGAAGAAACTGGTGGAAGTAGACAAGTTCGGAGTGTCGCAACCGTTTTGCGGATCGCTCTGCGTTGCGGTGATGTTAGGAGTTGGCCAAGGTTTACGAGACAGCAAGGCGGTAGCGATAGGGCTGACCGTATCGCCCATCGCCGTAATCTGCGCTTCGGCCGTGGCAATCACCGCGGGATCGGGGACGCACGTTGTTCCCGCCTGACCACCATTTTCGCGCTGTCCTTCGTAATCAGCGTAAAAGAAGGTTTTGTCCTTCACAATCGCGCCGCCGAGCGACCCGCCAAACTGATCGTTATTGAATGGGCTCTTGGGATTGGGGGCGAAATTGAAATAGTTTCTCGCCCCGGCTTTTCCGGTGCGGTAGTACTCGAGAACCGAGCCATGCAAAGCGTTCGATCCACTCTTGGTCACGATGTTGATCACGGCACCGCTGTTGCGTCCATACTCTGCCTCGTAGTTTGAGAGGACACGCAATTCGGCAACGGCGTCGATGGGAAGGATCGTGGCAGGATCGCCGAATACTCCAGCTTCGTTGATGGCCGGGTCGTTACGGTAGCCATCGTTCATGTCGGTGCCGTCGAGCAGAAAATTGTTGGAACGGCCACGCGAACCGTTCATCGAAAATGTCCCGTAGGATCCTGGAGAATCGGAAATTTGGTCGGGAGACCCAGCGATGCCAGGGTTGAGATAAATGAGCTTCTGGTAGTCGCGACCGTTGACGGGCAGACTCTCGATGGTGTCTGCCGTGATCGTGCCTCCGAGCTCTGCCGAAGTTGTCTCGACTTGCGGAAGGAGATCCCCTGCGACTTCTACTTTGGTGGAGATCTGACCGGTTTTGAGGGAGGCATCGACGCGGCGCTCGGTCGCGACATCGACCGCGACTCCTTTAGCGACGAAGGTCTGAAAACCAGTCTGGGAAATAGAGACATCGTAAGATCCGATGGGCAGTTCGGGTACCGAGTAGCTGCCATCACCGCTGGTTTCTGCGGAGCGCTCCAGTCCGGTGCCGGTGTTTTTCACCGTGACTTTGGCTCCGGCGACGACTGCGCCGGAAGGATCGGTGACGGTTCCGAGGATGGTTCCGCGGAAGGTCTGCGCCGAGAGGCTGAGTGCAGCCAGAAGCACAAACACCAAGAAGATGCGCGCTCTCATTTGGTCTCCTTACAACGATTGGTTTTTAGGGGAGTAATGGTTTCTCGCGGGTCGTCCAACTGCGTCCATTAAACTCTGGGAAGCTTGCAATTCCTTGCACACAAAAGAGATGCGCAGCCCGCCCGCAAGTCAGCTGATTCACATTAACTAAAGAATATCGCCAGAGTCAACCAAGGAGTTATCAATGGTTACCATAGATTTTACCAATGGGGCACGGGGTGGTAATCAGTCGGTCCGGCTGATGGGGAATGGCAGGGATGCTTCGACTCCTCCGGAGTTCCGCTTCGCTGCACTCCGGCTGCGCTCAGCATGACATTGTTCTGGGGGCACTAGCGATATCTCTAGAAGGTGAATGCCACGCCGCCCCGGACAGACCGGGCGGAGTCGACGAGGTAGACGGTTTGACCATCGCCCCCGACGACCGGAATGTATCCCTGAGCCAGCAGGTTGCGGATGTCGATCAAGGCTTCCATGCGGCCGCCGAGGCAAGGCATCGGCTGGCGGATGAAGATATTCAGGTAAGGATCCGTCTGACCGGCTGAGGCGTTGAACATGTCGACGGGGGTCAGGGACGTACCGTTGACCCAGCGATAGGAGGCGATCCAGCGGGTGTGGGTAAGTGGCGTAGTGCCGCTCAGCTTGGCGGCTAACGCGTGACGCCGCTGGGTCGAGATCCATTGTGCAGCTTGCTGCAGGGAGACGTCGGGCCGGGTGAGATCGAGTGCGCCACCGAAGGAGTAATCCAAAGTGGCGGTCAGGTCGGAGGCGAACTTGTGCTGCAGCACGACGCGCATTCCACTGGCATCGAGGCTGCGGCCGGCGTAGCTGAAGGTCCCGGAATAAACGTCTGGCAGGAGGAAGCCTGCGGCGGCGGTGACGTCGCCAACACCGGTCAGAGCGGGGTCGGTGACACGATCGTAAAACGCAGCGATCTGGAGATTGGTGTTCTTGATACGGTGCGAGAGGCTGACTTCCTGATGATGTGCGCTCTCCACTTTGGGAGAGAAACCGAGAAGACTGACACGCGGATTCGACTCGCTCAGATCGGCTGGGGCGGAGTCGAAACCCTTCTCGGCGCGGGTGTCAGGACGGGAGGTGGCGTATCCGTATTCGAGCACCGTGTCCGGCGAAACATGGAAGTCGGCGGAGCCGTAAGGGCGGAACGCGGTGAGGTGACCGAGGAATTGAATGGCCTGCAGTTCGCTGCCGAATTTGAGTTCCAGGACGTCGCCTAAAGCGAGGTCGTCGCCGGCAGAGAGTGCGACCGCTTGCAGAGCGGCATTATGCAGATTCGGGTCAGATGGAGAGAACCGGCTGACGGTCAAAGCCAGAGTTGGATCCGATCCATTGGGCAACTGGTGCGAATAGCGGGCACGGAGCACGGCTGCAGGCAGGGCCTCGCCGTAACCGTAGCCCACGTTGCCGGTAAAGGCGAGCTGCCCGGTCGAGAAGATCGAGCGCTCGAGCTTGAAACCAGTGCTCATGTCGGAACCGGTTCCGTATCCACCTGCGGCGGAGCCGGCGAGGAAGGAGAGACTTCCGCTGAATTCGTGGTTCTGCTTCTCCGTGGAATTGATGTCGTCAAAGATCCGAAGGATGGGACGGTTGGCGACCGAACGCAGCGTCCATTTCCAGTCATCGTCATCGGGCAAGCTGCGCACGGGACCGAGTTGCATCACGTTTAGCAGCGTGCTGAGCGTAATGTTGACGTTGATGCTGGAGCCGGGACGGAGTCCGACCTTTTCGCGCAAAGTCGGCAGGAAGGAAGGAGCTGAAACCTTCAGGGTGTAGAGACCAGGAATAAGCCCGGTAGCTGTGTAGTAACCTGCGCCATCAGTGAAGACGGTGAGGGAGCGGTTGGCGGTGCCTAGAATCTGCACCACGGCGCCCATCTGGGGATCGCCAGAGGCATCGCGCACATAGCCGGAAATGGCTCCGGGGCGCTCTCCGGCAAAGGCCGGAAGCGACAAACCGATCGCGAAAACCCAAGTTGCGAGCCTACGCAGCGTCAACTATGCCCCACCCCTTGGGGGAATGCAGGGAGTTACTCTACTGCAAACACCGCTGACGGATCAACGGTTTGTTTGGAAACGTTGTCGTTCACTTTAATCTGAATCTTATAGACGCCGGGCTGCAGATTGGCGGCCTTGATCGACTTCTGCAGCGTCACCTGATCGCCAACGTTGCCCATCGTGTCTGTGTTCTCGATCTGCTGAACAATCTGCTTGTTGGTAGCTACGTTCGTGATGTCGTATTCAAAGGTGGCGGAAGGCTTGTGGGTCTTTTCGTCCACGCCAAGATTATAGACCTGCATCCAGAAATTCAGCTTCTGATCGTGGTCGCGCTTGAAGGTGACGGGCTTGCCATCAGCGGGCGGCACGCGGGGACGAACTTTCATTGTCCCGATGACAAAGCTTCCGCTGCCGATTGCCTTCGTAGGAACGGGCTCCATCTGATCGGCAAGGATCAGGGTAGAGGTCGCAAGCTTGTCGTCGGAATATTCCGGAACCACGATGCTACGGCTCCAAACCCCTTTGCGGTCGCCATTGACATCTTTAATTGCGACATTGAGCTTGTAGCGGCCCGGACGCAGCGGAAGCGCTTTCCAATAGACGGAAGCATTTTCGGCGGTGCGCGGCAGAAGTTCAGCGGGTACATCGACCTGCACTGTGTCTTCAAAGGTCTGGACGATCTTGCCAGTGAGCGTCGACAAGCGTCCGAAGATGTTTACCGTTCCACGCTCGACGCCTTCTTTGTTCACGAAGGTGATATCGCGATTCTTCATCTGGATCGTGACGGGCACCAGCACGGTATCAGAGGTGACTTTCACGAAATCCGCGCGAACATCGAAAGGCATCGGGTTGAGGATTACTTTGGAGTTAACAGCCTCTTCCAGATCCGTAAATTTGACCTTGGGAGCCTGCTGCAGTTTGAAGAACTGATCCAGCCGGTCGAATTCCTTGCTGGCCAGCATGGAACTATCCGGTCCCGCGCCGAGCCGCTCCATACCGTTGCCGTTAAAGCGCTGTGCTTTGTTGGCCATGCCCATCTGCTCCCACATGGTGAGGCCAGCATTGGGTGTCATGAGGAGAGCATCTTTTTCGGAGCGATCCATCGTCATGTGATATTCGCCGCACATGCAGGTGTCGACGAATTCGATGATGACTTCCTGTCCGATGCCTTCGATGTAACGGTAGCGCCACTGTTCAAACGGGTACGTCGAAGTCTCGCCGCCGCCTTCATCCATGGGACGCTCGTAGGTTCCGCCGGAAGGATGCGACTCAATCTCGTCGGGCTTGCCAAAAACGATGTAGATACGGCCGCGGTCGGTCTTCCATCCCGGGACGCCGGCAGCGAAATGCTCGTTGGCGTAGGCGATGCGCTGGTAGTGCTCTTCTTTGTACTCGTTCTCTTCCGTGTCGGGCGTGGGATCACGGCGCTGCCAGAAAGCTTCGATAAAGTTGTCGCGCTCTTCGTCGTTCGAAAGCTGCTTGAAGGCGGCGCGCTCTTCGTCGGTGATGATGTAAACAACGTCTTCGTCGAGCCACTTCTTGTAGGGCTTGCTTAACTCCTGCTTCAGGGCACGCTCGTTTTTCTTGCGGGCTTTCTCGTTCACGGGGCGCTTAAGGGGATCGACCGCGTCAGCGGGCTTTGCCTGGGCGGCGGAGGCCTCATCTTTGCTGGGAGCTTTCGGGTCTTCGGTTGTCTGAGCTTCGGTTTTCTGAGCTTGCGGATCCTGCTGCGCCTGAATCGCGTTGGGCTGACTTTGCTGGGCTTGGTCGTCTTTGGGAGGGTCGCCTTTGCTCTGGTCCTGGGCAAAGGCACCGGAGGTCATCAGACCCAGCGAGGCAATGAGGAATAAGCGAAAAACAGTGCGATTCGAAGCTACCCGGAACATGAGAGGGACTCCTGCCAGAACTACCGTCGTCTCACCATTTTAGGCCCTTAGTTCTGTGAACGCAAGGTTAAGTCTTGCCTGGAGAACCGATTGAAATGATCCAGCCGCACTGTTGTAGGAAGCGGCGAAAGGTTGTTGAGTTGCCCAGAGCGTGACGCAATAATTTGACAGCCCAGGACTCCCGGGCTAAACTCCGAATCCTCTTCCCCATTCGGGCCCGCAGCGTTCACCCTTCGGAGGTCCTTGCTATGAAAACGCAACGTTCGCTCAGGACTTTTGTGTCTGTTTTTTTCGCTCTGTGTGTCATTACTTTACCGAAGAGCACGTGTTCGCAAGAGCCCGCTTCCACCGCTTGCCCGAGCGCACCGTCTAACGGAGCAGCGCCGGTTTGCGTCACGACTTATCACAATTCGAATTCGCGCACGGGTTTGAATCCCAATGAACAAGTCCTCAATAAGGCCAAGCTCCAGGCTGGCCTCACATCATTTACGGATTCGGTGACGGGACAGGTGTATGCGCAACCGCTGTTCCTTCCCGCGATCAAGATGTTGGACGGCAAGATTCACAATGTGACCTTCGTGGCAACTGAGACCAACGACGTTTATGCCTGGGACGGTGATGTTGCCCAGACGACGCCCTACTGGCACCTGAACCTGCTGACTCCGCCGAAGCAGGCCACACGTTTTCAGGTGACGGCCGGAACGACTGGGCCGCCGAGCCAGGATATCCCGTGCGGCAATATCGCTCCGAATGTCGGCATCACCTCGACGCCTGCGATCGCGATAACCAGCAGTACGACGTCGCAGATCAACGGAGCCGTTATCGTGGTTGTTGCCAGAAGCAAGTCCTCAAATTCCATACCCGCACCGACCTATTACCAGACGCTGTACGCATTGAATGCGACTAATGGAAGCGTAATCGCCTGGACAGACATCAACGCGACCAACAGCGGCGTTGTGTTTGATCCGCTCCATCAAAACCAGCGCCCGGCGCTCATGATTCAGGGCGGACAGGTGTTCATCACATGGGCGTCGCACTGCGACAATGGCTCGTCTGATCCTCTGAAGGCAAGCTGGTATGGATGGATGATGTCGTACACGCTCGCGAACGGATCTTTGGAACTCGCCGGATCGTGGCTGGCCTCGGAATTTCCGGAGGCTGGTATTTGGCAGAGCGGCTCGGGCCCGGCGGGCGACGGAAGCAATGTCTATCTCGCCACTGGCAATGGCTCGACGACCGCCGCTCCCTACAGCGACGAAAGTCCATGTCTCGGATGCTTTGGAGACAGCGTCATCAAATTGAGCGGAAAGGCGGTGGGCGGAACGTTCAATGTACTCGATTCATTCACGCCTTTCGACCACCCCTATCGTTTGTGCGAGGACTACGACGTGGGCGCTGGCGGCGTGATGTACCTTCAAACTACTTTCACTCCGGCGAACCTGCTCATCCAAACTGGCAAAGAGGGAAACATTTATCTGTTGAATGCGGCGACCGGAAGCATGGGTGGATACAGCGGGATGGTGGGTAGTTTTCTGTGCCCAGTGACCTCTTCATCCGGGACTGATAACGTCTTGCAGGCGCACTACGGGGATTTGTGCACGCCCACGATAAACAATCCGGAATGCGGGCCGCTGGGCTCTCCGGTCGCGTGGAAGAACAACATCTATTTCGGTACGCGATGCCAACCGATCAAGCAATACACGCTTGCGCAAACCACTTGGTTGACCTTTACGACGGAGACCACGACCGGCGGAAGCTTGAATGCGAACTGTGTGGGGAGCAGCGGGGACGTGTTCGGACCGCCAGGGCCACAGCTATCCGTTTCGCAGTACACTGGCGGTGCGGTTTTGTGGGCGCTCGACAGCAACGGATTCTGCAATTCCAAAACTCCCAAGCCCCCGGTGCTTTACGCATTCGACACAGGCAATCTGGCGGGAAATTATCTGTTTCGGGCGAATGCCGGAGCGAGCCGCGCGTGCGCGGTGAAGTTCGCCGTGCCGACCGTTGTGAATGGGCACGTGTATCTGGGAAACGGGAGCCAGTTGGTGGTATTCCACTGAGAATCAAGGCAGCATGCGCGAGAATTACCGCCTCGATGTAACGGAGAAGGGCCACCCGCGGCGAAAGGTTGTTGAGTTGCCTGACGGAGGATCAATTCGGCGATGGCAGTCTTTGAGGAAAAGCAGGACGAACTGGAACATTACGAAACCATGATGGGGATACCTCGGGGCCGCCTGGCGGTCACGATGGATACCATTACCGACGCCATGGCGCTCGTCGGCCAACACGGAGTCTATTGCCAGAGCCAGCGGTGGCCGGGCAAGCCGGTCATGGACATTCAAATCATCATGAAAAACCTAACCGACGCGAAAGAACTGATTCAGAGCGTAATGGAAGAACTGAAAAAATCAGGAAGCGGAAATTCGTTTTAGCAACCTTCAGACGAATGAATTCGTGCCTATCTCGGTTCATGCTCGATCTCCGGTTTCAACTCAGCGTCGGTCGTGGGACGCTCGCTTCGCCGGGCCGCACGAGTACTTCCGCCCACTACACAACTGTCCTTCCAATTCAACCATGGCAATCCTTTCAGCGACCAGATCTCGGATGTTTTCTGCATCATTCGTTCGAGCGTCGCATCTGTAGCTCAGTCCCTGGAGGATATGGATGATGGTAAGAAGATTTGCTCGGCTTGTTGCTTTCGCGATAACTTGCGTCGTTCTCGGCTCGGCGTGCGCGCAGACCACTGCTTCCGCTTCCAGCACTTTGACTCCCGAGGAGCGGGAGTTCGCTCTGAAGCAGTACGAAACCACGCGCGATAACTTTCTCAAATCAATTTCAGGACTCTCGCAGAAGCAGTGGACGTTCAAGCCTGCCCCCGACCGGTGGTCGGTGGCGGAGGTGGCTGAGCACATCACGGTTTCGGAATCGACGATCATGGGACTGATCCAGAAGCAGGTCATGACATCGGCCGCGGATCCGACCAGGCGGGCTGACGAAAAGGGCAAGGATGAGATGATTCTGCAGAGAATGCCGGACCGCAGCCACAAGGCGCAGGCTCCCGAGATGCTGCGCCCGACGGGCCGATGGGCCACCGAGGCCGATCTTGTCAAAGCGTTCGAAGATAGCCGCAAGGCGAACATGGATTACATTCGGACAACGAACGACGACTTGCGCGACCATTTCTACACTCATCCTGCGTTTGGCCTGCTGGATGGCTACCAGTGGCTGCTTTTGCTTTCAAGCCACAGTGCACGGCATACCGAGCAGATTGAAGAAGTGAAAGCGGATCCGAATTTTCCGAAAGAATAATCCTTCAAAACCAGGAGAACCGCGAAGGAGCGTTCGTCTTTCGCGGTTCGATGGGTGATGAAGTCGCCGACCACCCGGTGCTGTTCACATCATCATTGATTCGTATCATCCGAAAACGCGCCGTAGCTTGGCCCGTCTAAGTAAGTATGGACTTCCTAAACCGGCGGAGATTTGTTAAAGCAGCGGTCGCGTCTCCAGTGCTCGCTTCATTTGCTCCCTTGGCTCTATGGTGGACGAACAGTCGGTCCGTAATGCAGCCACCTTCTCTGGGCGCCAGGCTGAAGCCATCTGAAATGTCACCCGCGATCGTGCCTCCAGATAGCAAGTTTATGGCATCGCTGCCAAGGCTCATGGAACTGGCACAACTGCCGGGCCTGGGAATGGGGATCGTACATGGCGACAAACTGGTATTCCGGCACTACGCCGGGGTCGCGAATGCGAAAAGCAAAGAGCCAATCACGGCGGACTCCTTATTTCCAGCCGCGTCGATGGGAAAACAGGTCTTTGCCTACGCGGTGCTTCAACTTGCAGACGAGAAGCGCCTCGATCTGGATCAGCCGCTGAAGACTTATGTGACGGAAGACGCTCCGACCGGTGAGTGGGGCGCAAAAATCACGCCGCGGCATATCTTGAGCCACTCAAGCGGCCTGCCAAACTGGCGCGATGAAGCGAACGATCCTTTAGTTCCGGCCTTCGAGCCAGGCACGAAGTTTCGATATTCGGGCGAGGGTTTTTATTATCTGCAGCGATGTGTCGAGAAGATCACCGGGGTGGGTTGCGAAGAATACATGCAAGAACGGATTTTCAAGCCGCTCGGTATGAGTTCTTCCACTTACCTTTGGAGAGCGGATGCCGCACAGCGCCTGGTTTCTGGCCATCGGGGCGACGAACCATTCGACAATCGCGCATTTCCCGAGCAGCTGTTTCATCTGATCGAGAAAAGCGGCGTGCCGTTGGCCCAGTGGAATCACGATCGCATCGTGGAAGAAATGGCCAAAGTGCTATCGCCTCCGCACAAGCCTGTTCCGAACGAGATTAGCCCCAACGTTGCCTTCGGTTTGCTCACCACCGTCGTGGACTACTCTGCCTTTGTTGCAAGAATTACTGCGCCGCATAGAGACGCGTTCGATCTGAAGCCTGAAACTTACACGGCGATGATGAAACCCTATTCGCAGGTGAATAGTGCGGTCTCATGGGGCCTGGGCTGGGGGATCGAGCAAGAGGGCGGCTCGAGGTGTCTGTGGCAGTGGGGCGACAATGGCGGTTGGAAGAACATTGTAATCGTGAATCCTGAGAGCCAGTCGGCATTGGTGGTGTTTACCAACGGCAACAACGGAATGCGCGTGGTGGAACGCATTGCGAAAGCCGCAACGGGGCGGGATCATGCGCTATTCCTGCGGATCTAAATTTCCCAATGCGAACTATGGCTTCACTGTAACCGCAACAACGCCGTGTGATGGAACCCGGGCTGAGAACTTTCCCGACATCTTGCCCAGATCTTTGTGTTGCCAGAGATCCCGCACGGAAGCGCTGATGCTGCGCGGGTAACCGATATCTTCCCAGTTCGCGGTAATTTCCTGCTCAGAGCCGCTGCGGTTCAGCAGGAGCACTGCCCTGCTGCCATCTTTCAACTGCTTTGCCCAGACTTCGAGATCGCCGTTCTTTGCGACGCGCTCGCCTTCGCGTCCCAAGGGGTCCTGATCGATGGCAATGACTTCTTTGTTGGTGAGGATGTCGTGAATCTCGGGGCGCATATCGCGCAGATCATTTCCTGCGATGAGTGGCGCAGCAAGGATCGCCCACAGACTGAAGTGGGAGCGGTACTCCGTGTCGGTCATGCCGCCGTTGCCGACTTCAAGCATGTCGGGATCATTCCAGTGACCGGGGCCAGCGTAAGATTGCAGCCCGACTTGCTGATCGACGATGGCGAGCATTCCGTTGGAGCAACAACTGCCATCGGGCCATTTGTCGTGACCTGACCAACGATCACTAATGTCACCCGTCGTGCGCCAAAGATTGCCGCCAACTTCTTTTCCCCAGAGCCAGGGCTTAGCGGTTCCCCATTCGCAGATGCTAAGGACGATCGGGCGTCCGGAGGCATCAAGCGCGGCGCGGATGTTTGCGTAGGAAGCCCGGGCGTCCTGCGTGGTCGTATTGCACCAGTCATACTTCAGATAGTCCACGCCCCACGCGGCATAGTGCACCGCGTCCTGGTACTCGTGGCCGAGGCCACCGGGACGGCCGGCGCAGGTCTTCGACCCCGCATCGGAGTAGACGCCGAACTTCAATCCCAAAGAATGGATGTAGTCGCCCACTGCCTTCATGCCGTGGGAAAAGCGCTGCGGGTCGGGAACAATGTTGGCTTGGGCGTCGCGGCTCACCTGCCAGCAGTCATCGATGTTCACGTAGATGTAGCCGGCGTCTTTCATTCCCGACTTCACGACGGCATCGGCTATTCCCTTGATCATGTCTTCGCTGACGTTGCATGCAAACTTGTTCCAGGAGTTCCATCCCATGGGCGGCGTGAGTGCGAGATTCGCAGAGATGGCGGCGGAATCCTGGGCGAAGGAGACGGAGGTTAGAACCGCGGCAGCGAGACAGAGTGCAGAGATGAAACGGTTAATCCTCATGCGCAATGTTGTATCAGAAGAAGCGGTGAGTGGGGTACTGATTTGAGAAGTCCCGCGCCGGCAGTTTGTTAACGGTAGGGATGCTTCGACTGCGCGCGAGGACGGCTTCGCCTTCCTCTTGCTACGCTCAGCATGACAGTGCACGGTGGAGATTTGCTGTGCTCAGCATGACAGTGCTTTGTGGAGATTCGGTTTAGAATGCTGGCCGAAGTGGAAAAGCAATTCTCGCGAGGACTTATATGAGCAGACTCTCTTCTGGTGTACGAGGCGGGATCGGGTGCGTTTTTCTAATGATGACATTGGCGTCAGGTACGGCATGGGCACAGTCGACAACGATCGGGATTTTCGAAAATCAAGGTGACGTCGGGACTGTTCTTCATCCAGGCTCTGTCGATTATGACGCGGCGGCCAAGACTTACACGATTTCGGGCAGCGGCGAAAACATGTGGCTGGCAGCCGACGCGTTTCAGTTCGTTTGGAAGAAGATGTCGGGCGATGTGACGCTGACGGCGGATATCAGCTTCCTGACAAAGACTGGCAATGAGCATAAGAAAGCGGCCTTGATGCTGCGGCAGAGTTTGGATGCGGACTCTGTTTATGCTGATGTAGCGTTGCACGCCAGCGGCTTGACGTCTCTGCAATTTCGCGACGAGAAAGGCGCGATTACGTCTCAGATTCAGTCGAAGCTGTCGGCACCCAAGCGGCTGCGGATCGCCAAGCGCGGCGATTATGTTTACATGTCGCTGGGAAGCGGAAACGATCTTCAGCCGTCCGGCGGATGGCTACGCATCCGGCTGCAGGGAGAGTTCTACGTCGGGTTGGGCGTCTGCTCGCATGATAAGGACGTCGTGGAGCAGGCAGTCTTCTCGAATGTGGAACTCACTCAGCCCATGGCCACGACGGGGCAACCGGTTCTGTACAGCACGCTCGAAACAATCTCTACCAATCCCGCCGACCGGAGCGTCGCCTACATCGCCAAGGGACGTTTCGAGGCTCCCAACTGGATGCGCGACGCGTTTCTCTTCAACCGCGACGGGCACATCGAGCGTCTTGCGGTGGGAGGCGACAAGACGGCGGTGATCGATACCGGCTTCGCCAACCGCTGCAACAACGATCATGGCATCTCGCCGGACGCGACCGAGCTTGCGATCAGTGACAACTCCCAGGGGGATAAAGAGTCGCAGGTCTACATCGTGCCAATTGGCGGAGGTACACCGCGAAAGTTTACGCAGAAGTCGCCATCGTATTGGCACGGCTGGTCGCCGGATGGGAAGACGCTGGCATTTGTGGGGCAGCGAGATGGCGAGTTCGATATTTATACTTTGCCGGCTGAGACGCGGGCGGGGGCGCCCGCGCCACAGGAGACGCGGCTGACCACCGCGAAGGGGCTGGATGATGGTCCGGAATATTCTCCGGATGGAAATTACATTTACTTCAACTCGGAGCGCACTGGGCACATGCAAATCTGGCGCATGAAGGCCGACGGCAGCGAGCAGGAGCAAGTATTTTCCGACGATTTGAACAACTGGTTCCCGCACATCTCTCCGGACGGCCAGTGGATGGTGTTTCTAACGTATGAAGCTGATGTGAAGGGGCATCCAGAGGGCAAGGATGTGATGCTGCGGCTGATGTCGCTCAGCGACAAGAAGATTTCCGTGCTGACGAAATTGTTCGGAGGGCAGGGCACGATCAACGTGCCTTCGTGGTCTCCGGATAGCAAGAGGCTGGCGTTTGTGAGCTACATGATGCTGCCCGGGGAGGATGCTGCCGCGGATTAAGCAACAGCAAGCCCAATTCTTCGAACTGATCTTCAAGCGATGTCATCCTGAGTCCGGCGGGAGCCGGGCGAGGGACCCTACGAAGGATGACATCGAGATGCTGTCGCGAAGACCCCTCAATGGCCGTGATCGTAAACGATCCCTTCCACGGTACCGAAAGCGGAACATGTCGTAAGGTCGCTCGCGACGACTTCGCCGCTGCTCCCATCTTCGCATTGGGACGATGGAGTTGAATGTGCGGCAATCCAAACTCGACGTGTTATCTTCCTACCTTCTCATCCAAAAACTTCGCCATCAACTGCAGCGCTTCTTTCGTCTCCGGCAACTGGAAGTGATACCAGAAGGCGTGCGGCAGGGCCTCGAATACTATGAGTTGCGCGTCATCGCCTGCCGCTAACAATGCGCGATGAAAAATCGTGGTGCCACTTAGGAGTATGTCCCGCCCGCTGGTGACCGACAGGCTTGGCGGCCAGCCTTGCAGATCTGAGAACAGAGGCGAGAGCACTGGATCCTTGCGGTCGGTTTTGCCCGCATACTCACTTTCGCGCGGATGATTTGGATCAGTCGGTTCTAATTGTCCGGGGAAGCCATTGAGCGTAAACAATTGCCAGGAGTCGCCGGGACGACTGAAGTCCGCCAGGCTGGAGAAAATTCCCAAGGCTCCCGGGAGCGGCAATCCAAGCTGCTTGAGCCGTGCCGTGACTTCGCAAGTGAGAATCGCACCGGCAGACGTTCCGAAGATGCCGATGCTCTTCGGCTTGTAAGTCTTGAGCAGGTCCTTGTAAACGGCGACTACGTCGTCGACCGCTGCCGGAAACGGATTCTCTGGGGCCAGGCGATAGTAGACCGAGACAACTTTCATTTTCGCAAGATTCGAAATCGGCACGCCTTCGATGAGCGATCCGGAGTCGGAGTTGAAGCCGCCGCCGTGCAGATTGATGAGCACGCGGGTGCGATTCTCGGCTGGCATGGAGAGCGGAGTAATGATGTCGGTGCGAACGCCGGCGGTCGTCGTCTCCTCGACGTTTACTGGATATAGCTTCTTTGCCTCGGCGGAGTCCTGCGCGCGCCAGGCGTCGGTGCGGGCACGGCGCTGGGCTAACGGCTCCGGTCCCGGAGTGCTGTTCGTCAAGGAATTCAGCCAGTTTTGGGCCTCCGGGCTAATGGTCGTGGGCACGGGCACGATGCGGGTGATGCGGGCCGTGCCGTCGGGATCGAAGCTCGCGGAGTCTTTCGGTGGAGCGGACGCTGATTGAGCAAATAGATTCACGGAGAGCGCGAGGACGGCGCTGGCAATGGAAGAAAACATTCGAGGTTTCATCGGCACCTTTGTATCAGAGAGAGTGGCAGCGGCAAAAGCGCAGCGGAGCTTCGCTCCGCCGGACAGCCGAGGGCGGCTGTCCCCACACGTTTCTTCTGTGGGACAGCCAGTGTCGGTTGTTGTACAGGATTTTTCTACGCTAGCGAGTATTTGCCACGCTCAATCATCTTCTGCGCAATCTGCTGCCGGAGTTCGACCGTATTGAAGGGCTCGTATTTGGCGAGTCGACGCAGGATGCTCAATTGCGTGCGCAGCATGTCTCCCTCGGCGACTGCGGCAATCACTTTGCGCGCCGCCGATTCGATTTTCTCCATCGCTTGAGAGAGGTAGACGCGAGTCATGGCCAACGGCAGAGCCGCAGCGGCTTCACCCTTGGTCTCAAAGATTTTCTGAGCGCGCAGAACCGCGCTCTCCATCGCGAAGGTCTCGATGGTCATATCGGCGATCGCGCCTAGAATTTCCTGTTGATCTTGCAGCGCCGTCATGTATTTCTGCGTGGCAGCGCCCGCGGCGAAGAGCCCGAGCTTCTTGGCTTGCGCCACCAGTTTCCGTTCTTCGACCAACGGGCCTTCAATCTCGTCGCCCAAGGATGGGCCGGAGAGAACTTCGTCCATTAGCTTCTTGATGGCGGGCATGAGCGGCAATTGTCCGCTCATCGCGCGTTTCAGCAGGAAGCCACTGATGATGAGCCGGTTGATCTCGTTCGTGCCTTCGAAGATGCGATTGATGCGGGCATCGCGGTAGGCGCGCTCTGCCGGATATTCTTCGACAAAGCCGTAGCCAGCATAAATCTGCAGAGTCTCGTCGACGATGTAGTCAATCATCTCCGAGCCCCAGACTTTGATGATCGAGCATTCGACCGCATATTCTTCGATGGCTTTCAGAGATTTCTTGGCAGCATCGGCGGCGGACTTGTCCACCTCGCTCAAAGCCGCGTCCATCAGCGCAACCGTGCGATAGACGAGCGACTCACCGACGTAAATGAGTGCCGCCATATTCGCAATCTTCTCGCGGACCAGGCCAAAGTCGGCAATCACCTTGTTGAATGCCTTGCGCTGCCTGGCATAGGCGATGGAGTTCTGAATGGAGACGCGAGCACCTCCAACACACATCGCTCCCAGCTTGAAGCGGCCGATATTCAGGATGTTGAAGGCGATGAGATGGCCTTTGCCGATCTCGCCAAGAACGTTATCCACCGGAACTTTGCAATCATTGAGAATGATCGGACAGGTCGATGATCCGCGAATTCCCAGCTTATGTTCTTCCGCGCCAACCGAAAACCCGGGAAATGTTTTTTCCACCAGAAACGCGGTGAACTTCTCGCCATCGATTTTGGCGAAGACGGTGAACAGGTCGGCGAAGCCCCCGTTTGTGATCCACATCTTCTCGCCGTTCAGGACGTAGTGCTTTCCGTCAGGTGTAAGTTCGGCTTTAGTACGGCAATTCATGGCGTCGGATCCGGACGTCGATTCCGACAAAGCGTACGCACCAACGATCTCCCCGGACGCCAACCGCGGTAGATATTTCTTCTTCTGCTCTTCGCTTCCGAAATAAACTAGTGGCAGCGTGCCGATGCCGGTATGGCCGCCCCAAGTCGCAGCGAATCCGGCATACTTCGCGATGTGGTCGGCAATCACGGCGGCGGTCACCTTGTCCATCTCCAGCCCGCCATACGCCTCGGGGATCTCGACCGAGCTTAGGCCGAGTTCGCCAGCCTTCTTGAGTAGTTCACGCGACACTGAGAAGTCCTTGTGTTCCATCTTCTCGGCGTTGGGCACGATCTCATTCACTGCAAACTCTTCGGCCGTCTGTCCGATCAACCGATGCTGCTCGGTGAAATCTTCAGGAGTAAATACTTCTTCTGGACTTCTGGTCTCGAGCAGAAAACTCCCACCCGAAATTTTGGACTTGGGAACTGCGGTGGTCGTTGCCATGTCTATCCCCTCAAAAGAAACCGCCGAGCCCCGGTCAGGCGCAGCGGATTGCGGTGACCTCATTTTAATGCGGAGAACATGGGAATGATAGGCGCAGGCTAAGAAAACAAGCGCACTACGGTACCAGTGAGGATGATGACCAGATTCACGGCAATAAAGTCCTCGCTATGGGGCCAGATCTAAGCGCGACGGATCGATCCACAAACTTGATGCGTGGCCGGAAGAAGCGTGTCCACCCAAGAAGTAAGCGTTTCCGGCGGACGTCTGACACCGCCGATATCGCGACTCGAGCGACTGGTAAAGATTTTCCTCGCTCTCCCGCTCGCGCGTAGCCCCCAAACATTCTGGAGTAGCGCCGTTCATGCAGGCACTCTGCCGAATTGAGTCAGCGGCCTGGACGCGCTGCTCCTGCCGTTGGAGAGCCATAAGAAGTCCGCTGCAATCCGGCAGGAAATAGGTATGGAGCAGGCACGAACCGCCGCTCCAAAGCTCATCCCGCGAGCAGTAGTTGTCATATCGCGGAACAACGCCGCCGATGCATGCATTTCCCATGCGAACCTGCCCCACGGGACAAAAATTGCAATGTTCGTTCGTGCAAATGTGATGCCGCAGGTCTGCAACATGGTTCGACTGAGGCCTGCGGAATGGGTGCCGCAGAAAGGAAAAGAAACTTCTTTTTTCGGGCGGAGCGGTTCGAAGTTGAGAAGAGTGGCTTAAGCTGCGATTCGTCCGTGTCTCATTCGCGATCGAAGTCCGCCTGTCCGAACGCGAAAACATTGCCGAGCCCGTGCCACGCGAAGCAGGGCTCGGAGAACTTGACCCTCGTGACCCGGCGCCATTTGAAACATGGTTTCCGCCAGAGTTGTGGCCTCCACCTGAGCTGTAACCTCCGCCGGACGCGTGGCCTCCGCCAGAACCGCTGGAGTAGCTGCCCCCGCCGGACGAACTGCTGTGGGAACCGACGCCCGAGGACCCTGCAGAAGATCCGCCCGAGTTGCCGCCTCCGCCGGATGAGTGTTGCGCCAAAACAAAGGAAGAAAGCAGCACAACCGCTGCCAGAGAAAGGATGGAGAGCCGCATACAGCACCTCCAACTGCGGAAGATGGGCAGGGGATGACCGATCCGATTGGAACTTCCGCTTGGAAAAAGGATACCCGGATTTCTGTCAAAGTGCGTAGTAATCGGGTAAAGAATTGTCCCTGGAGCGGCTAGCGTTCGCGGCTCTGGTCCACTGTTGCCGTTCTCAGCCGAAAGCGGCTCGCCGGGACGCACGTCGTGTATCCGACGGGGTGCACGGAATCGGAATTCTTGCTATCACGTGCGACTACGTAGCTGCGGATTTTCAAGCAGTACGTATCGGCGCCCGCCGCACTGCCGCGGACGACGATGTTCGGATCTATGTTGCCGTCCAGAATGTTCGCACCCTCGCTCCGACTGATCAGAAACGGATCAAATGAACGATCCGTTGGCGACTTTGGAAAAGAAGCCGTGGGGAGGCTTAGCTGGGCCGGCGACTGTGTCAGGATCTTCCACGGTTCGGAGCTCGACGCGGCCACCGATTTGCCAGTATCTGGCGTGTTGAAAGAGAGCGCTGGATTCGTTTTCGTTTGCGCAAATACCGATGCCGAACAAACCAGCGAGATTGCCATGAGGAGACGAATACCCGTCATAGGAGCCTCCTGTGATATCAAGATTATAGCGCCGCTGGTTAGAAGTTCTCGAAAATGCCCGCTGCGCCCATTCCACCGCCAACACACATCGTGACCATGCCGTAGCGGCCATTGCTACGCTTCAACTCGCGAATCACCGTTGCGGTCAGCTTCGCTCCGGTGCAGCCGAGGGGATGGCCCAGGGCGATGGCGCCGCCATTCGGATTGACCTTCTCCGGATCGAGGCCACCTTCTTTGATCACGGCGAGCGATTGTGCAGCGAAGGCTTCGTTCAATTCGATCACATCGATGTCCGCCAGTTTGAGCCCGGCCATCTTCAGCGCTTTGGGAATCGCAAAGACGGGCCCGAGTCCCATCTCTTCCGGCTTGTATCCAGCGGTAGCAAAGGAAACGTAGCGCGCCAGGGGCTTGATGCCGAGCGCGCGGGCACGCTCCGCTGACATCACTACGGCAGCGGCGGCGCCATCGGACATCTGCGAAGAATTTCCAGCCGTCACCGTTCCCTTCACGTGGAAAGCTGCCTTAAGCGCGGAAAGGGCTTCGAGAGAAGTGTCGGCGCGCGGGCCTTCGTCGACTTTGAATGCGATCTCCTGGCGCTTCGGCTTCGATCCATTGGGAGTGGTAAAACTCACCGAAACAGGAACAACTTCGTCATCAAACTTCCCCGCCTGAATCGCCGCCAGCGCCTTCTGATGGCTACGCAATGAGAATTCGTCGGCTGCCTCGCGGGTAATGCCAAACCGGTGCGCGACCCGCTCGGCGGTCAGTCCCATCGAAAGATAGGCGTCAGGATAATGATCGACCAGCCAGGGATTGGGCGAAATTTTGTGGCCGCCCATGGGAATCATCGACATCGATTCCGTCCCGCCGGCAACGATCACCTCCGCTCCGCCGGCCATGATGCGCTCGGCGGCCATGGCGATCGCCTGCAATCCGGAAGAACAAAAGCGATTAATGGTCAGCGCTGAAACTTCGACTGGCAGGCCTGCGCGTAAGGACGCGATGCGCGCCACATTCATTCCTTGCTCGGCTTCGGGCATGGCGCAGCCGAGGATGACATCTTCGATTTCTTTGGTGTCGAGCTGCGGGACACGATCAAGCGCGCCTTTGATGGCGACTGCGGCTAGTTCGTCTGGTCGCGTCGCGCGTAACGTTCCCTTGAATGCCCGCCCTACTGGGGTTCGAACTGACGATGCAATGATGACTTCCCGCATGATGTTTCTCCAGTTTGGTGACTACTGTTAAATGTTTAAGTTCGGCTCTGGGCTCTCGGGCTGTGGGCTTAAACTCATCCGGAGCTGCGCAGCCCCTAAAGGGCATTGAGACAACTCTTGCGGTATCGCTAAAGCGATACCCTGCTACAAACCTACAAAAGCGGGTTCTTGGGAAACCGTAAGCCCTGCCTCACTTCGCCGGTGCGAAAAAGTAATAGTCCGCCGTGTAATCGCTCTTGGTCACAGCGTCCTTGTGAGATTCATCGCAAGGATCGTTTCTCGGTTTGCCACCGTGTGTGTGCACGCGCTGAATTTTTGTGACGTTCGCGAGCACTCCCTTTCCAGAATTACTCGCGACGTCTAGCAGCAACCATGGGACCGAATCTGGATCGAGCGAATCCACGTGAGCCACGGCTTTGCCAGTGACTTCGCTGCCATCCTTCAATTTCCACGTCGGCCCGGCAGAATGCTGTCCGATCACCTTGTCTTTGCGGTCTTTCAGTTCAGCGTCAGGGCCTTTCAGTACCCACGCGAATTTTCCATCTGTTCCGGCCTGACACGTGTAGACCTGTGAACCCTTAGCACGCACGAATAGAACAGGCTCAAGGCCAGCCGGCAGTGCGATCGCGTCAGGCACATCGGGAGCAGATTCTTTGGCCGGAATGTCTTTGTCCTTCTGGGCGCTGGCGGCAAGCGATGCCACAAGGATGACGAGCAAACCGAACCGGTGAACTGTCTTCCCATAGAAATTCATATCCATTAATTCCTCAACGTCTTTCCGGTCTTGAGCGTGTATTGAATTCGCTCCTGGGTCTTGCGTTCGCCACAGAGCGACTTGAACGCCTCGCGTTCAAGGTCGAGGATGTACTGCTCGCTGACAGGCGTGCCCGGAGTGACGTTGCCACCGCACAGCACCTCGGCAATTTTGCCCGCGAGTTTGACCTCGTAGTCGGTGATGAAATCGCCCTGCCGCATGAGATGCGCCGCCATCTTGAGCGCCGCCAGCAGATTCTCTCCGGGCGCAGGGATGTCTGTGCGGTATACCGGCGGCTCGTAACCAGCCCTTACCAGTTCCAGCGCGCGTGCCTTAGCGTCGCTGAGAACGCGCTCGCGGTTCATGGTGATGCGGTCCGAGTCGGAGAGGAATCCCAGACCGCGCGCCTCGTGCGCCGAAGTTGCGACTTTGACGGTGGCAATGATTTCGAACGCCTTTTTCATTCCTTCTAACATTTCGACCGAGCCAGCCAGCGCCTCGCCGGAAGACTTGCCGTGGGATGCAGCCGCGCTATCGACGGCGCGCAGTAGCATTTCTTTACAGCCTCCCCCGCCGGGCAACAGACCGACGCCGGCTTCCACTAAGCCCGCGTACAACTCCGCATGTGGTTGGCGGGCCGCCGCGTGCAAGGACATCTCTGTACCTCCGCCGAGGCAGAGGCCGAAGGGCGCAGAGACGACCGGCTTCGGAGAGAATTTGATGGCGTGCGTCGCACCCTGGAATTGGCGGATCACAAGATCGACCTCATCCCACTCTTCCTCCTGGGCGCTCATCAACAGCAGCATCAGATTCGCGCCAGCAGAAAAGTTGGTGGCATCGTTGCAGAGGACAAAGGCGTCGAAGTTGTCGCCGGGGCCTCCGGGCTTGAGTGTCTGATTCATCAGGCCAATGACGTCGAGCCCGAGCACGTTCATCTTGCTGTGGAACTCGATGCACGCCACACCGTCGCCAAGGTCGATTACCGACGCTCCGGAGTTTTTCTTCACTACCCCATTCGATTTTTTTGCGACCGTAACCGACCAAACGCCGGCAGGCACGATCACCGGCTCCCAGTTCGCTTTTGCGAGATCCCAATACTTCCGGCCAGCGGGTGATTTCGGTTCGTCGGCGTACCAGGACTTCTGTCCGGCGGCGAGCAGTTTCTCGACATTCGCGGCAACTGGCTTACCTTCTTTTTTCATGCGCGCAACCGTGGCCTCTACTCCCGCGGCGTCCCACAACTCAAAGGGACCGAGATCCCAGTTGAATCCAAGTTTCATGGCCCGATCGATCTCGACGACGGTGTCGGAGATCTCCGGCACCCGGTTGGCCGAATAAGTCCAAAGTTCGCTGAGAGCTGTCCAAAGGAAAGTGGCCGCCTTGTCGCCTTTCTGCGGGCCGCTTCCTTCCAGCCCCAAAAGCATGCGCAGGCGCGCGCCGGTGTCATCGAGGTTTTTCGCCATGTCGAGCGCCGGGAACTTGGGCTTTTGCCGCGGATGGTATTCGAGCGTCTTCCAATCCAGGGCCAGCCGCTCGTCTTCCTTGCCCCCACCCTTGCTCTTCTTGTAGAACCCGCCCTTGGTTTTGTCGCCCAGCCACTTTTTCTGCAGCATCTGGTTGAAGAAGTCCGGCAGCTTGAGGTCGCCGCGCTCGTCGCGAACGTTCGTCGTCATGTTGCTGACGACGTGTCCGAGAATGTCGAGGCCAACAAGATCGATGGTGCGGAAAGTCGCCGACTTCGGCCATCCGACAGCCTGCCCAGTGAGAGCGTCGACGTCTTCGATGGAAAAATCCATCTCTTGCATAAGCCGGATGACATTGAGTACGGAGAACGTGCCGATCCGATTGCCGATGAAATTGGGCGTGTCCTTAGCGATCACAACGCCTTTGCCCAGGCGCACATCGCAAAAGTGGAAGATGGCATCGATGGCGCCGCGATCGGCTTCCGGCGTAGGAATGATCTCGAGCAGCCGCATGTAGCGAGGAGGATTGAAGAAATGTGTTCCGAACCAGGCGCGGCGGAAGTCGTCAGAGAATCCCTCCGCGATTTTGCCGACGGGCAAGCCGCTGGTATTGGTCGTGATAATCGTTCCTGACTTGCGGATCGCAGCGACCTTCTTCAGCAGATTCTGCTTGATCTCAAGGCTCTCGACGACGGCTTCGATGATCCAGTCGACTTCGGCTAGTTTCTTGAGATCGTCTTCGAAATTGCCGATGGTCACTAGTCGGGCGAGTGACGGATCCATAAACGCGGCAGGCTTCGATTTTTTCGCTGCCTCGAGTCCCGCGGCGGCAATCTTGTTTCGTGCCGGACCGTCCGCATCCGGCGGAACGATGTCGAGCAGGTAGCTGGGAACTCCGGCATTAGCGAAATGTGCAGCAATGCGGGCGCCCATGGTTCCGGCGCCGAGGATGGCGACTTTATTGATGCGCTTCATAATCAGTCCTCAAAAATGAATCCGTGCTGATCAAATGGGATGATTTGGCATTGTGGATCTGCCCGGGAAATGCGCTTGGTTCGTTTTTGATCGACGCTGATGGCGAGCCAGTCGAATCCGAATGTGCATCCTAGTCCTGCGCTCGCTACACGTCTGTGTGCGCCATCACATACTCCAGCGCCTGCTTTGCCATCTGTTTTTCTCCCTTATAAGCGAGCAATCTCGGCGCTTCCTCGAGAGGCACCCAGAGAGCACGTGCCACCTCGATCCGCATGTCGTCTGAAATATTATCGATCTCCCCGGACTCGTAGCGTAGCAGATAAAAGCTCACGATCTTGAACACACGCTCGCCGTCTCCCCATGTGCGTACGTACATGTACTTGATGTCCGCAAGTTTGATGATGGGAGAAGCCGTAATTCCGGTCTCCTCATACACTTCCCGACGAGCGGCTTCCAACGCGTTTTCCCCAGGATCGACGAGGCCTTTGGGCAGGCAAAGGGTAGCTCTCGCTTTCGGACGAACCGCGCGCTTCTTCGCTGGACTCGGTGAAGACGGGTCGCTCCCACTGGGCAGCTCAATGGCAGCGATCCACCAACTGCCGTCCTTCTTGCAAACGACAACGCCACCGGCAGAAATCTCGCGGATCATACTGTCCGCAACTTAGCAGGAATACAGGAACTTCGTCACCTATCTGATGGTTCGACAGTAACTGGTCATGTTCTCATACGCTTACGCAAGTAGCACACAAGTGCCCTTACACCCTTTTGGGCATTCGTGGCATCTTATCAGGAGGTGCGTGGGGTTTAGACCCAGGCCAAAAGCGGCCAGGGACGTGGGGTTTGCCGTGAAGCATCTGGGAAAGATCATCCGGTCAGTGCAGGCCTTTGGCCGGGAACTCTCGCGCAAGCCTTCGGCAACCAATCCTTCTCAAGATATCGCGATCGGCGTGGCGCTGGGCGGCGGCTTTGCTCGCGGGATCGCTCACGTCGGCGTCCTGAAAGTCCTCGAAGAAGAAAACATTCCAATTCGTGTCGTCGCCGGCACGAGCGTGGGCGCGTTGATTGGTGCTTGCTATTGCAGCGGCCTATCCATCGCCGAAATGCAAAACGTCGCGCAGAGAACCAGATTCACCAGTTTCGCCCGCTGGACGCTTTCGCGTTGTGGCTTTGCGTCCACCGATCGCATGATCGATTTTCTCGGCCGCACGTTGAAGTGCCGAACGTTCGAGGAACTACGAATTCCTCTTGGCGTAAGCGCCACCGATTTCAATACAGGCGAGGGGGTTGTCTTCCACGCCGGGTCGATTATCGATCCAGTGCGCGCCAGTTGCGCCTATCCCGGAATGTTTCTGCCCGTCGAAATCGGCGGCCGGTATCTGGTGGACGGCATGCTCTCGCATCCGGTTCCGACGCGTCCACTGCGGGAAATGGGGGCAGACCGCGTTCTAGCCGTCCATCTGAAGGGAACGTGGGCGAATGGTGGAGCACCGCGCCATCTCTTTGACGTCATAGGACAGTCGTTCGCCATCGCGCAGGACGCCATGTCCCCGGTATGGCGCAGTGCCGCGGATCTGGTCGTGGAACCTGATGTCGCGGGCTTCGCCTATGACGATTTCAAACATGCGAGCGATTTGATCCATGCCGGCGAAGTTGCGATGCGTAAAGCGCTGCCGGAGGTCCGAAAGTGGATCGAAACTCCTGCCGAGGCAAACTATCCGGCCATTGAACGTCGTCGCGCCCCACGAGTCGTGCCTATGCCCGCAGACTGATCGGGTCGCCGTTCTTCCGATCCCTTGAAATGCCAGGCCTAAGGACCGCGACGCAAGAACGCCAGGGTACGTTGTGCGTCCGCCATGAGTTGGCGCTCTTCATGATGGTTGCTATCGTGCTGCAAATCCCTCAGACGACCTTGGATTGCTGCTTCCGCCGCATCCACGCGCTCAATGAGCCGCTTTGGATCCAACTCCACAACGGCAGCGGCGCATAGCTGATACCACAATTGAGATTCTGCTTCATGCACGTATACCTGATTTCTTCGAAATCCCAGAAGTGATTCGGAAACCCCATCCTAGTCGTCTGGAGCGTAGTGGGTCTGTTCAGTATTGCTCAGCGGATCGGAGGACCAAGAGAACTGAACCGTGAACCTGCAAATCATCACCGCGGCGAAATGCTGAAAGATCACACCCACCATCATCCTTCGTGGTGGGGTTCTGAGCGAAATGGCATGATAGCAACACTTGAGAGGTGTCCGTAGACGCTAATCATGCGGAGCGCGGCCCCGGCAGCAGCGATTCGAGGTAATTAAGCAGGCAGGTGTAAATGTGTCTCGTCGACGGAGCATCAGCGGAGATCACAGCATCTTTGAGATCGAAGATTGCCCGTTCTCGATTGCCTTGTAACCAGTCATACGCTGCGAGATACAACAAGGCCAAATTGCCAAGATTGTACCGAGTTCCATTCCGCCAAGCCGAGACTGCGCGTTCCAGAGTGCCGTAGTCCGCGAAGAACTTGAGGCCGTAGCTTTCAATGCGGAGACATATGTCGCGCCCGATGTCTGTGGCGTCCGATTCCGATCTGATTTCCCAACTGAGGTATCGAGGCGGATTCGCAAGATGGCCGAGATTAGCTGCCATCGTGCAGGCCCCTTTTGTCCTGGTGCACATTTACATGTTTTGCGAGCTCCTTGCACTCTGAGAGAAAGTCTTCCAGGACCTTAAATCCGACGCAAACCGTCACCGATAGTGATCCCGTATCCTCACCGCGGGTCTTGGACAAGCCGCACGCTACTCGCTTCGTGCAACCGTCATCGAGTAGATAGAACGAGCCCTTCTTCTTCTCATCAAAGCCCAATCTCCCCATCAATGGGGCGATGTGGCAATCGACGATCTGGTGGTACTTCGCTTCACTCAAGAGCATTTCTGCTGCCCGTGGACAGATCCCATCTTCCACTCGCACGAGCCTAGCATGGGGAATAAGTGTTCGATTGGCGAATCATCCCCCTCTCAATCGAAATGCCTGCTGGCAAGATTCTGAGAGTAAACGTCTGATTACAGAACCATCTTGTAGAATTGGCCTGCTGTGTACCCGATGCGTTTCACAAGCGCAACCGTATTGATACTTGCCGCCGCTCTTTGTGCCTCCCAAAGCGTCGAGCGCAATCAGACAGTGCTGCTCAAAGAGGTTCGTTTCAGCGGGGACTTGGGTTTATCTAGTGCTGAATTACGGCAGTATACGGAGTTCCTCACTGGGCACCGCCTGGAACGAGCAAAAGATTCTGGAGGATGCTCAATCCGCCGTGGGCGCAGCTCTTCGTCACCGAGGTTACTTGAAAGCGCAGGTGACAACGCAACTGCAGTCGCTGCAATCGTCGGGATCAAAGGATGCGGAGGTGGCGCTGGAGCTCACTGTCAAAGCTGGAAAGCAATACCGTGTGAAAGACCTGACCTTCGTGGGACTCTCGGCGAAACTCGCGCAGCGTGATCTAAAACAAGCATGCAGTATTCGCACTGGTGAAATTGCCGACGCTGAACAGGTCAGCTCCTGCATAACGAATCTCGGAGCTCTATTTCACCAAAAGGGAGAGGATGTTTTCGTCGTGCCGAGCATGATGTACGATGACGCTGCCGCTACGGTTTCTTTCCAGTTTGATGTCGAAAAATAAATGGGGCCCAGAAGAAGCTTGGGAGCTACTCCTCAAATCATGTTGACGCACCATCTCGATTACACGCATTAGCGCTATCGGGACGGCGAGGAGGAAGGTTGAAGCAAGTACACAGGCTTGTCGAGGATGTGGTATCGGCCTAAGAACGGCCACACAGACGCGGCTGCCGCCACGATAAGAACCCAGAACCAAAATCTGAGCCTGCGTCTGTTGAGCGTATCCACGGCAAGAGTATGACCCAACAGTTGCCATGAATCAAACGGCTCTGACTGTTGCAAAGTCACCATTGCGCTCATCTAGCTGATTTCCACAGCATGTCACCCATCAGTGCCATTTCAATGCAGTGAGGTTCACCGTAGGCTAGGAATCGAGCAGCACTTGGGGGAGGGCTGTTTAGGCGAAGCGTCCCACGACTCGATGAGTCTTGGGATTTTCGCCTTTTTGGAGTGTTGCTAACCCAACGACGACGAGTGTCGAACCCAAAGAAGGGTTCAATGCAGCTGACGCTTAATCCAGATCGTATTCTCGACCTCATCCTTGAGACTTTTGTTGAATACGACAACTGGCTCACATTTCGACAACTCGCAAATCGACTCACCGGAGATCCGTCGAACGACCAACTGATCGCCCAAATCGTCCATCGGCATAGCAGCGTGCTTGTGATAACTGATGGATGCAGGTGCAGGCTTCGCGCAGGATTCATCGAGGATGCTGCGATTGCGCCTCGTCAACAGACTTCCAATCGTCTGTTGTAACATCCCCATCTCGCTCATTTGACCACGGAAGATTATCGAACCGCCACATTTTGCTTGAGGTGGAGAAAAAATCGCCTGAAACCGGGCGGCGGCCTCTGTGCTGGTCGACTCAACGAACGCTGTGCCAGAGGAAAAGCAGCTCCGACGGACCGTAAGGACGGTCCCAGCACCCATCGGGAAGGAGCGGAATGCCATCGAAAAAGGGGCGGCCTCGGTCTCCCCGCCTGGCCTCCGCTCCCCGCGCCAGGGAGTGTCGGGAGTGATTCGTGTTCCACTTTGCCCAGAAGGCAACGTCGGTAGTTGATTCGAATTGCCGGAAACCGCCACGCCCATTCGAAAAACCAAAAATGCATTGGTCGTGCATTGGGTCAATTGTGTGCTGGCCTCTGTGTTTAAATCGAATATATGTTCGCCCGCAAGATCCGCGTGCAATATGACGATGCCGGCCGCGCTCTTCCCTGCCCTTTGAAATGGCTCGATTCGTTCTCGATGCGCAACTTCACCAATGCCAGCGTTTTTGACGATACGCTGCCTGTGTCGGATGGTGAAATGGAGATCGGCTCCGGTGTCCCCCTTGACCAACTCAAGGAATCCATGGAGGATTGGTTCCGGCGCAAGAGCTACCTGCCGAAGGAATCGCGGCTGATAGTGGAAGAGAAGTAGGAGGAGACCGAAACTTGATCCTACCGGCGGTGTTTCTACGTTCCGTCCGGTTCCAGAATAAGGGAGTTTTTGACTCATTCTAGTGACCGGAATGGGTTTTTTGACGTGGTGGTGGAGTTCGGCAACCCGTGCGCGGAAATGATCCTCTTAGTTTCAGGCATTTGCGCGATGGCGGGCAATGGCAGATGAGTTGCAACACGATGCGAGGAGGTGCTTCATGAGCTTTAAATTGCTCCAGTTCTCCCCCCAAGCAAGCACCCGCGCCGTCCGCATGAAAATGCTCCCTGAGCGCTGGACGGAGGGGTATGAGTATTCTCGTGGAGTGAGATTTCTTCCCGCTTGGCTGGAGGATGAGTTCGATTCCGCTCACGGCACCGGGCGGCGCATTAAGTGGGGAGCAATTTCAGGGTTGGCATTGTCCGTGGTGGTTAGCGGAGGGTTTTGGGTTGGAGTTGGATTGCTGATCGCGCGCATTGTGAAGTAGAACGAGTTTATCGATCGAACAAAAGAAAACGGGACCGGACGCCAACCAGCGCCGGTCCCGTTTTCGCCATTTGTGGGGACTTAGAAAGTGGAATATCCTGAGGACCATCACCTGTCACTGTCATTCGGAGCACACCGAGGAATCCCGAGGTGCTTCCGCTTCGCTGCAATTCGGCTGCGCTCAGCATGACACTTTTCTGGTGGCGCAGAAAATGGGACCTTGTTTCCTAAAATCTCACTTATTTATTTGTCGTATTTCAGAAGCGACATCACGTCGTAGCCTTTGAGCCTGTCGCGGCCCTTCAGGAATTCCAACTCGACCACAAATCCCAGGCCGGCGACTCTCCCACCCAGCGATTCTGCAAGCTTCGCCGTGGCTTCGGCCGTGCCACCTGTCGCGAGCAAGTCGTCGACGATCAAAACGCGCTGTCCCTTCTGAATCGCGTCCTTGTGAATCTGGAGCGTGTTCTTGCCGTACTCAAGCGCGTAATCGTAGCTAACGCATTCGGCTGGCAGCTTGCCGGGCTTGCGGACGGGAATGAATCCAGCATTGAGCCGATAAGCCAGCGCCGGGGCGAAGATGAAGCCGCGAGCTTCCATCCCGAGCACGAGATCGACGTCCTGGGAAATGTAGTGCTCGGAGAGCTTGTCGATCAGCATGGCCAGGCCGGTCTTGTCTTTCAGCAGCGTCGTGATGTCGTAAAAGAGAATCCCTTTCTTGGGAAAGTCGGAAACCTCGCGGATGAGTTTCTTGAGGTGCTCGACTTCTCTTGCGGTCACTGGGGAAGACGAACTAGGCGACATCTATGGCGCTCCTTCAATGCGGAATGAATTCAGACCAGCGGTAGGACTCTCATCGGAAATTTCGACGGCATCGACGCGGGCCGCGCGCGGCCCTTCGCGCAGACGCGAATGCAATCCGGAAAGTTGGTCTCGCGTTCCCTGGGCCAGGACTTCAACGCTGCCATCGTGATTGTTGCGGACCCACCCGGCGATACCGAGCATATGCGCCTCTCGCTCTACAAACCAGCGAAAGCCGACGCCTTGCACACGCCCACGAACGAGATAGCGGCGGGCCTGGAAGGGTTTGTCGCTGGGAGTCATGAAAACAAATTGTTGATTGATGATTTTCGATTGTTGATTGAAAAACCAAGGCCGATACGGTGTTCAATCAACAATCAGAAATCAACAATGCTTCTTACGCTCTCGACAGATACGCCCCTTCCGACGTGTCCACCTTGATCTTCTCGCCTTCGTTGATGAACGGGGGAACCTGCACCACGAGTCCAGTTTCCGTTTTGGCAGCTTTGGTCACGCTCGAGGCGGTCGCGCTCTTCAGTCCAGGTTCAGTTTCGACGACCGTGAGGATGACCGTCTGCGGCAGTTCGATGCCGACCGCCTTGCCGTCGAAGAACTCCACCTTGATCTCGAGGTTGGGTATGAGGTATTCGACGGCATCCCCCAAGATATCCTTGGTCAGGTGGGTCTGCTCGTAGTTGTTGGTATCCATGAAGTAGTAGCTGTCGCCGTCGGCGTAGAGAAACTGCATCTCAACTTCATCGACGTTGATCTTCTCAATCGGGTCGGGCGAGCGGAAGCGGTGCTCGAACATGGCTCCGGTACGCAGGTTGCGCAACTTGGCCTGTATAAAGGCGCGCAGATTGCCCGGAGTGCGGTGCTCGACGCTGAAAACCGAATGCAGATCATTGTTGTGCTTGATGATCATGCCGGGACGCAGTTGTGTGGCAGGGATCGACATCGCTGAAAACTCTCCTTGAATACGATTGCGGTTGAAGCTGGCGGAAGGCGGGGCAAGCCACAAGTTCCGCCGCCACGCGGCTAAATCCTTATTTTACACGCAGGGGTACCAGGAAAGGAAATTCGGGCCTGTGGTCGGCGAAGTCGCGGCCTGCAATCCGAATCCATCGTTTTGCGCCGACAATGGAGGTCCGCTGCGGACTGCATTCCGCCGGAGCCCTACGTAGATTTCTGGATAGGAGGATCTTCCGCAGGGGGACTAGAATTACGAGAGCGTCTTGCGACCACTACACCAACTCGCTAAGCGCGAAAGAAGAGGGTCTTAATTATGACAACTGGACGTTATGAATCATCGGAGAGCAGCAACGTCGGAACGGCGATCACGTTCCTTCTGATCGGACTTGGCGCCGGAACCCTGCTTGGGATGCTGCTGGCTCCCAAGACCGGCAAGCAGCTGCGCCGCGATTTGCGGCGAGGCTACGAAGAGGCCCGCGAGAACCTGGGGGATTGGGCAGAAGACGCTAAGGACCGAGTCCGCGAGGTCAGCGAGCGTGTACGGGATGCCGCCAGCCGAGGCGCCGATTTCGCCGAAGATCTGCGGGAAAAAGTTGAACCCTTCCGCAAGGCCATCAATCGCTCATAAAGCAAGTGGTCAGTGACTAGTGATCAGTGTTCAGCAAGGCACTTAGTCACTGGCCACTGATCACTGACCACTGCTCTTCCATACAGCCGAAAATTTACTTCCACGGCGATCTGAGTCGGAACAGGCTGTCCGTTCAATGTAGCGGGACGAAACCGCCACCGGCTCACAGCTTCGATCGCCTTTTCGTCGAGGCCCATTCCCAGACTCTGCCGCACGAGGATGTCATAGGGCTTTCCGTCTTTCCCGACCACAATCATCAGCAGGACGATACCCTGAGTCTTCGATCTCCGCGCTTCCTCCGAGAAGCCCGGTTCCGGGTTGTAGATGACCTCCGGTATGCTCACTCCGCCTCGTCCTGCCGGATAGATTCCGGGAGGACCCGATCCCGCGTGCGGCCCAATCGAATTCCCGACACCGTCACAACAGCGATTGCCAATCCCGGCAGGGCCGCCGGGGCCATTCGATAGCCACCGCGAAAACGGCGAGTTGGGATCGCCGATCTGCCCACCCTGCGGCAGCTTGATGTCAGGAGCGACCACGACGGTCTCTTCCGCCGGAAGCTTCGGCATCTGCGTCGGCTGCATCACCGTCGGTGGCAAGATTTGCGGATCGAGCGAGGCGCGCGGCAGATTTCCACGAGAAGCGGGTAAGGGATCCAGCCCACCTCCGCCTCCTCCGTTATGACCCGAGAAAATCATGGGAAGTCTGGTCAGATCCGGCAACCGGGGAACCACGCCGCGAGGATTGCGAATCACGCAGCTTGTGAAGTAGATGATCAGCGCCAGAATGGCCGCTTGCCCAAGCAGCGAAAAGACGAACGTATCGCGCCGGTTTCGAGACGTCGCATCCTGATTGATATAGAGAAATGAGAACAGGTCGGGTCCCGGTCCCGAAGTTGCTGGAGTCATAGCGCGCTCCTACCTGACGAAGCGAGATGGAACCGCTCTCCGTCGTATGACGCGATGTGCGTAAAAAAGGATTTCTGGACTCAGAGCGTGATCTCCGAACTGCCAGGAAGGAGGCACGAAGACGAGTGGAGACTGGCAAAACGAACGCTAGCGGAAGATGGAGGAGAAGAAATGCCCGATGCGGTGGAAAAAGCCGCGCTGTTCCGATTGAGCCTTCACTTCCGGCGGCGGGGGCTGAATCACAGGATCGACATGAACCTGCGGCGCGCCGGGGTCTTCCACCGGCAACTGTGCGACAGCTTCCAGCGGAGCGGGCGGCGCAGAGTTCGCAGCACGATCCTTCCTATTGAACACAAAAGCGGTATCGACCTGTACGTGAACATCGTTGGGCTGAGAAGCAGGCAGCGGAGCTGTTTCCGGCCCGCTGGATAATCGGGTGCCAGAGCTATTGGTCTGTATTCCGGCAGCCGGGGTTCCTGCAGCCATGGCTTCGGGACTGGCCGGACTTCCTGCAGACCCTGGGCCCAGAGCCACCTTGGAAGGCACCTCGGAATCCGGCACATGCTGCATTGGCTGGGTTGACGTGCGCACAACCGGAGGCAGCGGGGGGCATCCGCACTCGAGCGGGACATCGGTGTCCACCTTATCGATCTGCCCCGACCGGAATACGACTTGCTCGTTCGGCTTCACCTGATAGAGGCGGTCTCCCATCAGCTCGGACACGATCACCGAGGACGTGTTCCCCTTGAGTGCGCGCACGCAAGTGTTGCCATGCGAATCGGCGCTGATGGCGTAATGAAATTCTCCCGGGCCCGCAAACATGATGCGAAAGTCGGGCGTGAGCACGGAATCCGCCGAAGCGGCGAGCGCGTAATGCGTCTCGATGCCGCCGGTGCTCATGCCGAACATCAAGTCACGCTTGCTTTGCGACGGACTAATAGAAAGCGTGGTGCCGGGGCAGACTCGCACCTCCCCGCCCCGCGGCAAATGCAAGATGGTCGTATCTGATCCGGCGGTGATGGAGGATCCCGAACCAAGTCGGGCGGCCGCCATGACGGCAGAGCCCGTATCGCTAGTCACTGGAATGACATCGGCGTCTTTTGTAAGGGCAAATCCGGCTGCCCTTGGCGGCTCCGCCGATGCGGACTTCTTGCCGGCATTCACGTCTCCGGGAGGCCGCAGCCTGATCATCAACCGGTTTCCGGCGCCGTCCCAGGAGTGCCCGTAGGGCGCCTGTAGATCGAGAACAATGCGCGTCACGGGAGGGTTATTGCGAAACTGATCGACGCGGATTGCCAGGATATTCTCCTTCTGAATCTCGATGCGCTTTTGCGTCAGCCCCAGCCGCGAGTTCGGTAGATCGATGACGAGCCGAGGAGGAGAATCGAGCGCTTGAATTTCGGGGATGAGAGAACCACTGGAGAGGATCTCAACTGCCGGAACGCCCTTCTCATGAACAATGCGGACGCTCTTGACCACCCGCGGAGGCCCGAAGTTCTGTCCCATAGCCGCGATTGTCAACAGTGGAAGCATGAGGCGGACAGACTTCGACACGATTCGCAGCACGAGCGTCCTCGACGGGGTGTTGGAAAAAACATATCACTTGTAGAGATGGGAGAGAAGGGTTGGAAGTGGTCAGTGGTCAGTGGTCAGGGTCAGGGACCTGCCGTGACTCGTTTACTAAATGCTGATTGATTCTGGCACGTCGTACCGATCGCTGACCACTAGCCACGGGACCACTGTTCTTACGCGTCTGGCAGAAACTGATATTCGTCAATCACCGCGGCCACGGCGACTCTGCCGTCAGTGGCGGAGTCCTCGACGCGAACGACCCGGCCCTTGCATTGCACGCGAATGCTCTCGCTCATCGTGATTTCCGGAGGCAGGGTGAGAGTGAATCCAATGGGTGCGCCTTGTGTGATCGCCGAATCCACGTAAAAACAGATTCCACGAGCGCTCACATCCCGGAGTTGCACAACCTCATTCATGGAACTTCCGTTATTGCTGCCGCG
>Ga0070735_10000364_pt1 | contig 51912 bp, 35 predicted proteins | sample Coa_R1_FD_66443 | JGI IMG/M metagenome (GOLD analysis project Ga0070735, IMG submission 66443) | Surface soil microbial communities from Centralia Pennsylvania, which are recovering from an underground coalmine fire - Coalmine... | ecosystem: Environmental > Terrestrial > Soil > Unclassified ... | reverse complement strand
CGAACCGAATCCACGTGATGACGAGAAGCCCGGCCATCAGCCCGACGCAAAGAACGATTGAGATCAACGGGAACCATGGCACGAAAGGAACACGGAATACGCGCTTCCGGTCGGGCTGAGTACGTCGCAAGATAATCACGCCGAGAGACACCAGAGCGAAGGCGAACAACGTCCCGATGTTCGAAAGATCAGCCGCTTCGCTGACGGCAAAAATTCCGGACGGTATTCCCACCGCCAAGCCTGCGATCCAGGTCGACCAGTGCGGCGTCTGGAATTTCTTGTGAACAGCGGAAAACAATTTCGGAAACAGCCCATCCCGCGACATCGCATACCAGATTCGTGCCTGTCCATATTGGAAGACGAGCAGGGACGAGATCATTCCCGTGAGCGCCCCGACTACAATGATGGACTGCGACCAGCGATTCGCCCCCAACATCTTGAGCGCATAAGCGACCGGAGCCTGGGCTGCCTCGCCCGAAACGAACGTCTGGTATTTCATCATGCCCAGAAGCACCACGGAGACGCCCACGTAGAGAATGGTGCAAACAATCAGTGACGCGATGATGCCAAACGGCAGATCATGCTGCGGATCCCGGCATTCCTCGGCCGCAGTTGAGACGGAATCGAACCCGATGTAAGTAAAGAAGACAATCGCGCCGCCGGTCACGATCCCACCGAATCCAGAAGGGGCAAACGGCTTCCAGTTCGAAGGATTGACCAGGGCTCCACCGACCACCAGGAACACCAGGATCGCCCCAATCTTGATGGCGACCATGATGTTGTTGGCTTCCGCGGATTCCTTGATGCCCCGCACCAGCAGCACGGTGAGAATGAAAATAATCAGAAATGCCGGAACGTTGAAATAGGCGCCGGTCCAGTGTCCGGAATCCCAGACCGGGGTCGACCATTTATCCGGCAAGTTTATGTGGAAAGCGGCGAGTTGTGCCTTGGTATAAGCGCTGAAGCCAATCGCAACGACCACATTGCTTACGACATATTCGAGGATCAAGTCCCAACCGATGATCCAGGCGAAAATCTCGCCCAGCGTAGCGTACGAATATGTATAGGCACTGCCGGCGATCGGAATCATCGAGGCCAGTTCTGCGTAGCACAGCCCCGCAAAGCTGCACGCAACTGCCACGAGGAGAAAAGAAATCGCGATCGACGGCCCGGCGGGAGGCCGCCCGTGCATCAGCAAGTTTGCCGTTCCGCCACCCCGGAAAAAATTGACGATGACGTCGAGGACCTGCGCATGCACGATCGACGGTACCTGAAAATACTCGCCCGCCGCGGCTGTTCCCGTCAGAATGAAGATCCCCGAGCCGATAACGGCTCCAATCCCTAAAGCCGTCAGCGACCACGGTCCCAGAGACTTCTGCAGACGATGTCCGGGAGTTTCTGATTCCGAGATCAGTTTGTCGATCGATTTGCAGCAGAAAATCTGCTTGTCGGAAGTGCGCACAACTTGATCAGACGGAGGCTCGTTGGTTGTCGGTTGTGACAAAGTGTCCGGTTCTCCTCGACGGAGGGATTTGCCCTTGTATTCAGCAATCAGCTTCGTCTGAGCTGCCAACAGCCCAATCCGAATGCTGATTGCCGAATGCCGGGAATTGACTTACCGCTTCGCCTGACCGCGCGCCAACTTCTTCACTTTCGGCTTCTTCGAGCCACGCGGATAGTCCCGTGCCTTCAGAGGCTTTTCGGCTTTGCGTTTTTTGCGCGCCGTGCGTTTTACTTTCTTCCGTTCTTCCCTGCTCAACTGTGATGTGTTTGCCATGAATGTAGGTATCTATCCTTAGATGTAGTTTGTTCAAACCTCAGAATGGCGGAAATCGATCGCTCGATCCCCAGCATTCTACGTCGTCGCTCCACCAGACGGCACCATCTTCATTCGTCTGGATGACACGCGCTCCCTGTGCAACCGTGAACTCGATATATGGCCAGGTTTTCGAATCCGCCTTGCGTTGCTGAATGTCCCGGAGCACAATCTTGTTACACGTATTGCAGTCACGAGCAGCGTGTGTATAGACGTCATTGGACGGATTCAGCGGAATCGCCGTGTAGTAGTTGAAAATCTGCAAGCCTACCGGTTCCAGATTGCCGTCGGAATTCATCACTTGCAACTCAATGACAAATTTGTAGACATCAATCGGCTTGTCTGAGCCGACTTCTGTGTCGTGACGCAACTCCAGTAGAACGGGCGTTCCATCGAGAATCGAAAAGTACTCTCCTCCGGGCACGGGTGCTGAGGCTGGCGAAGCTGGCGCATTGATCGCCGGACGCCTTGTCTCCCGAGGTCGCTTTGCTTGGCCAAAGGCAAGGGAAATGAATAGGCTGAGGGCAATCGAACACAGAAGCGCGAACCGTCGCATCATTTCTCCGCAATGATTGTTTGGTCTAAGGCTGAGCTGCGATCTAGGCTTGTTCCAGCTGGGCGTATTTCTCCACCAGCTTCTTTAAACCGAAGCGTGGAAATTGTACCGTAATCTTGGCTTCTTCGCCTTCCCCTTCTCGCTGGTACACCGTTCCTTCGCCGTATTTCGGATGCTTGACTCTCTGTCCTGGGCGGAAGCCACGCTTTCCCGTGGGCTCTGCGACCGGGGCTTTGGCAACGGTAAATTTCTTTCCCCGGCTGGCGAAGAATTCAGCAATGTTCTCGATCGAATTGTAAGCCTTAGCCGCAGCAGTCTGCTTTGTTCTGCGCGCATCCAAGGTGGCCCCCTCGCGGTGCCATGACGCGCTCTGGTCCTCGTCTTCGTAAGAATAATGAGAACTCCCAGAATCGTACGAAGTACGGGCAGGCTCCGCGGATCGCCCGAAGGTTCCAGTTTCCGCGCGGGCGCGCCGGGTTCCCAGTTCTTCGATCAACGGTGCCGGAACTTCCTCCAGAAACCTGGACGGCACGCTTGCTTCGGGCAGATCTGTTCCGTAACGGCGGCGATAGACGGCACGGGTGAGAATCAGTTGATCCATGGCTCGAGTCATACCGACGTAGCAAAGTCGCCGTTCTTCTTCGACATCTTCGGCAACCAGCATGGTCCGCGAATGAGGAAAAAGGCCCTCTTCGAGCCCGCTGAGAAAGACGAGTGGGAACTCCAGTCCCTTCGCCGCATGGAGGCTCATGAGAGTAATCTGCGCGCGCTCGTCGTAGTCATCGGCGTCGGCAATCAAAGCCGCGTGGTCGAGGAACTGGTCCAGAGTCTCCGCACGATCCTTCGAATCCAGGGCGGCATTCACTAATTCCCGCAGGTTCTCAATTCGCGAGTACGCCTCGGGAGTATCTTCCTCTTCCAGGGCCTTGATGTAGCCCGTCCGATCGATAAGGAACTTCAGGACATCGGCGGTGCTGACGGTTGGCGCGGGGAAGGCGCTTTCGTCCTTCTTATTCGGACCAGACATGGAATCCGGGTTTTCAGGCTTTTCCCCGGGCTCGATACTCGCGGTCGTTTCCTGGGGAACTTCTGCTCCAAAATCAAACGAAAAATTCCCAAACTCTTCAGGATTGAATGCCGTATCGTCCGCCGCGCCGGAAGCGCTCTCTTCTACCCGCACAACCGTCTCTTCCGCCGGTACCGATTGGTTCGTGCTCTGCTGCAACTCTTCCACAAACGTTCCGGCAAGTATCGCCCGCGCATCTCCAATGAGCTGCTGGAAACTTTTGAGCGATGCGATAGCTCGTGCTGGCAGCAACTGGCGCTTGATCGCCTCGGCAATCGCGCCCCACAAAGAGAGCCCAGCTTCCAGTGCGAGCCTCTCCAGCGTGTCGATCGTTCCCTTGCCAATACCACGCGCCGGCGTGTTGATAACCCGTAACAGCGAAATCGAGTCGTCCGGGTTCTGGATGACTTTTAAATAGGAGATCAAGTCCTTGATCTCGGCCCGCTCGTAGAAAGAAAATCCGCCAACCACGTGGTACTTTAGCCCGTAACGCCGCATTGCCTCTTCGAATAGCCGCGACTGCGAGTTCGTCCGATAAAGCACGGCCGCGCGAGGAGTATCACCACGCTCGGTCACTTCTCGCACATAACGTGAGATCCAGTCCGCCGCGAACAGAGCCTCGTTTTCGCCGTCCGGAGCTTCGTAGTACCCGATCTTGGTGCCGCCTTGCCGCGACGTCCAAAGATTTTTGCCTTTGCGGCGCACATTATTAGCCACTACGGCCGAGGCTGCCTGCAGAATATTCTGCGTCGAACGGTAATTCTGCTCGAGCCGAATGATCTTCGCTTCTGGAAAGTCCTGCTCAAATTCCAGAATGTTCCGGATGTCCGCTCCCCGCCATGAGTAGATCGACTGATCTTCATCGCCGACGGCGCAAACGTTATGCCGCTCCCCTGCCAGCATTCGCATCAATTCGTACTGCGGCCGATTCGTGTCCTGATACTCATCGATCAACAGATACTGAAAGCGGCGATTGTAGTATTCGCGCACCTGGCTCGCCGATTTGAGTAACCGTACGGCCTCGAGTAACAGATCGTCAAAATCTAGTGCATTCGCCTTGCGCAGCTCTTTCCTGTATTCCTCGTAGAGGTGCGCGATCTTCTCCGTCTTCGGATCTGCCGACTGCAGGTACAGCTCCTGCGGATCGAGCATGTGATTCTTGGCCCATGAAATTCGCCCGAGAACCGTCCGCGGCGTCAGCTGCTTGTCGTCAAGTCCGAATCGCTTTATCAGCGACTTCACGACCGATTGCTGATCTCCTTCGTCGTAGATCACAAAGTTCCTCGTGTGCCCGATCGGTGGCTGCCCAGGAACTGTGGAAGGAATCCGCAGCGCTTCGATATCGCGCCGCAACATGCGGACACAGAACGAGTGGAATGTCGAGATAACCGGTTTGGCAATACTCAGTCCGCCTACCAACTTTTCGACACGCTCTCCCATCTCGGCTGCTGCCTTGTTGGTGAACGTCATCGCAAGAATCGACTCCGGCATCATCCCTTTGTGCTCGATGAGATAGGCAATTCGGTAAGTGATGACACGCGTCTTGCCGCTGCCCGCGCCGGCGAGGATCAAAACCGGCCCCTCGGTAGTCTCGACAGCTTCGCGCTGTTGCGGATTCAATTGATCAAGAAAAGACAATACGGAGACGCTCCGGAAGCAATCACCTAATTTTACAGGTTTCGGAGGACAGGCGAGATTCGACCGCGGTTCTTGGGCGTTTCAGAACTTGGTGTGGTAACGTCCGTCGATCGAAACTCCGCCGATCTGGTCTCGTTCAACGCTAACAGACCACTGCTTGTTGATCTGATAATCGCCTTGCACGATTTCGCTTCCCGGCTGCGTCACATCCGTCGAAAATGAGAACAATAGATTCTTCGACACACGTTGTTGGATGGTGACACGAGCAGAGGGATTCTGGTTGCCTCCAAGAGTGGGATCAATTTGCAGACTAGATATTCCAGCCAGCTTTTGGATTCTTCCTGCCAGTTGGCTCGCGACCTGCGATGCGATCATGGAGTCGGTGCTCTGACTGGCAGCGGCTTGTTCTTCCGTGGTCTGACCCCGGGCGATCAAGTTGATAATGTCGGCGGTCGCCAGCGCCGGATCCGATACATACGAAGTCGTCAGTTTGTTCACGGGACCGCGCAAGGTAAGCGTCAGATTGTACTGCTCAATGGTCGTTGTCACCGTCACATTCAGAACCGGCTGCGTTTCGTTCGGATTGTCGAAGGTGATGATTCCGCGCTGCAATTCATAGCGCACGTTTCGATAGAACAATTCTCCAGATGTAAATGTTGTACGTCCCGTGATCACTGGATTTCCCGCGGTCCCCCCGACCCGCAACGCAACCTGCCCAGCGATGCTGACTTGCGAACTCACCGCGTTGAGATTCTGTTGCGACTGTAGCCGGATCGCGAGCTTTACGGTATTGGCGAAGCCGGGCTGTGACAACGTGCTCCCTGTGCCGAATTGCCCGGCAAATGTGGACAAATCGAAGTCCGGAGTGAATGACAAATTGTTGATGAGAACGCGCCCACTCAGCAGGGAGGATTGCGTTGTTCCGTTAAATGTCAGATTCGCATCAAGAGAAGATCTCAATCCCGTCGGATACAAAAGGCGCATGGACCGGCCTTGCATCGTCAGGTTGAATTGCAGCTTGGGCCTGTATGTGATCGACCCGCCGACGGACACCGGACCTCCGCCAATCTGCGCCGTCATATTTGCGATCTGCAGGTGATCGTTTACGATATCGACAGTCCCATTCAGTTTTTCGACTCCCACCGGAGCTTCCTCGGTAATCATCGCCACATTCTGCAGGTTCAACTGGCCTTTGATGACCGTTCCTACCGAGCGAACGTCGAGCACCACCACGCCCGAACTCTGGACGGATGGTTGGAAAATCTGAAGAATGCGAGCGTTAATTTTTCCCTGGGCCGTAAACGAGGGCGACGAGGATCCGCTGATCGGGATTCGTCCTTGCGCGCGCAGTGAGGTGTCGGTGCCCAGAATCTCCGCTGGTTGAAGCGTCAAAACGGAATTCGCGTAATCCAACCTCAAGGGTCGAGAAATACCGACATTGAGCGACTGATAGCTGGCTTTGAGCACAGGCACGGAGAGGTGGGCTTCGATTCTGGATTTTTCCTTTAGCGGGCCTCGCAACGTCGCATGAACCTCGGCCTGTCCCTGGAACCCTTCCGGAATGCTGGGACTATACGCCGCCAACAACGGACCAAGCGGAATGGTACCGGTATCCACAACCACGTTAGCTTCGTAGTTGCCGGTCAAAAGTACACTAGCCTGCGCGCGAACCGGAATTTCCGCGATTTGCGACGATAGCTTTAGATCTGCGCGATGTTGTTGGACGTGGATCTCGGCATCGACGCCTGAAATCGAGGTTTCCCGCATCTCGAGATGAGGGAACTGGACAGATGCCGTCAATTCGGGGTTATCAAGCGTGCCCTTTCCACTGGCAGTAAGCTTCATCGTGCCGGTGAGTGCAAAGTCTCTTTCCTGGATAGTTCGCAATTTCTGCAGAATTAGAGACGGCGCATCAAGCTGCAGCGAATATGCTTTCGTTTTCGGAGCGTAAGAAATATTCCCAGTAACTGCACCTGCATCGGTTGATATTTGCAAAGTCGATCTGATCGAGCCATTCTCGGCGCGAAAGTCTGCGGAAACGCTGCGGAGAGGTTCACCCTCAACTTCTGCATTCACTATCTTTGCTGTTCCCGAACCCGAGGGCTGTAGTTGCGACCCGCGCAATGTCGCGTTTGCAGAGAGTTCTCCGCGAACGGGGTAATGCAATTTGGCGAGTGCTTCCAGCTCCGTTATCTGGAGTTTGTGCAGCTGAAGGTGCGCCTGAATGGGGCTCACATCCTGATACTTCCAGTGTTGCAATCCGACGCTACCCTCAAGAGTCGCCTCTCCCTGCTGAGAGTTAATCAGTGTCGCTTCTTTGATCTGTATTTTCGAGGAACTTGCCTGCAGGCGCAGCCTGACGGTTTTCCATTGGCTTCCTTCAACCGCAAGGTGTTCAGCATCGACTTGCGCTGTGACAGCCGGATTGTTTATGGCACCTTGCACAACCGCGTTGACGTTCGCCGAGCCTGATATTGCAGGAGGAATCTGCTGGGCCGGCAGGAAAGAAGATGCTAAGGAAGCCAGCTGATGCAAGTCATTGGCAACAATAACAAGATGCAATCTGGAATTCTTGCTGATGGCTCCTTGAGCCGTGAGAGTCGCCGCAGGGATTTTGAGGACAGTATCTCGAAGCGTGACCTTTTGCTGCGGCCCATCGTACGACAAGTGAATCGCGCCGTTGACCGGAATTTCCGCCCCAGAAGCAGTGCCTCTGTTTCCGGCAATCGCATTGACCGTGAGGTCCGACTTGGCGCGCAAGGCAGCGAATTTCCCAGTCCAGCTTGCGTCAACAGATCCACCAAGCGTTCCGGAAAGAGAAACGGGTTGGACCTGCTGACCGGCAGCGCCTTGTAGCTCTCGTAACGATATGCGATACAGGGACGCGCGCACGAATGAGTCCGGGGTAGCATCCAGGTGCTTTACTGCCGCGTCGGCCGTGATGCGACCATCCATCGCGCCCAGACTTACGTTTTGAAGTTGCAGATTGCCGCCGGCAAGTCGGTACGCTCCCTTCAGCTGTGTCAATTCGAGTCTCTTTCCAGAAGCTGTTGCCGCCAGCGCCCTGCTCGCCAGTTCGCCGTCGGCTGAGACGTCACGTAAGAAAGGCTCGCCCGCCATCCGCTGATAGTGAAAATTGCCTTCAAACGATACGTCGCCAGCCGGCTTCGCCGCGGCAGCAAACTCCGTGAAGTCTTGCGTATGAATCAGGATGCGATAGTCACCATCTGCGATTGGATTCGAATAGTTTGCGATCTTTCCCGCCGCAACCAAGCTCGAAGATCCAATCTTAAGGATCGCCTGGTTTATGTCCGTCTGTTCGGGTGTGGCCGTAAACGTCAACTTCAGATCATGTGGAAGCGGTGAATATTCCGCATAACGAAAATGGCCATTCCTGTAGGACAGACTTCCTGCATAATGCTTTGCTGACGCCTCAGAGTTGACTTTGACTGCGAGATCGTGAACATCCGCCGCAAGCGGAATCTTGCGATCGTTGTAAAACAATTCGCCATTGACGAGTTGACAGTGTTTGATCCCCAGATCGAAGACATCGGCAGGCGCGCTCGATGCGTGCGTCGGAGGTGTAGGCAGGTTGCGTTTACCATCCCGACTCACGTCGACGTGCGCCACCGGATCAACGAGTTGGAGTTCGCGCAACGCGATCTTATGATGCAGGATCGAAAGTATTTTCAGGCGGACGGTCAGGCGATCGGCTTGAAGTAAGGGCGCATGTCCGGGCGGCTCACTGCCGTGAACAGTGATGTCGTAAAGATTGACGGTAAGCGTCCACAGATCGAATTTCATTCCTCCAATTTCAGTTCGAGCCCCGGTCGAGAGGTAGGCTTTATTGGCAATTTTGCTGATTGCGAACTTTTGGAAGCTGTTGCTCTTGAGATAGAAATAGCCACCAGCGACTGCCACCACGATCAGGATCGCAATCCCCGCGACTGTCCAGCCAATGGTTCGTTTCCATCTCATGCGCTCAAAAGGCCTGCCCAATTGTGATGTAGTACTGCGTCGGATTGATTCCCGGTACGGGATTCAGGTTGTGTCCAATGTCAATCCGTATCGGACCGATGGGAGTGGCGTACCGCAGACCGAATCCAATCGTGTTGGTGTAATTGTTCACGAAATTATTAAAGTTGATCGCGCTGTAAACATTGCCTCCGTCGTAGAACACAACTCCGCCCAACGCCTTGGTGATGTGGAGCGGAAATCGCACCTCGGAGTTCAGGATAAAGAGTTGTTTTCCTCCCACGGGAACGGTTACATTCACACACCCCGACTGCCCTTGCAGCACATTGCAAAACGGCACGAGCCGCTGCGGGCCGGCTTCATCAATCGGGAAACTGCGCAGCGTGGTGCCGCCTCCTGAGAAAAACAGCTGGCTGGTCGGAACAAAACTGCTGGCAAAAGGACTGGCCAGGCCAACGCGGATGCTGTTCGCTAGAACGACAGAATGAACCGGTTTATAAAACGCGTACTGCGCGAAGAGCCGGGCGAAGTTGGCGCTCGATCCAAATGCAATTGGCGTGATGCCCAAATCCACCGTCGCAAAGACTCCGTGGTGCGCGTCAAGCGGATGGTCCCTCGTGTCCTTGATCAGGCTTGCCGAAACGGTTGAGAGACGAACGTTGCGATCGCGGTCAAGCACAAGGTCTGGCACGAGAATATGCGAGAGAATTGTCTTGTTGAAGTCGTAGCGGAATTGCACCCGGGTGTTCGCCTTATGGCTGATCAGCCTTTCGAACTGGAATGACAAATCACCCAGAGTGGCTGTAAATAGCGGGTTCTCGCTGTTTCGCTCAATATTGAAAGTGCTTAGAGTCTTCCATTGTGACCCGACAAAGTGCGGCTGGCTGTAAGACGCGAGAGCCTTCTGATCGAGCCGCGAGAGAAGAAGAGACGCCGTACCGGTCTCAGCCAGTCCCCGAATGTTGTGGCGGGTGAATTCGACGAGGCCGCGTGGACTGGCGAACGTAGATTGGCTCGGCGCAATCTGATATCCGTTAAGTCCAACCGTGCCGCCTCCTGGCAGAGCAACTGTTCCCGTAGGCACATTGCCACCGCGATGTGACACTTCAAATCCGACTCCATACGTAATCTCATTGCGCTTGGCTTCATGCAACTTGACCAGCGCCATGGAGTCCGTCTGATCTGTAATTGGTTTTCTCGGACCGACGCTCGCCCAGTCAAAAATGCCCAGGTCATATAGCCGGCTTTCTGCCGCCAGCAGTTGCGCCCTTCGCATGGGTGCTTCCGGTTGCAGCTGCGTTGTTTTCTTCAGCAACGACATCCGCGTATGGTCCTGCCCCAGATACAGCACGTCGCTCACGCGCACCAACTGATTCTCGGTGATCTCGTAGGTTACATTTACGCGCTCTGAGCTGCCTTGAATGCGAGTGACGTTTGTCTTGACCTCTGCGTTGAGGTATCCGTGATCCAGATATGTCGCCGAGATTCGATTTTGATCATCCGCCAGCTTGCGCGGGGAAAACGGAATTCCGGCCTGTAATTGGAACCCCTTTGGCGCAGTTAGCTGGTCATATGGGATGTGCTTGTTGCCCGTCACCATCACGTCCTCGACAGTGGTCTGCGGACCCTCCTGAATGTCGAAGGTGACACCAATTTTCCCATCCTGTTCCAGTGTCCGAGGCGTTACCTTGGCCTGCTCGTAGCCTCGATCCCGATAAAGAGCTTCGATATTTAAACTGCTCTGCTTCAGGAGTTTCTGGCTCAAACTTCCGTGGCTCCAGAAATGGGATTTCCGGACGGTGACTTGCGTCATCAGACTTTCGGCGCGAATTGCATGATTTCCATCAAACGAGATCCGATTCACCCGGTGCTTCTTTCCCGGATCAATCCTGTACACGATCGAAATGTGATCCGACTGCTTCTCGAAATCTATTTCGACATGTGCGTCGTTAAATCCTCTCTTCTGAAAGTAGTCGACCAAATTGCGCTGGCCTTCCTCCACAAGTTCCCGATCCACAGCTCCTTCGGAATAGATGGGGATTAGTTTTTTCATTTCACGCCCGGCGAGGAGAGGAATCCAGGTGAGGCGGGCGCCGGTCGTGCGAACGGTCACTGTAGGTCCGACTTCGACTTTGAAGGAAACTGCCACCTGGTTCGTATCTGGATCATATTGTGGTTCGTTCTCGTGGATGCTGCTGGCGAGCCGATGTTGCTTCGTCAGGGTTCCTTTCATCCGGCGGATCGCTGCGCTGATTCGACCGGGCCTGTAGGGCTCACCCGGCTTCAGAATGCCTCTGGAGAGTCGTGCCCAAATCGTCCTCATCGAATGTAACAATTTCTCGCTCTCGGCGGGACTCGGGCCGACCACCTTCACTGACGAGATTCGCGCTTGCTTCCCCATGTTCACCGTGAATTTCAGATTTACGATTTCGTGCACGTCGTCGATTTCCGGCTCACCATGAACCGTCGCCCGGAAATATCCGTTGTCCCGGAAAAAATCCGTTAGGCCCTTCTCTGCCACTGAAATGCGCGCGGGATCGTATGGCTCCTGTTCTGAAAAATCGGCAGCCTGCAAAAGCGGGATATACGCGAAGTGCTTCGACGCGCCCGGGAATTTCAACACTCCGATGTAGTACGCCGGTTCCAACAAAAAACTCACCCGCAAGCCCGAGACTTCCGGCGTAACCTGTACCCGAACTTCTGGGAAATTTCCCGCCTTCTTAAGAGCCGCAGCGCTCTGGTCAATCTCCTTTTTCGAATACGGTGAGTTCGCCTTCTGTGTGACTAGCGGATATAGCAGGTTCAGATCGCGATGAGGATTCGCGATGAGAGAAATGGCGCTGACATTCTGGCCCTCATAAGAGGGTTGTGGGCCTGCAAGTTGACCGGCAGCACCTGTTAGGTCAGCGAACCAGAAACCGAGAAGCAGCAATCGCATAGCCCGGCGCCAAACCGACTTTGAAACAGAGACGGCCATGCTTGTCTTGCTAACGAAGAGCAGAAGAAATGTCCTGAGGCAAACGGCCCCACGCTGACGAACTGTGATGCCGTTGAATTCACTGAAGTTGTCGTTAATGCGCTAAAGCCAGATCCGGGAACGGACTCGCCGGCGCCTTTGAAGCGCTAATCATCTGAACCGTAGTAGCCGGTTTTTGCATGCGCCCTCAGGAATGCAAATCTTCTGGGCAACAACAATTTCACCCGGATTTTCCTCCACTTGCCATTGCGGGGCGGATCTTGTGGCCGATAAGCCAGAACGTATTGTGTACGCAATTCCATCCCGATATGCCGGCCAACCGCCGGCATATCGTTTGGATTGTCGATCGTGTAGGCTCGCCCTCCGCTGGGCGCGGCGATCTCCGATAGCAGTTGAGGTCCAATCATTTCCTCCTCGGTCGGGACATAACGATCGAAGATCCCGATCGAATAAATCATCACATCCGATTCTCTAGCCAGTGACTTGATTTCATTTTCTCCGTAACGGCTGTGGTTGTCTCCACCGTCCGAGATGATGAGCAACGCCCTTTTCCCATATTTCGCGTGCTTCATCTTGTGCAAGCCCATATAAATGGCATCGAGCAACGACGTACGGCCTTTCGGTTGGGTGAAGAGCAGTGCTTTCTCGACTTCATTACTACTGAAAGTAAAATCAACTGCGAGTCTTGGTTCGTCGGCGAAGACAATCATGAAAAACTCGTCCTGTGGATTCGCTTCCTCGCAGAACTGGTTGACGGCGTCACGGACCCGCTCCACCTTATCGCCCATGCTGCCGCTCATATCAAGAATGATGCCCAGCGAGACGGGCGCATCTTCGGTCGAGAAGTTCCGAATTGTCTGCAGTTTGTTATTGTCAAAGATCTTGAAATTATCCCGGCTCAGGCCTGTCACAAAGCGCTCATTGGAATCCGTGACGCTCACTGGAACCAGAACTAGTTTGACATCGGTTTTTATCAGTGGGAGCGAATTCTCGGCGACCTGGACGTCGCCGGACTCAAGTTTCGTCTGCCTGGGAACAACATGGACATCGTCCACGCTGGTTTGTGCAGAAAGAACACCGCTCAACAAGACAACAAAGAACAGAACGAGCCACTTCACTTTCACGACTAGTACCGCTTTCCCGGACGCCGGCATCGATCACCGCCTGGCGACAGGTCAGGCCTTTCAAAAACGCTTGGCTTACACTCGCCACAGTTTTTTTATGACGAATCGGTAAGGATCAAAATAGTTTTGAATCTGTAGAGATGGCGTTATGAAACCGCAGTTGCTCGTACAATCTTTCCCTTAACTCGTGCCAACGAACTGTTGCCACACGAGCAATAAGGACCACTTCAAAACGAAGAGCCCAGCAAGGCTGGGCTCTTTCACAGTCGAAGTGGATTTGCGGTCAGTATTTCGAGGTGCCGCCGGCTGATTGACAAGTCTTCGAAATGTGCTTCACCGATGTAACGTCAATCGCATGTGAGCCATTGCTCATTGACGAGCCATTGGACATCCCATTGTTGCTTGACGTCATTGCACCGGTAACCTTCACTTCATGGCCGACGTGTTCTTTCAGCTTCGCTGTATCTCCGCTCAGTTGATACATCGTGCCGTTCTTGGCGGTGAGCATGTAACTGCCATTCGATTCACTCAGACAACCTTCCACGCTCTTCTCGTTACCGGAAGAGGAATGGGCAGTTTGCCCTGAACTCGCTGAGGCGGCGCTGGATTGACTTGAGGTATTCTGCGCGACAGCCCAGGACAGGCTGAGGAGCAGTACAGAGACGAACAGGAGTATTTGTCGCATATGCAACCTCCAATTGCAGTGCATGCCGGACTGCATTGCTCACTGATCTGGCGGAGCTACAGCAATCGGCGAGCATAACAATCAGCTAAGGAATTCTCCTGCTCCAATGAGGGTTGAGAAATACAGAGATTCCCGCATCTCCCGGCTTCATTGGCCTGAACCAGAACTAGCACAGCAATAAGGACCGGGCATTCAGCGTGGCAACTATGCTGCCTCGTCCTTCGCTTTCGGTGGAACGTCGTCCGGCCTACCGTATTCTTCGTGCGTATGCACAGGACGTTCGGGATGGTCCTCGGCATCCTCCACGCCCTCAACCACTGACGCCTCGACTGACTGCTCCGTCTCGGCCAATTCTTCTACGGATTCATCCTGGGCTTCAGCTTCTGCTGACAATCCCTGCGCATCGCCCGATTGGCCGGCGCTGTCTTCTCCAACCTGGGCCGGATCAGATCCCAATTCATCTAATTGTGCCTGAAGATCGCCCCTGCGTTCCGGGGCGCGCTCATCGAGTTTTCTGTCTTTTTCCATCATCGGATTTCTCTGATTGTTATAGAGCGCATGCTCGCGCGGAATCATCCGGTTTTCTCTGTATTTCGCGGCGGTCGCGATGCCGGTTCACCGGGCCCCATCAGGGGATTCGGAATTCGCTACAACTATTTCGTACGCGGATTCCTCGAACAATCAAGGGCCGACGACCGTATGAAAGAAATCGCGATTCGATTTGTCATCGGAGGAGTTTCGGTTTCGATTTTTGCAGTACTCGGAGATATTTTTAAACCCAAGACTTTTGCCGGACTGTTTGGCGCGGCGCCATCGGTTGCGCTCGCAACATTGGCCCTGACCGTTGCTAAGAATGGCCCATGCTATGCGGCGGTGGAAACCACTTCCATGATAATTTCCGTCATCGGCCTGTTTGTCTATGCTTGCTGTCTCAGCCGCATTATGATCCGATGTCACTATCAAACCCTTGGAGTGGCGCTGTCTTTACTGATGGTCTGGGCCGCTACCGTCTTCGGGATCTGGTTTGCTGTGATGAAGTAGTGAACAGATGAATATTCAGGTAAATATTTCGGCCTTGCGGCAGTCGAATTTCTTTCAACTCGGGATCCGATTTGTCTGTGGAGGACTGATAACAGCCGCAACCGGCATCATCGCCCAAAAATATGGGCCCGGAATTGCTGGACTGTTTCTGGCTTTTCCAGCGATTCTCCCAGCCAGCGCAACGCTCATTGAGAAACATGAAAGAGAGAGAAAAGAACGCGCCGGACTTAACGGTTCAATGCAGGCGAGAAGCGCCGTGTCCGCAGACGCGGCAGGAGCGGCGATGGGCAGCATTGGCCTTCTCGCCTTCGCCGTCCTGATTACTGTGCTCATTCCCAGTCATCGGCCATGGGCGGTTATCCTTCTCGCTACCATTGCATGGATGGCTGTTGCGCTCCTGGTCTGGTTGCTTCGAAAACAAATAGCAACTGCAGTAAGGCACCGGAGAATGTAATCGAAATTGTGACGACTCCATCACTTACCCATCTCTGACAGCGCAAGCTTTGCGGCGTGGTATCCGCACATCCCATGTACTGCGGCTCCGGGCGGAGTCGAGGACGAACACAAATAAATGTCTCGGGCAGAGGTCATATATCCACGCAATGTCGGACGAAGAAGTACCTGCTTGAGATTCATCGCTCCGCCCGCGATGTCTCCACCTACGAGATTTGCGTCCATGTTCTGCAGGGCCGCCGGAGAGAAAATGCGCCTTGCCAAAATACAATCGCGGAATCCTGGCGCGAAGCGTTCAATCTGACCTTCAAGCCTGGCCAACATGTCGACTGTCGAACCATTCGGAACGTGGCAATACGCCCAGGCGATATGTTTTCCATCGGGCGCCCGAGCCGGATCAAACAGAGTCGGCTGCGCGAGGAGGACAAAAGGACGCTCGGCGTGCTGGCCGCGCCGCATCGACTCCTCCGAAGCTGCGATCTCGTCGAATGATCCACCAAGATGAACGGTAGCCGCCCTTAGGCACTCCTTCGCCTTCCATGGAATGGGTGCTTGTAAAGCGTAGTCCACCTTGAACACGCCAGGACCATAGCGGAATCTCTCCAGGCGATGGCGATAAGAATCCGAGAGCCTTTCTCCCCCGATTTTCAGCAGTTGCCTCGGAGTAACATCGCATAGGGTGAGGTTATATCCAGGCAATTCTGTTAGATTTTCGATCCTGCGCGACGTCTTTACGCTTCCTCCGAACGTGCCGAGACAGCTGCACAAAGCCTCTGTAATGGCTCCTGCACCCCCTCGGGGAATCGGCCATCCTACCGAATGAAGAGCCGCTCCGAGCATTACAGCCGCAGCGGAACTCGCCGCCTCATGCAGGCTCAGGATCGAGTGCGCGGCGAGACCGGCGAATACCGCCTTTACACGTTCGCTCCTGAACGTTCTTGCCAGAGTCCTTGCCGGAAGGAATGCCCTCATCCCGAATTTCGCAAGGAGACAGGGATGCCGCGGCACCGACCAGATCGGACCGAGCACACCGTTTGCAAGATCACTCCACCGCTCTGCAAAAGGAGCGAACAGGTTTTGCCATGCTTTTTTGTCCGGGCCCAACGATGCGGATGCGATATTCAGATCCCGTTCCAGCGCGATCGCGGTTCCGTCATCGAAAGGATGCGCGAGTGCTGCAGGAGAATGGATCCACTCGAGACCATGTTGATGCAGGGGGAGCGAGGAAAAGAAGGGCGATCCAATCGCTAAAGGATGAACAGCAGATCCAAAATCATGCCGAAAGCCGGGCAACGTAAGCTCGAGCGTTCTCGCGGCTCCACCAGCTTGCGGCTCAGCCTCGAACACGTCCACCTGCACTCCGGCCTGAGCGAGAACCAGGGCTGCGGCAAGACCATTCGGCCCCGCGCCGATCACGCAGGCTCGCCGAATCACCGCCAGCCTCGCGAAGAGCAGGAACTTTGGTTTGTTTTTCGGCTGGGCATCTTGATTAGTCGCTCCGAGGTTCCATCGCACCCGGCCACTCAATCACCCGCACCGATCCGTCGGACTCTCGCTCAATCGTCGGCGCATATAGCCCCACAAATTTTCGCTTCCACCACATTCCTGTCTTCCTTTTTTCAGCAAGCGTAGTGAACCAATATTGCCAGAGTACAACGCGCACCTCGCGCGGCGGACGCTTCGCAAACGGGTTTCCCGCAAAAAGATCGAGGACATCTGGATCGTTCGAAATCAGACGCAACTCTGTTCGCGGCACGATCGCATATTCGCGCCATGAGCCAAGGGATGCGAACCACAAATTCCAGTCGAAACGAGGTTGATACGGCGCGTAAATTCCCGGCGCCTTCGCGGGATTCTGTGGCTTAAAGCGGAATGGATAGGGTACCCAGTTGGCATCATCGTCCGATCCCTGAAATTCAACCTCGTATCGGCCGCGAGTCATTATTCCGAACAAGCCATATCGATTCGCGATTCGAAACGGTTCGAGTGCCTCCACCGCTTCAGCAGGAAATGGCAAGTTCCCGAACATCCATATCAATTCAATGGTCGTTACACAGAGTATCCAACTTAGGATGACTGCCGAGGCGTAAAATTTCACGGCGCTTAATGTGCTCCGGAATCTTGAAGCGGAGTTCGAACCCTGACTTGCGCTTTGGGCAATGCCTGACTCTTCTGATAGATGCTGCTCGTTCACGGCGGGCGGTTCGCCGGGCTTCAGTCGACGAGCTAGAAAGGAATTCTGCCACCTCGCAGATAAGAGATGTCGCAAGTATCCGTCGTCCAGGAGCAGAATCCCCAACGAAAGGACGAGGTAATTCAAAAATGTATAGTTCGCGGTCAGAATTACGCCGATCTCCCACGGAGTGACAATGAAAAAGCAGACCAGGCGCCAGCGTCGCGGGAGGAGAAGCATCCAGACCAGCACCAGTTCGAGAGCCAGCGTCGCGAAAGCGGTCGAAACATGAAACCAGTGCGGCAAGTGCTGTACGTACCATCCGATCCAGGTTGGCAAGGGACCGTTCTGGTAATACTCGACCATGGCCGTAAGATGACGCCATTCCGGGTCGCCGCCCAATATCTTGGCGATCCCAGATTCGAAGTAAATGCGGAACCACTCCCATTGCAACAGGAACAAACTTGCTCGAGAGGGAGGAGAAGAACTTCCCCACCCTGGGAAAAACCCAGCAGGCGCAAAGAACAGAGAAATGAACCCCGCCTCCAGCAACATACCGTCGGATTGATAGCTCGAAAAATCCTGAGCCGCACTTACGAACGACAAATAACAGACGAAGCAGATAAACAGTGTCCCACGCGGCCATATGTTGAACACCACCAGAATCGAAGCCCACATACCCGCCCAGCACAACAGCACCAGCATGTGAGAACCGCTGGAGAACCACAGCAGCGTCGGCGCAAACCAAGCGCCTCGGACATATCCCAGCGATCGGGCTACGACCTGCAAATATTCATTCGCAGGCAGAATTCCTTGTGGACCGATGAGCCCGCGGACCTGAAACACCAGGGAGAAAAATGCACAGAAGTAAATGAGCCCCAGAGCGCGCAGGAATACCCAACGCGGAAGCAAACGGTTCTTCGGTCCCCTATGCGAATCGAAAAACCACCGAACTACGTCGATCGGGCGTTTCATAGGCCAACTTCCGGAGGAGTTTTGGATTTCCGTTAGTTTCTCACGCCAGCGATGCGGTGACTCGGCTTCGCAGCAGGCGACACCTTCAACGGCTCAGCGAGGAGCCTGGAAGAATTGATTCCCCGACCGCGAGCGCCATCGATAAAAGAATGGGATTCCCGCAAGAATCACAACCAATCCCAAAGAAGAACGCACGGGTCTGATCATCCAGAGGTTGATTGTCAGCGCAACAGCCGCGGCAAGGAAAATCAATGGAGTCACAGGATATCCCCACACACGGTAGGCCCGGTTGAGATTCGGTTCTTTGTGCCGCAACCGCATCAGAGCGATCGCGACCAGAGAGAAGAAAATCCACACTGCGAATACAAATAGCGAGTACAACTCTTCGAAAGTTCCGGTCAGGGCCAACAGTGCAGCAACAGATCCCAGAAAGATCAACGACCCGCTCGGGGTTCGAAACGAGGGATGGACACGGCTGGCGAAACGGAAGAAGACTCCATCCCGGGCCATGGCAAACGGGATGCGGGCGCCCGTAAGAACCACCACGTGCAGAGCACCTAGCGCAGAAAGAGCCATTGCGACCGTGAGCCAGTCGGCCCCACGAACACCTGCAAACGCTTGGACCACATCCGATGCCAAGTACTGCGACGCGGCGACACTCGCGAACGGCAGTACGTGAAAATAGGTCACGTTGGCCATCAGATAAAGCCCGCCGACGGTCAGTAATCCTAAAATAATTGCGCGCGGGATATTTTTCTGCGCGTTCAAAACTTCCTCGCCGAGATCGCCCAGATCATTGAAACCGTTGTACGCCCACATCGCTGGCACAAGCGCAGTCAGTAGGGCGCCGATCGTTCCAAAGGTTAATGACGGCGAGGGGGCAAATTCATGGGAATGTTTCACGCCGATAAACAGCCCTCCTGCGATGATCACCGCGATCGTCCCAATCTTCAGCGCTGTCAGCAGAACCTGGATGGCCCCGCTCATTTCGACGCTGAAGTAATTGAGGGCCGTGACAGCGGCTACGACCAAAGCCGCAAGAGGCTGCGCCGTGGTGAATGCAAAGTTGTAGCTCCCAATTCGACAGGTAAACAAAGGAGCCGCAACAACGGGACATAAGAATCCTACGAACCGGATGCATCCAGCCGCGAGCGTTGCCATCGCAACCGGACGTTCGAGGAACGAACTCATCCATCCGAACAGGAATCCCCAAAGGGGACCTAACCCTCGCCCTAAATACACGTATGGTCCGCCTGCTTTTGGAAACGCAGCTCCCAATTCTGCATAACAAAAGGCTCCAAACAGGACAATCAGGCCACCAAGCACCCACGCCACCAGTACCAAACTGGCCGACCCGACACTGCGAGCCATATCGCTCGCGACGAGAAACACGCCGGTACCGATCGTTTCCCCGATGACGATAGCGGTTGCCGACCGGAGCCCCAGCCCGCGTACCAGGCCAGATCTTGCCGAATCTTCGTGATGAGAAGACATCGCTAAATGGAACTCAGAGCCTACTCGTGCGTTTTGCTTCGGTCAACGGGAGAACGAACTGGGCGCAAAACTCAGCAGGTAATCCCGTCCTTGCCTGGGGTATCATCGAATCGCAATGGCACTCGTCAAGGTCATGCTGAACGAATTTCCCTGGAACGATCAATATCGCATTACCGGCGTTGACGACGTACTGACGCCGGCCCTCGTCGTGTATCCCGAAATCGTCGCCTCGAACATTGCATGTACCCTGCGCTTACTCGACGACAATGCCGATAGGTGGCGTGCTCATATTAAGACGTCCAAACTGGCTTCTATCTTGCGGATGCTCGTCGACCGCGGCGTCAAGAATTTTAAATGCGCGACCACGCTCGAACTCCTCACTGCTTGCCAGTGTGGAGCAAAAGATGTTCTTGTCGCTTTCCCGGTGATGGGAGCCAATGCGCGGCGTGTGCGCGAGATCGCCGATGAGTTTCCGAGCGTCCGTATTTCCGTGCTGGCGGAGAATGAACATCAGATTCGTCAGTGGCGGCAAAGTGCGATTGGGGTCTTCCTTGATCTCAATCCAGGAATGAATCGCACCGGGATTGAACTTGACCAGCGCGACAGAATCCTGAAACTCATTCAAACGTTGCGCCAAGGGGGAACCGAATTCCGCGGCCTGCATTACTACGACGGCCAATTCGGAGTATTCGAGGAGCGCGAACGCACGGCAGGAGCGCACGCCGGCTACGATCGCCTGCTGCAACTAGTAAAGGACATTCAGCGCGATTCGTTTTCTGTACCAGAAGTCGTCACTGCCGGAACTCCCACGTTCCCCTGCTCGCTTTCATATGAGGGTTTCCGCAACGGACAATTTACTCATTGCGTCTCTCCCGGAACGGTTGTGTATAACGATGCGACAAGCTTAGCCCAGCTTTCTCCAGACTACGGCTATGCACCCGCCGTCCTGGTCCTAAGCCGAGTTGTGAGCGCTCCGCACGACGGCATGATCACTTGCGATGCAGGACACAAAACGGTTTCCGCCGATGCGGGAGTTCCCACATGTGTCGTGGTGGGGCATTCCCAACTCACTCCGACCTCTCCGAGTGAGGAACATCTGCCAATGACAATTTCGTCAGCGGGATCCACTCCAAACGCTGGCGACACGATATTTCTTCTTCCGCGCCATATTTGCCCCACAGTGAACAATTTCGACTACGCGCTACTCGTTCGCGATGGAAAGATTGAATCGGTCGAGAACGTCACCGCCCGGGGCCGGGAACAGCCGCTTCAGACAATCTCTACAGCAAGGGCATAGGTCTTCGCATCTATAGGGTATTGTCCGCATGGGCAGAGTCATCAAAACAGGCCTAAACTGTTTGCGTGACAAAGCGGAGAATCCTTTCAGGTTCTGCATTATTCCTTCTATTCGCAATAGCTACGCTACACGGAAGCGCACAGCCCAGCGCAGAAACAATCATTCAGAACTCTGTCAAGGCAAATGCCGACGACTGGCAAGCCATGCCCAACTACGATTATTTCGAGCGCGACCAGCAGGCAGACGGCAGCACGAAAACCTACGAGGAGTTAATGATTCTGGGCTCTCGTTACGAGCGCCTAGTGGCCATCAATGGCAAACCTCTGTCTGGCGCCGAAAATGCACAGGAGAAGCAGAAGCTGCAGGCGGAGATCTCCAAACGAAAGCAGGAATCCCCGCAGCAGCGGCAAGAACGCATATCCAGCTATGAAGAAGCCCGGAGGCGTGACTCCCAGATGATGGACCAGCTAACAAAAGCCTTCAACTTTACGTTAGTTGGAGAGCAGCGACTCGGACCCAATGACGTGTATGTCCTGAAAGCCACTCCACGGGCGGATTACAAACCGCCAAACATGGATATGCAAGCTTTAAAAGGTATGCAAGGAAGACTCTGGATCGACAAGAATACATACCAGTGGGTGAAGGTCCAAGCCCAAGTGGTTCATCCCGTCTCCATCGAAGGATTTCTCGCCGAAGTAGAGCCCGGCACTCGGTTCGAGTTGGATAAAGGTCCCGTTGCAAATGGCATTTGGCTGCCCACACACTACGCAATGAAAGCCCGAGCGAAGATTCTGTTTTTCATTCCTCACAAAACCCAGGCCGACGAAACTTATTACGACTATCACAAGGCAGACGGAAACCCGGGCTCCGAGTAAGAGTGCAAGGTTGCTCCACCCAATATTTCCTTATTGATAATCTTTCTTGCGTATAGCGCAGACCTAAAGAAATGGCGAATGACTTACAAGGAGCTCGGCGTACCGGAATGGACTGGCGACTGCTCCTGCGGGCTTTACGTCATCGCAACTACCGCCTGTTCTTCGGTGGCCAGGGAATCTCACTTATTGGCACGTGGATGACGCGCGTCGCCACGGGCTGGCTCGTTTACCGCCTCACTGGGTCAGCCTTCCTGCTGGGTCTCGTCAGTTTCGCCGGTCAGATTCCAATTCTCTTTCTCGGGCCATTTGCCGGCGTCTGGGTGGATCGTTGGAACCGGCATCGCGTTCTCATCATTACCCAGATCCTCTCGATGATCGAGTCATTCGCCCTCGCTGGACTTGCACTGGCTGGGATCATCACCGTCGAAGAAGTCCTTCTGCTCAATCTCTTCCAAGGCGCCGTAAACGCATTTGATATGCCGGCCCGCCAGGCGTTCCTGGTTGAAATGGTCGAAGACCACGAAGACCTGGGCAATGCCATCGCGCTGAATTCGTCGCTCGTGAATGCGGCTCGACTTATCGGCCCTTCGATCGCGGGCCTGATCATCGCAGTTGTCGGCGAAGGTTACTGTTTCCTGGTCGACGGGATCAGTTACATCGCCGTCATCTTTTCCCTGTTTGCGATGATCGTGGAAGTTCATGAGCATGCACGGAAGCACGAAAGCGTTCTTTCCGAACTACGGGAGGGATGGGACTACGTTCGTGGATTTAAGCCCGTGTGGTCGATCTTGCTCTTGTTGGCTCTGATCAGTCTGGTCGGGATGCCCTACACCGCCCTGATGCCGATCTTCGCCGGCAGGATTCTGCACGGCGGCGCACACACGCTGGGATTCCTGATGGGAGCGGTCGGAGTCGGCGCGCTCATCGGAGCGTTCAGACTCGCAGCCAGAAGGAGCGTTCTCGGACTCGGCCGTTTACTTCCAATTACCGCAGCGGGGTTTGGAGCCTCACTTATCGCCTTCGCTGCGTCACGGCAGCAGTGGCTTTCGTTGCTGCTCCTCGTAGTAACGGGATACTGCTTTATGCAGCAGATGGCCTCAAGTAACACGATCCTCCAAACAATCGTCGAAAACAAAAAGCGTGGCCGCGTTATGAGCTTTTACGCCATGTCATTCCAGGGCGTGGCACCGTTCGGCAGTTTGATTGCCGGAGCCGCCGCCAGCCGCATTGGATCGCCATACACTCTTATGATCGGAGGCGCACTGTGCGTCTTAGGCGCTGCATTATTCGCAATCCAACTGCCGGCTCTGCGGCAGCTGATCCGACCCATCTACATCCAGATTGGAATTCTCCCCGAACTGCGAACCGGAATTAACACCGCTTCCGTTCTGCAAGAGCCGCCCGAAGAGTGAATGCTGATCTATTTGTGGGCGGATTGGTTCGTGAAGAGTGTTAGCGGAATTGCTTCGCCCATTGCACGGTATCCGGTGACCGATGGATGCAAATGATCGCCCGAGTCGTAGGCGGGAAGGAGTCGCTCGGGATGTTGGGGATCCCGCGTCAGTTTGTCGAAATCGATCACGCCATCGAAATGCCCGGGAGCCCGAATCCAGTTGTTGATGGCTTGACGGTCGGCATCCGTACTATGCAGCGGATGATAGTATTCGGACCCGACAAACGGAAGAATCGTCGCACCGAATACGCACACTCCGTCGGCGTGCGCGCGAAGGATAATCTGCTGATATGCGGCAAGGATCCGGTGAACCAGTCCCGAGTGTGCAGCAGGACTGACGTCTCCATCACGCGTCAGGCCGCCGAGATCGTTCACTCCTTCGAGCACAATCAGGTAGCGTACGCCCGTCTGGGCGAGGACATCGCGATCAAAGCGCGCCAGTGCGTTCGGTCCCAGTCCGTCGGTCAGCAGATGATTTCCGCCGATCCCTTCATTGAGCGCTCCGAAGTCGCGAGTCGCAGGAGATTCCTGCAGACGCTCGGCCAGTACATCGGTCCATCGATTATCGTCGTTCGTAGTCGCGCCGTGTCCGTCGGTGATGGAGTCGCCCAGCACAACAATTGCAGCTCCGTTTGGATCGACCACGTCAATCCCCGAAACCTGATACCAGTGATCGACTCGCTTGGCGTCAGGCAGATCGGCAGCGGCAACGTGATCGCCGTGAACATAATAGGAGGTCGCTCGCGATCCCGGATGACCGGTTTCGCTGACGGGAGCTTTATCCAAATGCAAGGTTACGGCAACGCTCGATAGCGGCGCTGCAGGAAATGTAATCGGATCCGAAAAATAATCAGCGCCGGCGGGAACCATCACATCGGGTTCTCCAGAAAACGTAAGAGCACGGTCCGTAGCAGAATCAATCTTCGGAGACGACGCTGAGAGCGGGCGAGCGATATGCACGCTTGTAAAGTGCAATGGCTGCGATCCGAATGCGTTGGAAAGACGCACTCGCAAAGTCGATCCGCCGACAGACAAGTGAAATATCTGCCGAAGCGTCACATCCTGCATGTCTTCCGCTGCGATTGAATTCTGCGGCTCCGGGATCTGTTGCGACGAGGTCCAACTCCCGACCCACTCGGAGTTCGTGCCAGCAGATTGGGCATAGCAGCCGCAGGCCGCACCGACGGTCACAAGCAGCGCGACGCAGAGTTTCGACCGCGTGGGCATGTGTTAGGGGGAAAGAATCTGGCGGAGAGGGAGGGATTCGAACCCCCGGTACCCTTTCGGGTACGCCGGTTTTCAAGACCGGAGCCATCAACCACTCGGCCACCTCTCCGGCGGATCAGCTGCGTTGGCGTGCTTTTGAATGCCGCCGCACGCGACTAACGCAACGGATTGCTTCTCGCTAGTTTACATCACGCTTGCGGAATCTCAGTGCTCAGCCGACAGTCCGAATGCTTTGGAATGGAACTCCATCACTTCCTCGAAATGCGACAGGAAGTATGTGATGCTGTGATCGCCCGGATATGCATGGTATTCATGCTTCACATGTTCTTGCAGCAACTCTCTATGTAAGTCAGCCGCGCCCTTTTCGAAGCCGTAGTTATCGTCTTGGCCGCAGTTGAAATAAATCGCCATCCTGCGAAGAGCCGCGGCATTTTTCTTCGCCAGCACGAGGGGATTGTTCTCGTTCCAGTGCTGCACACTGATGGGCGATCCGAAAACCGGGCCCAGAACGCCCAATAGCGGGTTTCCACTTTGGGATGCCGCATCGATCTCGCGTGGAGATTCGGTCATCAGAGCAGCGCTTTGCGCACTCACCGCCGAGAACAATTGCGGGTACGCGAATGCAAAGCGCAACGCGCCATAACCTCCCATTGAGATGCCGCTGATCGCGCGATTGGCTCGTCCCGGGCGAATCCGATACTTGCCTTCTATATGGGGCATGAACTCGTGCAGAAAAAAATCGCTGTAGCGGACTTTGCCGTCGGCAGAATTGATGTAGAAGCTGCGTCGTCCTTCGGGAGCAACGATGAGGAAATCGCCCATCTTGTGCTGCTTTCGAAGATCGTCGAGCAGCGTCCATCCGCCGCCATTGAACAGCGTCTGCTCGTTATCGCCGAGACCGTGCAGAAAATATAGACCCGGGTAACGTCGCGCCGGTTTCTGTGCTTCTCCAGCGTCGTAGCCTGACGGCAGGTAGACGCAGTAGTGAACAACCTGCCTGAGGATGCGGCTGTTCAGTGCACTGCAGTCGATCCGGCTCTGCGCAGCCATCGATCCACCAGCCATCAGGATGCAGAGAAGAATCCGGCGGAAAAACGAAGCAGGGGAGATCATGCTGATGGATCTATTCGTAGCGCAACGCCTGCACGGGATCAAGTTTGGCTGCACGTCCCGCAGGATACAAACCGGAAACCAGGCTGACCAGGAACGCAAAGAAAATCGCGAAGAGTACGAGCCACAATGGCACTGCCCAGAAATGTTCTGGTGGAATGGACTGGCTCTTGAGCCAGATATTCGTGCCGAAGTTGATGACTTGGCCGATTGCCCAGCCAAGACCGACGCCAATCACACCTCCGACAACGCCCATGGCTCCGGCCTCGGCGAAGAAAAGTTTCTTCACATCGCCATCGCTAGCACCGATGGCTTTCATGATTCCGATTTCCCGGCGGCGTTCGAGGATTGCCATCACAAGCGTGTTGACGATACCGATCGACGCTACGGCCAAGGCCAGGCTGCCGAAAATGCCTAAGAATGCGTACAAGACCTTGAAAACCTTCTGCAAGCTCTGGCTCGCGTCGAGAATTGAGAACGTGGTGAAGCCCATCTTCTTGATCGAATCCTCAACGCCCTTAATTTCCGCCGGATTCTTTACCCGTACGCTGATCGAGGAATACACCTCCTGATCGTTTCCTCCGCGTGCAATCTCCCTTAGATCCGTCGGTTGCATCACGTGCAGGCTCTCAGCCAGTTTCAACGGAAGAAACACCTTCGCGCGAGTTGGTCCGCGCATGCTCTCTGGATCGAGATCCGCAATGCCAACAATCTTCAATTTTTGTTCGCGAGAAATCACGGAATAAGATGCTGCGGCAATCTCGCTCGCGGGTGAGTTCTCTGGTGCTGCAGGAGGTTTCACGGGCACGGCGGTGGATTCCCGCTGCGCATAGTTCATGGTCAATTCTTTTCCGAGAAGAGGCTGCGCCAATTCCGCCACAGTCGGCTCCGGCGCTCCCAAGGGAGGAGTCTTTCCCAGGAGTTCTTCCGCGAACGACTTTTGCAAGATCACTTCCGGCGCAGAATCCGAACTGAAGAAGCTGCCCTGCATCCCATCGAACGCATCGTTGGATTTTGCCGACTGCGGCAGAGCCGACACCATCGACAGGTGAGGCTTGTCATTGAACTGCAATTCAGTCGAGAATCGGATATCGGGATAAGCTTCGCTCACATTCGGAAGGCGCTCAATCTCCGCCCGCGCGGACTCATCCAGAACGCGGCTCTCGGCGGGATTCGGACCGGTCCTTTCTTGCGCACGTCCCATGCGCATCTCCCGCCGCGACGAGACGTAGATGGTATCGAACAGCCCTGATTTTTCCAGCCGCCGAGAAAACAGCTGCTGCAGGCCTGTTCCGAGAGAAAGCATCGCCACCAGCGAAGCTACGCCGACTGAAATTCCAACGGTCGTCAGCGAATTCCGCAGGAGCGATTCCCGAAGATTTCGCAGCGCGAGCTCTGTGAGATCAGGAATCTTCATGCCTGACCTCTTGCATTCACCGGCGAGTTCGGACGATCATCCACCAGCTTTCCATCAGCAAGAAAAATCATTCTCTGCGCATATCGCTCGGCCAGTGCACGCTCGTGCGTCACCATCACGACGGTCATGCCGAGTTCCCGGTTGAATTCGGCGAGCATGTTCATGATTTCGGTGCCAGTATGGCTGTCAAGATTTCCCGTCGGCTCGTCGGCCAGCAGTAGCTTCGGCCGATTGATCAATGCGCGCGCCAGTGCCGCGCGCTGTTGTTCGCCGCCGGAAAGCTCGCTGGGCCGGTGGTGAAGCCGTGCGCGCAGTCCAACGCGCTCCAAAGCATCGCGCGAGAGAATGTCGCGTTTGTCCCGCTCGACCTCGGCGAACCGAAGCGGAAGCTCGACGTTTTCGGCCAGGGTCATGCTCGTGATCAGATTGAAAGACTGGAACACCATCCCCACGACATGCAGGCGGTATTTCGCTAATTCTTCACGGGAAAGCTTGGCGAGATCGCGATCTTGCACGACTACGCTTCCCGAGGTCGGCCGGTCCAATCCGGCGATCAGATTCAGCATCGATGATTTGCCCGATCCCGAACTGCCGAGCAGAGCTACAAATTCGCCCGACGCGACCTCGATCGAGACGCCATCGACAGCGCGAATCAGGGTCTCGCCCATGCGGTAATGCCGGCACAAATTCTCGCTGCGGATAGCGACTGTGTCCCGCGCTGCATCAACGATGGGCGCTGTCGTGGAAGTCATCACCGGATCTCTCCCCGCAAGACTTGCAATGCATCGCCCTCTTTGGAGGCGCCAGACTTGCCGCCATTCCCGCTGACCACAACCGCGTCGCCCTCGCCCGGCGCAAGGAAGAGATTTTCTTCCACTCCATGTTGCCGTGTATACAAGTCGTAATATCGCCCGCGCGCCGCGTAAAGCTGCGCGTGCGTTCCTCGCTCCACGATTCTGCCTTGTTCCATCACCATGATCTGATCTGCCCTGCGGATCGTCGAAAGGCGGTGGGCGATTACGAACGTGGTCCGTCCCTGCATCAGGTACGCCAAACCTTGCTGAATCATTTGTTCGGATTCAGAGTCGAGGCTCGACGTTGCCTCATCCAGAATCAGAATGCGCGGCTCGGCAAGGATTGCGCGGGCAATCGAGATCCGCTGCCGTTGCCCGCCGGAAAGTTTCACGCCGCGCTCGCCGACAACCGTCTCATATTTTTCCTCAAACTGCTCGGCGAATTCGTCGACGCGCGCAATTCGGCACGCGCGCATGATCTCTTCTTCGCTCGCCTCAGGGCGCGAGAACGCAACATTCTCGCGAATTGTCCCGTCAAACAGGAACGACTCCTGTAACACTACGCCGAGCCGGGTACGGAACGAATCCAGCCGCACCGTGCTCAGATCAATCTCGTCGACTCGAATCGTTCCTTGCGTCGGGATGTAGAAGGCGGAAATCAATCCGATCGTTGTCGACTTTCCCGATCCCGACGAGCCGACTAGAGCCGTCACCGTGCCCGGCTGCGAGCGGAATGAAATTTCGTGCAAGACTTCATGCGATCCGTCGTAGGTGAAGCTGACGTTCTCGAACTCCACCAGGCCGACAATATCCTTAAGCTGAATCGATCTGCGCGGGTCCTGATCCTCAGGCCGCTCCGCCATGATCTCCTGCGTCCGCTCCAAGCCCGCGAGCGCCTCCGTGATTTGGGTTCCAATAGAAACGACCTGCAGAATCGGTGCTACCAGAAATACCAGATATAAGTTGTACGAAATGTAACCACCGGGCGTCAGAGTGTTCCCAATCATTTGGCGTCCGCCCACGTACATCGTCGCTGCTCCGACCAATCCCAACAGAACGCTCGCCGACAAACTCATCAGCGAGGTAGCCGTCAGGGTGCGCATGACGTTATCGAGCAGGCGCCGCACTCCAGTAGCAAAGACGCCTTCCTCGCGCTCCTCAGCGTGATATCCCTTAACCACCCGTACGCCGCCGAGCGATTCTGTCAGTCGCCCTGTGACTTCCGCGTTGATCTTTCCGCGCTCGCGGAAGATGGGGCGGATCGTCCCGAACGCCTTGTTCAGCACGGCGGCGAAGCAACTTAGGGAGCCGACGGCGATCAGCGTCAGTGGAACGCTTGTGCGCAACAGCAGAACAAGCGCAATTCCTGCCGCTACGATCCCGCCCGAGAAATCGACCAATCCTGTCCCCAGCAGATTTCGCACGCCTTCCACATCGCTCATGATCCGCGAAACCAAAGCCCCGGTCTTGTTCGCGTCGTAAAACGAAACCGGCAGGCGCGAGATGTGCTTCTGCACTTCTTCGCGCAGTTCGGCAATCAAGCGCTGCGCCGCCTTCGACAATAGCTGCGTTAGCGAAAACGAAGTCACACCCTGCACGAGTGTCGCAACCAATACCGAAAACACCAGCGGCCGCAGCATCCACGTCTGGTGCTTCGTCACCACATTGTCGATAAGGAAGCGCGAGGAGTACGGCAGCACGAAGCCGGCGACCTTATTGATCACCATTAAGACGAACCCCACCGCGAGCAGGCCGCGGCGCGGGCGCATCAGCTTCCAGACCTCCGGAAGTACTGCCTTCAACCGCTGCATCTTCGGAGGCTTAGGAACTTCTTTGGTTTGAGGACTCAATCTACCGTTGGACTCCGGGAAGCCCGGTTTGGCTTCAGTAATATTGCATTGTCACACATCTGGGCGCCGAGCGCCGGGCCTCCAGCCTGTGACATTCCCCGTGCCGGCGTTGTATGCTCGGTGCGTGTCCCGTGTCTCTCAGGAGCGCTCGCCGACCTTCGGCTTGCTGCTGGCACTCCTTATAACTCTGTCCGTGGTAGTCGCCTACTCAGCCTATATCACCTGGCAGGTCACCGGCCTTCGCAAACTGCAGACCCAGCTCGTCGACCGCAATCGCAAGGACTCCCTGCAGTTGCTGCGCATCCAGAACGATCTCAACCTGCTCGCCGTCGCCATGCGTGATATGGTCAGCAGCGACGAGCCGTATCCGCTGACCGCCTGGTCCGCCCAGTTTCAGCGCATTCGCACGGACCTGGATGACGCCATGCGTCTTGAGGCTGGACTGGCTGTCGCCAGCCGTACTCCCGAGCAGAAAGCCTTCCTCAGCAGTTCCTTTACCCAGTTCTGGGACGCAGTCGACCGCATGTTCGCGATCGCACGCGATGGTCACGAAAAGGAGGCTCGCGAGCAAATTCAGCTAACTCTGCAGGAACGCCAGGCCGCTCTCAGCACTGCGGTCGCGCGCCTGCTGGTGCAAAACAGCGAAAACGAGGAACAGGCCGGACAGCGCATCGTCCAGATCTACGATCGCGTGCAACGGCAGGTCTACATCTTTCTCGGCGCTACTCTACTGGCGGTCCTGCTGAACGGACTGTCTCTAATTCGCTGGAACCGGAGGCTGTTTGCCCGGCTTGCCGAGATCTCGGAGCGCCGCAGTGAACTCGCCCAGAAGCTGATTTCCACGCAGGAGTCGACTCTGCGCTACATCTCGCGTGAATTGCACGATGAATTCGGGCAGATTCTAACCGCCATCGGATCGATGCTGCGCCGCGCCGGAACTCATGCACCGGAAGGCTCCTCGCTCAGGGTGGACCTGCAGGAAGTCCTTCAAACCGTGCAGTCCACGCTTGAAAAGGTCCGTACCCTTTCGCAGGCGCTTCATCCCGTTATGCTCGATGAAGCCGGCCTTGAGAGCACGCTGGACTGGTACATCCCCACCGTGGAAAGGCAAACCGGAATTGCCATATCCTATGAAAAGCAGGGTGAGCCATTTCCGGTGGACGGCGCCGCCGGCGTGCACATTTATCGTATCCTGCAGGAGGCACTCAACAATGTCGCTCGGCACTCGAACGCAAAAAAGGTCTGGGTGCGTTTGCGATTTTTGCCCCGCACCCTGGAGTTGGAAATTGAAGATCATGGCGCGGGATTCCCGGAGCGCCAAAGCCGGCGTGGTATCGGCCTGGTCGCGATGCGCGAACGCTCCGAGTTGATGGGCGGACAGATCGTGTTTTCACGTCCGCCCGAAGGCGGTACGCTCGTGCATCTGACGGTACCGAGAGAGAAAGCGGAGTTTTATGGAAAAGAAGATCACAGTCTTGCTCGTGGATGATCACAGTCTCGTCCGCCGCGGCTTCCGCCGCATGCTGGAAGACGAACCCGACATGGAAGTTGTCGGTGAAGCAGGTGATGGCGAAGAATCCATCAGGCTCGCCAAAGAATTGCATCCCCACGTCGTGGTGATGGATTGTGCTTTGCCCGGCATGAACGGCCTACAGGCCACGCGGCAGATCATCGAAAACTCTCCCGAGACCGCGGTTCTGATGCTCAGCATGCATACCGAGAACACGTGGGTTCGGCAGGCCATCGAGGCCGGGGCAAAAGGATACGTTCTCAAAGACGCTCTCGATCTCGAACTCGGTGCGGCCGTCCGCAGAGTTGCCGCAGGCGAAACTGTATTCGATCCGAAGGTTGCGCAACGTTCAGTTCTGAAAGGCGAACGCAGCGCCGCGCTCACGCAGCGCGAACTCGAAGTCCTGCAGATGATCGTCGATGGCAAGTCCAACAAGGAAATCGCTACAGCGCTTGATCTGAGCGCGAATACTGTTGCCGTTCACCGCGCCAACATAATGAACACCCTGGGAATCCACAAGACCGCGGAGTTGGTCGTCTACGCGATTCGTGCCGGGCTGGTGAACGTTCCGTGAATCGCAGGTCCTTCCTGGGGTCGATGGCTGGTCTCGCTGCGTGGCCGTACTTCTCGCTCTACAACGAGCTGTCGAAGCAGACACTGTACGCAGCCTCTCTCGGCTTTCGATTTACGGATGTAACTACGCAAGCCGGCATTCACTTCGAGCATAACAGCGGAGCCTTCGGCGGCAAGTTCCTTCCTGAAACCATGGGCTCAGGTTGCGCCTTTCTCGACTACGATCGCGACGGCTGGCAAGACATTCTGCTGATCAACGGAGCCGACTGGCCGGGACACAAGAAGGACCGCACCACGCTGAGGCTCTATCACAACAACGGCGACGGCACATTTACAGACGTCACTTCGCATTCCGGACTCGACGTAGAACTCTACGGGATGGGTGTCGCCGTCGGCGACTACAATAATGACGGCTGGCCCGACATTCTCATCACCTGCGTCGGGCAGAACCGTCTCTTTCACAACACCGGCAAGGGAACTTTTATCGACGTGACCCACTCCTCCGGGTTGGGAAAGCGCGAAGGATTCAGCACCTCCGCTGTGTGGTTTGACTACGATCGCGACGGCCTTCTCGATCTTTTCGTATGCAATTACGTGAAGTGGTCCCCGGAGCGCGACGTTTTCTGCAGTCTCGATGGCAAGCACAAGTCCTACTGCACCCCGGAAGCCTATCGCGGAGAAACCTGCTGGCTCTTCCACAATCGCGGCAACGGCACGTTTGAAGATGTCACTGCGTCCAGTGGAATTTTCGATAGCAGTTCCAAGTCTCTTGGGGTTGCGCTATTCGATCAGAATCACGACGGATGGCTCGACCTGATGGTTGCCAACGACACGCAACCCAACAAGCTCTACCGCAATCAGCACAATGGAACGTTCAAAGATGCCGCCGTCGAGGCCGGAATTGCATTCAGCACTGAAGGTAGAGCGCGCGCCGGAATGGGGATTGATGTCGCAGACTTTGACAACTCCGGCAATCCTGGCGTCGGCATCACCAACTTCGATAACGAAATGATCGGGCTCTATCGAGAAAGTGGAAAGACATTCGAAGACATCGCGCCGCAGTCTGGCGTCGGACTTGCCTCTCGCAACAGCCTGGGATTCGGCTGCTCATTTCTCGATGTGAATCTCGATGGCTGGCTCGATTTCGCCGTCACCAACGGACACATCGACGAGACGGTGCGCAACATCCGCGGCAATGTCGGCTATGCGCAGCCTCCGCAACTTTTTCTGAACAACGGAAAGGGACTGTTCCACGATGTCGCCGCCGAAGTTGGAGCCAGCTTCGATCAGCCAAAGGTGGGACGAGGCCTCGCCTATGCCGACTTCGACCGCGATGGCGACCTTGATCTCTTAATTACGACGAACAACGGCCCCGCTTATCTTTACCGCAACGATGTATCTTCCGGAAATCGCAGCATCCGCTTCCATCTTGTCGGAACCAAGTCCAACCGCGACGCGATTGGGGCCACTGTGCGTGTTTTTGCAGGCGGCCTGATGCAGACCCGCTTGGTGAAGGGCGGATCCAGCTATCTATCGCAGTCCGAACTTCCCGTGACCTTCGGACTGGAAAAGCACGATCGCATAGATCGCGTCGTAATCGATTGGCCCAGCGGACGAACAGAGGAGTACAAAGACCTCGCCGCCGGTCGCGCTTATAAATGCACAGAAGGAAAATCGATCACTCCGAAGAACGGTTATTGAGTCGACTTGGCAGTCGATTTCACAACACTTCCCGCAACCAGCAGATCGATATCCACGCTATCGCTGACTCGCAGGAATAACGTGCTGGGATTTTTCATTCCCCATTTTTCATACGGAATGGTGAAGTGAACGTTGGCGGTCCAATGATCGCCCGAGGTCTCGACCTGCGCCGGAACTGTAATCTCGCGGTCTGCTCCATGAATGCTGAACATGCCGCGAACCATGACCGAAGCTTCTCCCTGACTCGGAACATTTCCCTCGACTTGCTCCGGCCGAAATAAGATCTCCGGATACCTCGCGCTTTCCAGCACTTCCTTGTGCATCTTCCGGTCGCGCATTCCACTGCCGCTGTCGCCGCTGGTCGCATCGACCACAATCTGGCCCGTCATTTTTCCCGTCGGCGCCATCTCAAGCGCGCCCTGCTTCACCTTGAAGGTTCCATGCACAGTGTGGAGCACATCCCCCAGCGTGAACTTCACCGAACTCTGCGCCGGATCTAGCCGGAACTCGGTATCCTGCGCCGCCGCTGCAACGACAAGCCCGCACAGCAGCGTTCCAACTGTAATCAAACGCAATCCCATGGCTCGAACACGCATTATGCTGTCAATAACCCCCATCCCAGAGTGAGCCCATCCCAAACCAGATCGATAGGCGGCACCGCTCCAATGTGCAATGCCAGCAGCCTGCGAAAAACATTCGGATGCTTTCGGAACGCTTGCAGCGTGCGATTCTGCAGCCGGGGCCGTCCATCCAGCATGAGCATCAGCCGTGCCATGCTTCGCGGACGCAGCCCGAGTCGCCGGTGTTGCGCATCATAGTGCTCAAGATTCCCCGTCTCCAGACACCGCGCCAACACCACTGCTTGTCCGAAGGCCATGCCGAGACCTTCCCCTGTGATCGCATCCACTGTGCCGGATGCATCCCCGACTAAGGCAACATTGTCTCGCCACACGCGGCGCAGAGTTCGATTGCCTGTCAATGCTCCTTTTTCCGGAGATGATGTTTCGCAGCCCCGCAGCTGCGCATTCAGCCGAGGCAATCGATGCAGACATTCCTGCAATCGCCGTTTCGGATGGTGAGAAGCGACCGCGACACAAACCTGCTCAGGCCCAACTGCCGTCGCGTAACCCTGACACTCTTTGCCCCAGTAGATCTCCATGTGATCGGTCCAGGGCGCAACACGGAAATGCTGCCGGTACGCGTAGCGAAAGCGAGCTCTGGAGTGATTCTCCAGCCCTGCCCACTTTCGAACGCGCGAGTTCGGCCCGTCAGCTCCGATGATCCAGCGCGCGCGCACAAACTGTTTGCCGAGGCGAACTCGGTCGTGTTCGATTCCTGTGACGGCGGTCCGCCACAATAGTTCCACGCCCATCTGCGCCGCGCGTTCGGACATGAGTCGATGTAAAGCCGGGCGCCGCATGGCAAGCCCAAGGCCGCCTCCAGGGAAGTCAGCTTCTGCGGAGGATTCCAATCCCACAAAGCGGATGCCACGGAAAGCATACGCCTCGCCGACAGGCAACTGAATTCCCAACCGCGAAAGCGCGGCCAAGCCGTCGGGCATGAGTCCCTCGCCGCAGGCCTTATCAATCGGCATCTCCGCGCCATCGGCGACCATCACGCGGAATCCGCGTTGCCGCGCAGCAATCGCCGCCGCCAAACCCGCGGGCCCGCCCCCGATCACGAAGACATCTGTCACATTCGACAACGCCCGATTCCTCACCACCGCAGAAGTACAAGCTCCGAACAGAATCCCGGTCCCATCGCCGCCAGCACTCCGAGCGTGCCCGGCTTCGGACGCCTGTTTCTCATCACGTCTTCCAGCACAACCAACACCGAGGCTGAAGAAAGATTCCCCACTTTCTTCAGGCAATCCCACGACGCATCAAGCTGGCCGTCATGCAGATCGAGAGCCGCTGCCGTCGCTTCCAGCACCTTCGGGCCTCCCGTATGCAGCACCCAGCTTCCAATCTCGCCGCGCTTGTATCCGTGATCCCCCAAAAAAGCGTCCACATCCTGCCCCAGATGTTCGCGAATCAACACCGGCACTTCCGGCGAAAGCGTAATGCGGAATCCCTTCTCGCTCACTTTCCATCCCATCATTCCTTCCGTCTCGGGATAGAAGATCGATCGAGTCGCAAGAATCTCCGGACCCGCAGCGTTCAAATCACTTCCCGTAACTATGACCGCCGCCGACCCATCCGCGAATAGACCGGAAGAAATCAGATTCGCCACCGAGAGATCGTCGCGTTGAATGGTCAACGAACAAAGCTCGACCGAAACTAAAGCCGCCGCTTGTGTCGGGTACGCGCGTACATAATCGGCAGCGCGAGCAATTCCCGCCGCTCCGGCCACACAGCCCAATCCAAAAATCGGCACTCGCCGGATATTCGTCGGCAGCCCCATCCGATTGATCAATAACGCATCGATCGAGGGACTCGAGATTCCCGTTACCGAAGTGAAGAAAAGCGCGCCGAGAGTGCATCGGTCGAGTCCGGCATGATGCAGCGCGCGGCAGAGCGCTTGCTCCCCGAGGTCCTGAGCGACTTCGATCCAAACGTCGTTGGCTTTGCCCCAGGTATCGAGCTCGTAATATTTTTCCGGCTCCATCGCAAGATGGCGGCCCTCTACGGCTACATTGCGATGCAGCCGCACGAGCATCTGCGGGTTTCTCAGGGAGTCGCCCCAGTATTCTTGCAGCTTCTCGAGCAGGAACTTTTGTGGATAGTAGTGTTTCGGAAAGGCGCTTGCGGCGCTGGCTATTTTCATTGTGTGGGTCCCTGTCCCGGCGCGGAGTCAGCGCCACCACCCGCCGGATATCGCGAATGACAGATTAGATGAGCCGGCGCTGCTTCCGGTTGTCCCTTCGCGGACTTTGCGAGGCCAAGCGCATTGTCCCAACTGGCCCGTACAGAATTGTCACCTAGTTGTTAAAAAAATTCGACGCGAAGACTGGTTGCTTCCCTAACTGCGGAACGCGCGCCGCGCCAGGCCCAAGGCTTCCGACCAGAATGCTCCTGGCGAATTAGCAAGCTTCACAACTTCCCGTACGGCATCGACGAAGGAATCCATTTGATCTTTTGTGACCATGAGCGGCGGCGCAACTTTCAGCACCATGAAGTTGTTCCCGCAGACTTGCGTGAGGAATCCGAAATCACGGAACAGCCGCATGACTACGATCTGCCCAAACATGCCGGCGTGCAGCGCGCAAAACGCTTCATACGGAATCCGCAACCGTAGCTGCTTCGGGGCTTGGAATTCAATGCCCATCAGCAATCCCATCCCGCGGACTTCCTTCACCATCTGGTATTCGCCCAGCGCGTCGCTTAAACGGCTGTGCAGATACTTGCCGGCCTCGATGGAACGCCGCCCCAAGTCCTCCCGCTCCAACACGTCCAGCGTCGCGAGGGCAGCCCGCATGGCGAGACTATTCTCGCTAAACGTAGATGTATGTACGAACGCGCGCGGCAATGACGAGTACACCGAATCGCAGATCTCTTCGGACATCAAGACCGCGGCACAAGGAATCAGCCCTCCACTCATCGCCTTCGCCAGAATCACCATATCCGGCTCGACTGCGAAGTGATGCGCGGCGAGAAACGGCCCGGTGCGGTACATCCCGGTCTGCACTTCATCCAGCACCAGCAGCGTCCCATGGCGCCGGCAAAGCATTTCGGCGGATCGCAGATAATCCCGATCCGGGACGCAAACTCCCGCTTCGGACTGGACCGGCTCAACGATGAATGCCGCGAACCGCTTCGTCTTCACCTCTTTCTCGAGTGCCTCAAGATCGCCGAAAGGCACGACAGCAGTTTCAGGCAAGAGCGGCCCGAATCCATCTCTCCAGAATGAATCGCTCATGAGGGAAAGCGCGCCGCAAGTCAGGCCGTGGAACGCGTGCGCTGCCGACAGAATCCCCGGCCGTTTTGTATGCGCCCTTGCGAACTTGATTGCCGCTTCAACTCCCTCGCTGCCGGAAGACGCAAAGAAGGCCCGCTCCAGACTGCCCCCGGCGCGAGCGCACAGTCTCTCTGCCAATTCGCCCGCAAGATCAGCCACATGCGTTTGAATCATCGCCGGGCCCGAGCGCTCCAGTTCATGCTGCAATGCGCTTACGACGTCGGGATGATTGTGGCCTACGTTATGGACGCAGTATCCAGAAAGAAAATCGAGAATGCGCCGGCCATCTTCAGTAAACAACTCGGCGCCGACGCACCGCTCGTAACGAACGTTCATCTGGAGCAGGTCCAGCAGACGCACCCACTCCGGGTTAACGCGTTCCGCGTATCGCGCCGACACGTCCGCGCCGCCGCCCGAAACTGCTGTACTCATTCTTCTCCCGAGGCAGAGATTAGTGTGTTACTGCAATCGAAGTCGGAATGCCTCCGGCCGAGTAAGTAGAAACTAAAGTCAAGGTCCCGCTCTGGTCCACGGTGAATGACTGAATCGTTCCCGAACTAGACTGGTTCGCCAAAAACAGAACGTTCCCGGCTGGATCGCTTGCGATGAAAGCTGGCTGCGAACCCGTTCCAAACGGCGACGCCAACAGCAACGTGAGCCCACCCGCGTTGGACCCTGTGGACCCTATGGAAAATCCGGCCATGTTTCCTGATCCCTGGTTTGCCGCGTAGAGAAACTTGCCTGAAGGGTCCACCAGCACCGCAACCGGACCGATGTATGTCTCCCCGATCGGCGAGCCCGGAAGTTGCGAAAGCGATCCATCGGAGTTGATTGAGAACTCCGAGATGGAACTGTCCAGCTTGTTTCCGGTGTACAAAAAGCTGCCAGTCGGATCGATCGCCAGCCCAAACGGATTGGCTCCGGTAAAGAACGGCGATCCCGGAACCGGCGTCGCTATTCCGTTGGCCATGGCAAAACCTTCAATGAATCCAGGGTTTCCCGGGCCAGTAATGTAGAGGAAATTTCCTGAAGGCGTCAGCGCCATATTGCTGGGGCTGAGTCCAATCGGGAACGGATTTCCCACCGCCGTCAAATGGCCGTCGCTGGAGTCAATCGAAAACACAGAGACGTCGAGAGATCCGGAATTCGCCGCGTACAGATAATTGCCTGCCGAATCGATCGCCAGCAGAAACGGCGCCGTTCCTGCCGCAGTCCGCGGCGTAATCTCCTGCAGTCCTCCGGTTACGGACATAGTGAACCGGGAAATATCTCCGGGCACGTCGCCGGAATTCGCCGCGTACAAGTAATTCAGCTTCGGATGAATCGCAATCGACTGCACCGCGCCGCCGGCAGTGATCGGGCTGCCCGCCAATTGAACCAACGCGCCGGAATTCGGGTCTTCGCGAAATGCCGTAATTTGATTCGCGCTCGGAATGGCCGCGTACAAAAAGTGGCTGCTCGTGCTGCTGCACCCCACGGTAATGGCTATGCTCCCGCAAACAAGCAACACAGCCGCTGCTTTCTTTAGCATCCGTTACTCCTCGTCAGATTTTTCGAAACGACTTCGGAATTTGCTGGTCCGGCCGGAAGTTCATCGGACGAACGGGCCACGCTCAGTTTCTACTCGCGACCCCTATCATACGGGACAAGCGCTCCCTTGCGCAGCAACAGGCTGTGTATAGCTCTGCGATGCGCCATCTCCCGGGCAAGGTTGTACCCGCCAGGACACAGCCGAGCGTCAGGTCTCTGTGTTTTGGAAATCAATGAGCCGGGCTCGGACGCGGTGCCGCATGCGACGACGTGTCCGGCAGCGCATGATCTTCTCCGCCGCGCAAAGCAAGCCGCAGCCGGTCAAGATACACGTAAACCACGGGCGTCGTAAACAGCGTCAGCATCTGGCTCACAATCAATCCACCGACGATCGTGATGCCCAGTGGCCGATGCAATTCCGAACCGGTACCCGAGCCCAGCGCCAGCGGTAATCCACCCAGCAGAGCCGCCATCGTAGTCATCATGATCGGCCGGAAACGCAGGATGCACGCATCGTAGATCGCCTCAACCGGCTTCTTGCCCTGATTGCGCTCCACCTCCAGCGCCACGTCGATCATCATGATCGCGTTCTTCTTCACCAGTCCAATCAGCAGGATGATCCCGATCATCCCGATCACATTCAATTCGTTGTGCGCCAGAAGCAGTGCCAACAATGCCCCAAGGCCCGCCGACGGGATTGTCGAAAGAATCGTGATGGGGTGAATGTAGCTCTCGTAGAGCATACCCAGCACGATGTAGACCGCGCCCAGCGCCGCGATAATCAAGACCAGCATGTTCGATTGCGAGCTCTGGAACGCTGCCGCGGTTCCCTGAAAACTCGCGGTGATCGATGGCGGGAAACCAATTGTGCGCTCGGCCTTTTCAATCGCATCTGTCGCTTGCCCGAGCGACACACCAGGCGCCAGATTGAACGAGATCGTTACCGATGGCATCTGCCCCTGGTGATTCACTGCAAGCGGTGTGTTCGACGGCTCAAAATGCGTGAAAGCGGCCAGCGGAATCGCTCCTCCATTCGCCGCCTTCAAATAAATGTTCTGCAGAGATTCCGGGGTCTGCTGAAACTGGGGAGCAACTTCCATGACGACGTGATATTGATTCAGCGACTCGTACATCGTGGATACTTGTCGTTGCCCGAATGCATCGTACAGCGCGTTATCCAGCGTCTGGGGCGTGACTCCCAGCCGGCTGGCCGTATCGCGATCAATGACCAGTCGCGCCTGCAAACCCTTATCTTGCTGATCGGAATTCTGGTCGCGCAACTCCGGCAGTTTGCGCATCGTCTGCAGAAGACGCGGAGCCCACGAATTCAATTCGTCGACATCCGGGCTCTGCAGCGTGTACTGATATTGCGCGTTGCCCCAGCGGCCGCCGATCGTCAGTTCCTGCGCCGACTGCAAAATCAGCGTCGCCCCCGGCACCACTGCCAGTTTCCCGCGCAGCCGGTTGATCACATCGTCCGCACTTGGATAGTGGCATGGTTCCCAGAAATGTTGCTTCTGGCACCCCCCGCGCTGTTCCAGCGGCTTGAGGGTCAGGAAAAAGCGTCCCTGGTTAAGCGCAGTATTTCCGCCGGTGAATCCGGCCATCGAATCGACCGCCGGATCCGCCAGCACGATCTTGACGTAGCGCCTCATTTTCTCTGACATGGACTGGAATGACACGTCCTCAGAGCCAATTACAGTGCCCGAGATCCGCCCTGTGTCCTGCTGCGGGAAAAATCCTTTAGGCACCTTGATGTAGAGATATACGGTCAGGCAGGCTACGACAATCGTAACCGTAAGAGTCACAGGCTGGTAGGCCAGCACCCACTTCAGCGAGTGCCTGTAAATAGTGAGCAGCCGATCAAAAGCCCACTCGCTGGTCCGGTAGAAGATGTTGTGCTTCTCGCCCTCGACCGTTGATCGGAGAAACTTCGCGCACATTGTCGGAGTCGTCGTCAGAGAAACCACCAACGACACTCCGATCGCGACGCTCAGGGTTACGGCAAATTCCCGGAACAAACGCCCGACAATCCCGCCCATCAGCAGCAGAGGAATGAACACGGCCACCAGTGATGTGCTCATCGACACGACCGTAAATCCGATCTCCGCCGCGCCCTTGAATGTCGCTTGCACCACGCCCATCCCGTGCTCGATATACCGCGTGATGTTCTCCAAGACCACAATCGCGTCGTCGACCACGAAACCCGTCGAAATGGCCAGCGCCATCAGCGACAGGTTGTCGAGGCTGTATCCCAGCAGGTACATCACCCCAAACGTGCCTACGAGCGAAAGGGGAACGGAGATGCTCGGAATGATCGTCGCCCGCACCGTACGCAAAAACACGAACACAACCAGAATCACCAGTACCACCGAAATCAGCAGCGTCCGCTCGATTTCTTTCACTGACGCCCGGACGGACGTGGTCCGGTCCATGACAACGGAAAGCTTCATGGCTGGCGAAATCGATGCCTGCAGGTAAGGGATGATCGAGGTAACACGGTCCACCGTGTCGATGATGTTCGCCCCGGCCTGCCGGAAAACGGCCAGCATGACTCCCCGCTTGCCATTGATCAGGCCCAGTTGGCGCCGGTCCGAGACGCCATCGCTCACGTCGGCCACATCTCCGAGCCGCACCGCTGCTCCATTGTTATAAGCCACGATTAACGGCCGGTATTCATCCGCCGTGAACAACTGGTCGGTGTCGTCGAGCATATAACTCGTGGTGCCCGTCGATACCTCGCCTTTCGGCCGGTTCGCGTTTGCCGCATTCAAAGCGTTCCTAACCGTGTCCAGCCCGATGCCCAGCTTGTTCAGCAGAGTTGGATTGACCTCCGCACGCACTGCCGGCTGCGACGAGCCCCAAACGAATACCTGGCCCACTCCCTCCACCTGCGCCAGTTTCTGCGCCAGGATCGAGTCGGCGGCATCGTACATATGCGGCACGGTGATCGTGTCCGAAGTCAGCCCCAACAGCAGAATCGGTGCGTCCGCCGGATTCACTTTTCGATAACTCGGATTGCTCGGCAGGTTTGCGGGAAGCTGGCTGCGTGCTGCATTGATGGCAGCCTGGACGTCTCGCGCGGCAGCATCAATATTCCGATTCAGGTCAAATTGTAGCGAGATTCCGGTGCTTCCCAGCTGGCTGGACGACGTCATCTGGTTAATTGCCGCAATCCGCCCAAATTCACGCTCCAGCGGCGTCGCCACTGCCGAAGCCATCGTTTGCGGATCGGCTCCCGGCAATCCAGCGCCAACGCTGATTACCGGAAAATCCATCTGCGGCAGGGACGCTACAGGTAGAAAATTAAACGCAAGTATTCCTGACAACAGCAGCGCCGCCGTCAGCAGCGACGTTCCAATCGGCCTCCGGATAAATGGGGCTGAAATGCTCATGCATTAGTCCGCTGACATCGGCTGCGAAGGAATCTCATTTCCGATGCGATACTTAGAGAACCGGTGCGCCAGCCGGTCAAACCACAGGTAAACCACGGGAGTCGTATACAGCGTCAGCAACTGGCTTAACAGCAATCCGCCCACAATCGTGATGCCGAGAGGCCGGCGCAATTCAGCGCCCGTGCCCGTTCCAAGCGCCAGCGGCAATCCCCCGAGCAGAGCCGCCATTGTCGTCATCATGATCGGCCGGAAACGCAGCAAGCACGCCTGATAAATCGCTTCCTCCGGCGGCTTATGCTCTTCCCGCTCCGCTTCCAGCGCGAAGTCGATCATCATGATGGCATTCTTCTTCACGATTCCAATCAGCAGAATGATGCCGATCAACGCCACAACTGTGAGATCGTTGCCCGTCAGCATCAACGCCAAAATCGCGCCGACGCCAGCCGACGGCAAAGTCGAAAGAATCGTTACCGGATGAATGTAGCTCTCGTACAGCACTCCCAGCACGATATAAACCGTAATCACCGCCGCCAGGATCAGGTACGGTTCACTCGCCAGCGAGTTCTGGAATGCGGCCGCCGTCCCCTGAAATGCCGCGTGAATACTGGCTGGCAGCTGAATGTCTTTTTCTGCCTGCTGGATCGCCTTCGTCGCGTCTCCCAGCGAGGCCCCGGGCGCAAGATTGAACGACAAGGTTACAACCGGGAATTGCCCCTGATGGTTCACCGACAGCGCCGCGCTCGCTGAACTCATCTTCGTGAATGCCCAGATCGGAATCGGAGCCCCGCTGGTTGTGACCGCCGCCCCGTTTGCCGTCGGCGCTCCTGTGTTGGGTGTTACCGTGCTCGGCCGGATATAGATATCCTTCAGGTCTGCCGGACTATCCGCGAAGTTTGGCATCACCTCGAGCACCACGTGATACTGGTTGAGCTGCGTGAATATGGTCGAGACTTGCCTCTGCCCGTACGCGTCGTACAGCGTGTTGTCGATCGCCTGAGGAAAAATCCCGAGCCGCGACGCCGTATCGCGATCGATCGAGAGTGTGGTCTTCAGCCCGCCATTGAGTTGGTCGGTTGCCACATCCCGCAGCTCCGGCAGCGTCTGCAGCTTAGCTACCAGTTTGGGCGTCCATTGCGCCAACTCGTTCGCATCCGCGTCTTCGATGGAATACTGGAACTGGGTCCGGCTCACCCGATCTTCCACCGTGAGGTCCTGCACCGGCTGCATGTACAAGGTGATCCCTTGCACCTTCGCCAGTTCCGGCTGCAAGCGCCGTATGATTGCCGAGGCATCGTCGGCGCGCTCATCGCGCGGCTTCAAATTGATCTGGATTCGCCCGGAATTCGGCGTTGTGTTGGTCCCATCCACTCCAATGAACGACGAAAGGCTCTCGACATCATCCTTATCCTTCAGAATGACCTTTGCCAGTTCCTGCTGCCGTTGTGACATCGCCTCGAAGGAAACATTGTCCGGAGCTTGTGAGATTCCCAGAATCACGCCCGTATCCTGCACCGGAAAAAATCCCTTGGGGACGATGACGTACAGAAAGAGAGTGAGTACCAACGTCCCGAACGTCACCAGCAACGTTGCCGTCTGATGCTTCAGAACCCACTTCACCGTCCGTCCGTAAAACGCGATGATGCGGTTGTAGTAGTCCTCGGTTACCTCGTAGAACCGCCCCTTCTCGCCTTCTTTCCGATGTTTGAGCAGCTTGGCGCACATCATCGGCGTCAGGCTGAGCGAAACCGCGGCCGATACCAGAATAGTGACAGCCAGCGTGATCGCGAATTCCCGGAACAGCCGCCCGACAATATCGCCCATGAAGAGCAGTGGGATCAGCACTGCAATCAGCGAAACCGTCAGCGAAACGATCGTGAATCCGATCTGCCCCGCACCCTTCAACGCCGCATCCAGCGGCGAATCTCCCGCCTCGAGGAAGCGGTCGATGTTCTCGATCATGACGATCGCATCGTCGACCACGAATCCAGTCGAGATCGTCAGCGCCATCAAGGTCAGGTTGTTCAGGCTGTAGCCGAGCAGGTACATCACTCCGAACGTGCCGATGATAGACAGCGGCACAGCCACGCTCGGAATCGCGGTCGCCCACAAATTGCGCAGGAAGAGGAACACGACCATGATCACCAACGCGATGGCGAGCGCCAGTTCGAAATAGACATCCTGGACCGACGCGCGAATGGTAATCGTCCGGTCGGTCAGAATCTGCACCTTCACCGCCATTGGCAGTGATGCCTGCAGTTGCGGCAGCAGCTTCTTGATCCGGTCCACCACGCTGATGATGTTCGCCCCGGGCTGCCGCTGAATATTGACGATCACCGCCGGGGTTTGGTTCATCCACGCCGCCAGCTGATCGTTCTCCGTCCCGTCAATCACATTCGCGACGTCGCTCAGTCGCACCGGCGCGCCGTTGTGATACGCAATCACGATCGGCTTGTACTGTTCGCTTGAGAACAGCTGATCGTTCGCGCCAATCGTGTACGACTGCCGTTGCCCGTCGATCACTCCTTTGGCCTGATCGACGTTCGCCTGCACCAGCGCGGCCCGCAGATCCTCCAGGCTCAGGCCATAGGACGCGAGCGCCGTAGGATTCGCCTGAATTCGCACCGCCGGCTTCTGTCCGCCGCTGATCGAAACCAGCCCCACGCCCGGCAACTGCGAAATCTTCTGCGCCAGCGAGGTATCGGCGACATCTTCGACCTTCGACAAAGGCAGGGAGTCCGAGGTCAACGCGAGCGTCAGAATCGGCGCGTCCGCCGGATTAACCTTGTTGTAGATCGGAGGATTCGGCAGGTCCGCTGGTAAATACGTCGACGCCGAATTTATCGCTGCCTGTACCTGCTGCTCTTCGACGTCAATATTCTGGTCGAGTCCAAACTGCAGCGTAATGACCGAACTCCCGTACGAACTGGTCGACGTCATCTGGGTCAGTCCCGGAACCTGCCCAAACTGCCGCTCCAGCGGAGACGTCACCGACGACGACATCACGTCCGGATCGGCCCCTGGATAAAACGTAGTCACCTGGATTGTGGGGTAATCCACTTCCGGGAGAGCCGATACCGGAAGTTGCATGAACGCAACCCAGCCAATCAGCAACACTCCGAACATCAGCAGCGTGGTCGCTACTGGCCGGAGAATGAATATTCTCGAAGGATTCATGAACCTGAAGATCCGCCGGAGATCGGCATTCCAGAAAAGCTCGATCCGCCGCTGTTGGCAGCCTTATGCCGGTTGCCACTCGCCGGACCTACCCCTTTGGCCGCGGTTGGAGCAGCAGCCCGCGGTTCGATATGGCTTCCCGTCTGCAGCTTGTCCTGGCCGTCGGTCACGACAACATCGCCCGGAGTGACGCCTTCGGTCACGACCGTCGTATCCCCCTGCGTCAGCGCAATCGTGACCGCGTGATCCTGTACGGTCTTGTCCGAATTCACGGTATATACGAACGGCCCCTGAGGTCCGCGCAGAACCGCCGCTGTCGGAACGACGGTGCTGTTCTTTCGAGTCTCCAACAGAAGGTCCGCGTTCACGAACTGATTGGGCCAGAGCCTGCTGTCCTTGTTGTCAAACACCGCTTTGAGCTTCGCTGTGCCTGTTGTCGGATCGATCTGGTTGTCGATGGTCAGCAGCTTTCCGCTCGCCAGCTTCGTCTGATCGTCGCGGCTGAACGCATCTACTTCCAGAGTGGATTTCCGCATCCGCGTCGCCACGCTCTGCAGGACATCCTCTGGCAGCGTGAAGATCACCGCGATCGGCTGCAGTTGCGTCAGGATCAGCATTGGATTCGTATCGGACGCATGGACAATGTTTCCCGGATCGACCTGGCGCAATCCAACTCGTCCGCTGAACGGCGCCCGAATGTGGCAATACACAATATTCAGCTTCGCGCTGTCGATTTGCGCCTGGTCGTTGCGAACTGTTCCCTCGAGCTGATCGACGGTCGCCTTCTGCGTGTCCACCTGCTGCTGCGCTATGCTCCCCGACGGAATCAGCGCTGTATAGCGATCCAGGTTCAGCTTTGCATCCCGCAACGATGCCTGATCCTTGAACAGCTGCGCCTGCAGCTGTTCCACCTGCACTTCGTAGGGACGGGCATCGATCTCAATCAGCAAATCGCCTTCGCGTACGTCCTGCCCTTCGCGGAAGTTGACCTTCATGATCTGGCCGTCTACGCGGCTCTTGATATTCGCCGTATTAAAGGCAGTTACGGTTCCAAGACCCGAGAGATAAACGGGCACGTCTTGCCGCTCAACCGGCGCCACCGACACCGAAACCGCGCGCGGACCCGCAGCGTGGGCCTTCTGCTGTTTTGAATCAGCCGCAGTGCTGCATCCAATCGCCACGGCCAGAAGCGCCGCAATCGTTATTACCACTGCTGTACGCACAACCATGACTGCGTATTTTTTCCCTTTAGAGCAATCGTTTATATTCACAGGATTAATCCGTCGCCGTTCCTTTGACTCGAACTCCGCAGGAGCTCCGAGTATTAGACGTACAATTGCAGACTCGGTCGCGGCAACTAGCCCGATGCAGGGATCCCATGCGGCCAGGCCCCTGAAGTTACTGGAATGACAACAAGAGAGCAGTTGCTTCGGCAGAACCGCGCCACTCTAGCATCAACCGCCGGTCCTTAGCAGGTCAAGGACTTAGCGCGTGTTTTACATACTTTTACCCGGGTTGACGGTACGTTGACCTCGTGGGCTCTATTCGGCGGGGAAAAAGCGAGAAAACCACCGGAATTTAAGTGATTGTTCGAAAGCTCACCGAGGTCACATCCTCATCGACGCCGAGACTGGATGCTGCGATTCATACCGGAAGATCTCATCTTCGTGCTGCAGCGTAAGCCTGATATCGTCGAGTCCGTTCAACAGGCAGTGTCGGACAAATTCATCGATCGGGAACTGCGCGCGAAATCCCTGGTCATCCCGCACTTCGCGCTTTTCCAGGTCGACCATGACCGCATAATCATCGACGTCCTGAGCTCGGCGCATCAGCGTGGCGACCTCATCTTCGGTGAGTTTTACGGTCAAAAAACCGTTTTTCGTGCTGTTGTTCGCAAATATGTCCGCGAACGACGACGAAATGACCGCCCGGAACCCGAAATCCGCCAGCGCCCACACCGCGTGCTCCCGCGATGACCCGCATCCAAAATTTCTCCCGGCCACCAGGATGCTGGCGCCTTCATATCGCGGTTCATGAAGCACGAAGTCCGGATTCTTCTTGCCCTCCGTCCCAAATCGCCAGTCATAGAACACAAACTGCCCAAATCCAGTCTTCTCGATCCGCTTCAGAAACTGCTTCGGGATGATCTGGTCCGTATCCACATTGACCCGGCCCAGAGGAGCCACCCGCCCGCGATGCACAGTAAAAGGTTTCATAAGATTGGTTATCTCATCCGTAGCGCCGGCGTCCCGCCGGCTGTCGCGAGGGCAACTTGCCCGCGCCGCCGCACTACTGAAACTTCCAATTCCGTATATCCGTGAAATGCCCCGCAATCGCCGCCGCAGCCGCCATCATCGGACTGACCAAATGTGTCCGTCCTCCGCGTCCTTGCCGGCCCTCAAAATTCCGGTTGCTCGTCGAAGCGCAGCGCTCTCCGGGCTGCAAAATATCGGGATTCATCCCCAGACACATGGAGCAGCCCGACTCGCGCCACTCAAATCCGGCATCCAGAAAAATCCGATCAAGCCCTTCCTGCTCGGCCACTTTTTTTATGACTTGCGATCCCGGAACGACCATCGCTCGAACCTTCGAGTTCACGCGATGTCCTTTGGCGACGCGTGCCGCCGCGCGTAAATCTTCAATGCGCGAATTCGTGCACGATCCGATAAACACGCGATCGATCTTGATGTCTTCGATCCGTCGGCCCGGTTCCAGCGCCATGTACTGAAGCGCCAGTTCCGCTGCCCGCCGGTCCGCTTCTTGCAACCCCTTGATCTCGGGAACGCGCCCGGTCACTGGAGCCACCATTCCCGGATTCGTTCCCCAAGTCACAAATGGACACAACTGAGCGGCATCGATCTCGACCACCTTGTCGAACTTCGCGCCGTCGTCCGTCGGCAGGCTGCGCCAGTACGCAACCGCTTTCTCCCACTCGGCGCCAGTCGGAGCGAAGCGCCGTCTCTTTACATACGCAATGGTCGTCTCATCCGGAGCCACCATTCCGGCCCGTGCGCCCGCCTCGATGCTCATGTTGCAGAGCGTCATGCGCCCTTCCATTGAAAGCGCCCGCACCGCCGGACCTGCATACTCAACGGCGTGCCCGGTTGCGCCATCCGTTCCGATCTGCCCGATGATCCCCAAAATGAGATCCTTCGCTGTAACTCCATCCGGCAATTTCCCGCGGACGTCGATCTTCATCGTCTTCGGCTTCTGCTGCGCCAGACACTGGGTCGCCAGAACGTGCTCCACCTCCGACGTCCCAATTCCAAAAGCCAACGCTCCAAACGCACCATGCGTGCTGGTATGGCTGTCGCCGCAGACAATCGTCATTCCTGGCTGCGTCAGCCCCAACTCAGGACCGATCACATGAACGATCCCCTGTTCCGGTGCATCCATGTCAAACAGACGGACGCCGAATTCTTTGCAGTTCGCTTGCAGCGCGGCAATCTGTTTCGCGGCGATGGCGTCGGTAATCGGAGTTCCGCGTGGCTCAGTCGGAACGTTGTGATCAACGGTCGCGATCGTGCGCAGCGGCTGCCGGACTTTCCGCCCTGCCGCCCGCAACCCATCAAACGCCTGCGGAGAAGTGACCTCGTGCACGAGATGCAAATCGATATAAACAATCGGAGAACGCCCCGCCGGCCGCGCGACTAGATGCGCCTCCCATATCTTCTCGAATAAAGTACGTGCTGCTGCCATAGGATTTGAAAGTAGCTGATAGTTTTTCACAGCCCGCCAGACCCGAGCAAGGCTGCCGAGTCCCACCCCCCGTTATCCCGACCGTAGCTGCCATTCCCAAAAGGAGTGGCAGCGGCCCGGAGGGACCCTAGGTTTCTTGCGGAAGAAGGGAACGGGAAAGACATCGCACAGCCCGCTATGCGCTAGCCGCTTCCTGCCCACCCAGCGGCAGAAAGTACTGTGTCCCCTTGATTGGTTCAGTAACTTTGCGGAGTAATTCCTGCAGATCTTCGTTGCGGTCCACGAAATCAATTTCCGACGTATTCACGATCAGCAGGTCTGAAGATGTGTAGTGAAAGAAGAAGTGCTCGTAAGCCTTCACGACTTCTTCCAGATACTCTTCGCTTACCGCCTTTTCTCCCGGAGCATTCTTTTTCTTGAGCCGCTTTTTCAGGACTTCCGGCGTCGCCTGCAGATAGATGACGAGATCGGGCGTCGGCAACTGTTCGCGAAAATAATTGTAGTACCGGTTGTAAGTATCGAGTTCCTGGTCGGTCAGATTCAGGCACGCGAACAACTTGTCTTTCTCAAAGATGAAATCGGAGACAACCGTTTTCTGCGAGCGCGGACCAACATCCAGGGCCTGCAACTGCTCGAACCGGCGCACCAGGAAGGTGAATTGCGCCTGAAACGCCGCGCCCCGCTCTCCCCGATAAAAATCGTGCAGAAACGAATTCGTCTCCGGCTCCATCACTCGCTGCGCGTTCAGCCGCTCTGCCAAAACGGCCGCCAGCGTGCTCTTGCCGACGCGAATCGGACCTTCCACTGCAATGTAACGGGGTAATTCGAAAAGATTGGCCATGGCGGATGCTTGCAACTGAAGACGCAGGATATCTCGGATGGTCTTCACTGACAATTGCGCGATGAGTTAACAGCAAATCGTTGCAGTAGAAAGTCGCGGTGCTGCTGTTTTTAATTCAACAATCAAAATTCAACAATTTACAATCTGGATCATGCTCTTCTCCGCTCTGGCCGGAACAGCCGTTGCCGCCGCTGCCGCGGCTGCCGGTTATCAATCCATGGCTCCCACTGGCCAATGGTTCGGCCGCACATTCACCGGGCTGCCTCGCGGAACCAAAAAAATCGCCCTCACTTATGACGACGGCCCCAATGACCCGCACACGATGCGATTGCTCGAGGTCCTAGCCAAACACGAAGTGCACGCAACTTTTTTTTTAATCGGACGCTACGTGAAGCAGCGCTCTGACATCGCTGGCGAAGTCGCCGCTGCCGGACACGTCGTCGGCAATCACACCTTCACTCATCCCCTTCTCACGCTCAAAAGCAACACCGAAATTAGCAGGCAACTCACCGATTGCCGCACCGCTCTGCATGACGCGGTTGATCTTCCATCCACACTGTTCCGTCCCCCATTTGGCGGACGACGGCCTGCCGTTCTGCGCATTGCTCGCGAACTCGGCCTGCAACCCGTAATGTGGGATGTCACCGGCTATGACTGGAACGCCCCGCCGGCCGCCATGATTGAAAAAAAGTGTTCCCGCCAGATTCGCGGCGGGGACGTGATTCTTCTCCATGACGGCGGCCATAAGCAGATGGGAGTCGACCGCTCTCAAACTGTCCTCGCCACCAACAACTTGATCCAGCGCTACAAATCCGAAGGCTACGAATTCGTCACGATCCCGCAAATGATGGGAAATCTTCCGAGCATCGCAGCCCCAGTCTAGTAGCGCGAATGGGTGCCCCACTTCTGGCCGGTTTTGCCAGAAGCGAGGGTTTTCGAAGGAAATCAAGAAGAGAGAAATTTTCGAACGAGGTTCAAAAAGTGATCAAGCGCCTGCTTCCATTCATCCTGCTGGCAACCTGCGCCGCCGCGGCCCAACCCAAATCCCTGTTCTACATGGTTACAACTCCGAACTCAGTGAAGTCCTTCACCGAGCATGCCGACAAGATCGATCTCATCGTTCCCGCCTGGTACTCCGTCGATGGCAACGGCCTAGTCTGGGGAGGTCCCAATCCCGACGTACTCAAAACCGCCGAGGCTCATCACGTCCCGGTCATGCCCATCGTCGCGCTGATGGTCCAAGCCGATCTCCACCACCTGCTGACAACTCCCGCCGCACAGACGGCCTTCATCAACGACCTTCTGACCGAATGCAAGAAATACAACTACTCCGGCTTCCAGATCGATTTCGAAAACGTGAACTGGACCGACCGCGACCTGCTCTCCGCGCTAGTCGCTTCAACCTCAACTGCTCTTCACAAAGAGCATCTCCAACTCACAATTGCGACCGTGCCCAATGCCCCCGGATATCCCGGCAAAAGTGAGTACTCGCATTGGCTCTATGCAAACTGGCGCGGAGCTTACGATCTCAAAGCCCTCGCCCAATCGGTCGACCTGATCTGCCTGATGACGTACGACCAGAACACGCGCTGGACC
>Ga0070735_10000359_pt1 | contig 52284 bp, 48 predicted proteins | sample Coa_R1_FD_66443 | JGI IMG/M metagenome (GOLD analysis project Ga0070735, IMG submission 66443) | Surface soil microbial communities from Centralia Pennsylvania, which are recovering from an underground coalmine fire - Coalmine... | ecosystem: Environmental > Terrestrial > Soil > Unclassified ... | reverse complement strand
TTGTGTCGAGCACGTGTCGAGCTTTCACCCTACTGGAGCCTAATCGAGGGGTGATGGCTGGCGCTCGGGCCACGCCGGGCGCGTGCTGATCAGCTCCGGAACAGCACGTCGGAGAGCTCGGTCAGCTGTGCCTGCGCGGCCTGGCAGTGCTCGGCGGCTACCCTCCCGACTTCCCCGGCGATCTCGTCCCGGCGCGTCTCGACGCCGGCGAACAGGGCCGTGAGCCCGGCCAGGTCGATGGTCCCGGCGGGCAGGCAGTACTTGTCCAGCCCCAGATCCGCCATCAGGGAGTCGATCTTCCGCGCGTAGGACAAGGCGATCGTGGGTTTGGCCAGCATCAGGGCGAAGACCACGTTATGGAAGCGGGTGGCCACGACGGCCGCGACCGGATCGAGCAGCTCGATCACGTCTTCGTAGCTGGCGGGGTAGTACGCGGTCAGGCGCCGCGGAGCAAGGTCCGGCCTGCCGGACCTGACCTCGGCGAGGATGTCCTCCAGCGCCGGCTTGTCCACCTCATCACCGTAGAAGAGCCGGACATCGTGACCGGTGTCGAGCAGCCACCGGGTGAACTCCGCGACCGACTTGGTATAGGCGGCGTAGACCTCGGCGGCCCGGTCCCGGTCGGCCTGGCCGCCGTAGTACGCCATCACCCCCACGGCGACGAGCTTCGGGTCCTCGGGTTCTGCCCGCGTGACCGGGAGGGTCCACACCAGGTCGGGGAAGACGCTGAACGCGGAGACGTCGACGCCCTCGCGCTGGAGGGTCCGACGCGAGCTCTCGTCCCGCAAGGAGACGTAGGCGGCCAGCCCGGCCGTCCGGTTGTAGAGCCACTGGGTGGCTTTCGCGCTGGCCTTGTCCGCGCCGACGGCGACCAGCGCGACCTTGGCGCCGAAGATCCTGCCCCACGCGGCCAGCCCGTATACCGCGTACGGCACGCCCCACGGATTGAGCGGGAGCGTGGGATCCAGGATGCCCATGCCCGGGATGATCACGACGTCGTGCCGGCGCACCCAGTTGGCGGTGCGGAAACTGTCGATGACCTTGCCCACGGCCGCCAGCGCCTTCCCGGACCACCCCGGGCGCATGCGTTCTTGCTGCCACTGCAGCGGCCTGGCCGCGATGCCGTACCGGTCGCGCATCTCGTTCCAGCCCATGCACATGGCGTCCACGGTGGCGTCCGGATACTCGGTGCGCAGGTACCTCATGATCGCCTCGACCGAGGCGTCGTTACCGATGTTCCCCGAGCCCAGGAGGCCGAACAGGCCGATCCGCGGCCGAGAGGCGTTCATGGCAGCCGGGCACGGCCCCTTGGGACCACCGCGTCGATGTCGATGCTCGACTGGGACTCGGCCACCGGTGATTCCCAGGTCACCAGGTGATGCGGCTTGGACCGCTTGGCCATCCACGTGACGAGGTGCCCGTAGCACGCACGGCGCTCGGCCGGCGTCAGGGGGGCTCGCTGGATCATCCTGACGTAGGCCCAGATGTACCCGGCCAGCAAGCGGGGTACCGGGTGGCGCCACGGATTCGCGCGCCGGGGGTCCATGTTGGCGCATCGCGCCCGGACGCCGGGGTGAGCGCGCTCCGCGCGGTCCGGGTGGTCGCGGCGGAAGTACATCCACTCCGGCACATGACAGAACGGGCCGTACAAGGCGAGTTCGGCGATGATGGTCCGGTCGGCGTGGTGATAGCTGTCTTTCATCGCGGTCCGCAGCAGGACCGCCGTGCGGATCACGCCGCCGTCGTCGTCGCCCCCGTTGTCGTGCAGCATGCTGCGGAACCGTTCCGACGGGCGCGGTTCCGACGTGCCCAGCGAGTACGCGTTCATCTGGTACATCTTGCTGTCGCCGTCGATCATCGCCGTGTAGGCGTGGGCGAGGACCACCTCCGGGCGCTCGTCCATCACCTCGACGCAACGCGACAGCAGATCACGGTGGTAAAGGTCGTCACCCGCGGCCCATTTGAAAAGCTCGCCGCCGGCCTGCTCGGCGCAGAAGTTGTGGTTGGGCGCCAGGCCGATGTTCACGGGCTGCCGGTGGTACCGGATCCGCGAATCCTGCTTCGCGTAGCGTTCACAGATGCCGGGGGTGTCATCGGTCGATGCGTTATCTGAGATGATCAGCTCGAAATCGGTATAACTCTGGCCAAGCAGTGACTCGATGGACTGGGCGACATAACGCTCGCTGTTGTATACCGGGAGTCCGATCGTGAGCCGAGGAGCCGCGTTCACTGTCCATTCTCCGTTCTGTGCCCAAGGTGGAGCGGGCGCGGTCGGCCCCTCAACGCTTCCGCTGCTAAAGATGACACAGGAGCTGGGCCGCCTGATACAAAACTGGGCAAGGTCAGGTACTTTCACCTTGCAGGTGACAACGGTGCTGGGGGGAGCGCGATGAAGATTCTCGTGGCCGGCGACGGCGGTTACATCGGGGCGGTACTGGTTCCGTTCTTCCGGGCCGCCGGACATCAGGTGCACGGCCTCGATCTCGGCTTGTACGACGGATGCGATCTGGGTCCGCCCGCCGCGGACGCCGGGTCGGCTCGCGCCGACATGCGCGACGTCACCGTGGCCGGCCTCGCCGGCTACGACGCGGTTATCTGCCTGGCCGCGCTGTCCAACGACCCGGTCGGGGACCTTAACCCGGCGGCCACGTTCTCGGTCAACCTGGACGGCACGGTGCACCTGGCCCGGACGGCGAAGGAGGCGGGTGTCCCGCGGTTCCTGTTCTCGTCGTCCTGCAGCCTGTACGGGGCCGCGGGATCGACGGCCGTGGCCGAGGACGCGGAATTCAGCCCGGTGACCCCGTACGGGGAGACCAAGGTGCTGGCCGAGCGCGCGCTGGCCAAGCTCGCGGACGACGACTTCAGCCCCACGTACCTGCGGAACGCGACCGCCTACGGCGCCTCCACCCGGCTCCGGCTGGACATCGTGGTGAACAACCTCACCGCGATCGCCCTGACCACCGGAAAGGTGCGGCTGGAGAGCGACGGTACGCCCTGGCGGCCGCTCGTGCACATCGAGGACATCAGCCGGGCGTTCCTGGCCGTCCTGGAGGCCCCCCGGGAGAAGGTGCACGACGAGGCGTTCAACGTCGGCCGGGCCGAGGATAACGTCCAGGTCCGCGACGTGGCCGAGATGGTGTGCGACATCGTTCCCGGCTCGGCGGTCACGCTGGCCGCCAACGCCGGACCCGACCGGCGTGACTACCGGGTCGATTTCAGCAAGCTCACCGGCGTATTCCCGGATCTGGCCATGCGGTGGCGGGTGCGCGACGGGGTTGCCGAGCTGCTGCGCAGTTACACCGCGCACGGGCTGACCTACGAGGACTTCACCTCGTCGCGGTACGTCCGGCTACGGCGGATCAAGGAGCTGCTCGCCGCGGGCGAGATCGACGAGCTGCTCCGCCGGCCGGCCCCGGCCTAGGGGCGTGGCCGGCGCAGGAGGCCGCGGGCGTATCAACACCGCGGGCCCGGGACTCTTCTAGAAGAGTTCCGCGAAACCAGGTTGGGAATCTCGTAGCCAGATGAGTGTGTCAGCCACCGCCTTGCGCCGTTACCCGCGCGCCCTCACGCAGAATCTCCCCGAGGTCCGGGAGCGGTCGATACGGGCCAGGATCAGGACTGCCTACTGCCTGCTCTGCTTCAATTGCCTGACCTTCACCGCCGGGTTCACGGTCATACCGATCCCGAGCAAGGTCGGCAAGGGCGTCGCGCAAGCGGCCCTGCCCATCGCGCTGCTGATCCTGCTGACGGTTAACCCGAAGCTCAAGTTCCGCCCGAACGTCTACCTGTCCGTCCTCAGCCTGCTGGTGGTGGACGCGGCGGTCACCGCGTTTGCCGTCCATCACCTCGGCACCGCGTTCCGGACCGTCCGGCTCGCCGAGTTCGTGGCCGCGCTGTGGCTGCTGACGCCGTGGTGGGGCCGCCGGGACATGCTGCTCTTCAAAACCCACCTCGCCTTCCTCTACGCGGTTATCGGCTCCGTGCTCTTCGGCATCCTGCTGTCCCCGCACAAGGCCTTCGCCTACGGGGGGCGGCTCACCGGCGACCTGTGGCCGGTGTTCCCCACCGGGATCGCCCAGTGGGCCGCGGTCGCGGCGGGCCTGACGGCCCTGCTCTGGCTCGGCCGGCAGGTAACCGGCCGCCTCGCCCTGACCGGCATCTTCTTCGCCATCACGGCCCTGCTCCTCACGCACACCAGGACGGCGCTGGTCGCGGGGGTGATCGGCCTCCTGGTCGCCGGCCTGAGCTTGTTCGCGGCCAACGCCCGGGTGCGGAAGTTCTTCGGGGCGGTCGTGGCCGCGGTATCGGTCGCGGTCATGACGCTGGCCGGGGTGATCACCGCCTGGCTGACCCGCGGGGAAGGCACCGCCGGGCTGACCACCCTGACCGGGCGGACCAACTTCTGGGGGCTGGTGCTCAACGTGCCCCGCACCCGGTTCGAGGAGATATTCGGCTTCGGGCTGTCCAGCGCGAGCGTCAACGGCCTGCCGATCGACAGCAACTGGCTGTCGTCCTACATGCAGGAGGGGCTTTTCGGGGTCGTCGTCTGCGCCCTGGTCCTGGTGTACCTGCTCGCCGCGTGCCTGTTCCAGCCGCCGGGCCTGCGCCGTGCGCTGGCGCTCTTCCTGGTGACCTACGTCCTGATCGCCTCGTACACCGAGGACGCCTTTACCGACGTCTCGATGTACACGATGCACCTGACGATAGCGGCATCGCTCCTGGTCACCGCCGGCCGCCAGCACTCGCGGGACTGACGCCCGGCCCGCGCTCAGGCCGGATGAGCGATGGCGAAGCGGTAGATCTCCAGCAGTTCGGCCAGGTTACGGTCCGGGTCGAACCGCTCCTCGTAGGTTTTGCGGGCCTGGTCACCGAATGCCGCGTACTGCTCGGGGTTGCGCTCGACATCGGCGATCGCGCGTCCCAGCGCGGCCGGGTCCCCGGGATCGAAGAGCGCGCCGTCCACGCCGGGGGTGATGAGTTCGGGGAACGACCCGTGGCCCGCGGCGACCGGTGGCACGCCGGCGGCCATCGCCTCGATGGCAACCAGGCCGAACGTCTCTTCCCAGGCCGACGGGAGCAGGACCGCACGCGCCCGCGAGATCAGGCCCGCGCACTCGGCGCTGCTGAGCGCTCCCGTCAGCACCACCGAGGGCCGGGCCGAGGCCCAGGCCGTCACCTCGTCGCCCAGGATCCCCGCGCCCGCGATGGCCAGCGTGAGGCCCGGCTCGCCGGCCTCCGCCCGGTAGCGGTCCCAGCCGGCCATCAGCAGGCGCACGCCCTTGATCTCATCCAGCCGCCCGGCGTAGACCACCATCGGCTCGGCAGCGCTCTGCAGCCGTTCGCGGCGGGGGATGAGGTTGTACCTGACGAACACGCGGTCCTCGGGCAAGCCGACCCCGCGGAGCAGGTCATGCTGTGACGCCGAGATCAGGATGTAGGCCGAGATGAGCGATCGCCACGCCCGGCGGTGCGCGGTCATGGAAATCGTCACCGGCAGCGTGGCCGCCGGGGAGTCCCGGTAGCACCCGTGCCGGACCGCGTTGACGGGCGAGCGGTGCAGGCAGTCATGGCAGACCGCCCCGTCCCGGAAGAACGCGCGATTGGCGCAGGCCAGACCGTAATTATGAATGGTCGCGACGACCGGGACGCCGGCGTCCCGGCACGCATGGAGGACGGCCGCGCTCAGCAGCGGGAAGGTGTTGTGGACGTGCACGACCTCGGGCCGGTACTCGCGCAGCGCCGCCTTCATGTCGCGGAAGGACTCCCAGTTCCAGACGGTCCGGGCCGGGAGGGATGCCTTCTTGAGCAACGACCACTGGCTGATCTCGTCACTCTCGCGGGTGAACCGCCTGACCTCGTGCCCGAGGTCCGTGAGGGCCTCGCCCTCCTGCTCGACGACTCGGTTCTCCCCGCTCGGCGCGGCGGAACGGTAGCGGTTGTGCACAAGCAGGATCCTCATCCGGCTGGGTCACCTCACGTCACTGAGCGTCGCGGGATGCGCCCGCAACTCACTAGGAACTAGAGCGCCGTCCCGGCCGCCGTGATACCAGGAAAATGAGGTCAGACGGTATCACGGTGCGGTCACGGCGGGTCTTGTAGGCCGATGATCTTTAGCCGGCCGGACACGCGGAGAGTAAGGACGAGTCGCTCTTGCACGCTTATGTGGTCAACCTAGCCCGCTCGCTGGACCGGCGAACGCACATCACCCGGGAGTTGCGCAAGGCCGGCGTGGAGTACGAGATCGTCACCGCCGTTGACGGCCGGGACCTGGACATGGCCGACGCCGCGCTCATCGACCCGTCGTTCGTGACCGGGGGCATCCTCCCGGCGGGGTCGGCCGGGTGCGCCCTGAGCCACTTGAGCGTCTACCGGAAGGTCATCGAAGACGGGCACGACGTGGCGTTGATCCTGGAAGACGACGTCGTGTTGCCGGCGGGCCTGGACAAGCTGGCCGAGGAGGCCGGCCGGCACCTGACCGGGGCGGAGGTGGTGCTGCTCAGCGTCGATTGCCCGAACCCGGTCCAGTTGAGCCGTGCGGGCGCGGTGCGGCTGGCGGGCGGCCGGCAGCTCGCCCTGCCCATCGATGTCGCCCAGCCGCTGAGCGCCGGTGCCTACCTGATCACCCGGGAGGCGTGCGAACGGCTGATCGAGATCCTGCTGCCGATCCGCGTCCACGCCGATGCCTGGCGGTTCTTCTACCGGGAAGGCGCGCTTGACCGGCTGCGCTGCGTGGTTCCCATGCCGGTGGTCAAGAACCCCGAGCTGACCTCCACGATCGGCTCTTACTCGCTGGGGAACGGCCTGCGGGCCCGGCTGGCCGTACCTCTGCTCCGGTACCGGATCCCGGTCCTGCACCAGATCCTGTCCCGCCGGCGACAGCGGATCTACCGCGAATGGGGCCGGATGGAGCTCGTCAGCGCGCCTTTTATCGAGATGCCTTCCCGGCTGGAAACCACGTCCCAGTAAGGGTTTCCGCGGTGTGAAGCAGTTGTCGGCAGGGCGACTAGCTGGGCAAATGTTGATGAATCGGCTGAAACCCCCGGCGCCGTTACGTTACCGTGATCCACCACGACCCCGCAGGGAGGCGTACGGCCCATGATCACATCGCTCCGCCGCCGGATGCTCATCGTCGCCGGTGCCGTGACCGCTACCGCGGCGGTCGCGGGCTGCTCGCCGTTCGGCGGTGCGCTGTCGTCGCCTTCCGCCCCGCCCGTGACGCACACCACGGCACAGAACTCGACCACCGGCTCGGCGCCGGGCGGCACGCACAGCCCCGGGCGGCACCGGACCCCGAGCCAGGCGCCCACCTCCGCGGCGGCCGATCCCACGACGCCGTCGCAGGGCTCGACCGGGACCCCGACTGACGACCCGACCCAGACCCCGACCCAGGGCGCGACCCAGACCGCCACGCCGACCCAGGGCGCGGATCCGACCGGGAGCGCGACCCAGACCGCCACGCCGACCGCGAGCGCCACCCAGACCGGTACCGTCTGTGTGACCAGCGCGCAGAGCGGGCGCTGTCAGTTCGGCGCGTACGCGAGCATCACCGGGGCCAGCAGTGACCCGTACGTGGACCAGAACGTGTGGAGCCCGATCTCCGGATGGCGGCAGACCCTGCACGCGACCGACCCGGGTCACTGGTACGTGACCGCGAACATGGCGGCCGGCAATACGGCCGTGGTGTCATACCCCAACACCGGGGTCGACCTCAACAAGGCCCTCTCCGGGTTCTCCTCGATCACCTCCTCGTTCACCGACAGCGTCCCGCAGGCCGCCGGGGCCAACGCCGAGGCGTCGTACGACATCTGGCTCAACAACTGGACCTACGAGGTGATGATCCAGAACGACTACACGCCATCCCGGGGTCCCTCGTGCGACAACTGGGTCGCGAAGAACGTCGAGTTCGGCGGGAGCAACGGCGTCCCGGCGCACCCGTGGGACCTGTGCGCGAGCGGGAAGACGATGTGGTGGGAGACCGCCAACGGCAACCTGCCGAGCGGCAGCATCGACATGCTGGCCATGCTGAACTGGCTGGTCAGCCACGGTCAGCTGCCGACCGGAGCCCAGCTGGGCGCGGTCGGATACGGGTTCGAGATCTCCAGCACCGGGGGAGCCGACGAGAACTTCCAGGTCAGCTCGTACTCGCTTACCGCGTCCTGACCCGCCGGGTCTCAGCGGCCCGCTCGCACCTCGGCCGGGACCCGGTCCTCCTGGGCGCCGGCGGCGGCGGAGCGGCGGCCGGAGCCGGGCCACATCCAGCCGGGAACCGGGACGTTGGACGACTCGCGCATCGCCTTCCGGAAGTACCACCAGGACATCAACGTGGTGAGCCAGGCCGCGGCGGCGGTGCAGTAGAGGCTGCCCAGCACGCCTGCCACCAGGGCGCCCGCGATGCCGGCCGGAATGATGAGCGCGGAGTTCCACAGCGAAGCCCGCAGGCTGCGCCGGGCGGCGCTCATCGCGTGCATGCCGACGCCCGGGCCGATGCCGGCGCAGTTGCCCGCGATGGCCAGCACGGTCGGCAGGACTAGCGGGTAGGCAGGCCCGGCTATCGAGCCCAGCACCAGGTGCCCGAGCCCGAGCGGCATCGCCACCAGCAGCACCGCGCCCCAGGCTAGCGCCGCCACCGCGAGTGCCCCGCTGATGGCCAGGCAGAACAGCGGCAGCCGCCGCGGGGACCGGCGCAGGATGTGGGCGGCCTCCGGGATCGTGATCATGCCCAGGCCGAACAGGACGATCTTGAACGGGCCCATGAGCACGTTGGCCGCCTGGATGTCGCCGACCGCGGCCAGGCCCAGGATCGAGGAGTTGCTGTAGTTGACGACGATGCCCGATGCGTTGTTCCCCGTGTTTTCCAGCATGTACCGGGGACCCAGGTCGCGGTGCGATATCAGCCACCGGGTCGCGCCCACCAGGCGAGGTCCCACCCGGGCCTGGAACACGCCCAGGATGGCCCCGGCGTAGGCCCCGGCGCCCCAGGCCACGATGAACCAGAACACATTCGCGTGGCCGGTCAGCTTCAGGCCCACCAGCAGGGGAACCTGGACGAACGCCCAGACGGTGTCGTTGACGAAGGCGTGACGGCCGCGTCCGGCCGCGAAGAACGCATAGCGCCAGCTGTCCTGAAGCAGCAGGCCCGGCAGCATCAGGCCGAGCGCGACGAACGCCAGTCGCGTGGTGCCGCCCATCAGCGCCCCCGCGGCGAGCGCGAGGGAACCGGTGCCCAGGCCGACGAGCAACGCGGTGCCCGTGCACCCGCCGGCGGCTCGCCGCCACCTGGTCAGCTCCGGCCCGCTGAACCGGACCAGCAACGGCTCGATGGACAGGCCTCGTGACGCGTTGTTCGCGAAGCCGTAGGTCAGGTAGGCCAGGCTGAAGGCGCCGAACTGCGCCGCCCCCAGCGTCCGGGCGATGTACGCACTGAGCAGGAAGTTCGTCAGGCTGCACATGGCCTGATCCGCGAGGCCCCAGCTCAAGCGGCCGCCGATCCGCCGCACCTGCAGCAGCAGCATGGCCAGCGGGTTCCGCCGGGCCGTGGCGGCCATCAGCCCGGCCCTCGCGCCGCTTGGAATGTCATCGCCCCCATGAGAGCGGGCAGGCCGCCGGAATGATACATGCGACGCGGACAAACTGGCTTCTCCGTCCGTTCACCTTGGTCGGCTATGGTGGGCGTCTCGGTTTGGGAGGGAGTGGGATGATTAATGGCGCCGTGTCAATTACTGGCCTGCGCAGGGGGCTGCTCATCTCATTGGCGGTCCTCGCGGCCGCCACGCTCGCCGGATGTGATTCCGGTTCCCCGGCGCCCGCCGCGGGCTCACCGGCCAGCCCGGCACCGGCCACCACCAGCACTTCCGCCGGCGCTGGCACGATCGCGGGCACCGGTACCAAGCCGTGCGTCACGTCAGCCGCCCAGGGCAGCTGCGGGCCGTATCGCTACCCGGCCATCATCACCCACGGGCAAGATCCGGGCCCCACGGTCGGGCAGAACGTATGGAACCCCATCCACGGGTGGTCCCAGACGCTGACCGCGACTGATCCGGGCGACTGGTACGCGACCGCGAATATCGCCGCCGGGAACACGTCCGTCGTGTCCTTTCCCAACACCGGCCAGAATATCGAGTGGGTGCACGGCGCCCCGCCGCCGCTTTCCACCTATACGTCGATCTATTCATCGTTTTCCGAGAATATGAACGGGACGAGCGCGACCGACGCCGAGGCGGCCTTCGATATCTGGCTGAACAACTGGAAATACGAGGTGATGATCCAGCACGATTTCTCGGCGCTGCGGCCCAGGTGCGACTCGATCGAGGCCACCGCGACGTTCGGCGGCGCCGGCGGTGTCCCGGTCCAGAGCTGGAAGCTGTGCCAGTTCGGCACGGAGATCATCTGGCAGCTGGTCGGCAACGAGCACTCCGGCAGCGTGGACGTCCTCGCCATGCTCACCTGGCTGGTCAAGCACAGGTACCTGCCGCCGGGGTCCGGGCTGACCGCGCTGGGCTACGGCTTCGAGATCTGCTCCACCGGCGGCCGGCCGGAAACGTTCCGGGTCAGCCGGTTCTCGATCACCGCCAGCTAGCGGTATCACTGCCGCCTGCCGGGTGATCTTATGGGGCGTGCATCCCGAGAGAAAACGACCCAAAGCCGGCGCTGCGCGGAAGACCCGCCGGGCACCACGGCTCCTGATCATCGTCCAGAACCTTCCGGTGCCCTTCGACCGGCGTGTGTGGCTGGAGTGCCAGGCGCTGACGTCGGCCGGCTACCGGGTCGCGGTGGTATGCCCGAAGGGCAAGGGGGATCCCGCGTACCAGGTTGTCGACGGTGTCCAGCTCTACAAGTACCGGCCGTACGCGCCGGGCGGCAGCAAGCTCAGCTTCATCGGGGAGTACGCCTACTCGTTCCTGGCCACCGCCGCGCTGACCCTCCGGGCCAGGCTGTCCGGCCGGTTCGCGGTGATCCAGGCCTGTAACCCGCCGGATATCTTCTGGCCGATCGCGCTGTTTTTCCGCGCCGTCGAGGGCACCAAGTTCGTCTTCGATCACCACGACCTGTGTCCCGAACTGTACGAGTCCCGTTTCCCCGAGGGTCCGAGACTGCCCTACCGCGGGCTGCGCGCCCTGGAGCGCCGGACGCACCGTGCCGCCGATCACGTGATCTCCACCAATGACTCCTACCGCCAGATCGCGATCACGCGCAGCGGCAAGGCTCCCGGCGCGGTGACCGTCGTCCGGACCGGACCGGACCCGGACAAGCTCAGGCGCGGGCCTGCCGACCAGGACCAGCGCCGCGGCCGCCAGCACCTGGCCGCCTACATCGGCGTCATGGGTCCCCAGGACGGGGTGGACATCGTGGTCCGGGCCGCCGACGTGGTGGTGCGCGAGCTCGGCCGGGAGGACATCGCGTTCACGCTGATCGGCTCGGGTGACTGCTTTGACGAGCTGGTGGCGCTGCGCGACGAACTGGGCCTGGCCGGCCACGTGGAGTTCACCGGCCGCGCCCCGGACGACCTGGTGACCAGGATTCTCTCCACCGCCGACGTGGGCCTGTCCCCGGACCCGAAGAACCCCCTCAACGACCTGTCCACGATGAACAAGTCGATGGAGTACATGGCCTTCGAGCTGCCGGTGGTGGCGTTCGACCTGCTCGAGACGCGGGTCTCGGTGGCCGACGCCGGCGTCTACGTCACGCCCAACGTCGTGCGCGAGTACGCCGAGGCCATCGTCGAGCTGATGGACGATGAGGCCAAGCGCGCCGAGCTGGGCAAGCTCGGCCGGGAACGGGTCGAGCAGGAGCTGGCCTGGAGCCACCAGCGGCGGGCCTACCTCGACGTCTACGACCGCCTCACGAACAACACGACGAACAACAAGACGGAGCGCTGACCCGCCATGTGCGGCATCGCGGGCAGCTACCAGCAGCCGGACGGCCACCGGCTCGCCGACGTCATGACCGAACGGATCGCCCACCGCGGCCCGGACGCCGGCGGGGTCTGGACCCATGAGAACGACCAGGTCAGCATGCATCTCGGTCATCGGCGGCTGTCGATCATCGACCTGTCCGCCGCCGCCGACCAGCCGATGATCAAGGACAACCTGGTCATGGTCTACAACGGCGAGCTGTACAACTACAAGGAGCTACGGCACGAGCTGGCCGGGCACGGCGTCCGGTTCGTCACCAATTCCGACACCGAGGTCGTGGTCGAGGCCTGGCGCCGCTGGGGGCCCGGGGCGCTGCGGAAGTTCCGCGGCATGTTCGCGTTCGCGCTGGCCGACACGCACACCGGCGAGCTGTTCCTGGCCCGCGACCCGCTCGGCATCAAGCCGCTGTTCTACCTCCAGCGCGGCGGCGGCGCGCTGTTCGCCTCCGAGCTCAAGGCGCTGACCACCGCGGTCGGACCGGAACTGCGCATCGAGCCGGGCGCGCTGGTCGCGTCGATGCTCTATTACTGGGTGCCCGAGCAGTTCTGCGCGATCGAGAACGTGCGCAAGCTCCCGGCGGGCTCCTGGGCCCGGCTGCGCCCGGACGGCCGCCTCCAGGTGGAGCAGTACTGGAACGTCGCCGACGTGGCCCGCGACGCGGCGGCCGGACCCGCACCGGACCTGCGCTCGGTCATCGAGGAGTCGGTCACCGCGCACCTGGTCGCCGATGTCCCGGTCTCCAGTTTCCTGTCCGGCGGCCTGGACTCCAGCATCATCACCGTGCTGGCGCACCGGGCCGCCCAGGAGATCGACGCGTACACGATCACGTTCCGGCCCGAGGACCAGCGGCTGGAGGCCATGCCCGACGACGCGATCTACGCGCGCAAGGTCGCGGCGCAGTACGGCGTGAAGCTGCACGAGATCGAGATCTCGCCGGACATCGTGGACCTGCTGCCGCGGATGGTGGACGCGCTGGACGAGCCGATCGGCGACCCGGCGGCGATCAACACGCTGCTGATGTGCCAGGCGGCCCGCGACCGCGGGGTCAAGGTGATCTTGTCCGGGATGGGCGCCGACGAGCTGTTCGGCGGCTACCGCAAGCACCGGGCCTGCCTGCTGGCCAGCCGCTACGGCCGGCTGCCCGCCCCGGCCCGGGCCGGCGTGCGGTTCGCGGTCGGCCGGGCGCCGGTCAGTGTCGGCGGCCGGGGGCTGCGCTACGCCCGGTGGGCCAAGCGCTTCCTGACCTTCGCCGAGCTGCCCGAGGAACCCCGGTTCCGGCGCAGCTACACGCTGTACGACCCGGACGACCTGGCCGGGCTGCTCAGCCCGGACCTGCGCGGCCAGGTGGACCGGGTGGTGGACGGCCACCGCGCGATCTATGCCGGCAACGACCTGCACGACGAGGTCAACCGGATGTGCCTGGCCGACGCGCGGCTGTTCCTGCCCGGGCTCAACCTGTCCTACTCGGACCGCTCCAGCATGGCCGCCTCGGTCGAGGTCCGGGTGCCGTTCGTGGATCCGGTGGTGGCGCGGGCGGCGTTCGCGATCCCGGGCCGGGACAAGATCTCCGGCCGGCAGGGCAAGCTGGCCCTCAAGCGGGCCGCGGAGGCCTGGCTCCCGAAGGAGATCATCTACCGGCCCAAGGCCTCCTTCAGCGCCCCGCTGCGCGCCTGGGTCCGCAACGACCTGCGGGACGTCATCAACGACGTGCTCGTCAACGGCGAGCTGACCAGCGCCGGGATGATCCGGCCGGCCGCGCTGACCCGCCTGATCGAGGCCGAACGGGCGGGCCGCGAGGACAACGCAAAGCAGATATGGCAGCTGCTGTCCATGGAGCTGTGGTACCGCAACGCGCGGTCCATGGGCGTGGCGGCGTGACCGGTAAGGACACCATGAAGCAGATCGCGCAGAACTACAAGTCCGGGGACCTCACCGTCCTGGACGCACCGGTCCCGGCGTGCCGGCCCGGCGGCGTCCTGGTGCAGTCGCTGTTCTCGCTCATCTCCACCGGCACCGAGATGATGAAGGTCCACGAGGCCAACCTGTCCATGATCGGCAAGGCCCGGGCCCGGCCGGACCAGGTGCGCAAGGTGCTGGACACGGTGGCGCAGCAGGGCGCGATGGCCACCTACAAGAAGGTGATGAACAAGCTCGACTCCTACACCCCGCTGGGCTACTCGCTGTGCGGCGTGGTCATCGAGGTGGGCGCGGGGGCCGAGGAGTTCAAGGTCGGCCAGCTGGTCGCGGCGGCCGGCAACGAGTTCGCGCTGCACGCCGAGTACAACTGGATCCCGGTCAACCTGTGCGCCGCGGTGCCGCGGGACGTGGCCCCCGACCACGCGGCGTTCGCCACGGTGGGCGCCATCGCCATGCAGGGGGTGCGCCGCGCCGAGCCGCAGCTCGGCGAGACGTCCCTGGTCATCGGGCTCGGCCTGATCGGCCAGCTGGTGGTCCGGCTGCTCGTCGCGGCCGGCGTCCGGGTGGTCGGGCTGGACATGATCGAGGCCCGCTGCCGGCTGGCCGAGCGGGCGGGCGCGGTGGCGTGCGCGGCTCCGGACGACGAGGGCCTGGCGACCGTGTCGGCCGCGCTGGACGAGCTGACCAGCGGCCGCGGCGCCGACCAGGTGTTCCTGGCCGCGGGCGGCTCCTCCAACGCGCCGGTCGAGACCGCGGCCAGGCTGGCCCGGGACCGGGGCCGGGTGGTCGACATCGGCAAGACCAAGCTGGACCTGCCCTGGAACGCCTACTACGACAAGGAACTCGACGTCCGGTTCTCCCGCTCCTACGGACCCGGCCGGTACGACGACCGGTACGAGCTCGACGGGATCGACTACCCGGCGGGCTACGTCCGCTGGACCGAGCGGCGCAACCTGGAGTGCTTCCTGGACCTGCTGGCCCGCAAGGACCTCGAGGTCGAGACCCTGATCTCCGGCACGTTCCCGCTGGCCGACGCGGTCAAGGTCTACGGCGACCTGGACTCCGGCGCGCTGAAGGCGGTCGGGGTCCTGCTCTCCTACCCGGCGCCCGACCCGGAGACCGTACCGCGACCCGCCGCCAGCCTGGTCCGCGCGGGAGTGCCGGCCGCACCGCCCAGGATTTCTAGGGTGCCGAACGGCCCGGGGTCCAAGCGGCTCGCCATCGGCTTCATCGGCGCGGGCAACTACGCCTCCTCGATGCTGCTTCCGCACCTGGCCCAGCTGCCGGACGCCGAGCTCGTCCACGTCACCACGACCAAGTCCCTGTCGGCGGTGAACGCCCAGCGGCGGTTCGGCTTTGCCCGGGCCTCGACCAGCGCGTCGGCCGTGCTGGAGGATGAGTCGCTGGACGCGATCTTCGTGGTCACCCGGCACGCCACCCACGCGGACCTGGTCTGCCGGGCACTGGAGACCGGCAAGGCCGTGTTCGTGGAGAAGCCGCTCGCGCTGACCACCGAGGAGCTGGACCGGATCACCGAGGTCGTGGCCAAGACCGGCAATGACCGGCTGATGGTGGGCTTCAACCGGCGGTTCGCCCCGATGCTGGCCAAGATGAAGGACGCCTTCGGCCCGGCCAGCTCCGGCTCGGCCGCCCGGTACCTGGTCAACGCCGGCCCGCTCGGCGCGGACAGCTGGTACCGCAACGACGGCGAAGGGTCCCGGTTCACCGGTGAGGGCGGTCACTTCCTGGACACGCTCAGCTGGTGGACGGACAGCCTGCCGGCGGAGGTCTACGCGGCCGGCGGCGGCCCGGATTCCGACGACGTCCAGGTCACGGTGCGCTTCGCCAACGGCGCCAGCGGCGTGATCAGCTACCTCGCCGGCGGCAACCCGCGCTTCCCCAAGGAGACGCTCGACGCCACCGGCGGCGGCCGCAGCGCGCGGCTGGACAACTTCCGCAAGGCCACGGTCTGGTCCGGCCGCGGCCACGAGACGATCCGCGCCCGGAGCGGCCAGGACAAGGGACAGCGCGCCGAGATGACCCGGTTCGTCGAAGCGTGCCTGGCCGGCGCGGACATGCCGATCCCGCTCGACTCACTGGCCGCCACCACCCGGGCGACCATCGCGATCCGGGACAGCCTGCTGAGCGGCAAGCCGGAGCTGGTGTGAGCAACGGCGTCACCTCACGGCTCGCCTGGTACGCGCTCCGGGCGGCCCGGATGTCCCCGGGTGAGATGGCCTGGCGCGCCCGGGACCAGGCGGTCCGCGTCGCCTGGTCACCACGGCAGGTGACCCGCCATCAGCTGGCCCGGGCCACGCCGGCGGCGCCGCCCCGCGGGCTGGCCTTCACCTCGGCGCTGCCGCCCGGGACCGCCGCCCGGGTGCCGGAGGAGTGCCGGAAGCCGGTGCTGGCGGCCGCGGACCAGCTGCTGCGCGGCGAGTGGGAGACCCTGGGGGTGCTCCGCACCGACCTGGAACGGCCCAACTGGTTCCGTGACCCGGTGACCGGCCGCCGGTCCGACCCCAACCGCTACGCGTTCCGCGTCGACCACCGGTCAGAAGCGCAGGTCGGTAACGTCAAGCAGGTCTGGGAGATCGCCCGGCTGCAGCATCTGACCCTGCTGGCCAGCGCCTGGGCGCTGAGCCACGACGAGCGGTACGCGCAGCGGGTGGACGAGCAGCTCCGCTCCTTCTGGCAGGAGAACCCGTTCCTGTCCGGCATCCACTGGACCAGCGGCATCGAGCTGGGCCTCCGCCTGATCAGCGTGACCTGGATCCGGCGGCTGCTGCACGACTGGCCCGGCGTCACCGACCTGTTCGAGCACAACGGCCTAGCCGTCCGGCAGATCGGCTGGCACCAGCACTACCTGGCCAGCTTCCGCAGCCGCGGATCCTCGGCCAACAACCACGTGATCGCGGAAGCGGCCGGTCAGCTGGTGGCCAGCTGCGCCTTCCCGTGGTACCGCCACAGCGACCGCTGGCGGCGCGCGTCCGCGCGGCTGCTGGAGCGCGAGCTGGTGCGCAATACGTTCCCGTCCGGGGTCGATCGCGAGCTGGCCTCGGACTACCACCCGTTCGTGGCCGAGCTCGGCTTCCTGGCCGCGGTCGAGGCCGGGGCGAGCGGGCACCCGCTGAGCCCGCTGGTGTGGCAGCGGCTGACCGCGATGGCGGACAGCGCCGCGGCCCTCCTGGACGAGCGGATGCGGCCGCCCCGGCAGGGTGACTCGGACGAGGGCCGGGCGCTGCTGCTCGACCCGCCCGCGTCGAACACCTGGCCCGCGCTGCTGGCCACGGCCGACGCGCTGGTTGACCGGCTCGACTGGTGGCCGCGCCCGCCGGCCAGCGCGGGCAGTGTCATGGTCGGCGCCCTGGCGGGCGCCAAGCGCCGGGTCGAGGGCCGGCCCGGCCTGCGGCCGTCACGGTTCGCCGACGCGGGAGTGACGCTGCTGCGTACCACCGGGAAGAACGAGATCTGGTGCCGGTGCGACGGCGGCCCGCACGGTTACCTCAGCATTGCCGCGCACGCCCACGCGGACGCGCTGTCGGTCGAGGTGCGGTACGCGGGGATCGACATCCTGGCCGATCCGGGGACGTACTGCTACCACGGTGAGCGCGCGTGGCGGTCGTATTTCCGGTCGACGATCGCGCACAACACCGCCGAGCTTGACGGCCGGAACCAGTCCAGCGAGCGCGGCCCGTTCATGTGGGCGCGGCACGCGCAGGCTCGCGAGATCGAGGTCATCGACGACGGCGACATCGCCCGATGGACCGCCGAACACGACGGCTATGCCTCGCTTGACCCGGCGGCCTCCCATCGTCGCTCGGTATTGCTGGACCGGGCCTCGCGCAGCATCGACATCATCGACGAGATCGGGGGCGGCGACCACGACGTCCGCGTGGCCTTCCATCTCGGCCCTGACGTGCACGCGGTACTCGACGGCTCCTGTGCCACCCTGAGCTGGCCGCGGGCCGCCGCGCCCGGGTCGGTACGGCTGGAACTGCCGGTCGCGCTCCGGTGGAGCCTGCACCGGGGCCAGACCAATCCCATTCTCGGCTGGTACTCTCCCGGCCTGGGGCGTCGCGTGCCCGCCTTCACCCTCCTCGGCAGCGGACGCTGCGTACCCGGGACACCGCTCGCCACGCGGCTGGAGTTCCTCGAGGTCGATGCCCCGCCGAAACCGGTCCTGTCCTGGCGCGCACCCGGCGCCGCGGAGGCTTGGTGAGCCGGCAGAAGCCGGGGCTGCGCACCTCACTCCGGCTCGCCCGGCGGCACAAATTCCTGGTCGGGATCATGGTGGTCCTGGGCCTGGCCGCCGGCGGCGGCTACGCCAGATTCCACCCGCCCTTGTTCACGGGTACCGCGCTGATCTTGCTGCCGCAGAACGGGCAGCCCGCGCAGAGCGCGGCGGGCGCCAGCAAGACCAGCTCCTTCGTGGCCACCCAGGAGCTGATCGCGCAGAGCAGCACGGTGCTCTCGGCGGCGCTGCCCCATGTCCGGCCCGTTGTCTCGCTCACCGAGCTTGACGCCGCGGTTGCGGTCGCCAGCCCTAGTCAGGACATCATCTCGGTCAGCGCGCAAGAGAAGACCGCCGCCGACGCCGCGGCCACGGCCAACGCCGTGGCCGCGAGTTACATCAGCTACGTCGGCTCGGACAAGAGCCCCGGTGGCAAGGTCGCGGCCCAGCTGCTCCAGTCGGCGTCCAGTAATACGGGGACGGGACGGCTGAAGCAGATCTTCAATTACGGCATCTACGGCGTGGCTGGCGCGCTGGTCGGCGCGCTGGCCGGACTCGGTCTCGCGGCGGCCGCCAGCCGCCGTGACCGGCGGCTCCGGGACCGTGACGCGATAGCGAATTCCATCGGCATTTCCGTCCTGGCCTCGTTCCCCGTCGGCCACCCGCTCAGCGCCGGAGAGTGGACCACGCTGCTGGAGGATTACAAGCCGGGCGCCCTGTACGCTCTGCAGCTGCGGAACGTCATCCGGCAACTGGGATCGGCGGGCGATCTGGGTTCCGGCCGCGGGACCGGCAAGTGGTCATTCACCGTCCTGTCGTTGTCCTCCGACCACCGGGCCCTCGCGCTCGGACCCCAGCTGGCGGTCTACGCCGCCGCCCAGGGGATCCCCACCGCCCTGGTCATCGGGCCTCAGCAAGACGCGACGATCACGCCTCCGCTGCGGAACGCCTGCGCCGCGCCGCCCGCCTCGCCGGCCTGGCCGGCCCACCTGCGGCTCATCGTGGCCGACGAGGACGTGGACGTACCGCAGGACGTCACGCTGGCCGTGGTCGTAGCGGTAGTGGATGGCCGGAACCCGAAAGTGCCCGCGACGATGCGGACCACCGCGACGCTGCTGGGCATCTCGGCCGGCGCGGCGACCGCCGACCAGCTGGCCCGGGTCGCCATCAGCGCCATCTCAGACGGCCGCGAGATCACCGGGATCCTCGTGGCGAATCCAGACTCGAATGACACCACGACGGGCCGGCTGCCGCAGTTCGGGCGGCCGGCGCGCCGGATGGCGACCCGCGTGACCGGCATCATGACCGAGATCAGGAGGTTACCGCGGGTCGGGAGATGTATCAGGACATGAGCTGTCCTGGTCCTATGGAGCAAGAGGTCAGAGGTCCCTGGGGGGAACGAAAGGGCAATGGTGGTCCACGCCTTCGTCATCAACTTGGCTCGTTCACCCGCGCGACGGGAGCACATCACAGCCGAACTCAAGAAAACCGGACTGGATTACCAGGTCATCGAGGGCGTCGACGGTCGCACGCTGGATCTGGACAACCCGGCGATGGTGGCGCCCTCGCTGCTCACGAGGTACCTGTTCCCGGCGGGCGTGGCCGGATGCGCCCTGAGCCACCAGCGCGTCTACCAGGCGATGCTCGAAAACGGCTCGGATTACGCACTGGTCCTGGAAGACGATGTCACGGTGCCCGCGGATCTCGGCAGCCTGGTCGACGACGTAGCCGACCAGCTGACCGGAGCGGAGGTCGCGCTGCTCAACTATGACGGCGCCCGCAAGATGAGCGTGCAGGGTTTGACCCGCCTTCGCTCCGACCGGGTCCTCGTGCTCCCGCTGGACGTTCGCCAGCCGGCCAGCGCCGCCGCCTACCTGATCACGCGGAAGGCCTGCCAGCGGATGAGCGAACGGATGCCGCCGGTCCAGGTGGAAGCGGATAGCTGGGCCTACTTCTACCAGCAGGGCTTGCTGGACCGCGTGCGCTGCGTTTTCCCCCTGACCGTGTCGAAGAGCCCGGAGTTCGCGTCGACGATCGGGCCTTACCGGCTGGGGAAGGGCCTGCCGGCTCGCCTGCTCATGCCGCTGGCCAGCCGTAAGATCCCGGGCGTGCATCAAGCGCTCGCCTACCGGAGGCAGCGCATCTGGCGCCGGATGACCCAGTCAGAGATCGTCGACCTGCCCTTTGTGGCCAAGCCCTCCCGGCTGGAACCGGCTGAGCCGGGGCCGGCTAGCTGAGTTCCGGCCCGCGGGCGGCGAGCCGGTCCCGCCGCGACATGAAGGTGACCGGCAGCGGCCACGGAATCGCTAGCTCCGGGTCGTTGAACGCGATCGACACGTCCTCGGCCGGGTCATGGGCACGATCGATCAGGTACGACACGTCGGCGGGATCGGTGAGGGCCTGGAAGCCGTGCGCGCAGCCTGCCGGGATGTACACCGTGGTCTGTTCGTCGTCGCGGAGGTCGAAGCTCGCCCAGTTCCGGTAGGTCGGCGAGCCGGGCCGCACGTCCACCACGACATCGAAGACCCGGCCGTAGGAGCACCGGACCAGCTTTGCCTCGCCCGCCCCGCTCCGCGTGTGCAACCCGCGCACCACACCGCGCACCGAGCGGGACATGCTGTGCTGGATGAACGCGGCGGGATCGATTCCGGCCGCCCGGATCACCTCCGCGTCGAAGGTCCGGCAGAAGAATCCGCGCTCGTCCACATGCGGGTCCGGCCGGAACAGCAGCGCACCGGCAACGCGCGGCACGGGGATTACCTCCACAGGTGCCCATGCTAGCCCGGGCAGCGCGCCGGTATGCCAGCCACGCTCGGCGACGCGTAGCCGGATCAAGAGCTCCGGAGCCGGGGCTAGGCTCCGTTGAGGCGCAGCCGCCTGCGCATCTCGTACTCGTGCACGATCGCGTAGGCGTAGCCGCACGAGATGCCCGCCTCGTCGGCGAGCCAGTGAGCACGTTCTTCGCGACGCAGGAACGCGGGGCCAGATTCGAGCCGGTGGAACCACTCTTCGAGAGCACGGCCAGTGACGACCGGGATACGGGCGATGAGGCTGCTGTGCAAATTCGGTGAGTGGGTCAGCGACAACTGGCACCTCCAGGGAAGCTCCTCTTGTGCTGAGCGTGCCTCATCCGGGGCCACCTGGCAACCCCCAGCTGGCCGGAAAGTTAACGAAGTCACATGCTCAGCTCAGCCGCTCGAAGATCATCGCCATGCCCTGGCCGCCGCCCACGCACATCGTCTCCAGGCCCAGCGTCGCGTCGCGGAACTGCAGGCTGTTCAGCAGCGTGGTGGTGATCCGCGCTCCGGTCATGCCGAACGGGTGGCCGACCGCGATGGCCCCGCCGTTCACGTTGAGCTTGGCGATGTCCACGCCGAGGTCGGTATAGGAGGGAATGACCTGAGCCGCGAACGCCTCGTTGATCTCCACCAGGTCGATGTCCTCGATCGCCATCCCGGCCCGCGCGAGGGCCTGGCGGGACGCCTGGACCGGTCCCAGGCCCATGATCTCGGGCGACAGCGCGGTCACGCCGGAGGACACGATCCGGGCCAGCGGCGTGATGCCGAGCTCGGCCGCCTTGACGTCGCTCATCACCACGACGGCGGCCGCGCCGTCGTTGAGCGGGCAGCAGTTGGCCGCGGTCACGGTCCCGTCCGGGCGGAAGGCCGGCTTCAGCGCGGCGACCTTCTCCAGGGTGACGCCCGGCCGGGGGCCGTCGTCGGCCGAGATCACGGTGCCGTCGGGCAGGGTCACCGGGGTGATCTCCCGCTGCCAGAAGCCGTCGGCGATGGCCTTCTCGGCCAGGTTCTGCGACCGCACGCCGAACTCGTCCTGCTGCTCGCGGGTGATCCCGCGCAGCTGCGCCACATTCTCGGCCGTCTCGCCCATCGCGATGTAGACGTCGGGCAGCGCTCCGTCGGCGCGCGGGTCATGCCATGGCCCGGCTTCTCCAGCGCTGGCCCGTTCGGTCCGAATATGAGCCTCGCCGAAGCGGGGGTTCCTGGTGTCGGGCAGTGAATCGCTGCTGCCCTTGGCGAACCTGCTCACGCACTCGACGCCGGCCGAGATGTACACGTCGCCCTCGCCGGCCTTGATGGCGTGAAACGCCATCCGCGTGGTCTGCAGCGACGACGAGCAGTACCGGTTGACCGTGGTGCCGGGCAGCTGATCGTGACCGAGCAGCACCGCCACCACCCGGGCCATGTTGAAGCCCTGCTCGCCGCCGGGCAGGCCGCAGCCCAGGATCAGGTCGCCGATGTCGGCGGGATCGAGCTGCGGCACCTTGGCCAGCGCCGCCGTTACTATCTGCGCAGCCAGATCGTCTGGGCGGATACCGGTGAGCGAGCCCTTGAACGCTCGGCCGATCGGCGACCGCGCGGTCGCGACGATCACTGCTTCGGGCATGGCACCGGCCTCCTCAACATAGGGTTTCCTCCAGACTATGCTCCAGGCGACGGCGCCCGGAAGGACAACCATGCAGGTATATGACTCACTGAGCGAGTTGGTTGGGAACACCCCGCTGCTCCGGCTGCGGTCGGTGACCCGCGGGGTCCCCGAGTCGGCGGTCCTCGCCAAAGTGGAGTACTTCAACCCGGGCGGATCGGTCAAGGACCGCATTGCGTTGCGAATGGTCGCGGCCGCCGAAGCTTCGGGAGATCTCGGGCCCGGCGGCACGATAGTGGAGCCGACGTCGGGTAATACCGGAGTCGGCCTCGCGATCGTGGCCGCGGAACGCGGCTACCGCTGCGTGTTCGTCTGCCCCGACAAGGTGGCGCAGGACAAGATCAGCGTGCTGCGCGCCTACGGCGCCGACGTGGTGGTCTGCCCCGGCACGGTCGCGCCGGACCACCCGGATTCCTACTACAGCGTGGCGCGCCGGCTGGCGGGCGAGATTCCCGGCGGCTGGCAGCCCGACCAGTACGCGAACCAGGAGAACCCGGCCTCCCATTACGCGACGACCGGCCCGGAGATCTGGTCGCAGACCGACGGGACGGTGACGCACTTCGTGGCCGGGATCGGTACGGGGGGAACTATCTCCGGTGCCGGCCGGTACCTGAAGGAGGTATCGGGCGGCACGGTGAAGGTGATCGGTGCCGACCCGGAGGGATCGGTCTATTCGGGCGGATCCGGGCGGCCGTACCTGGTCGAGGGCGTGGGCGAGGACATCTGGCCCGTCACGTATGACCGTTCGGTATGCGATGAGATCATCGCGATCAGCGACGCCGAATCGTTCGGCATGACCCGTCGGCTGGCCCGCGAGGAGGCGCTGCTGACCGGCGGCTCCTCCGGCCTGGCGGTGGCGGCCGCCCTGCGGGTAGCCAAGGCAGCAGAGCCGGCGGCCGTGATCGTGGTGCTGCTGCCGGACGGCGGGCGCGGCTACCTGTCCAAGATCTTCAACGACGAGTGGATGGCCGACTACGGCTTCCTGTCCGCGCAGACGTCGGAGCCGCTGGTCGCCGATATCCTGGGCCGCAGGGAGCGCGACCTGCCCGAGCTCGTCCACGTCCACCCGGAAGAGAGCGTCGGAGCGGCCATCGCGCTGCTGCGTGAGTACGACGTGTCGCAGCTGCCGGTGGTCAAGGAGGAACCGCCGGTCATGGCGGCCGAGGTGGTCGGGTCGGTGGTGGAACGCGACCTCCTGGACGCCCTGGTCGCGGGCCGGGCCAAGCCGTCGGACCCGGTCGGCGGGCACATGTCGCCGCCGCTGCCCACGGTAGGTTCGGGGGAGCCGGTGTCCCGCGCGGTCCTGGCCCTGGAGAAGGCCGGGGCGGCCGTGGTGTACGTGAACGGCAAGCCGGCCGGCCTGCTCACGCGGCAAGATGTGCTGACGTTCCTCGCCGCGATTACCTGAACTTCAAAACGAAAGGCAGGCTGGCATGAACAGCCAGGATGCATTCGAGACGCTGGCCATCCACGCGGGCCAGGAGCCTGACTCGCTGACCGGGGCCGTCGTGCCGCCTATCTACCAGGCCTCGACGTTCAAGCAGGATGGCGTGGGCGGGCTGCGCGGCGGTTACGAATACTCGCGCACCGCGAACCCGACCAGGACCGCGCTCGAGCAGTGCCTGGCCGCGCTCGAGGGCGGCCCGGCCGCGCTGGCCTTCGCCTCCGGCATGGCCGCGGAGGATGCCCTGCTCAGGACGGTGTGCTCGCCCGGTGATCACGTCCTCATCCCCGATGACGCCTACGGCGGCACCTACCGCCTGTTCGCCCGGGTGCTGTCCGGCTGGGGAATCAGCCACAGCGTGGTGCCCATGTCCGACCTCGCGGCCGTGCGCGAGCACCTGGCGGCCCGGCCGGTCCGGGTGATCTGGACCGAGACGCCGACCAACCCGCTGCTGAACATCGCCGACATCCGCGGCCTGGCCCAGGCGGCCCGCGAGGCGGGCGCGATGCTCGTGGTGGACAACACGTTCGCCTCGCCGTACCTGCAGCAGCCGCTGGCCCTCGGCGCCGGTGCCGTGGTCCACTCGACGACCAAGTACATCGGCGGCCATTCGGACGTGGTCGGCGGCGCCGTGGTGGTGGCGGACCCCGATCTGGCCGAGCGGCTCGACTTCATCAGGAACGCGACCGGCGGTGTTCCCGGGCCGTTCGACGCCTGGCTGACCCTGCGCGGCATCAAGACCCTCGCGGTCCGGATGGACCGGCACTCCCGCAACGCCATGCGGGTCGCGCAGATGCTGTCCGAGCACCCCGCGGTGGCCGAGGTGTTCTACCCGGGCCTGCCCACTCACCCTGGTCACAAGACGGCGCAGGAGCAGATGCGGGCCTTCGGCGGCATGGTGTCGTTCCGCCTGGTGGCCGGCGAGGAGGCAGCCGTCCGGACCTGCGGCCGGACCCGCCTGTTCACCCTCGGCGAGTCCCTCGGCGGTGTCGAGTCGCTGATCGAGCACCCGGCCCGGATGACGCACGCCTCGGTGGCGGGCTCGCAGCTCGAGGTCCCGGGCGACCTGGTCAGGCTGTCCGTCGGCATCGAGGACTGCGACGACCTGCTCGACGACCTGCGCCAGGCCCTCCGGCCATCCTCGTGAATCCGACCGAGAACAAGGCGCTGGTACGCCGTTACTACGACGAGGTGCTGACCGGCCGCGACCGGAGCGTCCTCGGGCAGCTGCTTGATCCCTCGTTCGTGACCCATGTCTCAGGCGGTCCTGACGTCGGAGCCGAGGCGTACGCCGCCGCGGTCGATGTGACGTTCGCTGCCTTCCCTGACCTGGTCGTGACGGTGCACGATCAGGTGGCCGAGGATGACAAGGTCGTCACCAGGTGGAGCGCTACCGGAACCCATGACGGGGATTTTGCCGGCGTGCCCGCCAGCGGCCGTTTGATCACGGTCACCGGCATCCATATTCACCGGGTCCGGGACGGGCGGCTGGTCGAGCACTGGGAGGAGCTGAACATGCTCGGCGCGCTGCGACAGCTTGGCGTGCTGAGCTGATAACGCAGGCCATCATCGGCTGAGGTGAGTTCCTTCGGCCGAACGATCCGTGGTCCCGGGCAGCTCGTAGAGGGCGAGTTGCCCGTAGCTGCGCCCGGTGTCGGAGAACAGCAGCCGGGCGTGACTGGTCAGCGCCCGCACCTGGGCCGGGTCGAGGTAGGACAGGCCTTCGTCGATCGGCCCCCACTCGACCAGGATGTAGCGGACGTGGTCCTTGCGCAGCGACGACTGGGTCGTCCACAGCCCGGTCCGGTACTGGCCCTCGAGCTCGTAGCGCCCGCCGTCGGACTGGCTCAGCGGCAGGCTCGCCGCCGGGATGTCCACCGCCGTGCCGGGCGGGACGTGCTCGGCCAGGTACGGCAGCAGGTGCGCGTATCCGTCGTCGGGCTGGCGCAGCCAGTGCGCGCCGGTCTCCACGTTGAGGCCGAACACCACCGCCAGCGTGGCCATGATGGCCGCGGTCTTGACCACGATGAAGGCCCGGGCCGCGGACCGCGGCCGGGCGTGGCTGGCCTTGTGCCGCAGGGTGAAGCCCACCGAGATCACGATGAAGCTGGGCACCACCAGCAGGTACAGCTCCTGCTCCTCCAGCGTCCCGAGCGCGACGGCGTAGGCCAGCGTCACGCCCGCCGCGCAGTACAGCAGCCCCATCATGCGCGCCACCGGCCCGCCGCGCCGCAGCACCAGCCAGGCCGCCGGGACGGCCAGGGCGAGCAGGGCGTAGGTGGTCCAGAAGTTGCCGCCCTCGGCGATCAGCCGGCTGGACAGCGACCCGGACCGGTGAAAGCCGGTGGTCTGGAGCACCCCGAGCAGGCGCTCGATGCCGGAGGTCTTGGCCGACCACCACCCGGCGAGGTACCCGCCGGCCGCGACCACCGACACGTAGACCGCGTACGGCAGCGCCGTGGCGCCGGCGGTGAGCGCGATCAGCGACCGGGGGGGACCCCACCGCAGGGCCGCCGCCGCGGCCAGCGGGAGGATCGTGATCAGGGCCGCCTCGTCCTTGGTCAGCACTGCGATCCCGAACAGCAGGCCCGCGCCGGCCGCCCGCGTCCGGGCCCAGGCCGGCCGCGGGCGGCCGGTGAGCGAGATCAGCACCAGGTAGCCGAGCAGGACCCACGCCATCATCGGCGTCTCGAGCAGCACCCGGTCGTTCTGCCGGATGCAGAACGGGTCCAGCGCGAACAGCGCCCCGGCCAGCAGGCCGGCCCGCAGCGAGCTGACCCGGGCGGTCAGCTGGACCAGCACCACCGCGGTGGCCCCGGCCAGCATGGCGTTGAGCATGCGCATCTCGTAGATCCACGCGACCAGGCCGGCCGGCTTCCCGGCCAGCCACGACCAGCCGCTCTCCAGGTAGAAGAACGCCGGCCCGTGCAGGAAGAACACGATGCCGAAGAACCGGGGGAAGCCGCCGGTGATGACGCTGCGGCCCAGGTCGGAGTAGATGACCTCGTCGCCGAACAGGTCGAACGCCGCGCCGTGCAGCGCGATCCGGATGGCCAGCGTCCCCACGCCGGCCGCCGCGGCGAGCAGCGCCAGGACCGGGCCCGACGTGATCGGCCCGTGCCGCGGCCAGGACCTCGGCGAGTCCACGGCGGGGGCCTGCACTGCGGCCCGTAGCTGGACTTGGTTCACCTCCCGGACGACCTCCTCGGGCCGGATCGGCTGAGCAGCTTCCGGGCCAGGACCAGGTAGCGCTCCGCCGTCTCATCATGCCCGTACTGCTGCGCCGCCGTATGCGCCTTGCGGCCCAGCTCCCGGCGCAGCGGTTCGTCCCCGGCCAGCGTGCGCATCTGCTCGGCCAGCGCGGCGGTGTCGTACGCCGGGACCGCTACGTCGCCATCCATCCAGTCCAGGGTGGGCAGGTCGAAGTGCAGCACCGGCTTGGCGTGGGCCATGGCCTCCAGCGCGGACAGGCCGAACGTCTCGTACCGCGACGGCATCACCACGAACGCGCTGCGCCGAAGCAGTTCGCGCTTCCGCTCGCCCGTGACATGGCCGATCCAGCGCACGTCCGCGCTGGTCCGCGCGACCAGCCCGGCCAGCCTGCGCTCCTCGCGCGCCAGGCCGGCTCCGGCGATGAGCAGCGGCAGGTCCAGCCCGCTGCGCTCGTAGGCCTCGATCAGGTAGTCGAGGCCCTTCTTCCAGACGTCGATCCGGCCCAGGAACAAGACGTGCTCCCCGCCGCCGAGCAGCTTCTCGTCCAGGTCCGCCGTCTGGATGCCGTTCGGGATGAGGTGCACGGCGGCCGCCGGGTTCGCCGCGCTCACCAGGGCCTGGTCCGCGGGGTTGAGCACGAGCACGTCCCGGTAGCACCGCAGGCCGAGCCGTTCGATGAGGAAGAACGGGAACCGGTACCGGCGGGACAGTTCCCTGCCCTGCAGCGCCTGGGCGAAGCCGAGCACCGGCGTCCGCACGAACAGCGGCAGGAAGCTGGTGGAGAACGGGGGGGTGAAGTTCTCGATCCACAGGTCGTGCCGGATCCGCCGGGCCGCGAACGGCAGCACCGCGTGGTAGACCAGCTGCCCGGCCCGCGGCCCCGCCCACTCCAGGGGCAGCCGCCGGTAGCGGATGCCGTTGTGCAGCACCGACTCGCCGCGGCGTCCCACGGTCAGCACCGTGACCTCGAAGTCTTCGCCCAGCCGGGCGGCCATCGCCTCGATCACCGCCACGCCGCCGCCCTGGTAGTGCGGATGCGCCGGGTTGTCGAAGCTCGAGATCACCACCCGCCGGACCGCGGGGCTGCCCGGTGCCGCGCTCATTTGCTGCCGATCGCGTGCACGGCGGGTTTCACCCAGCGCGGCCCGCGCGCGTGCCGGGCCCCGGGCCGCAGGAACCGTATCCCGGCCCGCAATCCGACGAGCAGCGCGGCCGCCAGCCAGAGGTACAGATGCGGCCGCGCGACGGTCAGCACCGCCGCCGCCACGGCGGGCTCGACCAGGGCCACCCGGGACAGCGCCGCGTAGCCCTGGCTCTGTACCAGGTGGTGTCCGGTGAGCAGCAGCGCGGACACGGTGCCGACCGCGCCGCCGATCGCCAGCCCCGTGACCCCGTCGATCAGCCACCCGACGATCAGGTCCGCCGCGTAGCCGACCAGGCCGACCAGCAGCCAGGTCAGGCAGGAGTAGTCGTCCGCGGCCTGGAAGAACGCGATGACCAGGCTGATGCCCCCGGCTCCGAAGCCGGTGACCGCGGTGAACTTCAGCAGCATGGCCACCGCGCCGTACTGGGCCGGGAAGACCAGCGCCAGCAGGTGACCGGGGACCGTGATCAGGATCGCGGCGACCGGCAGCGTGACCGCCGCGTACATCCGCAGCGCGCGGGCGGCCAGCGCCCCGCCGCTTTCCCCGCGCGACAGCGACGGGAAGAACGCGGTGGCCACGGCGCCCGCCACGAACAGCGGGATCCGGGCCAGCGTCGCGCTGGCCTGGTAGCTCGCGGCCAGCGCCCGGTTGCCGGGCAGCACGGCGACCAGCACCACGTCCAGCGCCACGAACAGCGAGACCATGCTCTGCGCCCCGGCGATGCGCGCCGCCCGGCCCCACAGGGCCCGGCGCCACTGGTCCCCGCGCCCCGGGTCGGGCCGCCCCCAGCCGTCGGCCTGGTCCTGGCGTGGGCGTCGCGGCGTGCGCGGCCACCGGGCCAGCATGACCAGCGCGCCGATCCCGAACGCCGCCAGCGCGCCGGTGTCACCGAGCCTGGCCACCACGACCAGCAGGACCCCGGCCCCGTTCTTCAGCACGTTTTCCGCCACGTACAAGATGGCGAGGCCGCGCATGCGATCGGTGCCCTGCAGCCAGCCCGTGGTCGTGGTGCCCAGGAAGATGACGAACGTGCTGATGGCCAGGGCCAGCACCGCGGCCGGCGCGGCGAACCGCAGCGCGATGACCCCGGTCAGGGCCGCAGTGCTGACCCCGCTGGTCACGCTGACCAGCTTGGCGAACCGGGTGACCGACTGCCGCTCCGGTTCGGACCGGGCGCGGGCCAGGCCCTGAGCCAGGACCCAGGGCACGCACACGGTGGCCACGGTCGAGGCCCACAGGATCAGTCCCTGGCCGGCGGCGAACCTGGAGTACGCGGCCACGTCCAGCAGCCGGGTCAGCAGCAGCGCGTAGCCGTAGTTCAGCAGGCCGACGATGACGAAGGCCAGGGTGATCCACCGCGCGCCGCGCGCTACCGCGGTTTCGTCCGGCCGGGCCGCGACCTCGCCGCTCGTCCCCGTGCTCGTGGTCACGGTGCTACTGGTCACCGGGCTGGTCCTCGCCGGTGCCGCACAAGATCTCGGCCGTGGTGGCCAGCCGCAGCCGCGCGGGCTGGATCGGCACCCGCTGCAGGGCCCGGACCGCGCCCAGCTCGTCGCAGCCCATCAGCATCACGCTGAGCCCGTTCTTGCCGCTGGTGATCACGTCGGTGATCCGCAGCGCCTTCTCCAGTGCCTCGCGGACTTCCGGGGCCTCACCGGGTGGCCACCACGCGACGGTGGCCAGCTGGCCGGAGCCGCGCCGGGACGGGCTGCCTTGCGCCTTGCGGGCCGTCTCCGAGAGCACCACGTTGGCCAGCCGCTCCGCGCTGGCGTCCCAGGAGAACCGGGAGGCCCACTGCCAGCAGCGCTCGGTGATGAGCTGCCGCCGGTCCGGCTGGGCCAGCTCTTCCAGCGCCCCGGCCAGCCCGTCGGCCAGCGGCCGGTCCGGCGGCACCAGCCAGCCGGTCTCCCCGTCCCGCACGGAATCCCGCAGCCCGGGAACGTCGAAGGCCACCGCGGGCGTGCCGGCCGCGTTGGCCTCGACCACGGTCAGCCCCCAGCCCTCGGCCAGCGACGGGGTGACCGTCAGCCACGCCCGGCGTAGCAGGTCGCTCTTGGCCTGCTCCGACACCCGTCCGGGCAGCGTCACCACCCGGTCCAGGCCCAGGTCCCGCACCTGGCCCAGCAGCGCGTCGCGCGCGGGTCCGGTGCCGGCGATGTCGACCCGGAGATCGGGCCACCGGCCGAGCAGGTCCGGCACCGCCTCGACCAGCAGGTGCAGCTGCTTGTGCGGGACGAGCCTGGTCACCACCGCGATGGCCGGGGTCGGTGACCGGAGCACGTGGCTGGCGGGCAGCGCGTTGACCCCGTTGGGCACGATGAAGACCGGCCCGCGGAAACCCAGCGTGCGCCGCATCTCGGCGCGCGTCGACGGCGAGACCGCGACCATCGGCCGGCCGCCGTACACCATCCGGCTGACGCGGCCCTCCAGCTGGCGGGCCACCAGGTTGAACGGCCAGCGGAAGTACAGGTCGAATTGCGCCTGGTGCACGTGGTGCACCACGCAGATCACCGCCTTGTCCGCGACCTGCAGCGGAGCGAAGAACGGGATGCCGTTCTGGAAGTCGACCACGGCGTCGTACAGGTGCCGGTACCGCCGCAGGTGGCGGGCCGCGGCCAGGTACACGCCGAAGCGGCCGCCCCGCCGCACGACCAGGTACCCGTTCGCCCAGTCGTAGGGCGGCGCGTCCCGGTACCGGGAGGTGAACAGGGTCAGCTGGGCGCCCGCGTCGGCGAAGCGCCGCCCGATCTGCTCGGCGTATGATTCGGCGCCCCCGGCGGCCGGGTTGGCCAGGTCGCGCCAGTTCAGGAACAGGATCCGCCGGCCGTCCAGCCGGGCCAGCGCCGTCATCAGGTCATCCTCGAGCGGGCCAGGCGGAGCAGGTCCGCGGCGGTCCGCGTGCCGTCGGTGAACACATGCAGCGTGGAACCCTGTCCGTCCGACCAGACGACGGGGATCTCCTTGACCGGCACCCCCATGTCCGCGACGGCCCGGAGCAGCTCGACGTCGAACGCGAAGCCGTCGATCCGCAGCCGCCGGGCCACCGTGCGCGCCAGGTCGCCGGCGAAGAACTTGAACCCGCACTGGGTGTCGGCCACCTCGGGCAGCACCCGCTGCGCCATGGCCCGGAACACCATTCCGCCCAGGATGCGGACTGCCGGCTGCCGGACCGCGAGCCTGGCCCCGCGAGCCCGCCGGGACCCCACCACCACCTGCCACTGGCTCAGCAGCGGTAGCACAGTGTCCAGCGTCTCGACCGGCGTGGCCAGGTCCGCGTCCATGTAGCCGACGAAGCGAGCCCGCGAGGTGAGCAGCCCGCGGCGCACCGCGGCGCCCTTCCCCGGCCGGGCACACCCGGTGAGGTGCACCGGGACCCGGGCCGACCGCATCCGCGCCACCACGTCGGTCGTCTCGTCCACGCTGTCGTTGTCGATCACCACCACCGACGACGAGTACGGCTGCGCCTCCAGGTACCGCACCGTGCGGGCCAGCGTGTTCGGCAGCCGCTGAGCCTCGTCCCGGGCCGGGATGAGGATCTCCAGGTAGCAGGAGTCGCGCAGCAGCACGTCCGGGATATCGGCGGATTCCGTGAGATCGGCCCCGGCCGCTGCGCGTCCCGGAGGTGAGGATCTCGATAGCGACGTCCTGGCCACGTCAGCCACTTCCCCTCGGCCCGGGGCTTGCGTCCCGGACCTTGTAGATAACGATGCTGCCGAACCGCTGGACCACCGTGGAGTTCTTGATCGCCTGCTGCAGCGTGGGCCGCCCCGGCAGCGCGGCGAACGTGAGCGGGCTGCCCGGGTCCAGCAGCAGGTAGGAGATGTCCCGGTAGCCGTGCGGCAACTCGGTCCGCATGACCTGCGGGTCGGAGTCGATCTGCCACAGGTACAGCGGCGTGGCGTGGGTGTGCAGCGCGATGTCCAGCCACGGATAGGCGTCGCACACCACCAGGTCGTTCCTGGGCACGTGGTCCGCGACCCAGGCGACCGCCGCGCCTTCGGTGGCGAACCCGGTGTCCGTGGATTGCTGCCTGAGCCAGCCGTACCAGTGCGGGACGCACAACACCACCAGCACTAGAGCGGCGACCGTGACCGGGGCCTTGCCCATGTTGCGCAGGCCGAGGACGATGACCCGGCTCAGGCCGCGGCGATGGTCGGCGCTGATCTCGCTGGCCGGACGCCAGTACGCGTCCGCGGTTCCGGCGATCAGCAGCGCGGCGAACGGCAGCATCGCGGTCACGAACGCGTAGGGCACGTAGCCGCCCTTGACCATGACCGCCAGTTGCAGGATCAGGCCCAGCGCGAACGGCCTGAGCCTGCGGACGACCAGCCCGGTAATGACGGCGGCACCGCCGCCCAGGATCAGCCAGGGGTCGAGCGTGACCCAGGAGTGGAACTGCAGGAAGGTACCGCTGTGCTTGTTGAGCACGCTGCCCGTGCCGGGCCGGGTCAGCTGGTAGACGACCTGCTCCTTCCACAGGCTGTCGTGTCCGGGCCCGGGCATCAGCTCACCCTTGAGAATGGCCAGCAGCGGGTAGAACGCGATGCCGCTGAACGCGACCACGCAGAAGCTGCTGACGTTGGCGAACCGGGTCGACGGATCGGTGTGCTGGTACAGCAGCCAGAGCATGGCGGGGAACAGCAGCAGGATCGTCTCTTTGTTCCAGAACGCGACGGCGAAGCACGCCCCGCTGCCGATGGCGGCACCCCAGCTGCGCCGGCGGGACGCGGCCAGCACCAGGGCGGCCAGCGCCCACACCGTGGCCAGGTTGTCCAGCGAGACCATCCGGTGATACCAGATGTCCAGCGGGCTGGCCCCGAACAGGACCACGGCCAGCGCCGCGAACGGCCGCTGGATGTCGATGCGGCGGGCCAGGACGTACAGCAGCACGCAGCTGACCATGGTCGCGACCCACATCAGCTCGCGGCCGACCATGACCGACCGGGCATCGCGGGCGAAACCATCCGTCAGGCCGGCCCAGGCCGCGATCGTGGCCCAGCCCAGGACCGGGTGATCCCAGTAGTAGGTGTAGTTGGACAGGTGGTGGGTCACGAGCATGGCCCACCCGCGGTCGACGTACGTGCCCTCGTCGTCGTTGACCCGGCCCGGGTACCCCTGCAGGTTCCAGGCCATGGCCGCGCCCACCAGCACCAGCGAGCCGGCCAGCAGGGCGCCGCGCTTCAGGTACCGGGTGATCCAGGACGGCGCGGTCGGCCCGGGAACGTACGGCGCTACCGGCCGTACCGGGTCCGGATCGGCGCGCGCGGCCACGGAATCCACGTCGATCATGCCGCCCACCGCTGGGCCTGGACCCTCGGCTCCGCGGCGGGCGCGCGGTGCTCGTTCATCCGGGCCGTCTTGTACCAGCCCTTGTCCCGGCGCAGGTACTTGACCACGCCCACCACGGCCGCCATGGCCAGGATGACCTGGTACACCGGGGTGAGGAACAGGATCGAGGCGTAGTGCCTGAGCTTGACCTTCTGCCCGTAGTCCCGGCCGAACTTGCGCACCCCGGCCAGCATGGAGACGATGGTCAGCCCCATCGGGATCAGCGGCGCGAACATGAACATGGTCAGGCCGATCGGCATTTTCAGGATGAACACGGTGGCGATCGCCACCGGGATCAGCGAGCACGAGGCCGCCTGGAGAATCGGCGTGGCCAGGATGTATCCCGCCAGCAGCCGCTGCCGCGTGGTCGGCATGTCCAGCCAGTTACCCTGCACCAGCTCCTGGAAGATGCCCTGCAGCCAGCGGACACGCTGCCAGAACAGCGACCCGACCTGCTTGTTGAAGACCGCGCCCGGCACTTCCTCCCTGGTGGCCAGTTCGGGGCTGTGCGCGGCCACGACCTTGGCCCCGTACCGCGTGCACATCAGCACGCCCGCGGCGCAGTCCTCGGTGGGGCTGTCCGGCCAGCCGCCGGCCGCGCGCAGCAGGCTGGCCCGGGTGTAGACGGTATTGCCGCCGAGCGGAACGAAGCCGGCGCTGACCTGGAACGCCATCCGGCTGGAGTACCAGGCGCGGTACTCCTCGACGTTGTGCACCTTGTACCACTCTTGCCAGGTGCGGCCCAGGTTCATCAGCTGGACGGCGCCCTGCACGATGTCGGCGCCGGTGCGGCGGATGAGCGCCTCCACGTGCACCAGCAGTTCGGGCGCGACGTCGTCTTCGCTGTCGATCGGCCCGATGTAATTCCCGGTGCAGTGCGGCAGCGCGCCGTTGAGCTGAGCGTGCTTCCCGGGCACGTCGTAGTGGCCGATCACCACCGTGATCGTGCCGGGATGAGCCCGCTCGAACCGGCGCACCGAGGCGATGGTCGGCGTGTCATGATCGCGCAGCGACACGATGACCTGGTGATACCGGTGCGTCTGCTGGATCAGGCCGGCCAGCGTCGTGCCGATCGCGTCGGCTTCGTCGAGCGCGCACACGATGGAGGTGAAGCTGATCCGCTCGGTCCCCGGCTGGATCGGTTCCGGCCACGCCAGCTGGTCGGCCGCTTCCGGATTGCGCAGCGCGTAGAACCGCCAGCGGGCCTCCAGGCTGGCCACCGCGAGGTTGAACAGGTTGGCCGCGAGCAGGACCACCAGCAGCCGGTGCGAGCCCAGCGCGTAGAGCCCGCCGCCGATCGCCGTCGCGCCGATGGCCACGATCAGCAGCCGCCGGACGCGCCTGAGCCACCTGGTGCCCCGCCGCAGCGCCGGGTCGCTTCGGCGGGTCTCGGGTGCCTGCCCGTCCTGCGTGCGCAGCGACCATAGGTGACTGGACAGATAGCTGACCGGCGTGAGCATGGCGGCAATGGCCACGTTGGCCACGATGTAGTTCATCCCGAGCCGGTCCAGGCCGGTATACCCGGCCACGCCGAGCCCGGTCACGGCCAGCTGCTGCAAATTGAACTTGGCCAGCGCCCGAACAAACGCGACGTTCCGGTCCCGCCAGGTGAGGTACCTGGACAACACGAAATTCAGCTGTACCGAAATGGCAGTCTGGACGATGTACGACGACACGTGTCCCATGCGGGCGTACTTGACCAGGAGCACCTGGATGAGCAGCCCGACGGCGAACACGTTGATGCCGTTTACTGCGAAAAGCACGAGGCGGGACCGGTGGTCCCAGGCCCTCCTGGCCAGACGTGGGGCGGAGTCTGGTGCGCCTTGGCGCGGCACGTACTGGTCGGTACGGAGTGCCTCTGGCAGTTGCGGCACCGACAGCCCCCAGAGCGCTTCGAGTCCGGTAAGTTGCTGCCTTTCCGGATCGAGCTCAAGGAATGGCGCTCGCAAATCTGCCGTCATCAAAGTACGCTCGCTGCCCATAAAGATTGAAATCCCTTCGCTTCATAAGACAGCAGTGTCTCCGTAACCGGATTTGCGTCAGAATTTCAGCTAGGCGGCCTCCCTCCACTGGAGCCTCTCATCTGCATGTTTGCAATTTCAATTAAGCCGGAAGCGGCGTGCGTAACCAGTCGTGTACGCTTCAAGATCAAATATGTGGGCGGCGCACCTCCCCGTACGAACCATGACGCGGGGTAGCGCAGGATGACGGGCGGCACTGCCCCTCAGACGCTGCCAACACCCTCGAAGAGGGGACGCCGTCCCATACCGAAACGTTTACGGGTAAATCCAGATTTAGCATATAAAGCCAAAAAATTAGGATTTAAAGTCCTAAACGGGCCATATATCGGACATAATTCCACGCTACTCGATCTGCTCTACAGGGGTCGAGGCGCGTGATTCCTGCTCGGCGCGGACGGTCGCTAGTTCGCGCTGAACGTCCGCGCGGATGGGGGCGTCGGTGCCCAGGGCCTTGAGGCACCGGGCGAGCTGGCTGGCGTACCGGTCCAGCTGGCGGCCGGTGAGCTGGCCGGGGTCACGGTCAGGCACGGGCGGCCAGCCTGGTCCGGTCGTCCTGCTCGGCGATCACGGCATCGAGCCTGGCCCGCAGGTCACCCCGCGCCTGCGGTACGGGATCCATCCCGTCGCAGGACGCGATCGCGTCTTCCAGCTCGCGGCGATGGCCGCTGAGCTCGGAGGTGGTGAGCGCGTACAGGGGATGTTTCGGCTGTGCGACGCTTGCTGGGTCGATGGCCATGGCGGCTGGTCCTAACGGCATCTAGCGCGAATCTCACCGGGACTGCGCGTCCCGCTACCCACGTTCCCAGCCCGGGACTACCGTTTGAAGGGAGTGGGTAGCCATCTGCAACCGGCGGGCCCGGTACGCGAACGCCCGGGCCGCGGCGCAATCTCGTGCAAAGGAGACGGCATGCCCGGCAAACGGGACCTGGACCCGGAAATGTCGCCGCTGCACTTCTTCGGGGCCGAGGTACGACGGGCCCGCGAAGCGGCGGCGATGACCCTGGCCGACCTGGGCGCCAGGGTGCCGTGCGATGCCTCGACGGTGTCCAGGATCGAGTCCGGCCAGCTCAGCCCGGCCGAACGATTCGCTAAGGCGTGCGATGAGGCGTTCCCGCAGATGGGCGGCTGGTTCGGCCGGTTCTACCGGGCATCGCTGCGGTGGGACGGTCCCTATCCGCGATGGTTCGAGGACTGGGTCGACGCCGAGAGCCGGGCCACGGTTCTGCGCGGGTGGGAACCTTTGCTCGTGCCGGGCCTGCTCCAGACGCCGGAATACGCCCGCGCGCTGTTCCGGGCCTGGCGCACCGACGATGACCAGGACAAAGTTGAACAGCTCGTCACCGCACGGATGGACCGGCAGCGCATCTTCGACCGTCCCCGGCCGCCCTCGTTCTGGGCGGTACTGGATGAGGGCGTGCTGCGCCGCCGAATCGGCGGCGCCAAGGTAATGGCCGACCAGCTTGTCCACCTGGCCGAGATGGGAGAACGGGCCAGCATCAAGATCCACGTGATCCCGGCCGAGGCTGGCGCGCACATGGGGCTGCTGGGTGCTCTGGCCATCGCCGGCTTCGCCGGTGACGCGCCGGGTATCGTTTACTTCGAGTCACCGGATGAGGGGCAGACCACCAGGGACCCCGGCACGGTGGCCAAGGTCACGCTGACGTTCGAGACTCTCAGATCCGAGGCGCTCCCGCGCGGAGCCTCGCGGGACCTGATCCTGAAAGTAGCTGGTGAATATGGACGCGACGTGGAGGAAGTCCAGTTACAGCGGCGGTAACGGCGGCAACTGCGTCGAAGTCGGCGCGCAGCCGCAGACCGGCCGCGTGCTAGTCCGCGACACCAAGGACCGCCAGGGGCCCGTGCTCCGGTTCACTCCGGGCGCGTGGCGGCGATTCGCCAACCGGGTGAGGCAGGGCGCTCGTTAGCTTCCCGATTGCCCCGCCGACGTTAACCCCAGCCAGCAGGGTTACGTTGTGGCCTCGGATGCGGCAGTCGTAGCCTTTTCGGCATGGCGCTGTTGGCCCGGTGGGGGCGGCTGGCCCACAGTTGGAGGTGCGACGACGAGAGGTGAGGCTAGGTGGCGGGTGAGGCGGCTGGGCGGCCGGGCCTGAAACTCGACACGACGGTGTCGCATTCCGCGCGGATCTGGAACTACTGGCTGGGCGGCAAGGACAACTTCGCGGTCGACCGGGAGGCGGGCGACAAGGTGGCTGCGATGTTGCCGAGCATCGTGGCCCAGGCCCGGGCGGACCGGGCGTTCTTGGGCCGGGCGATCCGGTATCTGGCTGGGGAGGAAGGTATCCGCCAGTTCCTCGACATCGGCACCGGGCTGCCGACCGCGGATAACACCCATGAGGTGGCCCAGCGGGTGGCGTCCGAGGCGCGGATCGTGTATGCCGACAACGACCCGCTGGTGCTTTCTCATGCCCAGGCGCTGCTGACCAGCACACCGGAGGGCGTTTGTGACTATGTCGAGGGCGACCTGCGTGAGCCGGGCAAGATCGTGGCCCAGGCGGCGCGCACCCTGGACTTCGCCAAGCCGGTGGCGCTGATGCTGCTGGGCGTCTTGCACCACATCCCCGACACCGGGCAGGCCTACTCGGTCGTCGCGGACCTGGTGGCCGCGCTGGCGCCGGGCAGCTTCCTGGCCATCAACCACTCCACCAGCGCCGTGCACGGCGCGGCCATGGAAGAAGCGGTCGCGCACTGGAACCGGGTCGGCACGCCCTCGATGACCTTGCGGACTCCTCAGCAGATAGCCCGGTTCTTCGACGGGCTGGACCTGCTGCCGCCGGGGGTGGTGTCGTGTTCCCGCTGGCGCCCCCACCTCACCTCGGCAGGCGGCCAGCCCGCCGAGGTAGACGAATTCTGCGGCGTCGCCCGTAAACGGTCACGGTGACGCGGCGGTGTGGCCGGCGGTGGTTGCCGTCGGGCTGGCTGACGGGTACGGGCCGTTCTTGGTGGCGTGGCCGAGGTAGCTGATGCGCAGGTCACTGGTGAGGGTGAAGGCTGCCCGGCGGCCGAAGTCGGCGTAGGTGAGCTTGCCCTTCTTGACCTGGCGGAGCAGGCGGAGCAGCGCGGGCGGGGCGATGCCCGGCGCCATGCCGGTCAGGTCGTGCTGGTCCAGGCCGTGGCGGGCGAGCGACCGGCTGAGTTCGGCCGGGGTGATGAACTGGTCCCAGTCGTGTAGTCCGGGGGGCATCCAGGCGGTGGCGGCCCAGTCCTGGGACAGCTTGATCATGATGAGCTTGCTCAGGCGGGTCCGGTTGATCGTGTCGAACAAGTACAGGCCGCCGGGCTTGAGGACGCGGGCCGTCTCGCCGATGACGGCGTCGAGGTCGGCCACGTGCTCGAGCACGTCCACGCAGTACACGACGTCCGCGCAGGCGTCGCCGGCGGGCAGGTGCTCCCCGGCGCCGATCCGGTAGTCGATGGCCAGGCCGCTGGCGGCGGCGTGCGCCCGGGCGGTGGCGATCGAGGCGGCCGAGGGATCGACGCCGATCACCTCGGCGCCGAGCCGGGCGATCTCCTCGGCCATCAGGCCGCCGCCGCAGCCGATGTCGATGACGACCTTCCCGGCCGGGTCCAGGCCCCGGGCGGTGAAGACGGAGCCGAAGTATTCCAGGCGGGCCGGGTTCAGGCAGGTGCGGATGGCGTGCAGGGGCTGGTGCTCGTCCCACCAGATGTCGCCTGGCTGGTTGTAGATCTGGTTGTCGGCTGGCATGGCTGATTCCCCCTCCTAGGTTTATTGCGGGGCGCCCCCCGCGGCGGGGCGGGGCGGCACCTGGGCCCGGCTGAGCAGGCCCTTGGCCTGGCCGAGCAGGCGCAGCAGCGCCTGCCGGTCCGGTTCGGCCATGCCTGCCAGCCAGTGCGTCTCCAGCGCGTGCAGCCGCCGGAGAATCTCATCGCAGGCCTGGCGGCCGGCCGTGGTCGTCTCCACCAGCACCGACCGGCGGCTGGACGGATGCGGGTACCGGCGCACCAGCTGGCGCCGCTCCAGCGCGTCCAGCACGGAGGTCACGGTCGTCTTGCCGACGAACGTGCGCGCGGTGATGGCCGTCGGCGTCAGCGGCTCGCCTGCGCCGCTGACCACGGCCAGCACGTTGAACGCCTTGAGCACCAGCCCGTACTGGGCCAGCAGTTCCTCGACCCGGTTGATCGTCACCGTGCCGGCCAGGGTCAGGTTCAAGACGACCTCGGTCGCCGAGCCATCGGCGCCGGGGAACTCCTGCCCGAAATCACCCGGGACCCGCACCGGCTCGAAGGACGGGTCCCGTTTCGCCTCCAGCCTGCCCGCCACGACCCTCTCCGAAGATAGTCCGATCTTGGACTGTACGTAGTCGGACTATACGAGATCCTGATGTCATGCGCAACCCGGTCAGGATTGAGCTCATTCGTCCCGGGATTGCTGACCGTCGGCCCGCAGCCGGTAACCTGCCCCCCGCACGGTGTCGATGGCGGTCTCACCGAGCTTGCGGCGCAGGTACCCCACGTACACGTCGACGAGGTTCGTCCCGGGGTCGAAGTTCATGCCCCAGGCTAGGGACAGTAGCTCTTGCCGGGACAGGACCTGGCCAGGGTGGCCGGCGAAGGCTTTCAGCAGCGAGAACTCGCGCGCTGGCAGGGTCCGCGTCCGCCCGCGGACCGTCACCTCGCGCCGCGCCGTGTCGAGGCAGATGCTGCCGACGCAGATCATGCCCGGGGAAGCGGCGGCCCGGGGCCGCAGATTGGCCCGGACGCGGGCCAGCAGTTCCTCGAAGGCGAACGGTTTTGCCAGGTAGTCGTCCGCGCCGAGGTTGAGCCCTGTGACCCGGTCGTCCACGCGTCCCCGGGCGCTGAGCACCAGGACCGGAACCGCGGATCCGCGCTCGCGCATGCCTTCGAGCACGTCAAGGCCGTCGAGGTCGGGTAGGCCGAGATCCAGTATCACCAGCGAGATGCCCGGGTTCATGACGCGCTGGAGTGCGTCCTGGCCGTTCGGTGTCCATTCAACGGAGTAACCGTGCGCGCGGAGCCCTTTCTCCAGGAACGACGCGACGCGCTCTTCGTCCTCGACAACGAGAAGTTTCACCGCGGAATCCTGATCCAGAACGTGGCGCCCTGCCCCGGCCGGTTCACGACGCCGGACTCTCCGCCGTGGGCTCGTGCGATACCCCGGACGATGGACAGCCCCAGTCCCGTACCCCCTGCTTGCGATGATCCGGTGCTGAACGGTTCGAAGATGGCCTGTTCATCGCCGGGCGGCAGGCCCCCGCCGTCGTCGCTCACCTCGAAACGCCAGCTTGAGGACTCGCCCAGAACACCAAAGCGCACGGGCCCATCCCCCTTGGCATGGTCCGCCGCGTTCTGCAGCAGGTTCACAAGAGCCTGAGTCAACCGCTGGGGATCCGCCCGAAGCGTCGCGCCCTGCATTCCGGGCGTCACGCGGACCCGGTCGCCAAGGATGGTTTCCGCTTGCGCCGTGATGCTGCTCATAAAACGTCCCAGGGGCAGCGACACACATCTGAGCAAGGCCCGGTCGTCTCCCCAGGCCAGGGTGGTGAGGTCTTCCACCAGCCGCCCCATCAGACCAAGTTCGTCGATGAGCATCTCCCTAACGGCCCGCACCTCCTGCTCGTCGGCACCGTTATCGAGCACCTCCAGGTGGCCGCGGCAGATGGTAATGGGCGTCCGCAGCTCGTGAGACACCGTCGAGAGGAACGTGTCCTTCAGTTCGTCCAGCTCGCGAAGACGCTCCGTCCGGGCTCGTTCGCGCGCCAGCGCCAGTTCGATCTGCTCGAGCCTCCCGACGCCCCACGCGAGCCCTTCCCCGACCAGCACGCAGAGCGGAATCGTGATCGCCGCCGAGGACAATCCGGCCGCGATGCTGCCTGCCAGGAAGGGCAAGGGCCCGATGTAGGCGGCGGCCGCGAGGGGCGCCATGGCGGCGGACGTGCCGGACGGATGGGCGATGCCGATCCACACGAAAGCGACCACGAAGAAGACGCCGTAGGTGCGCAGGTCGGCCCCTCCGAAGACATTCGCCAGAGCAATCAGGGCGAACGCGGGCGGCACGATCCCGAGGCTGGCCCGCCTGGGCCATCTCTCCCAGGGCGCGAGCCAGATCGCTGCACCCAGAGCCAGCGCGACCGCGCACACCGCCGCTGTTGCCGCTGCATTCAACCCCGGTGCGGGAAGCGGAAGCGTAACCAGCCCCAGCACGCCCGAACCCGCAAAGAACATGGCCGCCAAGCGCCCGTGAAGCCTTCGCCGGCCTGCGGGCCCGTCGTTCAGAGACCAAGCGCCGGTGCGGCCGGCCCGTACAGCTGGGCGGAGGGGAGCTCCCCGGCGGAGATCGCGCGGTGGCCGCACGGCCGTGGTCAGCGCCTGATACAGCTCGCTGTAGCGCGCTGCTCTCCTGCTACCCGGCTGTGCCGCCAACGGCTCCTCATCACCAAAGCGCGGTGCCATGTGTCTTTGGGGGTAACTGCCTACCCCGTTTGCGAGGAGTAAACCGCCGCCAGGCGCCGCCTCAACCAGGAGGCGCGCGCACCACACGAAAGGCTGGGGCCCCTCTGACCCCCTCTTGGCGGTTTCGGAGGGACCCCAGTGTTATCTGCCTTCCACGTGCCCGAACAGGTCACGACCACCATGAGAGAACTCTCATCAGGGACCTCCGGCCCATCCGCCGGAACGGCGCTATCGGCCCTGGCGGCGCGGCGCCGATCGCGGAACCGCACCGGTCATCATGAGGAAATTCTCATGATGACCGGACTGGATGTCGGCGGCGGTGATGACCAGAAGTCGAGACTTCGGCAATGTGCGACATAATTGCGACATAGGTGGCTGAGGCGTATTCTGGCATTGAACGCGGGAGCCGTTGCCCTCACCCCCCCGGGGCAAGGGCTCCTTGCGTTCTTCGGAGGCCGTCGTTCATGCCGCGGCCACTGCCGTCCCGGGCTTACCAGGCTGACCCGACCGGGTCGCAGGCGATGCACGGCGTCCGCGTGGTGACGGGCCGGCCGGCGGTCACTCCCATGCCCCCGGCCCCCGCGGGGACCAGGTCATCCGGCTGAAGGCCCGCAACGGCGGCCTTCTTGCGCCGGCTGTGAGCAGCCTGTTACTCTCATTCAACTAAGAGCTTAGTGGAATGAGAGAATAGTGATCGAGTTCCAGCTCAACGAGACCTCGGGCGTCGCCACCTACCTGCAGCTCGTGCAGCAGGTTCACCAGGCCCTGCGGATGGGCATGCTCGAGCCGGGCGACCAGCTGCCGACCGCGCAGCAGGTGGTCGCCAGACTGGCCATCAACCCGAACACGGTGCACAAGGCCTACCGGGAGCTGGAGCGGGAGGGGCTGGCGCGCGCTCGCCCCGGGCTCGGCACGTTCATCACCCGCTCGCCGTCCGGGACCGACCCAGCCACCCAGGCACGGTTCCTGGCCGGCCTGACCGACTGGCTGCGCTCGGCCCGCTCGGCGGGCCTGGGTCCCGATGACGTCGAGGCGATCTACCGCACCGCGTTCCGCACCTGCTTCTCAGAGAGCGTCGCATGAGCACCGCCATCGAGGCCAGCGGGCTGGGTAAGCAGTACCGGCGGACCTGGGCGCTGCGGGACTGCGCGCTCGCCATCCCCGAAGGCCATGTCACCGGGCTCGTCGGCCCGAACGGCGCGGGCAAGACCACCTTGCTGCGGCTGGCCACCGGGCAGCTCGCCCCCACCCGCGGCACGATCAGCGTCCTCGGCGAGCCTCCGGCCGTCAGCCCGGCGCAATTGGCCCGGGTCGGCTTCGTCGCCCAGGACACGCCGGTCTACGCCCGCATGCGGGTCGCGGATCACCTCCGGCTCGGTGCCTGGCTCAACCCGGGCTGGGACGAGGAGCTGGCCCGGCGGCGGACCGGGCAGCTCGGCATGGACCCCAGGCAGCGGGCCGGATCGCTGTCCGGCGGCCAGCGCGCCCAGCTCGCGCTCACCATGGCCCTGGCCAAGCGGCCCGAGCTGCTCCTCCTCGACGAGCCGCTGGCCAGCCTGGACCCGCTCGCCCGCCGGGAATTCCTCCGCGGCCTGATGGAGGCGGTCGCCGAGCACGGCACCAGCGTGGTGCTGTCCTCCCACCTGGTGAGTGACCTGGAACGGGTCTGCGACTACCTCATCGTGCTCGTCGCTTCCCAGGTCCGCGTCGCCGGAGAGGTCGGCGCGCTGCTCGCCTCCCATCGCCGCCTGTCCGGACCCCGGCGTGATCCCGGCACCCTCCCGGCGGTCCAGGACGTCATCGAGGAAAGCCACACCGACAAGCAGAGCACCCTCCTGGTCCGCACCGGCGAGCCGGTCCACGATCCGGCCTGGACCATCACGCCGGTCAGCCTGGAGGAACTGGTCCTCGCCTACATGAACCCGGCGAACGATATTCCGGCCCGCAGGCCGCGGCTGGGAGTGGCGTCATGATCAGGCTCACCTGGCTCCAGTTCCGCGCGCAGGCACTGACCGCGGCCGCGGCGCTGGCCGCCTTCGCGGTCCTGCTCGCGGCCACCGGGCCGCACATGGCCAGCCTGTACGCTGCCAGCGGCATCCCCGGCTGCCAGGGCGCCAGCTGCGAGAACCTGGCCACCACCTACCTCCAGGACCTCAAGGCGGACGGCGACGCCTGGGTGTACCTGATCAGCGTCGCGAGCATCCTCCTCGCGCCCGCCGTCATCGGCCTGTTCTGGGGCGCGCCGCTGATCGCGCACGAGCTGGAGACCGGGACCTCCGCCCTGGCCTGGACCCAGTCCATCACCCGGACCCGGTGGCTGGCGGTCAAGCTCACCGTCGGCGGCCTGGCCGCCATGGCCGTCACCGAGGGATTGAGCCTGATGCAGGCCTGGTGGGCGGCGCCGATCGGCCGGGCCGTCGGCTACGGCGGCGGCGGCGTCGTCGCCGACGGCGGCACCGGCTCCATCTTCAAGATGGGCCGCTTCAGCCCGCTGGTTTTCGCCACCCACGGCATCACCCCGCTCGGCTACGCCGCGTTCGCCTTCACCCTCGGCGTCACCGTCGGCGCAGTGATCGGGCGCACCGTGCCAGCCATGGCCGTCGCCCTGGCCGTCTTCGCCGTCATCCAGATCGCTGTGCCGCTGTGGATCCGCCCGCACCTCTTCCCGGCCCGCCAGACTGCCTTCCCGGTCACTTCACTGGAAAGCACCTCGCTAACGATAAGCACCGACAATTCCAGCAACAGCTTTGTGCTCGGTGCCCTGAACGTTCCCGGCCAGCCCGGCGCCTGGACCCTGTCCAGCACAACCGTCAATGCCGCCGGGCAGGCAACCAGCAAAGCCCCGGCCATCTGCGTCACGCCATCAGTGCTAAACAGCGACGCCGGCTTCGCGGGCTGCCTCGCCAGCCACGGCTTCCGGGAGGAGATCAGCTACCAGCCCGCCAGCCGCTACTGGGCCTTCCAGGGGGCCGAAACCGCGATCTACCTCGCCCTGACCCTGGCCCTGGCCGGGTACTGCTTCCGCCGGCTCAACCGCCGCCTCTCCTGAAAGCGACGCCGACGGTCTCTTTACTGCCAGCGGAGCGGCAGTGTGGCGCGGACCTCAGCCGACTGACCGGCGAGGAGGACTTCTATCCGGACGGTCCCGTGGCTCAGCGGCGGGATCACCTGCAGGTGCATGGTGATGTCGCCCTCGTGTTGTTCACGGACGCGCGTGGCGTGCCAGCGGCCGCCGCTGTCGCGGATCCAGATCGCGGGTGCGAGGTTGCGTTCGGGCCATCCGTAGTAGAGGTGGTATGCCGGGCCGCTGGCGTGGACGTGCAGGATGGTGCCGTCCGCGGAGCTGGTCAGGCCGAGGATCGCGAGCATGGTCCCGTCGAGTTCGGGGAACGCGGCCACGGCGACGGCGCAGCCGTCGCGTCCGGGGGCGGCCTGCGTGGTGGTGTGCTCGTGCTGGGTGAGCATGCTGAGCCACGGTCCGGGCAGGTCGGGGGCGGGCGGCGCGGTGATGCCGTGGCCGGTGACGTCCAGGCGCGCGCAGAGCGCGGCGAGCTGGCCGGGCAGCGGGCTGAGCGGTGGCAGGGCGCCGCAGGTCTGGAGGGCGGCGATGACGGCACCGAGCCCGTCGGCGGTACCGGGGAGCGGCCCGGTCCGCTGCAGGGCGAACTCCGAGAGCAGGACCCGGACGTACTGCGGGAAGACCGTTCCGGTGGTGAGCAGCCGCAGCGCGATGTTGGTCAGCAGCTGCTCGGCGGGGCGGCGGGTGACCTGGCCGACCGTCACCGCCGGGCTGGCCGGCGGCTGGCCCGCCGCGGTCAGGTAGATGCGCACGGCCGGCTCGCCCGGCGTCGTGCTCAGGTCCAGCCAGCGCAGGTCGCGCGGCGGGGTGGGATAGAGCTGGAGGGTCCACTCGCGGGGCCAGCTGCCGTTGCCGATGTAGCTCATCTGGTAGCTCGCCCCCTGGTCGTCGGTGGCGGTGAAGTGGCGGAACGGGATCATCAGGGGACCCCGCCGCCGGACGCCGGGCGGGCCGGGCATGGTGTACCACGGCCCTTCGGGGTCGACCGGGCTGAGCTGGCCGGGCTGCGCGACGACGGTCAGCAGCGCGCCGGACTCGGTCTGCGCGTAGGACAGCACGGTGACCTCGCCGCTGACCTGCTCGTCGCGGACCGGGACCACCTGCCCGACCGCGACGGCGAGATCGGGTCCGGGCGGCGATCTGCGCGGCGGCGTTGACCGGATCAGCCGCTGCAGGTCCCAGCCGGCCCGGCCGGGCGGCCAAGCCTGCCACCTGGCCAGGGCCTGCTCGAAGTCGTCCACGACCTGGCTCGCGACCTCATCGCCCAGCGCCCGCACCGCGATCAGCGCCCGCGCGACCTGGATGACCCGCGTGATGCAGCCGGCCCGCGCCGCGAGGTCCCCGGGCTGTTCGGCAAGCCGGCGCAGCTCCGCCTCGACCAGGAGCCGCAGGAAGGTTTCCGCTCGTTCGCGGTCCATCCACCCAGTGTGCCTCTCCGGCCCGGTCAGCCAGCGGGCAGCTGGAAGTGCCAGATGACCAGGTGCGGGCGGCCGCCTGCGGCCCGCTGCGCCGATGGCAGGTAATTCATGAGCGAGAACGGCCAGTCCTGCCAGTCGCCGATCTCGGTGGCGGGCTCGGCGGGCGGTTTGCTCGCCGGGACCGCGCGCCGCTCCTCGCACCGTTTTACCTGCAGGCCATGTCTCAGCGCCGCCCGCAGGTAGTCGCCGAGCTGATGCCGGTAGGTGGGCGCGATGCGCGGCTCGCCCGCCGGGCCGCGGACGGTCATCGCCGAGCCGCGGGTGAGGTGTTCGGGGTGGATATCTGAGATGACCAGGTCGCCGCCGGGGCGCAGCACGCGGGCGAACTCGGCCAGGACCGGCTCGAGGCGGGGGACGTGCTCGAGCGCGAGCGCGCAGATGATGACGTCCGCGCAGTCATCGGGCAGCGGCAGCCGGTCAAGCTCGGCGACGTGGAACCCGGCCCCCGGGACGCGCTGCCGCGCGTGGGCGAGCATGTCCGGTGAGCTGTCGACGCCGATGACCCGGTGCCCGCGGCTAGCCAGGAACGCGGCGAATCGCCCGGTCCCGCATGCGGCGTCCAGCGCCACGCCCGGCTCCCGGCTGGCGAGGTACTCAGCGACGACCGGCTCGTCGGTGGCGAACAGCCCGCCGCCAGCCTCCGCGTCGTAGCCGGCCGACACCTGCTCGTAGACGGTGGCGGAGCTCACCTGCTCAACCAGCACGCCGCGGTCCCTGAGCTGCTCGTCGTCCAGCAGCCGCCTGATCTCGGCCAGCCGGGCCTCGGTGAAGGCGCGGTCGTGGTCCCCGGCCCAGGCGTCCAGCAGCGCGATGCCCTCCAGGCCGAGCAGATAGGCCAGCGGGTCTTGATAGATCATCACAGGGGATCATAGAAGGCACCGGCCAGGCTGCCCATCCGTTTTCCGGGCGGCGACCAGGAACAAGAGGAGATCAGCACATGTCGGCGACGCTGCAGGTGACGCATAAGGCGATCGGAGCGGAGGTCCGTCGCGGCACCTACGACGTCGTGGTCGACGGTGCGCGGGCCGGGGCGGTCGACATGAACCAGACGATCGAGATACCAGTCGAGCCGGGACGTCACACCCTGCAGGTTCGCAACGGACGAAACTCGAGCGGCACCGAGACCTTCGACGCCGCCGAGGACGAGATCGTCGCCTTCCGATGCACCGGGAAGAGGTTCTTGCCGATCTTTCTCGCCTCCTTTGTGGTGCCCAGGCTGGCCCTGAAACTCGTGCGCAAGTAAGCCGGCGTCGCCGTCGTGGCGCTCACCCACCCTGCTGGAGGACTCATGAAGAGCAGCGATGACTGAGCCGAAGACCTATACCCTCGAAGCGCCGGGTGCCGTGCTGCACTACGACGTCCGCGCCGGCGACGACAGCACCCAGCCTGTGCTGCTCATCATCGGGTCGCCGATGGGGGCCTCCGGGTTCGGCGCGCTGGCCGAGCGCTTCGCCGACCGGACGGTCGTGACGTACGATCCCCGCGGGTCCGAGCGCAGCAAAAGGACCGATGGCGCTCTTGAGACCACGGTCGACGAGCACGCGGATGACCTGCACCGGCTGATCTCCGCGCTGGACGCCGGGCCGGCGGACATCTTCGCCAGCAGTGGCGGCGCCGTCAACGCGCTGGCCCTGGTGGCCAAGCATCCGGAGCAGGTCCGGACCCTCGTGGCGCACGAGCCGCCAGCGGTCCAGGCCCTGCCCGATCGTGCGGGCGCCCTGGCGGCGAACGTGGATATCCACCAGACGTATCAGCGCAGCGGCTTCGGCCCGGCGATGGCGAAGTTCCTCACGCTTGTCAGCCTGGAGGGACCCGTCCCGGACGACTATGCGGACCGGCCCGCTCCGGATCCTGCCGCCTTCGGGCTGCCTGCCGAGGACGACGGCTCGCGTGATGACGCGCTGCTCGGGCTGAACATGATCTCGCTGAGCCGGTACCAGCACGACTTCACCGCGCTGCGCGCGGCACCGGCCCGGATCGTCGTCGGGGTGGGCGCGCAATCCGGCCAGATGCTGGCCGGGCGCGGGGCCGTGGCCTTGGCCGGACGGCTCGGGACCACGCCGGTAACCTTTCCCGGCGGCCACGGCGGATTCCTCGCGGGCGGAGGTCCCTACGGCGGCGAACCGGACGCCTTCGCCGACACCCTGCGCACGGTCCTTTCCGGCTGACCCGCGGCGGCGGCCGGGCGACGCCGCGGATGCTCGATTCGTTCAAGCCCGTGTGGTCTTGACCTGCATAGCCTGGGCAGTGACGGGAAACCCGGGAGGCCGATCCCGGGCACGTCTACCGATCCCAGCACACCTGAGGAGCGAGCATCCACGGGCAAGGTGCAGGCGCAGGCGAACATGTCGCCCCACGGGCACGTCGCCAAGCAGGACAACACCATCGGCCGGATCAGGTCAGGTTCCGCTGCCGGGGTCCTGATCCGGTTCCGGTCATCGCGCCCTGGTCTGCCGGGTCGGGCCGGCCCGGCGGGCGTGGAACTCCGGGTCGTTCGGCATAAATTACGGCCGGCGGAGCGGCAGCGTGGCGCGGACCTCAGCCGGCTCGCCGCGGCGGTCGTGGCCGGGTCGATCGGGCAAAGGTGAAGTGTTGCTGACGACGCATCCTCATCAGGTGGATCGGCGGCAGCACGTGGGCAGCGAGACCGGCTACGACCAGCAGTATGGCGACTCCGAGCGGGAGGGTGACCCCCTTGGTCGCGCAACCAGCCGGCGCATGCGGGGCGGCAACGTGCCCCGAACAGCCAGCTGCCGCGTGCAGCGCGGCCACGACACCGAAGAACAGCGCCACCAAGCCGGCGGGGGGCACGAAGGTGGCGATCAGCTGGTCGCGCCGGGTCCATGTCGGGGAGGTCCACAAGATCAGGACCCCGGCGATCCAGCCCAGCCCGCTCGCGGCCGGGCCGAAGATGATCAGCCACGGTGCCCACGCGTCCCAGCGGCGGCTGCCCGAGCGCGGTGCGCCGGTCTCGCCGGCGGATTGCCCGCACGTCACTGCTGGCTCCCTTCGCCGCTCCCGGGATAGCTTCCTGTCCGCCGCCAAGGGTGCGCGCCGCGGCCCGGATCTGTCATCGGGCGCGCGACCGACAGCCGGACTCCGTCTTCCGGCCGATACGGCTGACCTGCCGGGCCGGTTAGGATCACGGCGTGGCTTCCGGCGCGCCGCTGAGTACCCGCCTCGGTCCCAGGCAGTGGATAGCGATCGATTCGGCGGTCGCGGTCGCGTGGCTCGCGGTGCTCGCGGGGCTGGCTGTTTCCTGGCATCCTCACCAGTCAGCTGGGGAGCGCACGGCCGCGCTGTTGCTGCTGGCGCCGTTCGCCTCGCTGCCGCTGGCGGCGCGCCGCCGCTGGCCGGTCCCGGTTTTCCTTCTCGTGCTGGCCGCATCGGTGGCCTGCGGGGTCGTTGGCCTGAGGGTTTCCACGCTGACCGGACCCACCTACGCGCTGTACACCGTGGCCGTTCAAGCAGACCGCACCTGGTCGCTGCTGGCCCTGGCCGCGGTGGAGGCCGGGGCTGTGGTGAACGGCGCCGAGCCCGGGGCCGGAGTGAACGTCACCCTCGCCACGGCAGGAAAGGGCAACACGGTGACCGCCGCGTTCACCGCGCTGGCGCAGCTGACCGTCTGGATCGCTGCCGACAGCGTGCGGCGCCGCCGCGCGTACTCTGCGAGCCTGCGCGAACGCTCACTTCGCGAGGCGCTGTCCGAGCAGCGCGTGCAGATCGCGCGGGAACTGCACGACATCGTGGCGCACGCGATGAGCGTGGTCGCGGTACAGGCCGGGGTGGGCGGCCACCTGATCGCCACCCGGCCGGATGAAGCAGCGAAGTCCCTGCATGCGATCGAGGCCACCGCCCGGGCCGCGCTATCGGAAACGCGGTCCCTGCTCAGCGTGATCCGCGATGACGACTACGACCTGGCCAGCCGGTCTCCCGTGCCGGGGCTGGATAACCTGCACACGCTGGTGCAGCGGGTCACCGCCGCCGGGCAGCCGGTGACGCTGCACGTGGAAGGCCGCCCCCGCGCGCTGCCGCAGAGCCTCGAACTCTCGGTCTACCGGGTGGTCCAGGAAGCGCTGACCAACGTGGTCAGGCACGCGGCGCCGCCGGCTACGGCGACCGTGGTGATCCGCTATGACGACGGAGGCGTGGTCGTGGAGGTCACCGACGACGGACGCGGGACCGGGAGCAAACACAGCGGCGGCGGCCATGGCCTGGCCGGGATGCGGGAACGAGTCTCGCTACTCGGCGGCGAGCTGTCCGCGGGCCCGCGGGCCGGCGGGGGCTACCAGGTGGTAGCGCGGCTGCCGGCCGAGGCCGGGGCACGGTGAGCATCCGGGTCGCGATCGCCGACGATCACGCGCTGGTGCGCGCGGGCTTCCGGGCACTGATCGAGGCGGAGCCCGGCCTGGAGGTGGTCGGGGAGGCCGCCGACGGAGCCGAGGCCATCGAGCTTGCCCGCACGGCGGAGCCCGATGTGGTCCTGATGGACATCCGGATGCCAGGCACCGACGGCGTGGCCGCGACCGGGCAGATCACCAGCTATGGGGCGGCTCGGGTTCTCATCTTGACCACATTCGACCTCGACGAGTACGTATACGCGGCGCTGCGCGCCGGGGCCAGCGGCTTCCTGCTCAAGGACACCCCGCCCGCCGAACTGCTCGCCGCCATCCGGATCGTCGCGGCGGGCGACGCCCTGCTGGCCCCCAGCGTCACCCGCAAGCTGATCCGCGAGTTCACCCGCCAGGCACCCGCGTCTCCCCGGCAGTCCCTCGACGTGCTCACCGACCGGGAGCAGGACGTGCTGGCCCTGGTAGCGCGAGGGTTGTCCAACGCTGAGATCGCGACCGAGCTGTTTATCACGCTGGCAACGGTCAAGACCCACGTAAGCCGGCTGCTGACCAAGCTGGCCGCGCGGGACCGCGCCCAGCTCATCGTCATCGCCTACGAGTCCGGGTTCGTGACCCGGGCTTAAGCCGGGGTCATCGGCATGCTGCCTGCAGCGCCGGAACTCCGGGAATGCGGCGATGCGCGCCTGACCTGAGTCCAGGGCCGGTTACGTACCGTGAACAGAAACGCCTGGTGATCCGGCGGGTATGATGCTCAGCGGCCAGGGTCAGGAGGTCATCGTGTCGCAGGTCCGGGTGCACAACTTCTCGGTGTCGCTGGATGGGTTCGGCACCGGCGCGGGGCAGAGCCTGGAAGCTCCGTTCGGGCATGCGGGGACCCGGCTGCACGAGTGGTTCTTCCCGACCCGGACTTTCCGCGCCATGCAGGGCCAGCCCGGCGGGAGCACCGGCATCGACGACGCTTTCGCCAGCGCCTGGGCCCCGGGCATCGGCGCCGAGATCATGGGACGGGGCAAGTTCGGCCCGTACCGCGGCCCCTGGCCGGACCAGGAGTGGACCGGATGGTGGGGAGACACCCCGCCGTTCGGCACCCCGGTCTTTGTTCTCACCCACCAGCTGCGGCCCTCGGTCCAGATGAACGGCGGTACCACGTTCGAGTTCCTCGACGCCAGCCCCGTCCAGGCGCTTGCGCGGGCGCGCCAGGCCGCCGCGGGCGGGGATGTCCGCATCGGCGGCGGCCCGTCCACCGTCCGCGAATTCCTGGCCGCCGG
>Ga0070735_10000357_pt1 | contig 52381 bp, 43 predicted proteins | sample Coa_R1_FD_66443 | JGI IMG/M metagenome (GOLD analysis project Ga0070735, IMG submission 66443) | Surface soil microbial communities from Centralia Pennsylvania, which are recovering from an underground coalmine fire - Coalmine... | ecosystem: Environmental > Terrestrial > Soil > Unclassified ... | reverse complement strand
AGCGCAGCCGCCGTCGGATACGCCATCGCCGTCCCGACGCCGCCACCGACTACCACAACCGTGCCGTAACTGGCGATCTCGGATGGCTTACCCAGCGGGCCGACGACGTCGAGGATCGAGTCGCCGGTCTCCAGCGAATTGAGCAGATGCGTGGTCTTTCCGGCCGCCTGCACGACAATGTTGATCGTGCCTTTCTCGGGATCGGAGTGCTCGATGGTGACGGGAATGCGCTCGCCCTCCTCATAAATCCGCAGGATGACGAACTGTCCCGGCTTCTGTTTGCGCGCGATCCGGGGGGCATCGATTAAAAAGCGCTTGATCCCCGGCGCAAGGAATTGGGCGTGGACGATTTTGAACACGGGCTCTCCACAAGGGGGATAGACGGCGGTCCCCATAGGATCGATTGTGTTCGGGATCACAAGCGAAAGGCTGTGACGGGGATCACATGGGGCTGTGCGGAAGAGTCAAGAGGCGGAAAGCAGGGCGTTTGCAGCTCAATTCCCTTCCGGCTTCAAGATCAGTCCCTGGCCACTTCTGCTGTTCATCACAATGCGGAGAGATTCGGCAAACTGCAGACGGCGGACGCAGCCTCGCTCTTCCACTGCGGGCTGCTCCAACAGCCACTGCCAGTCGATGGAGCCTTCGCCGGCATCGGGATTCACCGTGAAATAGCCCACCTGAAAGGCGGTCAGGTTCTGGAAGAAGTGACTGCCCTGCGAGGGCGTGACGCGAAAGTCGCGGAAGCCGGCCTCGATAATCGCGCGGGCGCCAGAGATCTCGTCCCACTCGACGGGAATGCCGAGCCAGGGATCGTTCGATCCCCAGCGTCCGACGCCGATCAGCAAGTAGGGACGGTTCTCGGCGCTGAGCGTCGCGTTGAAATGCGAAACGGCCTCGGCCACTTCGCGGCTCCGGCCGCGCTCGAAGCGCTGCGAATCGACGACAACAATGTCATGCAGGTTTTCGATGCGGCCATTGCCAAGGACTTTGGTAGACCGGCAAATGAGCTGTTGCGGATCGACATCGTTAATCGTTAAATCCTGATGATCGCGTGCCAGGGTGAGCGGACGAATCTGCAGGAATCCGAAATCGGCGGGCTCTTCGCTCCCCGGAAGACTCACGGCGAATTCGATTTCGACAGGATTGCCCAAGGCATCCTCGCCGGCGCGCACGAGCACTTCGAGAATCTGGGCTAGCGGAAAAATCCCGTGCTTGAGCATGGGAGCGAAGGTCACGATCCGCGATCCGGGACGGCTCAATCCGTCATAGACGGCGTGATTGTCGGCGGAGTAAGTCGATCCGACAGCGTGGAGCATACCGTCATTTTCGGCGACATCGAGTCCGAAGCGCATCTCGCGCAGATGTCCGGGGCCTGCTTCATGGGGCACGCCATCGAGTTCCAGCGCGCAGAATTCCGTCTGCGTGTTGGCGAGAATGTCTTCCACGGACGAGAACTGCAGCAGGTTGCGCGGATAGCGCGGACAGAAGTTGATGCACTTGCCGCCATCCACCACGGTGCGGCCCAGTCCCAGAGCGACCGCGGCAATGCCGTCTGCGAAAGTCATTGGCGCCACAGGATAAAAATTGTGCGAGCGGACCACGCCGGAGAAATCCGGATAGAAGCGGTTGGCGTGGAGCGTCCCGACGACTTGCTGCAGAATCACCGCCATCTTTTCTTCTTCCAGCCGGTACGGCGTCGCGCGGACGTAAGCCTTCGCATGCTGGCTGAAGGTTGAGGCGTAGACGCGCTTGATGGCTTCGCTCAGTTCGTCGAAGCGCGGTTCGAGAGTCGCCTGCTGATTGCCCAGCATGAACGTCTCATACACGCCGGTGAATGGCTGATACTGCGAGTCTTCGAGCAGGCTGGAAGAGCGCACTGCGAGCGGATATCGCACTTCTTCCAGAAATGATTTGAGACTTTCCTGTAAAGGAACTGGCAAAGAGGAATCGAGGAATCGCTGCTGAATCTCGCTGTCATCGTCGCAGTGCAGGGCGAAGTCGCTGAGATTGTTCTCCGCCAGGAACTGATCGAACATGTCGGTGGCGATCACGACTGCGGGAGGGACGGAAATCTTCACGCCCGGAAAGCGCTTGCTGATGCGTCGTGTGCGCAGCAGGTGACGCACGAAGGCGAGACCGCGCGCTTTGCCGCCAAGCGATCCGGACCCGATCCGCAGAAAACTCGATTGCGAGGGCTTGAACGTGTCCGGCTTGAAGTCGGCGATCAGAACTTCATTCTGCTCATGGCGGTAGTCGTTGATCGACTCGATGAGGTCGCGGCGCAGGTGCTCTGGACTATTGAAGTCGGAGACTTTGCGCGGACGCAGCTTCGCCGCCAGAGCAAATTCGGTGCGCGCCATCAGCCAGTGCGAGAAGTGATTGCGTTGCGCGTGGTACATGAGGCAGTCGTCGGGAATTGTCTGCAGCAGTTCTTCGAGTTCGTTCATGTCCCTGGCGCGGCCAACTTCGCGCTGATCGGGCAGGCGAAAAACGAAGTCGCCGAATCCGAAGGAGTCGGTCAGAATGCGGCGGAGATCCTTGAGCAGGGTCGGAGAACGCTTGCGGAGAAATGAATATCCTTCCGCATGGGCGCGCGGACGAAATTCCGTGCGGCTCGTCTGCAGCACGACTGGAACATCCGGAGTAAGGCTCTTGACCATGCGGGCGAGTTCGAATCCGGCCTCGGGACTGAGCTTGCCGTTCCAGGGAAATTCGACGTCAGAGACGAGCCCGAAGATATATTCGCGATATTGCTGAACGAGTTCGGCGGAGTCTTCGAAATTCGATGCGAGCAGGATTTTCGGTCGCGCCTGCATTCGTACCAGCTTGTGGGCGACGTTGATGCCCTCCTGAATCACGCGCCGCGACTGCTTGATCAGCTCGGTATAAATCACGGGAAGGAATGACGAGTAATAGCGGATGTTGTCTTCGACGACGAGCAGGACGGGAACGCCCATGGCACGCGTATCGTGCAGGACGTTTCGCTTGTCTTCAACGTATTTGACGATGGCGATCAGGATGCGCGCCGTTCCCTGCCAGAGGAAGACGCGTTCGATTTCGCTGACGGCATTGCGGGCGACGAAGCTCTTGATCTCGCGGTAGTCGTATCCGAGGACGACTACGGGGACATCGAGTCCGGCCTCACGGACTTTGCGGGCAAGGTCGGCAGCATTCGTGTCTCCGACAGTCAGGTTCGTGACGATCAGATTGAACTGCGGATTCGACTTGGCCAGTTCGAGCGCTTCGGCGCAACTCGAGACGTGCGTGATGCCGGGAATCTGGCGCAGGTTGAGCTCGAGGGATTCGTCGATGAGCAGTTCGTTGAGGCGTCCGTCTTCACGAAGGATGAAGGAGTCGTAAAGGCTCGAGACCAGAAGAATGTTCTGGACCCGGAATGGCATCAGGTTCTCGAAGCCTTCGAAGCGCTCTTCGGCATCGAGGATGGGCTCGGCGATGGGATGAACGGTCATGAACGCGCTTCCCGACAGGTAATCATACTCGCGTAGGGATCTGGCGTAGGGCTATTGGGCGAACGGTTAGCGGTCTACTTACGAAGGCACGACCTTTTTCACAATAGGTGCGAGGTGTAGCAAGCAAAATGAAAGGAGATCCTTGGCCGCTGAAATCTGCGGTTCAGGCTGACACAGATTGTTACGCGTAGCTCCGACAAAATCGCTCCCGCCAATCACGGAATCTTATAGAGCGAGGTGACCGCGTCATCTTTCTTCGCCGCGACTGTAGTGACTGCCAGATAGGACGTTCTGTTCTCGCCATCGGGAAGGAAGGCGTTGCCATATTGGAACAGGCCCATCGGCCAAAGATCTTTGGGCCAGGCCAGCAGAGATTGCCAGTTTCCTGAGGTCTCGCCTCCGTAGATGCGTACGTTGCGATCGCGGTTGACTTCGCTGGGTTCCACCATGGTTGAAAAGAAAAGATGATGTCGGACGCGGCAGCCGTAGATCGAGGAACTGGTGATAGGGGCCAGTTGAGACAGGCGTCCTGCGCGGTCGAGGCGATAGATGAAGTTGGATTCGAGGGGAGTGTCGGAAGAAAAGTAGAGGCCGTCGTCCATCGGCACGGCGGCGACTGCGCGGGCTTGTTGGTTGCCTTGCAGGACGGTGTCGATCTGGCGGAGATCGCAGGAGGCACGAAGGATGCGGCATTCGTCGCCATAGTCGCCGGTGAGGATCCATAGGCAGATCGCCCACGGGTCGTAGACGATGTTGTGGACGTGCCGGATGGCTCCTGTGGCGAATGTATAGGCAGTGTTCCAGGTGGCACCTTGGTCGGTAGAGGCGTAGATGTGGACTCCATCTCGCTGAGCGTTGTCAAAATATTCTCCCCAGTAGATGGTGCCGCCGTGAACCGCGGTGATGTGGAGTGGCCGCGTGCCGCGGGTAAGACGGTGAGTCACGCGGAAATCGGATTGGCCGGGAGCGCAGGTGACAATGCCGCCGGGGACCGCGGCGATGAGCGCTCCGGCGTCAGAGATGGCAAGTGCGTGGAAGCCATCGCGGAAAAGACGCGCGCTGAGACGATTCCGGACCGACAAACGGCGCTTCCAGTCAGGACGAAATTTGGCGACGGGCTCCCATGCGACCTTGTGAGTGGGATCGATGACGCGGGCGCAGAGAAGATCGTATCCGCGGGACGCGTAGAGGACGTCTCCCGACCAGGCCAGGGCGCGAAGACCCGGAAAACGGGCCAGGCGGGTGAGCGAAATCGATCTAGCATTCGGCGTCGAGATGTGCGGCGTGGTCAAGGGGACTTAGGCTAAGGCTTTCAACAAAAGGTCCCTCCACTCCGCATGCCGTTCCCTTCGGGAACAGCACGCTCCGGTCGGGATGACAATGGCTTCTGCAAGATATTACGGCAGGAAGGTCTTCATGCAGAAGCAGCTTCCGCCGGCTTTTTCGAATTCGGAGGTGTCGACGAGAACGGGGGTCAGTCCCTCCTCGCGAAGATTGGCCTCGATCTGCGGCGAGATGTGCGAGGTGATGTAGTGATTGTTCAGGACGATGCCGTTGCCCATGAACTGGTGGGCCTCTTCTGCATCGAGGAGGTGAAGGCGTTTCCAGCACTTGTGGAGGGCGGCGAGCGATTCGGCGGTGAAGGCTCCGACGAAAACCAGGGCGGCATCGTTGTTCAGAGGACAGAGGCTGGTGTCGAGGTGATAACAGTATGGATCAGTGAGTTCCAGGGGCAAAACGGGAATGCTCATCTGCGACACGGCCATCGAGAATTTGTCAATTCCGCCGCGGGTGCTGCGAAATCCGTAGCCGCCGTAAATGCGGGAACCGTCGGGATGCCATATGAGATCGCCGTGGCCTTCCAGATAGTCATCGCCAAACTCGAGATCAATGACCCCGTAGTCACGGGCGCGGAACCACTGAGTGAAATATGGGACTTCGCGCTGACGGGATTCGTAGACCATCCGGCTGGGGACGACGAATTTCCCGTATCCGGCTTTTTCGCCGACGAAGACCTGATTCGCGGCGAAGACCATGTCTTCGAGACCTTCGACCGGATCGATGATTTCGATATCGCATCCGTTCTGTTGTAAAACGCTACAGAATTTCTCCCATTGGCTGCGGGCTTTCGCGCGGTCCACCGGGACGAGTTTTGTCATGTACGGATTTTTCTGATCGACGACATCGAAATATTTCGGTGGACATACGAGCGCAGTGGGCATACGACTGATGTTAGCTGGGCGTGGAGAGTGCGACAAGGGACCGTGACTTGCTATCGGCATGGTTGGACGAATAGTCGGCAGTAACGTTTCGTGGTTGCACAAGCGGGGAGGCAAGCTTGGGATGCACTGTTAACGTAAGTTAAGCAAGCTGCTTGGCAAGTAAAATGCTGATATCTCCAGTCGTGGGATTGCCCAGAAAAACACAATGTCCCTTCCCGCGGCTTGCACCTTCTCTTCAGGAATGACAAGCTCCGGTCGAGATGACGATAGGTTCTTATGTTGAGTCGATGTGCGAATTCACAGTGCTGCAGGCCCTTTTTGCGACTGCGGGAGGGCAAGTTGTTTTTGGTAGAGACCGAGCGCCTGTCGAAGCCGGGCGAACCGATGTCGCCGCCATTTGTCCGCGCTCGGAGGCAGCAACGCTTGGTGGAGCACTATTGGCTCTGCGATGACTGTGCGGCGCACTGGACTCTGATCTACGACCAGGGGCGCGGAATTGCGTTGGCTCCCTTGCGGGCTGCTGCGATTGTGCCGCCGGGGCGGACCGGGGCGGCCTAACGATGGATCTGGGATGAAGCCCGGCAGTCCTTCGTCTTACCACCGCGTTGCTTCAGAGTCTCATTTGTCGCCGTCTTTTTTCCAAGTCTTCCAGTCTTCCCGGACTGTCTCCGCCATCTGCAGTGTGGCCTGGTGCAGCCATTTCGGCTTCTGTTTCCGAAGATGAGCGAGGATGGACTTGCGTGCGCTTTTGGTCCCAAGGTGAATGTTGCCGGTTTCCCATCCCATGGCGCGAAGCAGGCGCAGTTCTTCTCCTTGGGCTTGCAGCGTGGAAAGTTCGATGCGGGAGCAGTGCGGACTGAGACGCCGGACGATCCAGCGGCCGCGCAACTGTACGAAAGGATCGGGGCAGCGTACGGCGCGGCTGATAATTGTCTGATAAAGAATTTCGGACGGCCCTTCATGGCTTCGAGCCCAGTAGCATGCGGAAGAGACCAGCGCCTTGGCTTCGCGGGCGAGGCGCCCACCATTCCAGTCGGCAATCGCCACATAGCGCGCGTGACCTAAACTGCCGAGGCCCGCAACTCGATGGACAATGCGATATTTCAGATCGCGTGTGGGAAGAAGATGCTCGATGGCGTCGACGGCGCTAAGGGGAATGTCTTCTTTGAGAGTGGGCAGGGCGTCCATCTTCGTCCAGAAATGGATCGGATCGCGGAGTTCGCTTACGGCGATCTTCCGCAGCCATTCGTTTTTCTCTTCTAATACAAAGGCCAGGCCGTGGTCCCGCAAGGCCTCGGTATAACTTTCGACGATCGAGTCACAAATATCTTTGTGCTTGAGCGGAAGGTGTCCAGCTTCAGCGGCGAGATGGGCGCTGGTGGCAAGACGCACGAGATCGTTGGTGTACGCCATCGGATAGGTCTCGTCAAAATCGTTGACTCCCCAGATAAGGCGGCCTTCGATGTCGCGCCAGGTTCCGAAATTTTCGACGTGAAGATCTCCGACGGCGAGGACGTGCGGCGCTTTGGCGAGATCGGGGCAGACCTCCGGCCAGCGTTGCGCCCAGCGGTAGTAGGTAGCGCGAAGAAAAGGGAAGACAGCTTCCTTCATGCTGGCGTGTTTGAGTTGGAGATCTTTCTTGACGAGATCGGTGCGATGTCCCAGCCATTCTTCGAAGTGGCGGGTCGACTTGGCTACGTTCATAGCAGCGGAACGATAGCGGTTGGGACGCGGTCAAGTCAACGCAGGTTGGAGAAAACAGTCGCCGGGTGCCGGACAGGCTGGTTGACCTTGTGTCCGGCACCCGGCTATTGTGACCGAGCGGTCGATCTTCCGCGCAACTACTTCTGATAGAAGGCGGCGTTCTTCTCGATGAATTCCTTTTTGTCTTCCGGAACATCTTCCAGAGCATGGATCGAGTCCGAAGTGCAGGCCGGAACACAGGCACCGCAGTCGATGCAGCCTTCGGGATCCACATACATCTGAGTGGCCGCTTCGAAACCGGGCTCGTCCTGCTTGGGATGAATGCAGTCGGTTGGGCAAACCTCGACGCAGAGGGAGTCTTTAATGCAGGTATCAGTGATTACATAAGCCATGATGAATCGATCTCCGCAAATGGAATGAGCAGGTTCGGCTCGCTCAACTACGAGTGTATGAATCGGCGGCGTTGCCTTCGGTGATTCAGATCACAGCGAATTGTGCGCGGGAAGATTGAGGATAAGACGAAGTGGGATGCGCAGTTGGGAGGTCGGCCCAGGAGCATGAGCACAATCACCATCAACTGTGACGACAGTCACAGAAATAGCATGCTAATGGGGTTTAAATAGGCACAATTGAACTAGGCCTTCTAGTCATAGGATCGCCCGGCCGCACCCACAGAACCCCACAAGCCGTTACCCCAGACGGCGGCGGCCGGGCGTTAGGCTTCCCAGAAAAATTTCCCCCGAGCAGTCCTTTGGCATCGTCCCGAGTGCGGAACACAGGGTCTCTCCACTCTGCCGGGACTCTTCGGAATCCTACGCTCCGGTCGACAATGACAGCGGGTGTGTTCCGGCGGACACCCCCGTGGTATACCGGCCACACAAATCGTCCCCTCGCTCGATATTAACCTCCTTTTTTTCAGTGACATAGATTCTGGTTATCCCGGTGCTTTCCCAATAGCGGTTGTGATTTTCAGGGGAGGCAGAGATGAGCGGAATTGGGCGGAAGCCGAGCCGGACGAGATACAGCCAGATCCTAGCGATCACGTTGTTGCTGGGAATGCCCGCATTAGCGCAGAGCGCTGAGAACGTCCCGAACGAACCGCCAAACCGGATTGCGATTGTGAGCCTGGTGGACCGCAAAATGGCGGTGATGGAAAACGGAGAAGTCATTGCCGTTTTTCAGGTCGCGGTGGGCGCGGCGGCGAGTCCGAGTCCGACGGGCGAATTCCGCATTGTGAATCGCGTGTCGAATCCCACCTATTACCACCCCGGAACGGTGATCCCCAGCGGCAAAGACAATCCCGTCGGCACGCGTTGGATTGGCCTGAGCCAGAAGGGATACGGCATTCACGGAACGAACACCCCGCGATCGATCGGACACGCGGCTTCACATGGCTGCATACGGCTGCGTAACCGCGACGTCGAGCGTCTGTTCACCATGCTGCGGGTTGGCGACACGGTCGAGATTCATGGGGAGCGCGACTCACAGGTCACAGAAGTATTCGGCGGAAAGCCGGAGAACACCGTGATGGCGGGCGCATTGACGGCGCCGCAGGCCGGCGGACAGTAACCCAAGTTCGAGTCTGAAAAACAAATCTCAGGAGGACTTTATGCAGATGGCAATCACATTCATGGCCGTGGTGGCGGGAATGGTTTTCTCACTGGCAATCGCGCTCTTGGCGGAAGAGCTGATTTTCGGGCAAGTCTTCCGGCTATTTTTCTCGCGGGAAGCGGTTCCGGCGAAGACAGAACCAAGGCAGTAGCACCGCCGTTCGAGGCGCGAGGCGGTGTCCAAACAGTACAGGGCGGAACGAATGAGCGCTACGTCGGGCGGTTATAATTTGGGTATCCCAAACGTCATTTCGAACTCAGTGAGCGGCGTCCCACGCACCGCGCTCCAAGCCTGCAGCGGCGTGCAGAGTCTTGTGCTGATTGTTGTTTTTCTGTCGCTGGAGGCATTGTCGGTTCCTGCCGCGGCGGTCGACTGGAGCGTCCCCGAGCAACAACTCGCGCGAAAGATTGTGGCTGTGACCGGCAGCGGTCCGGTGGCGCTGCAGTTTGAGAACCGGTCGTCAATCGGAAGACGCGACAGCGAGATTATTGAGAATGGACTACGCAGCACGCTTGAAACGATTGGCGTTCGTTGGAGCGACTCCGAGCACGCGACGGCGAGCGTCACGATCACACTTTCGGAGAATCTCACATCGTATGTGTGGGTGGCGCAGATCTCGAAGACCGGGGCTGATGCTGCCGTTTTGATGGTCTCAATTCCACGCCCTACCGGGACGACGGCTGCGCTCGATTCGGTTCCCTTGACCCTGCGGAAGACGCTGCTTTGGAGCCAGGCGACCCCGATTCTCGATGTCGCGGTGCTCGAAGAGAGTGCGACTTCGACGCGAATTGCGGTGCTGGATGCGGAAAAGATTTCTGTTTATCGATTGCAGAGTGGAAAGTGGATGGATGAGCAGTCGGCGATAATTGTCCATACCAAGCCATGGCCGAGGGATTTGAGCGGGCGACTGATGGCAGCGAGAGATCGTTTCGAGGCGTATCTTCCGGGAGTTGTTTGCCGCTCGTCCGGCGCGTCTCTGAATTTGAGTTGCAGCGAGACGGACGATCCGTGGCCCTTGCTCGCTTCGGGATCGAACGGGGCGAGCGCGCAGGTGTTTCCGACCGCAGGATCGGTGAATGCAACTTCTGCAGGCGTCCCGGGGGAGGAGGGATTCTTCTCTTCCGCCCGAAACTTTTTCAACGGAACGTTGACGCCGGTGTTGACTGGTGTGACTCCACCGAAATTTTATTCGGCCGCGGCGATTCCACATGGAAAAGCTGTGCTGTGGCTGTTTGCGGGTGTGGACGGGCAGGTTCACATTTTTGACGGAGGGCCGGAGCGTGTCAGCAAAGTGAACTGGGGCAGCGATGTGACGAGCGTGAAAACGTCATGCGGCGCGGGATGGCAAGTGCTGGCGAGCAGCGCGGGTGAAGGGGTTGCGGATTCGGTGCGGGCGTATGAATTTCCGGATCGCGATCCGGTAGCCGTGAGCGCAGCCGTCGATTTTTCGGGGCCGATCTCTGCGTTGTGGACGGAAGCGCGCGGCGACACGGCAGTCGCGGTGGCAAGAAATGTGGAAACGGGCAGCTATGAAGCCTATCGCGTGGCAGTGGCTTGCAGCCAGTAGCGTGCTGATAGCCGCGTTGGCGGCATCGGCCGAAACACGTCCGCAGTACGGGGGCACGCTGCACGTGTCGATGCACGAGGCTCCTCTGTCGCTGGATCCGGCCGATCGCGCGACACCGGACTCGTTCGGGCGTCGAAGCTTGACTACGCTCATCTTTGAAACGCTGGTGACGGTCGATAAATCCGGGCACGCGACTCCGGTGCTGGCGGAATCCTGGCAGGCGGGAGGGAGTCGGCGGTGGCAGTTTCGGATTCGGCGGAATGTGTCGTTTCACGATGGATCACCGCTCACGGCAGAAACTGTCGCAGCGTCATTGCGGCTCGCGAATCCGGCGTGGAATGTGATAGCCGATCGTGACAGCGTAATGATTGAGAGTGACTTGACTGAACAGGACCTGCTCGCGGAATTGGCGCTGCCGCGAAATGCGATCGCAAAAAGAGATGCGGATAAGTTGAGCGGGACCGGTGCATTTCATATTGTGGATTGGCAGCCGGGAAAAGAACTGACACTGGGAGCGGAAGAGAATTGCTGGCGAGGACGCCCCTTTTTTGACGGAATTGAAGTCGAGTTGGGCAGAAGTTTTCATGATCAGATGACCGCCTTGCAGTTGGGGAGAGCGGAACTTATCGAAGTGGCTCCCGAGCAGACGAGGCACGTATCGCAAGCTGGACAGGTGCTGATGAGTTCGGTTCCGATGGAATTGCTCGCGTTGGTATTTGCGCAAGATGCCTCGTCTCCAGAAGAAACATCTCTGCGCGAGGCGCTGGGATGGAGCGTCGAACGCGGATCGATGCGCGACGTGTTATTGCAGGGCGCGGGACAGGCGACCGGAAGCATTCTGCCCGGGTGGATGAGCGGCTACGGATTCGTGTTTCCAGCTATGGCGGATCTGGGGAAAGCGCGGTCGCTCCGGGGACATGTCCACGCCGTTCCAAACTGGAAGCTTGCGTATGACAGCAGCGATCCGGTGAACCGGCTCTTGTCGGAGCGAATTTCGCTGAATGCTCGCGACGCGGGATTATCGTTGCAACCCACCCCGGCGTCGAATACCGACTTGCGATTGGTTCGAATTCCGATCGCCTCGAGCGATCCGTGGATTGCCTTGCAAAATGTGCTCGCGGCAGCAGGCCTGCCGCTGTTGTCGAGCAAAGGGCAGTCAATCGAAGATCTATATGCGGCTGAGGCTGCAACGTTGGTGACGCGGAGAATCATTCCGCTAGTTCACTTGCCGGTTTCGTATGCTTCTGCGACGAACCTGAAGAACTGGAGCCTGCGAGTTGACGGGAGTTTGAACTTGAGCGATGCGTGGGTAGAGAGTGCAAAGCCATGACCTTCCGCCGCAAACTTCTTGCGGTCTTCTCGTTGACCGTTTTTCTGTCCGTGGCGGCCGTCGCTTTGCTAGTCCTCACGGTAACGCGCAATGCTTTTGAAAAAACGGAAAATGAGCGGACAGCGGCTCTGGTCGCTCAGTTCCGGCGGGAGTTCAACCACAGGGGCGAGGACGTGGCTCGGCAGGTGGAGTCGATTGCGGGGTCGGATGCGGTGACGCGGATGGCAACGGCGCTCAGCGGTACCCCGGCCGATTCTGCGGAATACTTCGATCTTGCGCGAACGCTGGCCGACGCTCATCAACTGGATTTTCTAGAATTACTCGATGGCCACGGCATGATTATTTCGTCGGCGGAGTCGCCCGCCAAGTTCGGTTATCTGGACAACGCCTTTGACAGCCTAGCGGGATTCACCGAGCAAACCGCTTTTCTGAAGCTGGAAGATATGCAAGACTCGACGGCCTTGGGGTTGTTTGCCGTACGCGCGGTTCGGACGGGCGATCATCCCGTATACGTGATCGGCGGAAGGCGTCTCGACAGGAATTTCCTGGCCTCCCTCGATCTGCCGCTGGATATGCGGGCGCTGCTCTACCAGAATCGTGGAGATCATTTCTCACCGGACTGGATGCTGGATGCTGGATCGAATCCGGCCGCTGCGGCGCGTCCAGCGGAAAAGCTCCGGAGCTTGGTCGACGCAGTTCGCCGATATGATCAGGAAATGACGGGGGTCGTGAACTGGTCTGGGGATCGGGCGGATCAGGAAGTGTTTCATGCGATCCCATTGCGGGGAGTGGGGAAAGATCGGCCGTTACTGGCAATCCTGCTAATCGGGAATTCACGGCGTCAGTATGTCGAATTGAAGCGACGCATTCGCGATGCGGCTCTGCTGGCGGGGGGTGGAGGAATCGTGCTGGCGATCCTGCTGAGCAGTTGGGCGGCAGCGCGCGTGACGCGTCCTGTGGAACAACTAGCGTATGCAGCGCAGGATGTGGCTGCGGGAAACTGGAATTCCAGCGTGGAAGTCTCGGGGCACGATGAGGTTGCTCAGCTCGCGGAATCGTTCAACCGCATGACGACGGAGTTGCTCGCCCAAAAAGAACGGCTGGTGCAGACCGAGCGGGTGGCGGCTTGGCGTGAACTGGCGCGGCGCCTGGCGCACGAACTGAAGAATCCGTTGTTTCCGCTGCAGTTGACGGTAGAGAATCTGATTCGCGCGCGGACGCAGAGTCCGGAATTATTCGACGAAATTTTCCAGGAGAGTTCGCGCACGCTTCTGGCGGAGATCTCGAATCTGAAGGGCATCATTGGACGCTTCAGCGAATTTTCGAAGATGCCGCAGCCGCAGATTCAAAGCGTGCAGGTGAATGAAATCGTATCGGCGGTTGCGCAATTGTTTCAGGCACAATTGAAAGCTCCGGGGCGCGCGGCGATTGCGTGCAAAGTGGAGCTTGATTCGAGTGTCGAGCCGATTGGCGCTGACCGTGAGTTATTGCACCGGGCGATTTCGAATCTTGTCCTGAACGCAATGGACGCGATGCCGAGCGGGGGAACACTGACCCTCAGGACTCGGCGCGACGACGCAAGGGTGACGATCGCCGTGTCGGACACGGGTACAGGGCTGACGCACGAAGAATGCGAACGGATTTTCACACCTTATTACACGAGCAAACAGCATGGCACTGGGCTCGGACTGGCGATTGTGCAGTCGGTGGTGAGCGATCACGGAGGCAGGACCAGCGTCCAGAGCGAACCCGGGCGCGGAACTACATTTCTGGTGGAGTTGCCGAACAATAGGGAGGCGCTTCGAAGCGCGCTGAACAATACGGAACGGAACGCGACAGAATCCGCGGATGTAAGGAGGAACGTTGCCGCACAAAGCGCATCTGTTGATCGTCGATGACGAGGCCAACACGCTGGCATCGCTATCGCGCGCCTTCCGGCTCGCCGGGCATGACGCAACTGTCTGCGACAACGCAGGCCGGGCGCTGGAACTGGCGAAATCGCAGCACTTCGATTTAATTCTTTCCGATGTCGTGATGCCGGGCAAAGATGGACTCACACTGCTCGAAGAAATGAAGCAGCAAGGAGTCACATCTCCGGTGGTGATGATGTCGGGACAGGCGCACATCGAGATGGCGGTGCGCGCGACGCGGCTGGGCGCGCTCGATTTTCTTGAGAAGCCGATTTCCACCGACAAGTTGCTGCTAACGGTCGAGAACGCGCTCAAGCTGCAACGCCTCGAGAGCGAGAACCGTCAACTCCGGCAGCGGCTGGGGAAGCACGAGATTGTGTGGAAAGGCGAGGCGATGAAGCGCGTGATGGCCCAACTGGAGCGAGTTGCGACCAGCGAATCGCGCGTCTGCATCCTCGGCGAGACGGGCACCGGAAAAGAATTGGTGGCGCGAACGATCCATGAAAAAAGTTCTCGAGCCGGCGGACCGTTTGTGACGCTGAATTGCGCGGCTGTACCAGCGGAACTGATCGAGTCGGAATTGTTCGGGCACGAAAAGGGGTCGTTCACGGGAGCCATGGGACGTCACATCGGGAAATTCGAGCAGGCGGATGGCGGCACGATTTTTCTGGATGAAATTGGCGACATGCCGCTGAACATGCAAGCCAAATTGCTGCGCGTGCTGGAAGAAGGCGAGATCGAGCGGATCGGCGGAGACAAGCCGATTCCCGTAAACGTGCGTGTGCTGGTAGCGACGCATCGCGAGCTGGAAGCGCGGGTGCGCGAAGAGAAATTCCGGCAGGACCTGTTTCACCGGATATACGTTTTCCCCCTGATGCTTCCACCATTGCGGGAGCGGCGAGAAGATATTCCGGCGCTGGTCGAGCATTTCGCGGCGCAGGTATGCGCTCTGAACGGATGGAAGCCTGTTCCCTTCACGCCGGAGGCGATGGAAGCGCTGCAGTCGCATGTCTGGCCGGGAAATGTCCGCGAACTGCGCAACATGGTGGAGCGGTTGATGCTGCTTGCGACCGAGGGTCAGGTTGATCTCGCCACAGTGCAGTTGGCATTGCCCAAGAGTTCGACCGCAAGTGGACTGAGCCTCAATGAAGGCATCACAGGCCCACTGGCGGATCGCGTTCAGTCATTCGAACGGGAAGTGATCCTTGCAGAACTCAAGCGCACACACAACAACATGAGTCTGGCTGCAAAAGCGCTTGGCCTGGAGCGCAGCCACCTGTATAAGAAGGCGGAGCAACTCGGAATCGATTTGCGTGTTCTGCGGCGAGAGCAGGGCTCGCCAGACTGACTCCGGGTCAAACTTTTTCCTTCGGAGATTTCTTTGGCACGCGCGCTCTGGGTCCTTCCATTCCTCTGGATTTTTTCTTTCTCCTCATTCGCAACTGAACCTCCTTCGCCGCCTACTTACGGAGTCCGCATGGAGAAAACGTGGATTCCGATGAAAGATGGCGTGCGGCTCGCGGCGACTCTCTACATGCCCGACGGCGCCAAGCCGGAAGAGAAGTTCCCTGCCCTGCTCGAATACCTTCCGTATCGAAAAGATGACGGTACTGCTGCGGAGGATTATCCGACGCATGCTTATTTTGCGCGGCGAGGCTATGTCGGCGCGAGAGTTGATATTCGCGGATTCGGCGCGAGTGAAGGCGTCCCCCCGGAGCGCGAATACTCGGAGCAGGAGCAGGATGACGGCGCGCAGGTGATCGCATGGCTCGCGCATCAGCCGTGGTCGAACGGAAATGTCGGCATGTTCGGGATCTCTTGGGGAGGATTCAATTCGCTGCAGATGGCGATGCGTCATGCACCGGGATTGAAAGCGATTCTTGCGGTCGATGCGACCGCGGAACTGTTTCATGACGATGTGCACTACATGGATGGAATGGCGCACATCGACGAATTCGAACTGAATATGGACATGGCCGAGGGCTGGGTCGGTGCGCCGGATTATTCGCTCGATGAGAAGACGCTCGAGCCGCGATTCGATTCTCCGCCGTGGTCTCTGCTTTATCTGAAACATCAGCATGACGGTCCGTTCTGGCGCGATCGCGTGCGGCCGCTGCGAGAGATCACGATTCCAAGCTTTCTGATTGGCGGCTTGCAGGATGGATATCGCGACAATGTGCCGGACATGCTGATGCAATCGAAGGCGCCGATCAAAGCTATCGTCGGTCCGTGGAATCATACGTATCCGAATAATGCGGATTTTGGTCCGCGCGTAGAGTGGCGCGATCAGGCGGTGCGCTGGTTCGATTATTGGCTAAAGGGGCGCGACACGGGCGTGACCCACGATCCGCGGCTGGTCATTTACATGCAGCATTGGCACCTTCCGGATCCGAATCTGGAAAACGTTCCGGGGGAATGGCGGCGGGAAGATGAGTGGCCGCCTCCAGAGGCCAAGAACACGATGTTGTATATGCAGGGCAATCACACGCTGGCGGGATCGGCGGCATCTCGTGAAGTTCATCAGTTGAAATATGTCCCGTCGATCGGCGTAGAGGCCGGGTTCTGGTGGGGAGAACTATTGAGCGATGTGCGGCCCGTGGATGCGTTTAGCCTGGTTTACGATTCCGCTCCGCTTGATGAGGACACGGCGATTCTCGGCCGTCCGCGCGCGTTGTTGGAGGCTTCGGCGACGGCAAAGCTCGCGGATTGGTTTGCGCGGCTTTCGGATGTTGCTCCCGATGGCAGGGTCACGCAGATCACCGGCGCAGGATTGAACGGAGCGCAGCGCGACTCGATGTCGGATCCGCGCGATCTTGAGCCGGGCAGAGTGTATCCGCTGAACATCGAGATGCACCTGACGTCGTGGGTATTCCCCAAGGGTCATCGGATTCGCGTGGCGATTTCAAATGCCCTGTGGCCGATGATTCTGCCGACGCCGTATGCGATGACCACTTCGCTGGAACTTGGCGGAGCGGAAGGATCGCGAATTGTTCTGCCAATTGTGCCGGTGCATGGAACACCGACTCCGGAGTTTTCTGCACCGCAACCGATGGAAGAACGCAACGACATCAAGACGGTAGGATTCCCCTGGCCGGGCGAGTGGACGGTGGAGCGCGATGAGGCGCGCCAGAAGACTACTGTGCACTGGAAAGGAAAGGACGCATCGGAGTTTCCGTGGGGAAAAGAGGACGACGTTGAGAGTCTCACGTATGAAGGGGATGATGCGCATCCGGAAACTTGCGAGGTACGAGGAGAAGCCGAGAGCACTTTCACTTTGAAGGGCCGCACGCTGGTTTGGCGCGGGCATCTGCTGGTGACGACCGATCAGGAGAATTTCTATTACCGGTACACTCGGGACTTGCTGAAAGATGGGCAGATGCTGAAATCAAAGACTTGGAAGGAAACTATCCCGCGCGACCATCAGTGATCTGGCGAGGACGTGGCGAGCTACGTCTCTACCAGAACTCTGGATTGCGATTTCAGATCTGCGGCCAACAGGCGATGGAAAAGTTGCTCCCCAGCCTCGCGGCGAACTGAGAGGCGGCCTGCGCCGTAGGCCCGAGATTCCAAGCCGCGCTGCACATCTTCGCAGATTCCGAGGTCCTCATCCTGCACGCGGTTTCCGACGTTGACCGATTCTGTGTTGTAGGCGCGGTGCGCCTCGCTGACATCGCTGAAATAGAAATCAAAAATCACGGTGCAGTGATCGGCATCGACGGGGATGACATAGTTCGTATCCATGTATCCCTCGTAGCAGTTGATCATGAGGTTTGGATATTGCCAAAAATACCAGGCACGGTCGCCCTTGCGCGTCGCCCCGGTCGCGGCATCTTCGTCGGACGCGACCATCGGGCTGGACTGCAAGCAATAACGATCCTCGTTTTCGATCGTGTATTGCTTGTAGTCGAGAACGGAACTCAGTCCTTTGTGAAGATGGGGCACGTGGTATCCGCCGTCGAGGTAATTGTCGACAAAGACCTTCCAGTTGCAGTGAATGTCATATGTGCGGCGGTCGAAGTAATGCAGCTTGCTGATCCCGAGCGGCGCGACTCGTCTCACAAGTCCGCCGAGAAACTCATCGAGCGGCATCGCATCGGGATCGAGATTCACGAATACGAAGCACTCCCACGTTTCGACGCGAATGGGCACGAGGCCATTGTCGGCACGCTCGAAATTCTCGACGCCCTCGAATTCGGGCATGCCTTTCAGAGATCCGTCCAAGCCGTATTTCCAGCCGTGGTAGGGACACTGCAAGATCGACGCACGGCCGCAAGACTGTGTGACGACGGCAGCGGCGTGGTGACGGCAGACGTTGTAGAACGCCCGCATCACGCCGTCGGAGCCGCGGACGACAACGATTGGCTCTCCCGCGAGTCGCGTGGAAACATAGTCACCAGCATTCTCCAGTTGACTGGTGCGGCCTACCAATTGCCAAGTCTTGCTGAATACATGCAGCCGCTCGAGTTCGGCAATGCGAGGGTCGACATACCACGGGGCGGGAATCGTCGAGGCCTCCGAGAGCGGAGCCTGATCGTCATAGCTGGAGAGAATCTGATCAATCGATTGCATGTGAACCCTCGAGAGTTTCCTATTCAAAGCAACAATTTTCTAGCGACGATGATTGCTGCGAACTTTGGGTTTTGGCGCAAGTGGCGTGGAAGGCGCGGTCCCGATCGCCCTCCGCAGAATATCAATGAACTGCTGGATTCTGCCTTCCTTCTTTTCTGAAAGTTCGCCCTGACGACGGAACAATCCCGGATCGAGTTCGGCCGTCAGCAGCGCATCCTGAAAGCGCTCAACCATCCAGTCAATAATTGAAACGATCATCTCGATATCCAGATCGTCGCGCAGTTCGCCTCGTTCGATGCCGAAGCGGACGAAAGTGACAGTGCCGTAAGGGTCCTCGCTGATGAGGAAGCGATTGATCTCGCGCTTCAGAACGAGGTCGGTGCCGTAGTTTCCCAGAAGCGAGATGCGGTATGGAATCCAATCTTCGTGGACGAGGTGTTCGGTGCGCGTGAGCCAGTAACGAAGGACTTCGAAGAATCCTGCCTGGCGAATTTCGGCGGGTGCATCGAGGTATTTTGCGAAAGAGCGGACCGCGCGTTTGTAGACCTCGAAGAACAATCCGTCTTTGCTGCCGAAGTGCTGGAAGATGGATCCTTTGGCGATTCCGAGAGCGATGGCGATATCTCCAACTCGGGCATCGTGATAGCCGTGCTCGGCAAAATGAAGCGTCGCGGCTTCGACGATACGGCTGCGCTTCGCCTCGGAGCGAGGACGGTCTTTTCCTTGGCGCTGATACAAGGGGGGAGATACGCGATTGCTGGCGATTCCGGGCATAAGTAAGTGACTTTAGGTCACGACAGCATAACGCAGGGATATCCTGCTTTCAACTTCATTTTTGCTTGCTTGTGCGCTAATGTAGTTCGACTCGGAACGCTCTCCGTGACTTCAGGTCATTCACAGACAAACTCGAACACGATCTATGACGCGATCGTCATCGGTGCCGGTCATAACGGACTGACAGCTGCGGCGTATCTCGCGCGGGCGGGGCTGTCGACGCTCGTCCTTGAGCGGCGCGAAATTGTCGGAGGATGTTGCGTCACGGAAGAAATCGCTCCGGGCTGCCGCGTATCGACGACATCGTATATCGCGAGCATGCTGCGGCCGGAGGTGATCGCCGAATTGCGGCTGGCGGATCACGGTTTGAGGATGATTCCGTGCGATCCGGCGATTCAAGTTCCCTTCCCCGATGGCCACGTAGTGCCGTGGTGGGCCGATCGCGAACGCGCGCGTCAGGAGTTCTCGAAGATTTCTGTGAAAGATGCCAACCGCTTCGTGCAGGTGGATGATCAACTCAAGAAGCTGGCGCGCTATTTGCAGCCTTTTTTTCTCGAGCCGCCTCCGGAGATTGACACGTCCAGCCTGAAAGGATGGAGCGACCTGTTTCGCGCAGGGAAACGATTTCGGGGAATCTCGAATGCCGAGATTGCACAACTGGTCTCGTTTCTAACGGGAAGCCTGGGGGAGTTCCTCGATCAGAATTACGAATCCGACAAGATAAAAACCATGTTTCTCGCGAACAACGTGTACGGGAAACACGGCGGACCTTATCAGCAGGGAACGGCAATCGGGCTATTGTTCCATCTGCTTAGCGGCGGAGAGCATGAACTACAGGGATTCTATGGTCACGTTATGGGAGGAATGGGATCGATCACGCAGGCTCTGGCGGCTGCAGGGCAAAAACTCGGAGTGCAGATTCGCAAGAATGCTTCAGTCGCGCACATTGACGTATGCCGAGGCCGTGCGCGGAGCGTTGTGCTGGAAGACGGAACGGAATTTCGCGGGCGGATGATTCTGTCGAACGCGGATCCGAAGCGAACGTTCCTGAAAATGCTGGACGCGAAAGATCTACCGGAAGATTTTCTGGCCGCGGTGCGCGGAATCAAAATGAAAGGCCCATGCGCGAAGGTCAATATGGTACTGGCAGAGGAGCCGCGCTTTACGGGGACTTCTCCGCAGGCCACGCCACTGGAACGCACCTTTTACACGCTTGTTCCGTCGCTCGAATTTGCCGAGCGCTGCTATGACGTCGCGAAATTTGGGGACATTCCGGAAGAGCTGTGGGTTGACTGCGTCGTTTCGAGCAATGCGGATGCGTCGCTGGCTCCGGCGGGCAAGCACATTCTGACCTGCTTCGTGCAATATGTTCCGTATCACTTGCGCGAAGGTAAATGGGATGAGAAGCGCGAATTGCTCGGCGATCGAGTCGTAAAGAAGATCGCGGAGTATGCACCGAATGTCCCGGGGGCGATCGTCGCGCGCCAGGTCCTTACTCCTTTGGACTTGGAACGCACGTATGGGCTCACCGAAGGAAACATTTTTCACGGTGATTTGCGGTTGGAGCAGCTCTTCTTTATGCGTCCTGTGCCGGGCTGGTCGCAATATCGCACGCCGGTCGATGGACTTTATCTTTGCGGAGCGGGCGCTCATCCGGGTGGAGGAGTAACTGGCGCGCCGGGCCGGAATGCTGCGCATCAGGCTCTGCGCGATTGGAAGAAGGGACGATTTCGGGAGGCCGCCGCATGACTTCCGAAAACGCTATCTCCTCTTCTCTTCCCCAGACCGCTGATTTCGTAGTGCTCGGCGCAGGCGTGATGGGAGCTTCAATCGCATTTCATCTGGCTAAGCGAAAGTGCGGAAAGATCGTCGTGCTCGACAAAGATCACGTTGGCCGCGGAGGCAGCGGGCGTTCTTCTGCGCTGGTGAGAATGCATTACAGCTTTCCGGCGGAAGTGCAGCTGGCATTGATCAGCTTGAAGATGTTTCAGAACTGGGCGGAGATCGTTGGCGCGCCCGGAGATTTTCGCAAAACCGGATTCGTTCGCATCGTGCATCCGAACGAAACCGAGCGGCTGAAGTCGAACGTTGAGATGCAACGCTCGCTCGGGGCGAACGTCGACCTCATCGACAAGCATCAACTGCGCGAGATTGAGCCAGACTGGAACGTCGATGAGGTGGAACTCGCGGCGTACGAGCCGGATTCTGGTTACGGCGATGGGGCGGGAGTTGCAGGAGATTTTTTGAGAGCGGCCCGCGAAATGGGAGTGGCTTATTTCTCGCGGACGCAGGCGACCGACCTCATCGTCGAAGGCGGCGGCATTCGGGGCGTTATCACTACGCAGGGATCAATTTCGTCGCCGGTCGTCATCGTTGCCACTGGGCCGTGGACGCGGCCTCTCGTGATCGGGGCTGGTTACGACCCGCCGATCGAGTGCGAATATCACCAGGTTGCCATTCTTCGGAATGCGCCACACCTGAAAGGCGGAGGCTGCGCCTGCATCGATTCGGTTACGGCGACCTATTTTCGATCCGACGCGCACGACAAGTTTCTGGTCGGGGATTTTTACGGCAAGCGACCGGTCGATCCGGACAATTTCCCCCAGCGCGCATCCGACGAATCTCTGGAAGAAATTATCGAGCGCGCTTGCCGCCGGGTTCCGAAGCTCGAAGATGCTGAAGTCATGCGTGGGGTGACCGGCGTTTACGACATGACCCCCGATTCGCGGCCGCTGCTCGGCGAAATCCCCGGCATTGCAGGACTGCATGTCTGCGCGGGATTCTCCGGCATGGGGTTCAAGATTTCTCCGGCAATCGGTTTGCTGATGAGCGAGCTCCTGTTGGATGGAGAAGGCAAGAGCGTGGATATTTCGGCTTTCCGCCCCAGCCGCTTTGCGGAAAATCGACCGATCAAGGCGGAGTACGAATACGTAGACGATTAACACCTTTCAGGAGCTACCATGAAAAAGAAGGGCATTCTCGAACGATTGAAAGACGGTCCGGTACTTGGAGATGGCGGGTACTTGCTCGAACTGGAAAAGCGCGGCTGGGTGCGTGCGGGTCCGTTCACCCCGGAAGTGGCTCTGATGTATCCCGACGCGTTGCGCGAGCTTCATATTGAATTCCGCGAGGCCGGCGCGGAAGTCTTGCAGGCGCTCACGTTCTACGCGAGCCGTGACAAGCTCGCGACGGTCGGTTTGGAAAATCGTCTCGAAGAGCTCAACCGCTCGGCCGTACGCGTGGCGCGCGAGGTCGCCGGCGATCAGTGCCTTGTGGCCGGCAATCTCAGCCTGACGTGGATGTACGAGCCGGGTAGTCCATCCGCCGCCGACCGCGTCCGCAAAACATTTGACGAGCAACTTGCCGTGCAAGTGGATGAAGGAGTGGACTTCATCATCGGCGAAACTTTTTCCTGGCTAGGCGAGGCGCTCATCGCCGTCGAGCACGCCAAGAAAACTGGTTTACCCGCGATGGTGACCATCTGCTTCGAGAACAAGGACGAAACTGCGGAAGGTAAGAATGCGGCCGATGCCGCAAAAGCGTTGTTTGACGCGGGCGCCGACATCGTGGGCATGAATTGTCTGCGTCCTCCGGAGCACATTCTCGGGCCGATGGAGCAGATGCGGAGAGCAGTTTCCGGATATCTCGCTTGTCAGCCGGTTGCCTATCGCACTCCGAAAGACAAGCCGGACTTCACGAGCTTGCCGGAATTTCCGTACGCACTTGATCCGCTGCAACTCACCAGGAAAGACATGGCTGATTACGCAGTGAATGCGCGCGATTTAGGAATTAACTACATCGGCGCGTGCTGCGGTACCGTCGCCATGCATATCCGGGAAATGGCGCGCGTTCTGAATAAGCTTCCGGAGGATTCTCGTATCTGGAAGAAGGGCGGCGAGAAACCGATGTCTGCGTATGAGTACTACGATCATGACAAACTGAACGTGGGGAGCGCCAAGTAATTTGGGAATAGAACGAAAGCGGGCCCCAAAACGGAGCCCGCAATTTTTATGCGCGTAAAGCTAACCAGCTTTTCGCATGCCCGGATCGACTGCGTGCACAAGCGGCATATCGACCAGGTGCTCGCTAATGAACCAGGCCTGCAATTCGTTCGCCCGGAGCACGTCGCTGATCACGAGATCGTTCGTGCCGTCATCGCCGATCTCATCCGCTCGTTTCGCCAACTCGCGGCAATATCCGATGATCAACTGATGCGCATCGAGCAGCCGTGAGATTTGCACGGGAACCTCTTCCCTGCCGCGCGGAGGACGCTCGATGCGCGTCGTTTCCGCAATGTCGGGCGCCATGGCAAGAGAAATTCCGCCGAGCAACTGTATGCGCTCGGCAATCAGATCGACGATCTCCACCTGCTCCCCATAATGTTTATCGAACAAAAGATGAAGTTGGTAGAACGTGGGCCCCGCCACCTGCCAGTGGGATTTCTTATAGAGGTCGCGGAGAGTCATCGTATCCGCGAGAAGTTGGTTCAACTGCTCGGTCATTTCCAGACGCACATCCTCTTCCAGTTCCAAGGGGAGCGCGTGCGAAACGGTGCCGTAGGCCTGGATTTCCTTCGCCCGCTGGTGAATGCGCGGCTGCGCGTTAAGTGTGGATTGACGCGTGGCGGTATCTTTTTTCGGCATAAGACCTCCTCAGTCTGAAGGGAGAAATTGCTCGTGACCGACTCGGAATCTTCGGCACAACTCAGAGCGACATGGGTTGGATGCCGCAACCGGTAGAGGAGCGCCAATCTTTTCGCTGGAGCAGAGGCTCACCTCGAGCAATCCGGAGTGGAGAGTAACGCAGCAGAAGAGTAAGCGCAACCGGAAACACAATCGAAGCGTCTCGTTTGACGCACACGTAAGCGGTTGTTATGATCAACCTGCGGGGTGGAGCAGTCTGGTAGCTCGTTGGGCTCATAACCCAAAGGTCGGTGGTTCAAATCCACCCCCCGCAACCAAACTCCACTGTTTGGTTTCAATGGGTTGAGCCTATCTCACGGCTTGCTCGGCAACTCCGAAATCCGAAATCCAGCTTAATTTCTCAGGATTCTTGGCGCGAGTTTTGCGCAAAACGTGGCGGGTCGTGTCCTATGCGCTCGCGCTTCTGCCTGCGGTCGCCGGTATGCTCTACGCAGAGTCGCACGTGGCAGCGTTGAGCGCTCTCAGACAGGCGCTGCTCGTCGAGAACTTCGAGAACATAAGAATCGACGGGTTCTACTGGTGGCGATAGATGGGTTTGAGCGTTGGTCAACGACCGAGTCGTCATCGATCGCCAGGTTTTGAACTGAGGGTTCGAATTTTGGACTTGTCAGCCGAAAACTGATGTTCAGACGGGGAATTAAAGACCGTGTTAGGACGCCGTGCTAGCATCATTGCAGTGGTTGCGTTTTCGCAGCCTGCTGACCGTACCGCTCCAGATCCAATCAAAGCCTCCTCTCTCCATGCAGGATGGCCCTGAAGAAGGAGTTCTGCATGGCCATGAACAACGTCAGAAAAGTAGCACGTACGGGGAAGGAAGAGCACGACTCCCCGGGCCGAGAGGTGAATGAGTCGATTCCAGATGGCGTGCCTTCCGGGCAGGATGTCGACGACTTGCTATCGGCGATTCGTACGCGAGGCCTGGACGTTCTGGAAGCGGAACCTGAGTTTCCGTATTCGGTTCTGGAACGTGGGCTGGCCCGCGAGTCAGACGAGATTGATGTCAACCTCGCCGCAGTTGTCCCCGATTCTGCTAGTGATCCCGTGCGCCTTTACTTGCGCGAGATGGGCGCCTCACCTCTGCTCACGCGTGAAGGCGAAGTGGAGATCGCTAAGCGCATTGAACGCGGGCAGCTCTTCGCCATGAAAGCGCTTTCACGCTCCCCGGTTGTTGTTCGCCAGATCCTCGACATGGGTGAGGACTTGAAACTGGGTCTGCGTTCGATTGAAGACACGGTCTTCGTCGATGAGGAAGAAGTCACCGAAAAGATCCTGCAGGACCATATCAAGGAGACTACTCGCCGCATCGATCTGATCCGCAATCATTACAAGACGGCTCGCCGCCTCTCGCGACAACTGGGGACCCTTTCAGCAGATAAGAAGACCCGCAGGTACCGCCGCTGCCGATCCCATCTCAGTCGGGAGATAATCCGGACCTCTCTCATCATCCGAGACCTCGGCATTACCCCCATGGAGCGGAAGCGCTTAAGCGAACGGGTAAATCACACCGCAAACCTGATGCGTTCGCTGGAGCGCCAGATCGCAATCCTGGAGGACAAGATTGCAAACGCGCGCAACTCGATTCAGAAGAAAACCTACCGCAGCGCGCAGCGAAAACATCGCGCAGAAGTCAAGCGGCTGGAAAGCGATGCCGGTATGACGTTTACAGAGTTGCAGCGTACGCAGCGTCAAATCATCAAGAGCGAGATGGACGCGGAACAGGCAAAACATGAGCTGATTGAAGCCAATTTGCGCCTTGTGGTTTCCATCGCGAAGAAGTACAGCAACCGTGGGCTTCAGTTTCTCGACCTGATCCAGGAGGGGAACGTTGGCTTGATGAAAGCGGTAGACAAATTCGACTATCGCCGCGGATATAAGTTCTCCACTTATGCCACCTGGTGGATTCGCCAGGCCATCAGCCGGGCCATTGCCGATCAATCGCGCACGATCCGGCTACCAGTGCACATGGTCGAGATCGTCAACAAGCTGATTCGCATCACTCGGCAGCTGGTACAAACTTTGGGCCGCGAACCTACCTCGGCGGAGATTGCCCAGCAAATGGACATTCCCGAGGCCAAGGTTCGCAAGGTCCGCAAGATCATGCGGACGCCGATTTCTCTGGAGACACCGGTGGGCGAGGAAGGAGATTCCCGCCTCGGCGATCTCATCCAGGATCAGGCCCAAGTCTCGCCCGCCGAGGCGGTCATCAACGTAAATCGCGAGGAGCGGACGGCCCACGTGTTGCGGACTCTCACTTCGCGGGAAGAGAAGATCATCCGGATGCGTTTTGGTATCGAGGACGGCTCGGAGCGGACGCTCGAGGAGGTTGGCCAGTCGTTCGGTGTAACCCGCGAACGCATTCGCCAGATCGAAGCCAAGGCGCTGCGAAAGCTGCGTCATCCCTCGCGATCCGGCAAGCTCAAAGCACTCTTGAATGACGGGCCCGAATAGGCGAGCCCGGGAAGAGCCAGTATTACCCTCATCGCTGAAACGCTTCCACCACCGTCACTCGTTCAGAGTTTTTGATTACGGCCTCAACGGTCAAAACACGGTCAAAACATGGAGCGCTTGGTTTCGACGGTCAACTTCTGCCTTGCTCGTTATAGGGAACGACGCAGCCCAAGCGATTGTTGTTACCCGTACTGCTATACAACCCTTGTAGAGGCCTCAGTAGCATTGGAAAGGGCTGGCCGAGGGGGGCGAGGTAAATGTCGTGGACGGGCTCAATCAGATTGTACGTCGCTACACTGCGGACGAATGCCGCCATGCCCGCAATTCTCGGTCTCGGCATCGGCCGAGTTGGGCGGGCGGCAGCCTATCTCGCATACTCATCCGGTCTGGCACAGAAGAGGGTATACAGTAAAGTCTCTATCCCAGCCTCATAGGATTGCTGGTACATTTGAGGCGTCTACTACAACTCTCCGACGAGCTGAATTCTGGGCAACGGTCTCTTGTTTCTAGGCGATAGTTCAGGAGACAGGCGTGGTTTACTCTATCTTGCTCGTCGATGACAATCGAGTGATTCGTCAAGTCTTGCGTGGCATGTTCGAGGCAATTGGATTCGTGTGCTCGGAGTCGGAAGACGGCCAGCAGGCGTTGGCGGAAGCCGGGCGATTCAAACCGGACCTCATCGTGCTCGATTACTCTATGCCGGTAATGAATGGGCTAGAAGCTGCTCCCTTGTTAAGGAAGACTCTTCCCGATACGCCGATCATCATGTTCACGATGTTCGCGAATCACGTATTTGCCACAGAAGCTCTCGCCGCCGGCGTCACGGCAGTGGTCGCTAAAGATCAAGCCGCAAGCCATCTGCTTTCCAAAGCTGAATCGCTGCTCAAGTCTACCCGCACATAAAGATGAGGATTTGCGCCGGAGTTGGGTTAGGTCCTTTTGAACGTCTCTCGCCCCCGCGATGATGATTATTTTTTAGGTTGGACCGTTGGAGCCTCGTCACCCGTGAGCCGGGAAGCATCACAATAGCCGTAACCTTTCAGACAAGCCGAGTAATTCCGCTTATGCTCGGAGTCAGCCAGTGTCTCGGCTTCGGCCGCCGTCAGGTTGGAATAGTCACAGGAGTTCTTCCCGGGGCGGCACTCCGGCAAGTTCGCTGGTGTTCGAGGTAGGCTGCCCGTTTCGCTTGCAGCGGAGTGAGTTTGCAGTGGTCGCGTTGATCCCAGACATTCGCACAACTTAGAGCGTTGCGCTGGAGATCTGCGTGGTTGGCTTTGATTCGTTCGCCTTTTCGCAAATATGATGAACCCTTGGGTTCAGCAAACACTTCAAGCCCAGCCTTGCCTGCGGCAAGCTGTTTGCATTCCCCTTCGAAGTGTTCGCGAACTGGACGAGGTTGAGTTTGTCCTTCAGTTCCTTGTTCTCACGGGCTTCGGTGCTCGTCCGTTTGTCTTTTCCTGTGACGGGTCGATGGACTCCGACTTCCGCTGACGCTGCTCTTGTTCTGAAAGGTCAATCAGATGCGCACATAGGACAGTCGCTCACTTTTTCATTCACGTACGACTGGCGTGATTTCCGGGACACAACAGATGTGATCGGAAATCCCAGGTCTCGCAAAATCCGGCGAGACCTGGGGCGCCCATTTCTTTTCTAGACGACTGACTACACCAAACCCTGATCCAGCATCGCGTTGGCGACCTTGAGGAAGCCGCCGATGTTGGCGCCGTTCACCAGGTTGCCGGGCGTGCCGTATTTCTCGGCCGTTTCGAAGCAGTTCCGGTGGATGGCGATCATGATCTTGTGCAGACGGTCGTCGACCTCTTCGCGGGTCCAGCTCAGGCGTGCGCTGTTCTGGGCCATTTCGAGGCCGCTCGTGGCTACGCCGCCGGCATTGGCGGCCTTGGCCGGTCCGTACAGGATCTTCGCATCCAGGAACATCTTGGTAGCTTCGAGCGTGGACGGCATGTTCGCGCCCTCGGCCACCAGCTTGACGCCATTCTTCAGCAGATTCGCCGCATCCTTCGCAGTGATTTCATTCTGCGTCGCGCTCGGGAACGCGCAATCGGCCTTGATGTTCCACAGCGGATTGTGCTCGAGCTTGATGTCGGTCGGCATGAAGATCGCTTTCTTGAACTTGTCGGCGTATTCGCGAATGCGTCCACGCTTCACGTTCTTCAGCTCGATGATGAAGGCCAGCTTCTCGCGGTCGATTCCATCCGGATCGTAAATAACGCCGTTGGAGTCGGAAGCTGTGACCGGTCTCGCATGCAGATCAAGCAGCTTCTCGATGGTGTACTGCGAGACGTTGCCGCTGCCTGAAACCAGGCAGAGCTTGCCTTCGAGCGTCTCTTTGCGGGTCTTCAACATTTCCTGCGCGAAATACACGCAACCATAGCCGGTGGCTTCCGGACGAATCAGCGATCCGCCCCATCCCAAGCCTTTACCCGTCAGGACGCCGGTAAATTCATTGCGCAGCCGCTTGTACTGGCCGAACAGGAAGCCGATTTCGCGTCCGCCAACGCCGATGTCGCCGGCCGGAACGTCGGTGTCCGGTCCGATGTGGCGCTGCAGTTCGGTCATGAAGCTCTGGCAGAAGCGCATGACTTCGTTGTCGCTCTTGCCCTTGGGATCGAAATCCGATCCGCCCTTGCCGCCGCCCATGGGCAGCGTGGTCAGCGAGTTCTTGAACACTTGTTCAAAGGCGAGGAATTTCAGGATGCCGAGGTTCACGCTGGGATGGAAGCGCAGGCCGCCCTTGTAGGGGCCTATGGCGCTGTTCATCTCGATGCGGAATCCACGGTTCACTTGAATGTTGCCCTGGTCGTCGAACCACGGCACGCGGAACATGAGGACGCGCTCGGGTTCGACAATGCGCTCGAGCAAACGCGCGGACTGGTACTCGGGGTGTTTGGCGAGGACCAGACGGAGAGAGTCGAATACTTCCTGCACAGCCTGGTGAAATTCGGGCTCGGCGGGATTCTTCGCTTTCACACTGATCATCACGGATTCAATGTAGTCCCCTGGAACCTTGATTCCCGGGGGTGTCATCACTGCCATGGCTCCTACCTCCGTAGGTACAACGTAGAAACATAATGCCGCTGTTCATTCTCGGCTTCCAGTGGAAAGCGGCAGTGATAATTCTCACGGGCGGGGGTGATTTGGGTCACTCGACACATAAGCTGCTTATAATCAGTTATATAGGAGGGTCGCGGGGCTGCTATGCTAAGTGATTGAGGCGGTACCCGGTGCATTTTGAGGACGATTTTGGGACATTCTGTGCTGCAATCATTGATTGCATTGCTATCAGTGCTATCATAACATTTATGGCGAGCATCACGATCAGAAACCTGGAAGAGAGCACGAAGCGCAGACTTAAAATCCGCGCAGCGACGAACGGGAGGTCGATGGAACAGGAAGCACGGGAGATTCTGAAGAACGCGCTGGCACAAGCTCCGAAAAAGAAAGCAAACGTTGCTGAGCGCGTCCGCGAGATCTTTGGGCCGCTCGGAGGAGTGGAACTGGAGCGGCTTCCCCGCGGACCGATTCGCGATCCCGAGTGGATGAGCGAGCGGGAGTGATTTTTTTCACCACTGAGTCACGGAGACACGGATATACAAAAGCTGATTTTTAAAATGAAGGCTGGGAAGCGATGCCTCTATTCAACAAGCAACAATCAAAATTCAATAATTCTCCGTGTCTCCGTGACTCCGATGGTGAAAATGAAATCTCATGATCATTCTCGACACCAACGTGATTTCTGAGCTGATGCGACCGGCGCCGGATGCGCGCGTGCTGCGGTGGTTCGGCAGTCAGGCTGCTGAAGATTTGCATGTCACCTCGATCACGATTGCAGAGATTCTCTATGGCATTGAAGTCGTCCAGACCACGAGGCGCCGCGACGCTTTGCGGGCGGGCGCAGAAAAAATGTTTGGAGCTGTCTTCGGCGATCGTATCTTGACGTTCGAGGACAGATCCGCGCGGATCTTTGCGCAGATCGCATCGTCACGCCGGCGGCAGGCGAAACCGATCTCCGATTTCGATGCGCAGATCGCAGCGATCGCACACGTCCATGGAGCAACGCTGGCCACGCGCAATCCGTATGTTTTTGAAGGATGTGGGGTGAGGCTGGTGAATCCCTGGGAGGGGTGAAAACCCACATTCAAACAGCATTGTCATCCTGAGACGCAGCTTTTGCGCCGAAGGATCTATGAATTCGCTTGCAGCGCCGATGCTGCCGCAAAATGCAGAGGTCCTTCGTCGAACGAAGCCGCTCAGGATGACAGCGGGCGGGTGGCATCTGCATAGAAACGATTGATGCGCGGTTGAATGATCCACACGCCGATCGGAAACAGCCAAATCGCGAAGAAGTAACCGACATAGTCGGCGAATGAGACAGGACGCGAGTTCTCCAATAGCGCAAGCGCCCGTGACACGAAATACGAGCTATAAGCCTGGCAAAACAGCGCGAAGAAATGCAAGGGAATGATTAGGGCGAATGAGGCCAGGACCAGGGCGACATTCCGAGGATGCTTGAGACTCTGGGAAAAAACACCGAACACCGGCAAGTACAGTGGCACAAATATGGCAGAGATGCGGAAGAAGGTCTGTTTCATTCTTAGGCGAGGAGGAACCGCCGCACTCAGGAATATACCCAACGTCCAAACCCACACCGCAAACAGCATCGCCAACACTTCCATTGCCACGAAAAACGGAAGTAAGTGATCGAATACCTCTTGTGGAGACCTCATAAGGGAGCGCAACATTGCCCCGACGGCGGCACAGGTTACCGTGGCGAAGGCAATAAATATCTGCCAGTGCTTGGCACGAATGAAGAAGGTCTGAAGGGCCTCCATAGCTAGCAGATTCTCGGCAGCTGTTCGCCGCTCAGCATGTCGACGACGCGGTTACCGCCGATACGGCTTTGCAGGACCACCATGCGGCCGGGGTTCTCTTCGACTTTGCCGACGCGGACGGCTCCCTCTGAGACTGGAATTCTCTTCATCACTTCAAGCGCGGCCTCGGCTTGCGTGGCCGGGACGAACGCAGCAAAGCGTCCTTCATTCGCGACATAAAGAGGATCGAGTCCGAGAATCTCGCAGGCGCCTTGCACGATTTCGTTCACCGGCATCGAGGCTTCGTCGAGCTTGATGCAGACGTTGCGGTCAGCGGCAATTTCGTTCAGCGTAGTCGCGAGGCCTCCGCGCGTGAGATCGCGAAGGCAGTGAATCTCGATTCCGGCATTGAGCAACACTTCCACCGAGGGCCAAACATTGGCACAGTCGCTCAGGATCGGGGACTCGAATTCCAGCCCTTCGCGGACGGAGAGGATGGCGATGCCGTGCCGGCCGAGGTCGCCGCTGACGATCACAACGTCTCCGGGTTGAACGGAAGCCGGACTGATTGGCATCTTCACGTTCGACTCAATCAACCCGATTCCCGACGTGTTCACGAAGACTCCGTCGCCCTTGCCTTTATCGACCACTTTCGTGTCGCCGGTGACCAGCTTGACGTTCGCGTTGGCTGCGGCATCGTGCATGGAAGTCACAATCGTTCGCAACGTTTCCATCTCGAGGCCTTCTTCGAGAATGAATCCGGCGCTCAGATAGAGCGGACGCGCGCCGCACATCGCCAGATCGTTGACGGTACCGTTCACCGCGAGATCGCCGATGTTGCCTCCGGGAAAAATGAGCGGGCGAACGACGAACGAATCGGTGGTGAAGGCCAGGCGCGATCCGTTGACGGGCAACACGGCGCCGTCGTGCCGCTGCTCGAGCATGGCGTTCGAGAAAGCGGGCATGAAAATCTTTTCGATGAGCTGATGCGTGAGGCGTCCACCGCCGCCGTGCGCAAGCACGATGCGGTCGTCAGCGACGCGCGGGACCGGACAGCTCAGGTTGAACGTTTTGACGTCTGCCATAGTGATAGTAGGCTGCGCACGCGCCCTCCGACGATACCATGGGCGCGCCCAGCGGATTCTCGGGCGTGCACTTCACTGCAAAGGCTGGACATTCGTGCGGCTTTTTGATTCCCTGCAGAATCAGTCCGCTGATGCACTCCGGCGATTCGCGGGCCGGCTCACCCTCGAAGGGGAAGCGGAGGTTGGCATCGTATTTTCGAAAACGTCCGCGAAGCTGAAATCCGCTAGCCGGGATTTCTCCGAGGCCGCGCCATTGCCGGGGAGTTATTTCGAAAACCTCTGCAATGCGTTCCTGCGCCGGGCGATTCCCTTCCCGCCGCACGGCTCGCGCGTACTGATTCTCGACGTCGTGGCGCCCTTCTTCGAGCTGGCCGACCGTCATGTGGATGCCTTCGAGCAGGTCGAGGGGCTCGAATCCGGTGACAACGATCGGGACTTTATATTTCTGCGCGATCGGAAAGTACTCTTCGAATCCCATGATCGTGCAGACGTGGCCGGCGGCGAGAAATCCTTGGACGACGCAATTGGAGGATGAAAGCAGCGCTTCCATCGCCGGAGGAACCAGCACGTGTGAGACGAGCAGGGAGAAATTCTCAATGCCGTCGTGATCGGCTTGCCAGGCCGCCATCGCATTCGCCGGCGCAGTGGTTTCGAATCCCACGGCAAAAAAGACAACCTGCTTCTCAGGATTCTGCTTCGCGAGCTTGAGCGCATCGAGCGGAGAGTAAACGATGCGCACATCGGCGCCTTCAGCTTTCACGTCGAAAAGGCTTTTGGTCGATCCGGGCACGCGGAGCATGTCGCCGAAAGAACAGAAGATCGCCTCCGGGCGCTTGGCAATGGCGACGGCTTTGTCGATCAACTCGATCGGAGTGACGCAGACCGGGCAGCCGGGGCCGTGGACGAGCGTGATTTGTTTGGGCAGAAGATCTTCGAGGCCGCTCTTGACGATGGTATGAGTCTGGCCGCCGCAGATTTCCATGATGGTCCACGGGCGGGTGACTTTTTGCCGGATCGCCGTCGCGAGTTGCTCGGCGGCCTTCTGGTCGCGGTATTCACTGACGAACTTCACCGAGTTCCTCTTCCAGTCCGCCCATCTGTTTGAGGTACTCGAAGACGCGTTGGGCCTCGTCTTCGTCGATCACGCTGATGGCGAATCCAACGTGAACCAGAACATATTTGCCGACTTCAGCCTCGGGAGTGTAGGCGAGATTGATTTCTTTGCGAATACCGCCGAAGTCGACCTTGGCGCGGCGAAAGGCAATGTCGCCGGCGTCCATGATTTCTACCACCTTGCCTGGAACTGCAAGACACATGAGAGATCCTCAGCAAAAACCGTTTCAATGTTTCAAAGTTTCAAAGTTTCCAGCCATCGCGGCTTGGCCCAGCGCGATGCCGCCATCGTTCGGCGGCACCTGGCGGTGCGTGTGCACCGTGAATCCGCGGGATTCAAGAACCGCTGCGGCTCGCTCCGTCAAATAGCGATTTTGAAAAACTCCGCCGCTCAGAACGATCTGCTTGAGCCCCGATTGCTCAGCCACCTGCAAAATCCATGCCACAAGCGCGTTGTGGAACCGCGCGGCAATTCGCGGAACAGCGATCCCTGCTTGCGTGTCTTCCATGACGGAAGCGATCAAAGATCCCCAGTCCCCGTCTCTCAAAGAATACGCCTCTTCGGTGCGCAAAGAGCCGATTTCGTTTTCCAGCAGCATCGCCGCCTGCCCTTCGAATCGATTCTGCTGCGTGATGCCGGTGATCGAGGCCACGGCGTCAAAGAGGCGTCCCACGCTCGTAGTCGGAACAACGTTGATGCCGCGCTCGAGCATATGGCGAACCTTCGAATACTCCAATAGGGGTTTCCCCGATGCGGCGTTGCTATGCGAGGAGTCGGTTGGGTTCGGACCGAAGACTTCAAAGAGTAGGCTCGCGGCCGAGCGCCATCCTTCGCGGACAGCAACGTCTCCGCCGGGAAGACGGAAAGGACGGAGATGGTCGATTCGCTCGAACCGTCCGCCATCGACGCGGAAGAATTCTCCGCCCCAGATCGCGCCGTCGAGGCCGTATCCAGTACCGTCCCAGGAGACGCCGAGGTAAGGTTCGTCAAGATTGTTTTCGGCCGCGCCTGCAGCAACATGCGCCTGATGATGCTGCACGCGAATGAGCGGCAGCCCCGATTGTTCCGCCCAATGCGTCGAGGCGTAGTCCGGATGCAGATCGCAGACCACCGCCTCCGGCTTGAAACTGTAGAGACGGCAGAGATCGACGATGGCGCGTTCAAAAGCCCGGCGCGCTTCCAGCGTTTCCAGATCGCCGATGTGCTGGCTGAGAAAAACATCCCGGCCTATGGCGATGGCCACCGTGTTCTTGAGATGTCCGCCAACGGCGAGCACGGCAGGAATTTCGCGATTGACGCGGATTCCCAGAGGCGCGTATCCGCGGGCACGGCGCAGGATCCCCACACGTCCGCGGGTAAGGCGAACAACGGAATCATCACAGGCGCGGACGATGGGGCGGTTGTGCATCAGGAATCGGTCGGCGATATTCTTCAGCCGTTCGGCCGCTTCATCGTTGCCGATGGCGATTGGCTCATCGCTGTGGTTGCCGCTGGTCGCGATCAGCGGGAATGGACATGCGCGCATCAGCATGTGGTGCAACGGCGAATACGGCAGCATCACTCCGAGATACGGAGAGCAGTGGGCGACGTTCCACGCAATATCGGTGCCGGACTTAGGCCTGAGGAGAACAATCGGAGCGGCTTGCGATTCGAGAACCTCGACTTCAGCCGGGGAGATCTCGCAGTATTCACGCGCCGTTTCGAGCGACGGCATCATCACAGCGAATGGCTTCTCCTCGCGATGCTTGCGCTGGCGTAGTCGCGCGACCGCGGCGGCCTGGCGGGCATCGGCCAGAAGTTGAAATCCGCCAATGCCTTTGAGAGCAACGATCTCTCCGCGCAGTAGGGCCGCGGCAGTTTCGGAGACCGTGCTGTCAAGCTTCGGTCCACAGATCGGGCAGGCATTCGGTTGCGCGTGGAAGCGGCGGTTGGCAGGGTTCTCGTATTCCTCGCGGCATGCGGGGCAGAGAACGAACTCGCGCATCGTTGTGTTCGGGCGATCGTACGGAATGTCGGCAACGATGGTGTAGCGCGGACCGCAATTCGTGCAGTTCGTGAAGGGATGCTGATACCTGCGGTTAGCGGGATCGAAAAGTTCCGCAAGACAGTCGGGACAGGTAGCCAGATCCGGCAGAACGTTGACCGACTTCGCCGAATCCGTATCGCTGTGATGGATTTCGAACTTGGTGAACCCCTGAGACGACAGCCACGCTGATTCTCGGGCAGTGATAACGGACGCCTTCGGACGCTCGAGTTCCATGCGCTGCTCGAAGCGGCGGAGTTCGTCGGGCGTGCCTTCCACTTCCACAACGAGCCCAGAGCAGGAATTCAGCACCCATCCAGTGAGCGACATTTCCGTTGCGAGGCGATAGACGAACGGGCGGAATCCCACGCCCTGCACGGCTCCGCGCAGCGTGATGCGAAGCCGTTCGACAGCAGGTTTGGACGCCACTGGCATGTCAGCTTGATTGTAGGCCTGTGCTCACGCGGATGGAACGGAGAAGGGGTTTTACCGCGAACAGCGAGGCTTCACCACAAAAGGACACGGAGTCACACGAAGGAAGATCTTCAGTGTTTCCTTTGTGTGACTTCGTGACTTTTATGGTTAGTAAAGTTGCTAACCAACTCATGGATTCGGGCGACGAGCTCGGGGATCGCAGCTCCGACCGGCGCTGACAGCGACTCTCCATGATCGAAGTTTCGGCCAACAACCGTGGCGGTGAAGGCGCGAGGCTGCGTATTGTAGAGCTGAGCGGCAAGCGTAAGGACGTGCGCGGGCGAGAGTGTGTGGTCGAACCCCGGCGGATCAGATGAAGCTGATTCGGACACCTCCTTGATCTGGATGTCTCCGGGGCAGCCGGGGCCGGCGGCGGCGTCGACGAATATGACGCACTCCGATCCGCTGATGGACTCGGCCAATTCGGGGCCAAGTTGATGCAGAGTGACGATCTCGATTTCCTCAGAGGAACATGTTCCCTCCAGTGCATCGGCCGCGCGCCACGCAACTCCGTCATCGGAGCGGAGCGAATTGCCATAAGCGAGGATGAGTACGCGGGGCATTGACACGAGTGTATCGCTTGTAGTCCCCGGACACATCGGAAGTGGGAAGTCCACTGCGACTTGAAAGTTCCGGCCGCCGGACCGCTGGCGGCTGCCCAACGCGGTTTCCATACCGGACACTTCCCTACGTGTTTTCCCGACGCGTGACTTCGTCTAAGAGTTCGCCTTCGGGGCTGACAAGCTGTATCTGCAGATTCATCTGGCCGAGCGCATGAGTCGAGCAGCTCAAGCAGGGATCATAGCAGCGGATGACGGCCTCGACGCGGTTGAGCATGCCCGGATTCAGGCGCTTGCCTTGTACGAAGTGCTTCGCGACCTGCAGCACGCTGCGATTCATTGCGAGATTGTTATGGCCGGTGGCGATGATGAGGTTCACCCAGCGGATGAGACCCTGCTCATCGATCTTGTAATGGTGGAAGAGCGTGCCTCGTGGCGCTTCGCAGGCTCCGACGCCTTCGAGAGCATTCGGCCGCGCGACGGCGCGCACGTGCTTCGAGAGAATCTCGGGATCGTTCAGTAATTGCTCGAGCCGCTCGATGCAGTAGAGGATCTCGATGAGCCGCGCGTGATGATAGTGGAACGAGCTCAAAACCGCGGTGCGTTGCAGCTCGTGAAACTCGGCAAGTTCCTGATCGGCGCGCGGCGTGCCGCAGCGGTCGGCCACGTTCAGGCGGGCAAGCGGCCCGACGCGGTAGACGCCTTCAGGAAATCCCTTGGGCTTGTAATACGTCGATTTCAGATACGACCACGGCTCGACTTTCTCGCCGATGTACTCCGAATAGTTCGTCGGATCGAGATCGTCGGCGACAACATGGCCGGAGGCGTCGATAATGCGCAACTTGCCATCGTAGAAAGTGAGGCCATTGTCCTTTTTGACGATGCCCATGAACATCGTGGGAAAGTTGCCGAAGGTGGAGATCTCCTCGCGGAAACGCTCCATTGTGCTCTTGAACCATTCGAGAGTGCGCTCGGCGATCGCCATCGCGTCGGGGATACCCTCGAGAATGGCATCGCGATTCGTTTGGGTGAGCGGTTCGCTGACGCCGCCAGGAACGATCCAGGCGGGATGGATGCGCTTGCCGCCCAGCCGCTCGATGATCTTCTGCCCAAACTGCCGCAGCCGGATGCCGTCGAGCGCGAGTTCCGGATGCTTTTCGGCGACTCCGAAGATATTACTCTTCGCAGGGTCGGCATCCATGCCGAGAAGCAAGTCGGGCGAAGACAGATGAAACAGGCTGAGCGCGTGCGACTGCGTGACCTGCGCCAGTCCAAAGATGCGGCGCAGCTTATCGGCGGTGGGCGGAATGCGTACCGCCAGCAAGGAGTCGCAGGCCTTGGCGGAAGCAATCAGGTGGCTGACGGGACAAATGCCGCAGATCCGCGCCATCAGCGACGGCATTTCGTAAAAGGGGCGGCCTTCGCAGAGCTTTTCGAATCCGCGGAACTGGGTCACGTGAAAGCGCGCGTCCTCGACGCGGCCTTCGTCGTTCAGATGCAGCGTGATCTTGGAGTGACCTTCGATGCGCGTCACCGGATCGATGACGATGGTATTGCCCTGCTTCACAAAGTCTCCCTTTTAGCGGTGAGCGATGAGCGATCAGGAGTGAGCCTGTAAGTTGTCGGGTTTGCTCACTGCTCATTGCTCATAGCTCATCGCTTTCCTACGAGCCGAATCTTGTTTTCAAACTCACATCCGGGGTGCGGCCTTCGAGCAACTCCGACACTACGTAATAAATGGTGTCGGCCGAGGGCGGACAACCGGGAACAAATACATCCACGTTGACAAATTCGTGCACCGGGCGTGACGTCGGCAACAGCGCGGGCACGACCTGATCGGGAATGCCGGGGTCGAACGTGACATTTTCGCGGTAGGCGCGGTCGTAAACGGCCTTGGTGCCGAACGGATTGCGCATGCCCGGCACGTTCGCCGTAACCGCGCAGTCGCCCAACGAGACGAGTATTTTGGTGCGCTCGCGAACGATCTTGATCTTATGCAGGTCTTCCTCGCTGCTGACCGCGCCCTCGACCAAGGTGACGTCGACGTTCTCGGGAAACTCCTTGGCGTCGACCAGCGGACTGTAGACGAGGTCGGCGGCGCCGCCGATAGCGAGCAGGCGCTCGTCCATATCGAGGAAGGACATGTGGCAGCCCGAGCAGCCGTCGAGCAACACGGTGGCAATTCGTTTCTTACTCATCGATCCCACTCATTCGTTTTCCTCGCGCATCATGGTCAGATAGGGTAGGAATTGGCGGCGCTTGAGCATCTCGGCGACCGAGCGTCCTTTTTCAAACAGCGCTCCGGTCGGACACACATGAACGCACTTGCCGCAACTGGTGCAGGTTTCCGATGTTCCCCACGGTTCGTTCAAGTCCGTAATAACTTTGGCGTCGATGCCGCGGCCCATCAGGTCCCAGGTATGAGCCCCCTCAATCTCGTCGCAAACGCGCACGCACCGGGTGCACAGGATGCAGCGGTTGTGATCGATGACGAAGCGGTCGTGCGAGGCGTCCACGTCTTCTTTCGGATAGCGGTACGGGAAGTGGACATGCGTGATGCCGAGCCGCTGCGCGAGCATCTGCATCTCGCAGTGCCCGTTCGAGACGCACACGGAACAGACGTGGTTGCGCTCGGTAAACAGAAGCTCCAGAATCATTCTCCGGTAGTTGTTCAGCCGTTCGGAGTCAGTCGTAACCTCCATGCCTTCCTCGACCGCGGTCACGCAGGCGGGCAGCAGCTTGTTCTGCCCCTTGATTTCGACCAGGCACAACCGGCAGGCGCCGACGTCGGAGAGTCCGTCCATCTCGCAGAGCCGCGGGACGAAGATGCCGTTCTGCCGGGCTACGTCGAGGATACTTTCCTCCTGGCGTCCGGTGACATCGCGGCCATCGATCTTGAGCGTTTTAACCGTGGCGACGGGCCTCATGCGGATTCTCCTACTTATCGCAGACCCCGGCGGGACATCGATGCTCCTGAATATGCGCGCGGTACTCCTCGGCAAACGATCGGAGAGTGCTGACGACCGGGTTCGGTGCCGATTGCCCCAGTCCGCAGAGGCTGGTGTGCTTGAGCAGGTCGCAGAGCTCTTCGAGCATCTTTAAATCCTGATCAGTCGCCTTCATGTTGCCGATCGCGGTCAGGATGCGGTGCATCTGGTACGTTCCCACGCGGCACGGAATGCACTTGCCGCACGACTCGGTCATGCAGAAATCCATGAAGTATTTCGCGACATCGACCATGCACGAACTTTCGTCCATGACGATCATGCCGCCCGAGCCCATGATCGATCCCGCCTTCGCCAGCGATTCGTAATCTACGGGCATGTCGAGGCATTCGGTGGGCAAACACCCGCCGGAAGGCCCGCCTGTCTGTACGGCTTTGAACTTGCGCCCTTCGGGGATGCCACCGCCGATTTCAAAGACCATTTCGCGCAAAGAGATGCCCATCGGCACTTCAACGAGCCCGGTATTCTCGACGCGGCCGGCCAGTGCGAAAACTTTGGTGCCTTTGCTCTTTTCGGTGCCGATTTGCGCATACCAGTGGCCGCCGTTGCGGATAATCGGCGCGATATTGGCGTAGGTCTCGACATTGTTGATCAGCGTCGGCTGGCCAAAGAGGCCTTCCATCGCCGGATACGGCGGCCGGGGGCGCGGCGTGCCGCGCTTGCCTTCTACCGAAGCGATCAAGGCGGTTTCTTCGCCGCAGACGAATGCGCCAGCTCCGAGGCGCAGGTCGATGCGAAAACTGAAGCGCGTGCCGCAAATGTTTGAGCCGAGCAGGCCAACGCGTTCCGCCTGACGGATTGCGTTGCGCAAGCGCTTGATGGCCAGCGGATACTCGGCGCGAACATAGATGTAGGCTTCCGACGCTCCCACGGCATAGCCGGCAATCAGCATGCCTTCGAGCACGCGGTGCGGATCGCTTTCGAGCACGCTGCGATCCATGAACGCTCCGGGATCGCCTTCGTCGGCGTTGCAGATTACATATTTCTGAGTGCCAACCGACTTGGCCACCGTGCTCCACTTCAGCCCGGTGGGATATCCGGCGCCGCCTCGTCCGCGCAGTCCGCTTTTCGTGACTTCGTCGACCACTTCGCGCGGCGACATCTCCGTCAGAACCTTGATCAGCGCCGTGTAGCCGTTGACGGCAACATAGTCTTCAATACGCTCGGGATCGATGTTGCCGGAATTCTCGAGAACGATTTTTTTCTGGCGCTGGAAGAATGGAACATCGGTGGGACAGACGAGGCGCTCGACGGGCTTCCCCTCGAGACTGTCCAGGATCGCAGCCCCGTCTGCGGCTTCAACCTTCTTATAAAGGACTCCGGCGCTGGTCGAGACCAGCGGCCCTTCGGAGCAGAGCCCCATGCAGCCGACGCCTTTGACCTGGCAATGATCCTTGGTTCCGCGGCGCGCAACTTCCTGATCGAGTGAGTCTTTTACGGACTGGCTCTGGCAGGAAAGGCATCCGGCAGCGACGCAGACATTTACCCGCTGCGTGAAGCGGCTCTGCTCTTCGCGTTCGGTTTCGGCTATCTGATCGAGTTCCTCAGGCGTCATGCGCTGGTCCATTTCTTCAGGCGCTCGCGGATCGCCGGCGTTGCGACCTTGCCGGCAACCTCCTGATCGTAGACAACGGCGGGAGCCAGGCCGCACGATCCCAGGCAGCGCGCGGTCAGCAGCGAGACTTTCTTATCCGCGGTCGTTTCTCCGGGAGCGATGCCGAGATCTCTCTGCACGGCATCCAGCAGTTGCGGCGCTCCCTTGATGTAGCACGCCGTTCCCATGCAGATCACACAAGTGTGCTCACCCGCCGGTTTGAGCGTGAAGAAGTGGTAAAAGGTCGCGACGCCGTAGGCACGGCTCAGGGGAACTCGCAACGACATCGCAACATAACGCAGCGCCTGCTCGTCCAGGTATCCGAAAGCTTCCTGTACGGTGTGCAGCGTCTCAATCAGGCCGCGCGCCTGCTGGCCTTGGCGCCGTATGGTGGCGTCCACCAACTTCCAGCGTTTGTCCTGATTGGGTGGAGTGGGTTTTGCAACATATGAGGGCATATCCGTTCGTACCTTGCAGATAAATTCGGTATGAATCGATAAATGCGCATGAATCTTATAGAGAACTGTTTATCTTAGTCCTCGGTAGTACTGACTACAACCGCTAGTATTTATTTTCTTCGCACTTTGGTTTCAATTTGGTCCGCCCTTCAGAACGGAATTGGCAACGCACAGCTCGTCTACTTCTTTCAAAACGTGCCCTTCGGTCTGTAGCGCTGCGGTGATCACGACCAGCGTCGCATCATCACGCAACTGAGAATCGCAAAAGCGTTTTACGTCCGCAAGCAGAGCAGATTTCATCTCGCGCGTAGATTTCCCCGCGGATGCCTTCGCGCTCTCGATCAGCCGCGCTTCGCCGAACTCCTCTCCGTCGGGCAGGCCGGCTTCGGTGATTCCATCCGTGAAAAGAATGATGCGATCCCCGGACTGGAGCTGCAGCAGCGAATCTTCATACTTCCACTGCGGAAAGACTCCGAGCACCGCTCCGCCATTCTCGAGGAACTGTGTTCTTCCATCGGGCCGAATCAAAACCGGCAGCAGGTGCCCGGCATTCGAGTAGCGGAAGCTGCGCTGCGCGGAGTCGAGAACTCCGTAGAAGAACGTCACGTAGCGCCCGGAGCTGATGCTCGAGCACAGCACGGAATTCACTCGGCTGCAAACGTTCGCTGGAGACGCTGACTCGACGGCGAATGCGCGCACGCTTGCCTGAACGTTCGCCATCAGCAGCGCGGCGGAAACGCTTTTGCCGACGACATCGGCGATGCAGACGCCGACTTTCGATTCGCTCAGCCGGATCACATCAAAATAATCGCCGCCCACGACTTTGGCAGGTTCCCAAGCGCACTCTATCTCGAACCCGGCGATCTCTGGGATCTCCTTTGGTAGGAGCGATTGCTGGATTTCCCGTGCCTGCTGCAGTTCCTGTCCCCGCAGTTCGCGCTGTGTGGCTTCCAGTTCGATGGTCTGCTGCAATTCTCGGTTTTTAGATTCCAAGCGCTCCCGCATTTGCCGATAAAGTTGCGCACTGATGCCGACGATCATCGTCGCCATTAGAGGCATTTTCCAGCCGCTCGTGACGTATTGCCATAAGCTCTGGCTTGGGTCGTGGCTGGCAGGAAATCGAATCGCGTTCACGGCCATGATGCCGAGGATGCCCCCAACCAGAAGCAGAGGAATAAAAAGAAGCCAGGTATGCAGGTGCTTCTTGCGCGTATACAGGAAGCCCAGATATTCCTGCATGAGGAAGATTATGTTGCAGAGAGTAAGTGTGTAGAGAAGAGTGGCACTGATCGATGCCGGGCGATCCACGGCCCACATCGCTACATAAATGGCGACGGCAATGGCGATAAAGTTCTGTTGGCGGCGGGCGAATCGCCGGGACTCGATCCAGCCCTTCAGAGCTTTCGACCTCTCGATCAATGTCTCTCCATCGTCTGTCGTCGCATGGGCCAGCTGCGTTCTCGAGCCAGTTCACGAATACCTTTTATTTCGCGGATGGTCAGCACCGGGCAATGCGCATGCGCGATCACCTGATGCGTGGCCGACCACGGCAGATGCGTGGTGGCAATGTCAGACGACGAACGCGCTCCCACAACAATCATGTCGGCCTCGCGGTCGGAGGCAGCTTTCAAAATTCGCTCTGCGGCATTGCCGAACTCCAGCAGCATTTCGGGTGCGTATTGCAGCGCGGCATCCGACGGAAGGAGCTCTTTTAATTTCTGGACTCCTTCTTCGATCGGGCCGGGCTTGGTTCCGAGCTGGGTGTAGTCTTCGAGGACGTGCATCATCGTAAGGCGCGAGCGGAATTCCTCGGCCAGTGCGACGGCTTGCTTCGCCATCCGTGGGGCATCGTCTGTGAAGTTCGTGGCAAAAACGATCTGCTGTAGCTCCAGCTCGACGGGCGCCAGATCGCGTCCACGCTGCGGGAAGCTCGGCAGCTTTGCTCGCCCGGATACCTTCGGGCCTACAGTCAGAACCGGGCACGGAGCGTGGCGCAGGATATTTTCGGCCACGGAGCCCAGCAGCAGTTTTCCCAGACCCGTACGGCCATGGGTTCCGACGACGATCAAGTCGACTTCATTCTCTTCGATGATTGCGGCGAGATTCTTCCAGACCATCCCATGCCGGACGTAGTTGCGGTGGGGAAAGCCTTCGAACCGGTTGGCGATCTCGTCGAGCTTCTCCTTAGCTTCGGTATGGGCGTCTTCGTAGATGGTGCCCATGCTCACGTAGTCGATGCCGCCCGAGGCGATCAGCAGGCTGGTATCAGAAAGAATGTGCGCCATGTGCAACATGCTGCCAAAATGGCGGCAAATGGCCGTGGCATGGGGGAGAGCGGCTTCCGAACAGGCAGAAAAATCGGTGGCAAGCAGAACATTCTTCACCGAAACGGCGGAGGCGAGCTTCGGCGACACGACGCGGTCGGCGACCGCGCTGGGACTATCGATTCTGGCTTCAACGAGTGCCATGGAACACCTCCTGCACCCATTTGTAGGATCACATTGGAAGGTTCGGATGGGATATGGCGGCTGTCACCCATTTTTGTGATTGGGATCACAATCGAAAGAGCTGAAAACAACGCACGAAGTCTTACGAAGGATTCTCTGCCCTCGTGTTACTTGGGTCTTTGTGCTTGAAAACCTTTGTTATTGCGCGAAGCCGTCGGCCTGGGTGACGGCCCCAATCGCGACGGTGTGATCAATGTAGACACGGCCAGCATCGAGCGCCTTCCGGTCGAGTTCGAGCAGCGCCGGATTCTTGACCTTCGCTTCGAGTACTTTGATGGCCGTATCGGAACGGAGACATTCGGTCTCTTCGAGCAGCGCTCCCATGATCACCACATTGGCGACTTTAGCCGAGCCGAGTTTGTCGGCGATTTCCGAGGCCGGAATGCAGACGACCTGCGCGTTTGGAATCGTGAGATCCTCCGGCAGGCGATCGCGGCCATAGATGATGGTTCCGCCCGGTGCAACCTCCGCCGCGAATTTTCGCAGAGAAATTTCATTCATCGCAATCAGAACTTCAGGGCGCGACAGGACCGGCGCTCCAATCCGCTCTTTCGACAAACACACATGGCAATGCGCGCTGCCGGATCGCATCTCGGGACCGTAGGACGGCAGCCAGCTGACTTCGAGGCCCTCGCGCATCCCCATCTCAGCGAGAAGCTGACCAAGCAACAGCACGCCCTGTCCGCCGAAACCGGCGATCTTGATCCCCATGTGCGCGAAATGGTGTTGGCGTCCGTGGTCCATGCCTTCGCGCGCCACCTGCCGCTCGCCTTCGACGAGTTCCTGGACAGTCTTGTGCGGAGGAACGTTAGTATTGGGAATTTCCACCTTGCGGTCGCGGAAGACTTCCAGCGGGAAGTTCGGGACCATCTTCTCCGCAACCCACTTCCGCGCTTCGACTGGGTCCTTCCCCCAGATTGTCGGACATGGAGAGAGGATCTCGACAAAGGTGAAGCCTGCCCCGGTTTTCTGTAACTCGAGAGCTTTCCGTACCGCGCGACGCGCTTTCATGATGTTCTTGTTATCCGAAAGCGCCACCCGCTCGATGTATAGGGGCGCTTCGAGAGAGGCGAGCATTTCCGCCATGTGCAGCGGGAAGCCTTCGTTCACAGGGCGGCGTCCCCAGGGTGAAGTGGTGCTGCGCTGGCCGACCAGCGTCGTAGGAGCCATCTGCCCGCCGGTCATTCCGTAGATCGCATTGTTGACGAAGAACACGCTGATATTCTCGCCCCTGTTGGCGGCATGCACGATCTCCGCCGTGCCGATCGCAGCCAGATCTCCATCGCCTTGATAGGCGATGACGATCTTGTCGGGGCATGCTCGCTTCAGGCCAGTCGCCGCTGCAGGAGCGCGTCCGTGGGCGACTTGCACGTTGCCCACATCGAAGTAGTAGTACGCGAAAACAGAGCAGCCGACGGGACTGACCAGAATCGTCTGGTCCTGCAGCCCGAGATCTTCGAGGGCTTCGGCGATCAGCTTATGCGCCACGCCATGCCCGCACCCGGGACAATAGTGCGTCTGGTGCTTGAGGTCGGATTTTCGCTCGAACTCCGGATAGAACGCCTTGGACCGCTCGTGCACGACTTCATATTGCCCGGTGGCCGCTTTGGGTTCCTCCAGGATCACGCTCTTGTCCGCCATGTTGAAAACCTCTCTTCGGCTCTGGGCTAGCGGCGCTTCGGGCTTACGGCTTGCCTTGGCTAAAGCCGAATGCCGGGAGCCGAACGCGGTTTCTAGACCCGCGCCGCCACGTTCTCCTCAATCTTCGCGAACAACTCCTCGACTCCCGGGACGTTTCCGCCAACGCGTCCGTAGAACTCAACCGGACGCTTGCCATTTAACGACAGCCGGACGTCTTCCACCATCTGCCCGTTGCTCAGCTCCACAGTAAGAACTTTTTCAGCACGCAGCGCCGCCGCAGCCAGTTCTTTCGACGGGAACGGCCACAACGTGATGGGGCGGAACAGGCCGACTTTGATCCCTGCTTTGCGCGCCGTGTCGACCGCAGAGCGCAGCACGCGCGAGACGATGCCGTAGCCAACTACGATCAGCTCGGCATCTTCCGTGCGGTATTCTTCGCGGCGCGTTTCCGTCTGCTGCGCGCGGATATACTTCGCTTCCATTTTCCGTTGGTGCGCTTCGAGGTCGTCAGACTCGAGGAAAATCGAACTGACCATATTTTTGCGAGTCTCTGCGGTTCCCTGCACTGCCCACGGTTTCTCCGGAGCGACGATCTCGCGGTAGGCGAGATCGAGAGGCTCCATCATCTGGCCGACAAAACCATCGGTCAGCACGACTGCCGGATTGCGGTATTTGTCGGCGAGGTCAAAGGCGAGAATCGTCAGATCGGCCATCTCCTGCACCGAGGCCGGAGCGACCACGAGATTGCGATAGTTGCCGTGCCCCCCACCCTTGACCATGGCGAAATAGTCGCTTTGCTCTGGAGCGATGTTACCCAGGCCCGGGCCGCCGCGCATCACGTCCACGATCACACAAGGCAGCTCGGCCCCGGCCAGATACGAGATGCCTTCCTGCATCAGGCTGAGCCCCGGTCCCGAAGACGCCGTCATCACTCGAATCCCTGCAGAGGCTGCGCCGTACACCATGTTGATGGAAGCCGTCTCACTCTCGGCCTGCACGAATGTGCCGCCGACCTCGGGAAGATAGAGCGCCGCCGCTTCGGCGACTTCGCTTGCTGGTGTGATGGGATATCCGTAGTAAGCGCGGCATCCGGCGAGGACCGCGCCCTTGATGACCGCGACGTTGCCTTTACACAGTTGGCGCATGTTCCCCTCCGGCGTGCACTTGAACCGTTACCTTTAGAGGCGGCGCCAAGCGGTAGACGGTGATCGCGCCCGGCTCCGGGCAGCAGTAGAAGCAGATTCCGCATCCAGTGCAATCGTGGCCGGTATAGCGCGCCGGATGCACGCCGTAGTGGCTCAACTCCGGCGCCAGTTCCAGGCACTTCGGCGGACAGGACTCGACACACAACCCGCAGCCCTTGCACTCTTCGATGTCGATCGTGATGTTTCCGCGCGCCGCCATTGGCTCACCTCGAATTGACTGTCTGTGCCGCTAGAGGATGCTGCAACCACTTGGTCTGCTCGCAGTACTCCCACAGTTCCGCTCGAAAATCCGGATGGGCAATCTCGATCAGTGCCTTAGCCCGCTCGCGAATTGACTTGCCATGCAGGTACGCCACGCCGTATTCGGTAACGATGTAGCGGATGAGTCCGCGCGACGTGACTACCCCTGCTCCCGGAGCCAGCATGGGAACGATTCGGGAAATCGTTCCGTTCTTCGCCGTCGAAGAGATCGCGATGATCGGCTTGCCTCGTTTTGACCGCGACGCACCGCGCAGGAAGTCCACCTGCCCGCCGATCCCGCTGTAGAACTGGTTCCCGATCGAATCAGAGCAGACCTGCCCGGTCAGATCGACCTGCAGCGCCGAATTGATCGCCACCATGTTGTCGTTGCGCGCAATCAAGCCTGGATCGTTGGTATAGGCGGTTGGATGGAACTCGAAAATTGGATTGTTATCGACAAACTCGAACAGCCGCTTCGTGCCGAGTGCGAATCCCAGAATGATCTTGCGCGGCTTGAAGTTCTTGCGCGCGCCGGTCAAAACGCCCGCCTCAATTAGCGGGATGACGCCATCGGAGACCATTTCGCTATGGACGCCCAGATCTTTGCGGTCCATGAGCATCGGCAGGATGGCGTCGGGAATACCTCCGATGCCGGTCTGCAGCACGGCTCCATCGTCAATCAGGCTCGCAACATTGCGCGCAATGGCAACCTGCAAGTCGCTGACCTCGGGCCTCTTCAGAGCGCAGAGCGGCCGGGATGATTCCACAAACACGTCGATATCGTTGACGTGGATGAAACTGTCGCCGTAGGTGCGCGGCATGTTGTCGTTGATCTGTGCGACAACATGTTTGGCCACGCGCGCCGCCGTCAGAGTCGTATCGACTCCGACACCGAAGCTGCAGAATCCGTGGGAATCGGGCGGAGAAACTTCGATCAGGGCGACGTCGATGGGCATCTGCCCGCTCTCGAACAGGCCCTCGATTTCGCTCAGGTAGATAGGGGTGTAGTCGGCGCGGCCGTCGTTGATCGCCTCGCGCACATTCGCGCCGATAAACATCGCGTTATGGCGGAAGTGGCCCGCCATTTCCGGGGCGACATAGGGCGCGCAACCCATCGTCATCATGTGTACGATTTCTACGTCGTAGACTTCCGGCGCGCGCCGGATCAACGCCTCGACCAGCGTTTCAGGCTCGGCGCATCCCGGCTGAATGTAGACGCGCATCCCAGATTTCACGCACCCCAACGCGTCGTCCGCCACCTTCAGCCGCTTTTTGTATTCCATCTCCCATGACATCGACATCCGTTCCGCTCCCCCTAGCAAGCCCTCAGCGCGCCTTGGCGCGCTTCACGGGCCACTTCTTCTTCGTACCCCACAGCGGCATAATAAATTGCCCGGTCGAAAAACATCTCAAGCATCTGCAGGAGTTCCAGCTCTCCCATGATCTCGACCGCCCGGTCCATGACTGCTTCGCTCTTCAGAAACTCCCAGAGATTCTCTTTCGTGAGCAAAATCGCCTGCACCACTTCGCTCAGCGGCACTCCCTGATGGGCGCGGCGCGCTCCGATTTCGAGATATCGGTGCTCGATATCCAGTTCATTCTTGCCCAGCAGCCACTCTCCGAGATGGCGATAGATCTCATAAACGCGCTCACGCAATTCAATCGCAGGAATCTCCCGGAAATGTGTGATTTGAGTGTTGCTCTGGACTTTTTCTTCAAGTCCGGCGGCGAGCGCATCCGCGTGCGATTCGATCAGACGTACCAGCCTGTAGGAGAACATCATACGCACCCCCTCGTCTGCGAGACGAGCCCCGCGTTACACTCCGACTTTGACGGCCGCGTCCTGGTTCGCCCAGCCCTCGACCGGAATCTTGATGGTTTCCACCGCCGGCTCCAGCGTCTGCGGAACCGTAATGGCGCGTGAAATCAGGCACAGCGATTTGGCACGCCGCAGCAGATTCAATCCCAACTCACATTGATCTTCCGAATGAACGGTCAAGCGAGGCCGGATCAGAATTTCGTTGAAGCCGCTTCCATTCGAGCGGCTGCGGCGCACACTGCCCTCGATCTCCACTTCCAGATCGGTGTAATCGAACTTGGCGCCCCGTGCCACATCGTTGAATGTTGTGGTAAAGCAGCCTGCGAGGGAGCATAGCAGCAGTTGCTCGGGAGTCCACCGGCCCTGCAACCCGCCCAGTTCCGCCGCCTCGGAGAAATGGATCGTGTTTGGAGAGGACTCGCATTTTGCCAGTCCAGTGCGGCCTGACGTCCACCAGGCCGAAACGCGATAGGTGTATTCTGCAGCCATGTTCAGACTCCCTGGCGCTCCCAGTGCGCCTTCCCCCACTCACGACGATAACGAGAAGATCACCGTGATCGTGGTCTCCACTTCTACCGGCTGCCCGTTCAGCAGATACGGTTTGTAGCGCCACTGTTTTACCGCCGCCAGGGCGGCCGGAACCAGCATTGGGTGCCCGCTAATCAATTGCAGATTTTCAATCTGTCCGGTCGTGCTGACCACCGCGCTAAGTACAACCTCGCCCTGCACCCTCGCCGCCCGCGCAATCGAGGGATATACTGGCTCCTCTTTGTGGATCAGAAGGCCCTTCGTAACGCCCTGCGAGATGCGGACGCGCTGCGGTGTCGCCGGAACAAATTTCGGGACAGCCGACAGATTCGAAGTTGCGCTGACGATGCCGCCGATTACGCCTCCCAGTTGGCCGCCCGGAATGCCTCCGGGAACTCCGCCGACCACGCCGCTGGTAGCCGCCATTGGTGGCGGAGCCTCGTCTTCCTTAATCATTTCGACCTTGCGTGGAATCTTCGTCGGCGTTCGTAGTTCTCCGGTATTCAGAATATCGGTCTGAATCTGTTTTACGACGCGCTGGACCTCTGCAGCGGCGGGCGGAGGCGGCGGTGGAGGCGGTGGAGGCGCCACCAGGAACGTGAGCAACTGGGCCTTGGGCAATGTGTCGGTGAAAACCAGCGGCATGATCAACATCACGCCGACTGCAATGCAGTTGAAAATAAACGACGTGGTGGTCGCGAAGGCCCTGCGCTTCCCCGCTCCGGCGTATTCGAGCAGGCTGTCGGAAAACATCGTCCGGGGTGCCACAACTGCCGCTACAGGTTCCTTCCGGGGCAGAACGGCCGCCCCTCGACGGCCCACTGGCTTGACTTCCTTGACCTCTGGCTCATGAATCTCAATCGTGCCCATCAGAACCTCCGTGCCTCACCCTTTTGCAATCGTGCGTGGATTCTCCGGACGATGTGCCTGCAGGGCACATCTGCCGCGTCCATGCACATCTTCTTCGAACCTCTAACTCCAGCAAATGGCAAGCATCACGGCTGTTTGTGATCGAAATCACGTTGGGCCTGTCCGGTTCTAAACGGAAGTAACCGGACCAGTTAGCAGGCCCTCGGATTGCCGGCAGAGGCGCGGGACTGGAAAAATTCGATTGCGAAGAAGAGGCAAAGGTCGGGAGGAGCTATCGCGGAACAGAAGTCCCGAGCGGATATTATCGGACGGCCATAAGCATTCCCTTTGATTCCTGGCGACGAAACGTTCATTTCTCATGGGCTAGTGCTGCCCTTCGGTGCTGTTGATGACCGTGGCGTACGAACCGTCGCCGGTCGCTCCGGATTGTCCCGGCTGGCCGACCGCCTGGAAATAGGGCAGCTGATCCTGCGGGGGCAACGCGATGATCGGAATCTGCACGCTCCCGGGACCGCACAACCCATTCACCGCAGGAAGCAGGCAGTAGTTCGGATCGTAAGCAAGCAGCGCGTCAAGCGTATACAACTCGAGGATCGTCATGTGCCGCTGCACTGCAAACGGCAGCAGCGGACGCAAATCTCCCGTCGCACTGTTTGTGCCTGAGATCGCCACAGGAGCCGATAACCCGGCCTGCTGCAATTCGAGCGGGATGCCGCTCGGGTAGTTGCTGTCAAAAGCTCCGCACCAGTCCGAAGAGCAGTCTTTGCCGGCACCGTAGTTCGTGATATCGCTGGCCTGCAGCCCCTGGCTGCCGATGCCGTTCGTTTGCCCGGAAGCGTTCTTGTACGTCACTGCAATCTGCGCCTCGTCACTGCCGTACGAAGGATCAGCCGAGGCTCCGCTTCCCGATTCGTTCAGCGGATCGAGGATCTGCATTTTGGGATTCTGCGCAGCGACGAACTGATCGATGTCCGTGTAGTACTGCAGCCATCCCGAGCGGGTGTAGGTGTTGGGTGTAGGGAGCGCTTCCATGTTTTGCATGCAAAGCGGATAGGCTTCTCCGCCGACTGACCGTCCCACTCGCATGTAGGAGATCTGAGATAGATGCGGCGATGAGTTGTAGTGCAGGACGGCGGCTGCGATGAATGCCTCCCACGCTGATTTGTACGGAGTCTCATAGGGTACGGGGAACGATTGCTGCTCGCTGACAACGGTCCCCGGTGTCGTAGCACTGCCTGTCGATGTAACTGCTGTTTGATACTGGAACGTGTTGCTTGTGACGTTCTGCACTGTAACTCCAAGCGGATTCGCCGTCCCAGCCGTTTCGGCAGTCGGACCATAGTTCGCGTGCGAAAACGTCGCTGTAAATGAGGACGCATTCGCTCCGCTGATCGTCACTGTCTGCCCATTCAGAAATGTTGCGGCTCCCAGATTCTGAAATGTGACTTTCATCCCCACTGGGAAACTGTTCGCGGCCGCGATCGTCAGCGTCGAGCCCGACACCTGCACGCTCGAAACATTCTCCTGCGCTATATCGAAATTCGAAGGCGTCGTTCCGCCGATCCAGATGGTGTCGCCATTCGAGTAACCGTGATTGGCCTCGGTGACAGTAACAAGTCCGTTGGCGTCTCGCGTCATCGAAGTGGCGATCAGCCCCAGGTAGTTTGAGCAGCCGTCTTTGTTCGTGTTGACCAGGTCTTCCGCTCCCGATCCCGTGTGAGCCGCCCAACTGTCGGAGGTCACGTAGTGCGGAGTCGATTTATTGGCGCATCCGTTGATCAACAGACAACTTGCGGAAGCCCCGCTGATTCCGTCGAGAATGACGTTGACCTTTTTCGATCCCGATTGCGCCGCAAACCAGGTTGCGTTACTGCTGTCGACGTTGGACCAGTTATAGCTATGCGTCCAGCCGAATGCGTCGACCTGGCAGGTATCGGTCCCGGTGGGACTACACGTGGAAGGCCCTGGCGTACCGGTTTCTACCTCGGCCCACGAGGTGCCGACGGTCACGCCTTCAATCGCCGGCTGATTCATGACGGTACTCATGAAATGGCTGAGATTGGGATCGCTGGCTGCCGGCGGAAAAACGACGTAAACATGGGTGAACTGCCCCGGGCC